>Ga0194132_10000263_pt1 | contig 109561 bp, 89 predicted proteins | sample TA2KigOf80mmetaG_FD_148612 | JGI IMG/M metagenome (GOLD analysis project Ga0194132, IMG submission 148612) | Freshwater microbial communities from Lake Tanganyika, Tanzania - TA2015054 Kigoma Offshore 80m | ecosystem: Environmental > Aquatic > Freshwater > Lake | place: Tanzania: Lake... | reverse complement strand
GGTCTTCACCGATTTGAGTACTGCGGTTGAGCAGTCAGAAAGCGCAGCAGGTCGCGTGCGGACCTGATCGGGTGGGCGGTGGCCCACTTCAGCTTCAAAAGCAGTATGGCCTCGTCGCGCATCCCGCGAGCGCGTCGCAGGACGGCTTTGATGGTGGTGTTGATCGACTCGACGACGCCGAAGCGGACGTCGTGATCGCAGTACGCGGCGATGCCGTTGATGTGCGTCAGCAGGAAGTCGCCCAGGCGCTCCATCTCCGGCAAGCGCTGCCACCGCAAGGCCTTGCACCATCCCATGACGAAGGCGAGCACACCGGGCCTGGTCTTGGAGGTCCACAGCCGATCGAGTTGCTCGCGCAGCACGTACGCCTTGAACAGCCGGCGATTGGCCGCGAACAACTTCTGCAATTCGGTGCGTTTCGCCCCACGGACCGTCTTCCAGCGCCGGAGCAGGAGCCACCGCTTGCCGCGGCCGTGCTCGCGCATGACCGGCCCGGCGCGAAAGAACTCCTGGCGCCGCACCTCATCGAGCGCGGCGCTGGCGTGTTGCAGGACGTGGAACCTGTCGAACACCACCTCGGCTTTGGGCAACCCCGCCGTCACGGCATTGAGGTAGGGGCGATGCATGTCGGTGCAGACCGCCGTGACGGCGCCGCGCTGCCGGGGCGTCAGGTCGGTCATGAGCAAGGTCGGGGCCGTCGCCGTGTCGCGGTCTCGCCGCAGGCCCATCACTTCCCCGTGCACGATGCCGGACAGGACGGTCCAGACGTGCTGGCCCTTCCCGCGGTGGATCTCGTCGAGTCCGAGGTGGCGGGGCTGACGCCGCGAGCGCGTGCGATCCCAGTCGGCCAGGAACGCCTGCTCGGCGCGCCGGGCCTTGCCCCAGCTCACGCCGTGGCGGACCGCCGCGTGACTCGTCGGCATCGATTGACAGTCCACGCCGATCTGCTGGCGCAAGCGCCGGGTGACCCGCGCCTTGGCGTCGGCGAACAGCACCTGCTCGGTGCGAATGCCACAGTGCCGGCAGCGCACGCGCCGCTGGCGATAGATCAGCGTCACCGCATGCCCGGCCCACGGCAGGTCGTCCCAGGTGCGATCCCTCGCCGATCGGACCTTGCGCGTCCGACGCCCGCAGCCACTACACGGATACCGCGGTGGACCCTGGCGCTCCACGCGGACCTGGATGCGCCCGCTCGCGTCGGTCTGGTCGCCGATCAACTCCACGACGCGAAATCCCGGCAGTCCGAGGATCCACGTACAATCCCGTTGCGATCCCACCAGTCCTCCCTGGCTCCACAACAAGAGAGAACGACACCGGGTCGTCCGGTGCCAAGTGGGATCGCTCTTCCACTCTCCAGGCCGCCGAGCAGACCGCCCATCCCATCAGCGGTCCGCGCAGGCGGACGGGTACCACCTCAGATCGCGGTACTCAAATCGGTGAACAGCCTCAAAAAGACAGGGTACCAACGGGCGGCTCCGACTTCGTGACACAGTGAAGCGGGCCCCCGAACCAGGGCTCTTGGACTCGGGCTAGAAACCAGGACCCCGTGGCATGGTTGGGCATGTTGCCATAGGAGAGCGGTCGACCGGCATCGATGACGAACCGGTTGCCGTCGAAAGGTCGCCACTCTGGGAAGCGATGCCTCAAAACGAGCAGAGTCCGAGGCGGGTTCCGTACGGCCGCGAAAACCGCTCAAGGGTCACCGGACCAACCGACGACCCTCGAGAGGTCAATCGACGATTGAGGTCGCGACTACTGTTGCTGCTGGGTGGCGGCGATGTCGCGCAGGCGTTCCTGGACGGTACCCGCCAAGCCCAGGTTGATATCGGCGCCGAGACCCTTGATGAACTCCGCCGTTTCGGGGAACGCCTGGAACTGGAACGACTGCTTCGAGCCTTCGGCCAGCCGGTAGGCGGTGCGACCGCGGAAGTCTCTCGCGTCGATCTTGGCGCCCTTCTCGACCAGGATCTGAATCACCTCGTTGAGGCCGCGCATCGCAGCCCCGTGGAGCGCGGTGAAGTCGGCCTCGTTGACGGCGTTGATGTCAGCACCCGCGTGGAGCAACACCGTGACGGCTTCTTCCGCGCCTGCCGACCGGGGCGCGCGCTTGGCACCCGGCGTGAACGTGCATCGCCCGAGGCCCGCCGCGACCATCAAAGGCGTCGTTCCATCAACGCTCGTCTTTCGGTGATCCGCGCCGGCGGCGAGCAGCGTCTTGAGCACATCCACCGGCGTCTCTGCCCCGAAGCGATCGGGGAGACCGCGGTCGCCGCCGAACCCTCCGACGTTGCCGTTCGCCGCATAGGCAGCGACCCACAGCGGCGTAGCGCCAAGAAGGTCGCCGGTGCCACAGGAGAACGGCTCGAAGGCCCCCTTCTTCGGATAGCCGATGTAGCTCATGAACATCGCCGAGCCTTCGACGGGCGCGTCGATGTTCGCGCCCTTGGCGATGAGGAGCTTCACGAGCTCGTTGCGCTGGCTCGCCGAGAGCCCACGCCCCATTCCATAGAAGGCGCCGAACTGCCCGCGCGCGCCGTGCGAGCGATACCAGTCACCGAGCCACACGTCCACGCCGCCGGCCGCGGCGTGCAGCGCGCGAACGCCAGCGATCGAGCTGTTCGGATCGGCGCCTTGCTCAATGACGAACTTCGCGAAGTCGCCCTGCGCATGCACGAGAGCGTACGGCAGGACGTGCGTGCCGTCGGACCCGGTCTCATTGACGCTGACGCCGGCCTTGAGGAGGAGCTTGGCCATCTCGATGTCACCGTTCTTCGCGGCGAACATCAGCGGTGTGAACCCTTTGTTGGTCGAGGTCCTGACGTCGGCTCGCCCTTCGATGAGCACCTGCGCGACGTCCTGGTGCCCCTCTGAGATCGACCACATGATCGCGGTGCTGCCGGTGTCGGTCCTCGCGTTCACGTTGGCGCCGTTGGCGATGAGCTGCTTCACCGCTTCCAGGTTCCCAGTTTCGGCCGCGATCATCAGCGGTGTGCGACCGCTCGCCTCGGCCAGGTTGGGATTGGCACCGGCCTTGAGCAACCGTTCGATCACGGCTGGGCTGCTGTTCTCGGCGGCTCGGGTCAGCGCGGTCACGCCGTGATCGTCGGCGGCGTTGACATTCGCGCCGGCCTTCAGCAGGAGGTCGACCAACTCCAGATCGTCCCAGTGCGCCGCCCAGAGGAGCGCCGTGGCGCCATCGGCGCGGGCAGTATTCACGTTGACGCCCTGTTTCACGAGGGTGCGCGCGGCGGCCTTGTCTTGCGCGGCTGCGGCGTTGACGAGCCGGAGATCGGGCTCGGCCGCCCAGCCCCCCGAAGAACCCACGAGACACAGCGCCACGGCCACGACGACAGCTCGTTTCATTACGTTCTCCGTCTCCACGTTCTCCGTCTCCACGTTATCCGTCTCCACGTTATCCGTCTTTCGACCCACTTGGGCTGGGCCAGCGAGCGTCGCTGGGGCGGACTCCTCGGCCTACAGCACGCGCCAGGGGCCTGCCGAGCGGGGACGCGTACCTCGCCATGATACCCAACTTCCCCGCTGACGGGGTCCAGACGCGGGCCCAGGTCAAACATGACCGCATCCAGTGGCCCGGCGACAAGCCTTGGCGACAAGCCACATTCCGGCCCATACTTACGGGAAGCTGACTTGCCAGGTGCTAGTTCCACTCTCGTTCCGCTTTCGAGGTTTGGGTATGACGAAACCGATCGTCGCCACCGCAGCACTTGCCGCGACCGTTTTCGCCGGGTCGGGGGGTATCGCAACCGCTCAAGTACGCGCGGCTGCCGCCAAATCGGCACCGGCCCATGCGACATCGACGGGTCCGCTCGACCGGGCCTTACTCGACAAGTACTGCGTGACGTGCCACAACGACCGCCTGAAGACGGCGGGCTTCACGATCGAGAAGCTCGACGTGAACGCCGTCGAAGTCAACGCCGAAACCCTCGAGAAGATCGCGCGCAAGATCCGTACGAATCAGATGCCGCCGGCCGGCAGACCGCAACCGGACAAGGCAGTCGCGGACGCCTTCGTGGCGGCCGTTGAAACGCGCCTCGATCAGGTGGCACTGAAGCACCCGAATCCGGGCCGCGTGGCGTCCCGTCGGCTCAACCGCGCGGAGTACGTGAACGTCATTCAAGATCTGCTGGCGCTCGAGGTCGATGGCACGCAACTCCTCCCGAGCGACATGGCGGGTTACGGCTTCGACAACAACGCCGACGTGCTGGCGATCACCCCTGGGCTGATGGCGCGCTACATGTCCGCGGCGACGAAGATCAGCCGCCTCGTGCTCTCGAGCCCGGAGAATCGCGCGATGACGCAGGTGTACAAGACCGATGTCGGCGTCAAGCAGGATCAGCGCGTGAGCGAGGACGCCCCGTTTGGCACGCATGGCGGCCTGACGGCCCGTCACGCCTTCCCCCTCGATGGGGAGTACGTCTTCAAGATCCGGATGGTGCGCAATGGCACGGTGAGCACGATCGAGGGGATTGAGGAGGACGAGCACCAGATCGAGCTGCGCATCGATCACGCGCTCATCAAGCGCTTCAAGGTCGGCGGCAAATACAAGGGTCCGGATCCGGGCGTGCTCATCGCGGTCCCGGAAGACGACAAGGACGGCCAGATCGTTCACGACTATCGCCTGAATGCGGACAACGACCTCGAGATCCGCATCCCGGTCAAGGCGGGCACGCGGCTCGTGTCGGCCACGTTCACCGACGCGCTGCCTTCCCCCCTCGAGTCGGCGGGCGCTCGCGGACGACGTGACGGCGGAGCCGCAGGCATCGACATGCTCTACGTCTCCGGTCCGTTCAACGGGAAGACGGGCGAGACACCGAGCCGTCAGAAGATCTTCACCTGCCGGCCGACCGCCGCCGCGCAAGAAGACGCATGTGCACGTCGCCTGATGACCACCCTCGCGCGGCGCGCCTATCGCCGGCCGGTCACCGAGGCGGAAATCAAACCGTTGCTCAGCATCTATGCCGAAGGTCGCGCCGAACGCGATTTCGACGCCGGCATCGAGCGGGCCATCGAGGCCATGCTGTCGTCACCGAAGTTCCTCATCCGGATCGAGCGCGAACCGAACGGTGTGCAGCCGGGCGCTCAGTACAAGCTGTCGGACATAGAGCTCGCGTCGCGCCTCTCGTTCTTCCTCTGGCGCAGCATCCCAGACGATGAGCTGTTGAGTTTGGCGGAACAGAACCGCCTGAGCCAGCCGGCGGTGATGGCGGCGCAGGTCAAGAGGATGATCACCGACAAGCGGTCGAGCCGATTCATCAGCGACTTCTCGGGTCAATGGCTCCAGGTCCGAAACATCTCTGCCCAGGCTCCGGACCAGGCGCTCTACCCCGACTTCGAAGATACGCTGCGCCAGGCGATGGCCACGGAAACGCAGCTCTTCTTCGAGAGTCAGGTGCGCGAAGACCGGCCGCTCACCGAGCTGATGACCGCGGACTACACCTTCCTGAACGAGCGGCTGGCGCGGCACTACGGCATCAACGACATCTACGGCAGCCGCTTCCGGCGGGTGACGCTCACCGACGAGCGACGCAAGGGTCTGCTCGGTCAGGCCAGCGTCCTCACCGTGAGCTCGTACGCGCACCGGACGTCGGTCGTGTTGCGCGGCAAGTGGGTGCTCGAGAACTTGCTCGGCGCGCCGCCGCCCGCACCGCCACCCAACGTGCCGCCGCTCAAGGAGAACGACGGCAAAAGCAAGTCCACTGCGCTGCGCGAACGCATGGAGGCACACCGCGCCAACCCGGTGTGCTCCGCCTGCCATGCGCGGATGGATCCGCTCGGCTTCGCGCTCGAGCACTACGACGCGATCGGCAAGTGGCGCGAGAACGACATGGGTGCCGAGATCAACTCGACGATCGACTGGGACGGCCTCAAAGTTGACAGTCCCAAGGTGCTTCGCGAGGCGATCATCAACAAGGGCGTCGACTACCGCGCCAACGTCGTCGAAAAGCTCATGACCTACGCGCTGGGCCGCGGCGTCGACTTCGCCGATGCCCCCACGGTCCGCATGATCGTTAAGGATCTCGAGACGAAACAGAACAAGTGGTCGGCGCTCATTCTCAGCGTGATCAACACGCCGCAGTTCCAGATGCGGCGTGCGACCGGCTCAACACCGGTCACGCTAGCGTCTAAATAGCCCGGCGCAGGAATCATTCTCGAACCGAGGGAGATCAGGACATGCTCATCACGAAGATGCACCTCTCGCGCCGGACAGTGCTGCGAGGTCTCGGCGCCAGCGTCGCGCTGCCCCTGCTCGACGCCATGGTGCCGGCGTTGACGGCCCAGTCCAAGACCGCCGCCGCGCCCATCCGGCGCCTCGGCGTCTTCTACGTGCCCAACGGCATGTCGATGCCGTACTGGTTCCCCAAGACCGAAGGCCCGCTCACGGAGCTGCCGCCGACGCTCGCGTCGCTCAACGAACTGAAGGATCGCGTCCTCCTCTGCGGCGGCTTGGCCGACGAGCCGGCGAACCAGGTGAAGGGCGGCGGTGACCACGCACGGTCGGCTGGCACCTTCCTGACGGGTGTCCCGTTCAAGTTCACCGGCGGTGCCGACGTGTATGGGTCCATCTCAATGGATCAGATCGCCGCGCAGCAGACGTCGAAGGAGACGCAGCTGGCGTCGATCGAGCTTGGTATCGAGTCAAACGCGATGCTCGGCTCCTGCGACGGCGGCTCCAGCTGCGCCTACACCAACACGGTCGCGTGGCGGAATCCGACCACGCCGCTGCCGATCGAGAACGACCCGCGCGCCGTGTTCGAGCGGTTGTTCGGCACGAGCGGCAGCACGGACAAGGCTGCGCAGGCCGCCCGCCTCAAGCGGGACAAGAGCATCCTCGACTTCATCGGCGCCGAAATCAGCGGTCTCGACAAGATCATTGGTACCGGCGACAAGATCAAGGTCACGGAGTACCTCGATTCCATCAGGGACATCGAGCGCCGGATTCAGATGGCGGAGTCGCAGAATTCGCGTGAGCTCCCCGTCGTCGAGCAACCGATCGGTGTGCCATCCGACTATCAGGAGCACGCCAAGCTCATGATGGACTTGCTGGCGCTGTCGTACCAGACCGATCTCACCCGCATCTGCACGTTCATGCTGGCTCGCGAGGTGAGCGCGCATGCCTATCCGGAGATTGGCGTCTCCGACTCGCACCATCCGCTGTCGCACCACCAGGACGAGCCGGCGAAGCTCGAGCGGCTGCACAAGATCAACGAGTACCATTTCCGCCAGTTCGCACACCTGGTCAAGAAGCTGAACACCCTCAAGGAGGGCGACGGCACGATGCTGGACAGCACGCTGTTCCTCTACGGCACAGGAATCAGCGACAGCAACACGCACTTCCACGACGACCTGCCAATCGCGCTCATTGGCGGCAAGGCCGCCGGCATCAAGGGAGGTCGGTTCTTCCGCTACGGCAAAGGGACGCCGCTCGCCAATCTGCACATCACCATCCTCGAGTACATGGGTGTGCCGATTGAGAAGCTCGGCGATAGCACCGGCAAGGTGTCGCGGCTCACGACCGATGTCTAGCAACGTGACCCAGACCGCTCGACGTCGTCACCTCGCCGGCCGCTTCATGCGGCCGGCGATCTTCACCTCCCTGCTCGTCGGGCTCCTCGGTCTGAAGGCCACCGTCCTCGCGCAGCAGCCATCGTCGCAGTATCCGATCTATACCCAGGACCACTTCACCGCCACGATGAAGACCGTGGGACAGAACTTCGGCGGCCTGAATCAGGCCGTCACCGCTGGAGACTTCGAGAACGCGAAGTCACGCGCGATCCGCGCGCGGGAGCAGCTCGCCACCACCGTGACCTTCTGGCGAAAGAACAAGAAGGATGACGCCGTGGCGATGCTGCGCACAGCGACGCAGCGGTTCGACGAGCTCGACAACGTGCTTTCGAAATCGCCGGTCGACAAGGACGCCGCGACCGCCGCCGTCAAGCAGATCGGTGCCGCCTGCCAGGCCTGTCACGCGGTGTACCGCGAGCAGGATCCGACGACGAAGGCCTATAAGTTCAAGAGCAACGCGCTGCAGTAAGTCGTCAGGGCAGATGGCGACCGGTCCGCCGGGCATCCGGGTCTACGTGGCAAGCCGCGGACCCCGCCTCATGTCGGTGTTAGCTGTTGACACGTGCTGTCGAACGCGGCACCATCCGCCTCGGATCGCACGCACGTATCGACTGGAGGTGTCTCCATGGGAGGTCGATCCTTGAGCGGCATGCGGCTCGGCGTGATACTGGCCGCACTGCTGGGCTTCGGTGCGGCAGTCGTCGCAGAGGTGACCCAGGACGCTCCGCCGAAAGAAGGGTCATCTTCGTCGACCTCGACACCCACCACCGCGTGGGGCGATCCGGATCTCGAGGGCCTGTGGAACGACGCATACCAGACGCCGCTCCAGCGTCCGCAACGATTCGGTAATCGCGAGTTCCTGACCGAGGCGGAGCGGGCGGACATCGACGAGCGCCGCGGCGCCATGCAGGGCCGGGATCGGCGTGGCCGGCAGAACAGCGAGCGCGACGTCGCGGGCGCGTACAACGCCGTCTTCGAGTCGACAAAGCCGACCGGAACGCGCACATCGCTCATCGTCGATCCGCCCGATGGACGAATCCCACCGCTGACCGACGCCGCACGGGCACGCCGGGCAACGTATGAGGCCTTCCGCTTGGCGCTCCTGCAGGCCACCGTGACGTGCAAAGAGCAGGAGGCCACCTGCCGCGGCGGCAAGTACGGTCCGCCGTCCCTACGCCGGAACGAGACCTCTCCGATCTACAACACCGAGCGCCTCAATCGGTCCGACGGCCCCGAAGACAGAAGCCTTGCGGAGCGATGCCTGCAGAGCGGCCTGCCGGACTTCGCCGCCTTCCTCCGCATCGTCCAGTCGAAGCACGCCGTGTCGATCGCTTACGACACGGGACAGGGTCAAGGATGGCAGCGGGTCGTCCCGATCAGCTCGACCCCGCATCTGCCCAGCTCGGTGCGCCAGTGGTGGGGGGATTCGCGCGGCCATTGGGAGGGTAAGACACTGGTCGTCGACGTCACGAACTTCAGCTTGAAGGGTGAGTACGCAGGCTCTCGCGATGGCTTGCACCTGGTCGAGCGCTTCACGCGACTCAACCCCGACACGCTTCAGTACGAAGTCACGGTCGACGATCCGGCGACGTGGACGCGGTCGTGGACCGTGAAGCAGGAGCTGCGTTTACAGCACTCGAAGGCGAATCGGTTCTATGCCGAACCCCGGTGCCACGAAGGGAACTACGGGCTTGCGGGAATGTTCGTGAACTCCAGAGCGGAAGAGCGAGCGTTTGCCGCGGGTCGAGGCCCGGATCCCGCTACCAGGGACAACGCGTCGGCAGGCGGCGGCGGCGGCGATCGGCCCGAGGCAGATCCGTTTCAGGTCGAGCGCTAGCGATTCGGCGCTCGGTGGTCGCTACGGCGTCAGCACGAATGCGATGGCCGCCGTGGCTGCCGTGATCGGGAGTGACGCGCGCCGTACTTCAGCGGCGCGCCCCGCGTAGAATGGGTCAGTGACTCGGGCGTTTCCATCGCGTCGTGTTTTCGTGTCGCTCGTCATCTGTGCCGCCGCCACGCTCAGCGTGGTCGCGACTACGCAATTCGGACCGATCCGCGAGCATCGGGTGTCAGGCCCTCTCTCTCTTCCACGAACGGCGTGGGGCGATCCCGACCTGCAGGGTGTCTGGAGCAGTACGTTGGCCAGCGACGTCCCGTTCGAGCGACCGGCGGAGATGGGCACACGTACCGCCTTGAACGATGAGGAGTTCGACAAGCTTCTCGAGATCATTCGTCGCAACGAGGAAGCCGACCGGTTCAAGACCGATACGAACAAGGACGGCCGGCTGTCGGCACCGGACAATTGGCGGGAACGCGGTGGGCCAACCCGCCAGACGTCGCTCATCGTGGATCCGCCGAACGGCCGCCTGCCGCCGTTGACCGCCGATGGTGAGCGCCGTGCACGCCGCTGGCGAGACGCGGCGGAACACCCGAACGGCCCCGAGGACATGAATCCGTACGATCGCTGCATTACGCGGGGCGTCTTCGGATCAGCCCTGCCGAACATCTACAACAGCGCCAGTCGGATTCTGCAAACACCAGAGCTGGTCGTCATCTACCACGAGATGATCCATGAGACACGCGTCATCCCGCTGGACGGCCGACCGCACCTCACGGACAACATCCGACTGTACATGGGCGACGCCCGTGGGCGGTGGGAGGGATTGTCGCTCGTCATCGAAACGCGCAACTTCAACGGAATGACGGGCTCCTACGGACGAAACGGGAACGGGAACCCGACCAGCACGGCGTTGAAGCTCGTCGAGCGCTACACACGGACGAGCGCCGACACGATCGACTACGAGGTGACGGTAGACGATCCACGGACCTACACGGCTCCCTGGCGTGTGGCGTTCCCGCTCACGCTCGAACCGAACTACACCATCTACGAGTACGACTGCCATGAATCCAACTACGCCATGGAGAATCTCCTTCGCAGCGCTCGTGCGCTCGATGGCGCGGATCAAGGCGGACGCTAGAGGTTTACGGAAGGACCGCCGACGTCGCTATACGCTCAGGTTCTCGAGCCGCCCGTTGCTATCGCCAAGCTTGTCGACGCCGATCCCGAGCTTGTCGAGCAGCGTGACGTGCAAATTCGCGAGCGGTGTGCCCTGCTTGTAGCGGACGTAACGACCGCCGTGGATACCCGCCGCCTTGCCGCCGACGATCGCGATCGGCAGGTCGTCATGGAAGTGCGTGTTGCTGTCGCTGATGCCGGTCCCGTAGAGGAAGACTGAGTTGTCCAACATCGACCCGTCGCCCTCGGGGATCTTCTTCAGCTTGTCGACCAAGTGGGCGAACTGCTGCATGTGATACTCGTTGATCTTGTGCAGCCGCTCGAGCTTGGCCACCTCGTTCTGGTGGTGCGACAGCGGATGGTGAGAATCCGACACGCCGATCTCGGGGTATGCGCGACTGCTGACCTCCTTGGCCAGCATGAAGGTGGCCACGCGCGTGAGGTCCGTCTGGTACGCCAGGGCGAGCAGATCCATCATCAGCTTGGCATGCGTGGCATAGTCGGTGGGGATCCCCATCGGCTGGTCCACGACCGGCAGCTCGCGTGAGTTCTGCTCCTCAGCTTTCTGAATGCGCCGTTCGATGTCGCGGATCGAGTCGAGGTACTCGGTGAGCTTCTGCTTGTCCTTGGTGCCAACCCGATTGTCGAGCCGCGCTAACTCCTCGGTGATGAAGTCGAGGATGCTCCTGTCCTGCTTGATGCGCGACAACCGAGCCGCGGCGTCCGTGCTGCCGCTGGTCCCGAACAACCGCTCGAACACGGCGCGCGGATCGTTCTCCATCGGCAGCGGGGTCGTCGGGTTGCTCCAGGAGATGGTGTTCGTGTACGCGCAGCTCGAGCCGCCGTCGCAGGACCCGAGGATCGCGTTCGAGTCGAGCGCCAGTTCGAGCGATCCCAACTGCGTCTGCTTTGAGAACTCCTTCGCCGCGAGCTGGTCCATGGTCGTCGCCGCAAAGACATCGGCGCCGTAGGTGAACTTGAATGGTACGCATGTGAGGAACGTGCCTGCGGACCGCGCGTGATCGCCACCGCCCTTCACGAGGTTAGCGGCCTCGTCGTACAACCCACCCATCAACAGCAACTGGTCCTTGAAGGGCGCAAGTGACTTCAGCGTCGGCGGCACGTCGGCCAAGGCCCCTTCGGAGGGAGGTTGCCAGTAGCGCATGGCCATACCGTTGGGCACGTAGAACACGCCGAGGCGGCGGGCCGGCTTCGCGGCCGTCTGGGCCAACGCGGTCATCGCCGGCACCATGGCGTCCAGCAGAGGCAGCGCGATCGTGGCGCCGAGCCCCCGGAGGACCGTCCGCCGTGGCAGGTGCAGTTTCGAGATAAACATGGTGACGTTTCCCTATTGGTTGGCCTGCGAGGCCGCCGCCGGCGCCAACACCGGCGAATCGCCAACGCGGCGCATCTGGAATGGCGCGCTCTTGATGAGACTCAGAATGACGGCCGTCCAGCGGTAATCGGCGGCCTCGGCGTCGCGTACGAGCTGGCGGACCGTCGGGGCGTCGTAGAATTCCGGTCCGCGCCCCAGCGCGTAGGTGAAGAGCTTCTCGACAACGGTCCGGACGTACTCGTCCCTGTTGTCAAGCAAGTACTGTCGGAGCGCCACCGGCCCATCGAGCTTCGATCCATCGTTGAGTGTCGAGACCGGATCGATCGGCGCCCCCTCGTCGTCCTTCCGCCATCGCCCCGTCGGATCGAAGTTCTCGAGCGGGAAGCCCATGGGGTCGATGCGCGTGTGACATGTGGCGCACACCGCGTTGGCGCGATGCTGCTCCATGCGTTCGCGCAACGACTTCGGCGCGCTCTTCCCGTCGTTTTCCTTCAGCGGCGGGACGTTGGGCGGCGGCGAGGGTGGCGGGGCGCCCAGCATATTCTCCAGCATCCACTTCCCGCGGCCCACCACCGACGTGCGATGCGCATACGAGGTGACGAGGAGCACACTCGCGTGCCCGAGCAGGCCGTAGCGGTTCGGATCCGTGACCGGCACGCGACGGAAGTGACTCCCGTAGATGTTGGGCACGCCGTAGTGCTCAGCGAGCCGAGCGTTCATGAAGGTGTAGTCGGCCCGCAACAGGTCGAGGAGGCTCGCGTTGGCTCGCACCTGGCTTTCGAAGAAGAGCTCCGTTTCCTCGAGCAGCGCATCGCGGAGCGTGTCGTCGTAGTCGGGGAACAAATTGGGGTCCGGATCGGCGGTCATGACGTTCCGGATGATCAGCCACTGCCCGATGAACGCGTTCATCATCCGGGTCGCCTTCGGGTCGGCGAGCATCCGCTTGACCTGACGCTCGAGCATCGCCGGCTGCTTCAAGAGCCCCTTGCTCGCGACATCCAGCAGTTCGTCGTCGGGAATACTGGCCCAGAGGAAGAACGACAGCCGTGACGCCAGCTCGAGGTCGGAAAGCCGATAGCTCGACCCAGGCTTGGCCCGAGCCGGGTCTCGCTCGAGTTGGAAGAGGAACGACGGCGACGCCAACATCGCCTCGAGCGCGCGCTGCATGCCTGTGTCAAAGCCGCCCTCGGCCCGCCCCGTGCGGTAGATGCGGAAGAGCGGCGCGATATCCACGTCCGTGACCGGGCGACGATACGCACGGCGGGTGAGCGTGCCGAGGATGCGCCGGGCGCAGACATCCTCGGTCGCGTTGGTCGGCTTGCAGATGAAGATCTTCTTCCGGCTCGGCGAGTCGACTGGCGCGGTCCCGTTGTACGGGCCCGCGATCTCGATGGTGTCGATCCCGGGATCGCTGGCGTCATCCGTGAACGAAGAAGACTTGAGCGAGCGCGATCGAATCGGCACGCCTTCATAGATACCCGCATCGTCAACGAACGCCGCGGATACCGCCTGCGTCCCCGCCTTCATCACGGCGCGGAACTCGAGGTCCCTGTCCGCAATGAGGCGATACGTGTGCATCCGCTGCTGCTCGACCTCGTCCTCGGGAATCGCAATCAGAATCCCCAGATCCGATCCCTTCGCCTGGCCGCCGATCGTGAACTTCTTGACGAGCGAGCGGTCCACGCGGACCTCGATGGTATGCTCGTGGTCCATGCCGCGGATAGTGTTGCCCACCTGATTGCGCTGCAGCTTCAACTTGAAGCTGTACTCGCCATCGAGCGGGAACGTGTGACGCGCGGAGAGTCCGCCGCGCGTGCCGAACGGCAGGTCGTCGCTCATGCGGCTATCTTGCCGCGCGAACTCCGCGACGCGGTACACCTGGCTCACGGGCCGGATCGCCGTATCGCCGACGGCAAGCCGGCTGATCTTGGTGGCCGCTGTCAGGTACCGCGCCATCAGTCCGGGCGTCACCGAGAGCACATCGGCATTGTTGTCGAACCCGAGGCCCGGCGTATCGGACGGCAGCATCGATGCTCCGTCGATCTCCAGATCGAACAGGTCTCGAATGGCATTGACGTACTCGACGCGATTCAGTCGATGGATCGGCACGCGGCCCGGATCGGCCACCTGCTTCCCGACGGCGTCGAGGGAGGTCTCGAGCGCTCTGACGAACGCCAGCGCGGTGGCGCGGTCCGGACGAGGCCGACCGCCAGGCGGCATCTGCCCTGTCCTGAGCTTCGTAATGACTCTCTCAAGGATCTCCGCATGCGCCGCAGGCTGATTGAGATCGACGCCATCCAACGAGAAGCCAGCGGTCTTCAACTTGGCGTTGTGACAGCCCAGGCAGTACTGGTTGAGCAACCCGCGGTCGGGTGCGGCAGGCGCTGCGGCGGCTGCGCGTCCGGCGGCGCCGGACTGCGCAAACGACGAGGGCGGCTGCACGGCAGCCATCAACGCCATTCCGGCCAGAAGTGAAGCACAACGAATGATGTCAGCCATAGGTATCGCGGGTCGCGGCGCCCGGCGTACGTCGAAGAACAGCCGAGGCAGACGACCTCGCCTTAGTGTGCGGGCGGCTCAGAGAATCGTCAAGGTCCGAGGCTGACGTTCGAACTTGACTCTCTCCGATGTGCGTGGCGCGTCAACACAGGGATTGTGTATCGTGTGGAGGGAGCGACCGGGCTGAGGAGCGGGGCTGGGAGCAGGGGGCTAGGGATGCGCATAAGAGGCTCGTTCACGTCGGTTCTTCTCACGCTGCCGGCGGTGGCAGTGCTGGTGGGTGCTGCGCACGCTGCCACGCCGTCCCAGGCGCTCTTCGAGGCGATTGGACGGCAGGACCGGGCGGCCGTGCGAACGCTCCTCAAGTCGGGCGCTGACGTCAACACGCCGCTCGGCGACGGATCGACTCCGTTGGCGTGGGCCGTGCACAAGGGCGACTCCGAAATCGTCAACCTGCTCCTGCAGGCGCGCGCGGACGTCAACGCTTCTGACGATCACGGCGTCACTCCTCTGTCGCTCGCCTGCGAGAACGCCGACGCGGGGCTGGTGGACACACTGCTGGCCGCCCGCGCCAACGTGAATGCCGCGCACGGCAATGGCGTCACGCCGCTGATGATCGCGTCACGCACGGGCAGCGCGCCGATCGTCAGGGCACTCCTCGCTCGGGGCGCGAACGTCGACGCGAGGACCGTCAAGTCGCAACAGACGCCGCTCATGTGGGCTGTCGGCGAGCGCCGTGTCGACATCGTCAAGCTGCTCATCGACGCGAAGGCTGATGTCAAGGCGGCTTCGTCAATCGCCTTCACGCCGCTTCTCTTCGCCGCGCGCAACGGCGACATCGACTCCGCGAAGCTCTTGCTTGCCGCAGGCGCCAGCCCGAATGACGCTGGCAGCGACGGCACGCATCCCCTACCGCTCGCAATCGTGAGCGGACAAGCGGCCGTTGCCCATTTCTTGCTGGAGCAGGGAGCCAACGCCGACGGTCGGATCTTCGGCGTGACCGCGCTGCATGCGGCGTCGGGCAGCGTGGAGATGTGGCTGCGCGAGTGGCTGCGCGTGCGAGGCATCGACGGCGTATTCGGCAGCGGTCTCCTCGCCGTGGCGCGCGCCGAGCGCGTCCCTCTCGTCAAGGCCCTCCTCGCCAAGGGCGCGGATGTGAACGCGCGCATCACCACCTCCACCGGCGTGCAAGGGTGGCTGACCATCAAGAAGGGCGCCTTCGAACCGTTCTCCGTCGGCACCGGTGACCTCAAGGGCGCGACGCCGCTCTGGGTCGCGGCATTCTCGTCCAATCGTGGCTTCGGCATGGACCCGCAGGTTCTCAAGGTCCTGCTCGACGCCGGCGCGGATCATCGGCTCGCAACGGCCGATGGGACCACACCGCTCATGGCGGCCGCCGGACTGGGCCAGAGCACGTTCTCACCGGGAAAGCCGCGTGGTGATCGATCGATGAGTGCGGAAGAAGCCGTGAAGATCCTCGTCGAGGGCGGCGCGGACCTGAACGCCGTCAACGAAGCGAAGTTCACGGCGCTCCACGGCGCAGCATTCCGCGGTCTGAACGAAGTCATCGAGTACCTCGTCCAGAAGGGCGCCAACATCAACGCGCAGGACTTCCAAGGCCGGACCGCGTTCCGCATGGCCGAGGGCGCCAAGCAGTCGTTCCAATTCCAGGAGTGGACCGAGACCGCCGCGTTCATCAAGACGCTGGGCGCCGACACCACGCTCGGCATGTCGGGCCGAGATCAGCTCCGGCAAGAAGAACGTGACGCCCAGAAGAAGGCGGCCGGTGGCGGGAATTGAGTAGGACGCGGCACACGTGTCTCTGGAGGCCCGCGATGAGGACGATCCCAGCAACTCTGGCGGCCGCGGTCGTGGTCGTCTTCGGCACGGTGGTGCCGTCGGCGCAGCAGGGGGCGCGCGGCGGTGAGTGGACGCGATACGGTGCGGACGCGGGGACCACGAAATACTCACCGCTCGATCAGATCAACAAGGACAACGTCGCCAGGCTCCAGATTGCGTGGCGGCGGCCTGCGGTCGACCCGAGCATCAGCTCGAAGGATCCGGAGTTCTCCTACTCGGGCAACTTCCGCGCGACCCCACTGATGATCGGCGGCGTGCTCTACAGCCCGAACGGCATCGGCCTCGTCGAGGCATTCCATCCCGGCACGGGGAAAACCATCTGGGTCCAGCAACCCTTCCCAGACGAGGGCGCACAGAGCTTGCGCGGCGACAGCACACGCGGTCTCACGTACTGGACCGAAGGGAGTGACCGTCGCCTCTTCGCCGTTCGCGGCGAGTATCTGGTCGCGCTCGATCCGGCCACCGGCAAGCCGGTGCCCTCGTTCGGCGAAAATGGCCGCGTGGCGCTGCGTCCTGGCCTGGGACCGCGCGCGACCCGTTACGCGTGGACGGGCGCGGCCCAAGTCTGCAGGGACGTCGTGATCGTCGGCGTCGGCATCGGTGGGTCGATGTCCGATCGCGCGACGCAACGTCAGGGCGTGCCTGGCGTCGTGCAGGCGTTCGACGTCCGAACCGGCAAGCCACGGTGGCGGTTCAGCCCGATTCCGCGCCCAGGCGAGGTCGGCGCGGAGACCTGGGAAGACGACTCCTGGTCGTATGCGGGCGACGCGAACCTCTGGTCGCTCATCGCCGCGGACGAACAGGAGGGGCTCGCGTACCTGCCGATGACATCGCCAACGAGCGACATGTACGGTGGGCATCGACTCGGCCACAACCTGTTCGCCAACACACTGGTGTGCGTGCGCTGCGCGACCGGCGAGCGCGCCTGGCACTACCAGATCGTGCACCACGATCTCTGGGACTACGACCTGCCGGCGGCGCCGATCCTCGCGGACATTCGCGTCGACGGCAAGCCGATCAAGGCCGTCGTGCAGTTGACGAAACAGGCGTTCGCGTACGTCTTCGATCGGGTCACCGGGAGGCCCGTGTGGCCGATCGAGGAACGCCCGGTACCGACGTCGAATGTCCCTGGGGAGCGCACCGCCCCGACGCAACCGTTTCCAACCAAACCACCTGCGTTCGATCGACAGGGCGTGACCATCGACGATCTCATCGATTTCACACCGGAGCTGCGAGCGGAAGCAGTCGCGCTGCTGAAGTACTACCGCATCGGACCGCTGTTCACACCACCCTCGGTGCGTGGAACGGGTCCGGAGGGCCATCGCGGCACCATCCAGCTGCCCGGCTCGGTCGGCGGCGCCGATTGGCAGAGCGGCGCGTTCGATCCCGAAACGGGGATCCTGTACGTCCAGTCGATCACCGGTCCGTTTACCGCCGACGTCGTAAAGCCAGAGACCAAGACAGATCTCAACTACGTGTCCGGGATCCGCGCCTGGACGGCGGGGCCAAAAGGCTTGCCGCTCTTCAAACCACCGTACGGACGTATCACGGGCATCGATCTGAACCGCGGCGAGATCAAGTGGATGACGCCGAACGGTGATGGTCCGCGTAATCACCCGTTGCTCAAGCCGCTGAATCTGCCGCCGCTCGGAAGCCCTGGTCGAAGCTCCCCGCTCGTGACCAAGACGCTGCTGTTCCTCGGCGAAGGCGATCCGGTGATGGCGGGACTCGGCTCCCGGCTGCGACCCGAGATGCCCGCCTCGCTCGCGCCCGGGTACGGCGGCCGCAGGTTCAGAGCGTTCGATAAGGCCACCGGCGCCATCCTGTGGGAGACCGAGCTGCCGGCGGGAGTCACCGGCGCCCCAATGACCTACATGTTCGAGGGGAAGCAGTACGTCCTGGCCGCGACTGGGACGACCGAACCCCGAAGCGCCGGCTTCGTCGCCCTCAGCCTGCCGTAGGCGGTCACCGAGAAACCGGCCGCGGTAGCGGCGCCTCGTCCGTGTGGCACGAAACGACGACTGCGGCCGATCAAGAAACGGTTGCTCAGCTCAGGACAATGCTTGCGAAAGCTGAAACGTGTCAGCGGAGGGGCGAGTTTCCGATCTCGAGCGAGAAGTGCCGGGACAACGCGCGCTTGAAGTCATCCCATGGGAAGGCTTCGCCCGGATCGAGCTTACGCCGGTAGGCCGAACACTCGCGACCATGGCGCGCGCCCGCAAACATCGTCCGATCGACGTCGGAGTGGCGCAGCACCCGCTCGGGAACGATGTCCGGATGTCGGCTACGGATGTCCTGAATGAGGCGGAGCAGCGACGCGATCTGGGACTGCGGAAACAAATCCAAACCATCGCCGTTGTTCACGAGCTCGATCCCGATCGACCGCTGGTTCCACCCTACGGCGTGCGAGGCGGCCAGCACCTCGGGGATACCGGACGCAACAGCTCCTGCCCGGTCGATCACGTAGTGGATGCTCACCAGTGGCAGCTTCGCGAACCGCTGCGCCCAGGTCGTCGCGTCGCCGTCAATCCGCTTGAAGAAGCGGGCGCCATCGCGGCAATCCGGGCCGCCGAGCGAGTGCACGATCACCGCGTCCACGGACCGACGACGGGGGTGTCCGTTGGAGTGGGCTTCCGCGATAGGGCCGCTCGAGGACAGCCAGAGGACTACCGGTACGCCCAATCGGACGAGAGACGATCGGATCGACAACGGGGACATAGCGCGGGGGCGAGGCTATGGGGCGGTGGTGAACTCCGCGCTCCAATCGTGCGGGCCCCAGGCCAGCACGAGTCGGCCGCGATCGGCGGCCGTCGGCACGAGTGCGATGCCAAATGGGCGCTTCGCGTCGCCGCCTGACGTGTAGGCCAGATCGACTTCACCGACGTCGAACTTCGGATCACGCTGCGTGCCCCAGACATCGGATTCGCTGTTGAACAGGAGCCGCCATGCCGATCCGACACGCTTCAGCCAGAGACCATAGGCACCCGGATGCCCAGGCGTCTGGTTGCCGGCACGAACGACCAACTTTCCGAAGCGCAGTGGGGCATCGACGACCAGCCGCGGCACCGGCGACTCGGTCAACTCGACGACGGCGCCGTCGGACGTCGACATGAGGCGCGCGAAGTCCGGGCCTTCAACATCTGGACCTGGCCGTCCGATCGTACCGGCGGCGGAAATCGAACGCTGCCCGCGGGGGAACGTCCGTGCGCAGGTCACGCTGAAACGTTGGCCGTTCGGCAGACCCATCGCACTCTCGTTCAACTGCGTCAGCATCAGGAGCCTCGCCCCCGCATTCGGCTCGTCGTGCTTTCGATTCACAGGGTCCACCTGGCGGTTGGGATTCGGACGGGGCAGCTTCGGCTCTGCGAACTGCCCGTCCGCTTCCAGGCGCAAATCACCCCACGTGAGCGCAAGCCCTGCGGCGTCGCGCGAGCGTGGCGACCACGAGGCCACGAGCATGGCGGACGAGGCGGCGCTCTTGTGTCGGGTGAGCGGGATCGTGAGCGGAGAGGGCGGCGCCGCCGGTGCGGCAAGTGCGGCGGGCGAGCCGGGCGGACCGGCTCCAGCCAGCGCGCTTACCGGGGCTTGGCCCGAGGCAGATGCGCTCGGCCCAGGCATGGTTGCCTCCGGTACCTCGACGGCTTCGAGCTGCCACGAGTCGCCCGAGCGAAGCAGTGAGAGGTCGAAGGTCACCGCCGTCTGGCTCAGTCGACCGACGCCAACCGTGCCGAACTGCAAGGCGCCATTGGTCCGAAGCTGACCGATACGCACGCGGCCGGCAGCCGACGCGCTCCCGGTTCCCGCGCTCGCGATGCTTTGGTGTTCCGGACCGCCGGCCTTCAGACCCGGTGTGACGGCGATCGATGCCGTGCGGGTCATGAGGGAGAGGTCGGATCGCAGCAGCCCGTCGGCTTGCGTCGACGGCCGCAAGCCCTGGGAGACCGCCGGGCGAGCGGATGCCGGCTGCTGCGCATTGACACGAGCGCCGAGCAGGCCGAGTGGGCCAATCGCAGCCCCGATGCCAGCGGCGAGAGCCAGCGCGCCCAATCGAACCATCGTCATGTGCACGCGCGTGCTCCTCGTCTTCCCGCCATGATGGCAGCCTACTGCTGCTGCGTCGTCGCCTTCTGTTCGACCTCGGCGTAGCTGAGGAAGCCGAGCATCATCTCATCCTGCGTACGCGCGCCGAATTGAATCGGGAGGTTGGGATTGAACTGGCGCTTGGCACCACGATCCGCGGAGTTGTCGAACATCATGTCGACGTCGATGCGTGTGCCCTTCGGCAAGAGCTTCGGCTCGCGCAGCTTGTAAGTGACCTGCCACGACTGGTCGTACCGCGGCACGTTCAGGAGCACTTCCTTGCGGCCATCGGGATACGTCGCCACATAGCGCGCGGCCGTGGCGCGCAGATGCGCGTGCGGCCAGTACGCCAGCACGTACGTGTCCTTTTCCAGGGTCTCGGCCGCTCCTACGCGGTGATTGATCTTCTGCGGCGGAATGTCGAACCCGAAAGTCCCGATCGCCTTCGTGCGGACTTTGTACCGGACTGGCTCCTTGACGAGGTAGAACCCGATCTCAGCCTCGTTCCAATAGCCGGTCCCCGCACCAGCCTGCTTGTAGTAGTGCATGTTGAAGATGATTGTCGAGCCCTTCTTCAAGTCCCGACCAAAGCCGTCCGGCAACTGCTGTGGTTCCGCGCCACCAGCGATGCACCCCAACGCGAGATTCCCCGCCCCCTTGCCTTCGAGCTCATCGCTCGGGACATCGCCCGGGTCCAGCACCCCGCCGCACATGTGATGCACCGTATCCTGTCTGGCGAGGTAGGTGCCCGCGCGGAACTCCCACGCCCGCACCGTCACATCACGCGGCAGGAGATCGTCGGTGAGCTTGACGTGGAACGTCCCCTGCACGTCCTGTGCGTCGTCGTTCACGAAGTACCGCGGCATCTTGACGATGAGGTCGGGCTTGCCCAGGGAGTACCCGCCGCTCTCGGCGTTCGCGGAGACAACTGGACGTGGCGGCGCGACCGCCTTGTCCCCGGCGGGGGCGCCGGAATCGACCCATGTCAGGATGGCACTGATCTCCTTGTTGGAGAGTCCGCGCTCGTTGGTGAAGACGCCCTTCGGCGCATCGGCAAACCACGGCGGCATCTCTTTCGCCTTGACCTTGCGCGCGATGGAGCGTGCCCACGGCCGCGCTTCTTCGTAGGTCTGGAGGGACATCGGCGCGACGAGGCTGCCAATGTTCTGGCCCGCCGGCTGATGGCATGATACGCAGTGCTCCTGCAGAATCGGCGCCACATGCTCGTAGTAGGTCACCCGCTCAGCGGCCTCAGCCGCCGCTGGGAGCAGCCCTCCCCAGGCGAATGCCGCGACCGCCGCGACGAAGACCGAAAGTCGTACCAGAGCCGTCATGTGCGTCTCCCGTCAAAGTTCGCCTAACCAGTGAACCCTTGAACCAGTGAACCCACGGACCCAGGATCCTGTTTAGCGTAGCGCTCCCGCCCCCCGCCGGGAGTACCGGAATTGTGGCGGGATGTCGCAGACCGCAAGGAGCGCGACCCAGGCCAGTGGACGTTTTTGGGTCATTTTCGTTCGTGTCAAGCGCGCCCACACCGATCAGGGCGTCACCGTCAACTCGCCCACCGCCCAGGGGTGTTCTTTACAGGCATAGCGGTAGGTGCCCGCCTTGTCGAACTTCACCTGATTCGACTCTGCGGTCTTGAGCGACCCGGCGGTCCACGATCCGTCCAGACCGGTGATCGTGTGCGTGATCGTTCCATTGTTCATGAATGTGATGTAGTCGCCCGCTTTGATCCGCGCGCGCACGGGGTTGAACGCATGCTCGTCGAGTGCAAACCGCCGACCGACGCCCCGATCCGCAGACTGCACCAATGTCGCCGTTTCGATCATCGCGGCGGGCTCGGCCTGTGGCCCTCGATTCGTGACCGCGGGCGGCTCGGGCCTCGGCGGTAGCGTGCCTCCAAGCTTGAAGGACCACAGCGAGGTGCCCATCGCCACCGCGATGCACTGCTCGCCGTCTACTTCGTAGCTCATGGCTGGTCCGCGTGCGCCACGCTGTCCAGTGTGGAACGTCCACAGCTTGTCGCCGGTTTTCGCGTCGTAGGCCTCGACGGCTCCGCTCGCGTCGCCGCGGAACATCAGTCCGCCCGCGGTGGTCAGCGGCCCGCTCGTACCGAGGTTCGCGGGCATGTCCGTCTTCCAGGCGATCTTGTTCGTGCGGCTATCGATGGCCGCCAGGATGCCGATGGGCGGCGGCAGCAGATCGTTGAGCATCGCGGCGTTGCCGCGGAACCAGGGGTCCGTGGTGATTTGGCGCGCGCGACCGAGCGCGGCGACGCCTTGCGCATAGAAGTAGCCGGTCTGTGGACTGTAGGACATCGGCGTCACGCGATTCGTGCCGGCGATCGGCGTCCACGGCGACACGACGTTGTGCTGATCGAGATACGGCGGCGTGAACCCACCGCAGTCGAGAACGAACGGCTCTTTGACTTTGTCCTGCCAGAAGCTGCAGGGCGGCTGCAGCGAATCGGCGTTCGAGGGGAACGGCTGCGTCGGCGCCGTGTGGAAGTCGGCGTTCTGCGTCACGCGCTTCTCTTCGATCGGCAGGAGCGGCTTGCCCGTCTCACGATCAAGCAGGAACAGGAATCCGTCCGCGCGCATCGCGGCCAGCCCCTTGCGTGGCTTCCCGTTGATCTGCGTGTCGTACAAGATGTGCGGGATGGCGATGTCCGCATCCCACAGGTCGTGGTGAACCACTTGGTAATGCCACCGCAGCTTGCCGGTCTTCATGTCGAGCGCGAGAATCGACGCGGTGTAGAGGTTATCGCCCTTCCGCGCCATGCCGCCAAACATCGGCACGGCGTTGCCGGTGTTCACGTAGACGAGACCGAGATCCGCGTCGAACGTGGGCGGATGCCAGATGCCGGCGCCGCCTTGCTTCCAGATGTCCTTGTACTTCGGATCGCGTTGCGCGGGCCACGTGTCGGATCCCGGCTCGCCAGGACCTGGGATCGTCCAGAACTCCCACAGCAGCTTGCCGGTGTTCGCATCGAGCGCAACGACCTTGCCCCGGAACGCCCAGTCCCCGTTTGCGAGCGCCGCGAAGAGCACGCCGCGCGCGTACGCCGGTGTACCGGAAACCGCTTGACCGGTCTTCGGCGGCGTGAAGCCGATCTGCGTCGACCACAGCATCTTCCCCGTCGCTTGGTCGAGCGCGGCGACGTGGCCGTCCATGAGGCCGACGAAGACCTTGCCGTCGCCCAGCGACACGCCGGGGGGATTCGGGATGCCGAAGCCGGAGTTGAGGAGATCGCCGATACTGGCAGCTTCGAGCCGCTCCGGCGCTGCCTCATCCGGTCGCCACACCCACTTGCGTTCGCCGGTCTTGGCGTCGAGCGCGTACAGCCGCGAGCCGGCCGATACGAACATCACGCCGTTCTTCACCATCGGCGTCGCGCGCGTCGACGCGTTCTGATCGAACCGCATTGTCCAGGCGCCGGCCAGCGTCTTCACGTTCGCGGGCGTGATCTGCGTCAGCGTCGAGTGCCGCTGGTTGGTCCAATCGCCGCCGAAGTAGGTCCAGTCCTTCCCCGGAGGCCGCTTGCCTTCCTCCTGTGTCTGGGCCATCACCACCATCGAGAGGCTGAGGGCACTCGAGACCATCCACGCCGCCGTCCATCGACCACCCGTCCAGTTCATTGTTCTCCTTCTACCGCTCTCGACGCTCGGCTCGGCTTTCGACTTTCTGCCTTGACCGCAGACCTGAACGCGAATATAGCGGGGACAGCCGCTCATCACAACGGTGGAGCGTCGCGGCCGGGGCCCGGTCGTCGTTGACCGAGGGATGATCGTTGCCTCGCAGCCGTCACAAAACGACCGCCTCGGTGGAGAATAGCTGGGATGACATCCCCTTCGAACTGCCGCCTGTGGTCCTTCGGCGCTCCAGGCATCGCACTCGGGCTGACGATGGCAATTGGCGGCACTTCAGTGCCGCTGCCCAGCGCGGCGACGGCGCGCGCGCAAGGGCGAACCGTCTGGGACCGCGTCTATTCGAGGGCGCAATCAGCGCGCGGGGAGGCCGCTTACAAACTGTCGTGCGGGTACTGCCACAAGGACGACCTGAGCGGCGGCTTCATGGACGACGGCGTCGGACGGGCCGTGCCCCTGGCGGGCCCGCACGCGTTCAACTCCACGTTCGAGGCCCGTTGGAAGGACCAGACGCTGGGGGACATGGTGTATGCGATCGCCAGCACGATGCCGAAGGAGTCGCCGACCAGTCTCCCCCTCAGCGCCTACGTCGACATCGTGACGTTCCTGCTGGACAGGAACGGCGTACCGGCGGGCGAGACCGACCTGCCGGCCGATGTGTCCACGCTGCGCGCCATCGCGATTACTCCGGCGTCCCACTAGACGTCACTGGATCGACCCGAATGCGATCGGGATCTCACGCCAATCGTCCTCGGTGGCGTCGGCCAGCGCCGTCTTGAGATGTTCGGCCTGACGCTTCAGCGTCTTGACATGATCCAATCGCTGGTTGTTCACCCAGCGCCGCTCCAACTCGGTGCACGCGGCCAACGGGTCCTCAGCGTCCGCGAGCAAACTTGTCTTCCGGACCGCAAACCGCTGCGTGGCTGACCTGCCGCTGGAGCGATCCTCCACCGCGCCGACCGGCTGGAGATCCTCTCCGAGCCTGCGCACGTCGAACACCAAGCGCAGCCACGTGAGGTCGACGTCCGGCTTCTTGAACACGTACGGCAGGAAGCGCCAGGCCTGTTCGAGCGAGTGAGCCAGGGCGTCGCGAAGCTCCTTGCGGCGGCTCGTCTCCCGCTCAATCTCCAGGAGCAGCACTTGAAACTGCGCACGCAGAAGGTGGGCGGGGCCACTCACCTCGCGCAGCTCGACCGCCTTGGTGGCCTCAGCCAAGCCGTTCTCGAGTGCCGGCCGGCTGGCAAGATCGATCCCAGCGCGAAGTGCTCGGCGAAACATGAGGCCCGCCAACAGCTCATGTCCGTAGTAGTCGGACGGTTTGGCCTGCACCGCGCGCTCGAAGTACTCCTCGGCGATACTCATGAACGTCTGGTCTCGGCGAGGCTCTGAGTGCACCAAACCGAGGAGCTGCAGCACGAGATAGTGGTTCGGGTGCCGGGCGTCGGCCTCGCCCAGGTCCTTGGCCGCCTGCGCGAGTCGCTCGTCGAACGACCGACCGAAGATCGGTGTGGCTTGTTGGCCGGGCTGGATTGGTTCCCACTCCGCGATCCGGTAATGAGCGTAGCCGGCGGCGAATGCGAGCCTCGATGCGAGCTCCGCCCGGCGTCGGCTGCCATCGCGCTCAAAGCTCTGCCACTGCTGCTCGAGCGCCGCCTGCTCCGTTCGGCCATGGGCCTGCCACGTCTCATGCTCGGCAAACGCGGCGCGCGCAACGCGAAGGACGATCACCTTGGCCTCATCCGGCGATCCCTCACGGCTCAATGCTCGCAGTTCCGAGTCAGACACGCGCAGCGCGGTCGGCGCCTCCGGCGTACCAAAGACCTCGGCGACCGAATGGTCGCGCAGATAAGAGAGATAGAGCGCATAACCATAGGCCAACTGACTGGCCGCCTGCGCCCGCAGCTCTGCGTACGCGGCCTGCTCGGACGGGGACCCCTGCAACGACGAGGGAGCACCGAGGCGATCGAAGAGTGCAAGCAATGACGCGATCGCGGCGTGGGTCGGCTGCCACGTGTACAGCCGGATGGTGGCGCTCGCCTTCAGCAGCTCCACTGACAGCAGCCGCCGGGTGTTCGATAGGGTCTGGCTGCCATCGCCTTGGAACAACAGCTGCAGTTGTTCGTACACATGAATCGCTTCGGTCTCGTTCCGCCGCTCCGCAAGCGCCAGTCCGAGCAACTGCAGGCCGTCGGCAAACGTCGGCATCTCGGCGCGTAGCGCTCGCAGACGCGTGATCGCGAGGTCGAGATCGTCCCAGTCCCGCTGGGCGTAGTAGCGTGCAAGTGCACCTCGAGGCTCGAAATAGGCGCCGACCGCGGCGGGACTCGGAAAGCCTTCAGGCAATGGCACGACACCCCGCCACTTCTTCGGGTCGGCGTTGGTGTCGGCCTTGTTGCCGAAGTCGTACACGAGCTGGAAGATCGCATCGTCAAGCAGCTGCTGTAGCAGCGTAGACTTGTCGGGCGCGCTGTCATGACGCTCGAGGTACCACGTGCGCACCAGTCGCGGCCCACGGCTCAACCGAAGCGCCAGCAGCGCGCGATCTGGCTGCGTCCGAAAATCACCTTCGATCGTCCACAGCCCGGGTCTGACCAGAAGGTTGACGAACTGCAGGAACCTCGTCAGATCGACGCCGGAGACCTCGAGGGTCACCTTGTCCAGCGCGCTGGCTACCTCCTTCTCACGAAACAGCTGCGGCGTATCGAGGGCCACCGACTCCACGAACCCGGTCTCGCGAGGCGTGGTGGCCGGGCGGCGGAAGTGATGATCGAAACGCGCGCGCATCAACTCCGCGTGCGGTCTGCTCTCCTCGCCATTTACCGTCATCTGGCCGATCGCCAGGCTGTGTGGGCTCACGAGATCGGCGAAGTCCTCGAACCGAAGCAACAGGATCCATGCGCCGACGCTGATGAAGAGCACGCCGATCAGCGCTATGAGCATCGATGCCATCGCGGTTCTGGTCCTCTTGAGCATGAGCGCCGGCTTCGTCCACCACGACGTAGCCATGCGTGCGCTCCATCCTGTTACCCCGCCGACGATCTCGCGGACGGTCATACGTGGTGGTCCCCGAAGGCACTGCGCGGCCACTGCGGACTCCGCCTCAGTCGCCTCGCGTGGCCGCCAATTCGCCCAAGCTTGACGCGAACGGAGAGCGCTCGTCCGGATGGTACACGGGAATTGGCAGGCGACGATTGGCCTGGCTGCGGCGATGCCGCCGCGCCGCCGGCCAGCGACATCGGGAGGAACAAGGAGAAAGGGAGAGACGAAGCGCTAGCTGCTACCGCGGAGGCGGTCCGAAACACCGGGCCGTGCGACGAGTACACTGCGCTCAGCAGGTCTCGTCGCGGTACACGCCCCTTAGCGCGGCGCCTGTCCGGACGCCGCGAGCGACTCGGTCGGCGGCAGATCAACATCGCGCCGCTTACCCACGGTCTTGTCGGCACCCAGCTTGAGAAGCAATTCCGCCGTCTCGAGGTCGCGGTTGAAAGTGTTCGGGTAGAACACACCGTCCGCGATAATCCAGGGGGTCCAGCCGATCTTGTTCACGACGTTGATCTTCGCGCCGTGATCGACGAGAAGCTGCGCGATGTCCTTGGCTCCGCGGTACGCCGCGCCATGGAGCGCCGTGTCGCCGTTTCCATCCACAGCGTTCACGTCAGCGCCGAGCGCAACGAGGAGCTTGGCCGCCTCGAGCGCCTCGGCATTCGTGCCGGCGCTCTCGCCCGTGTGCCAAATACCCACACCGGCCGCCGCCATGAGCGGCGTCGCGCCATCGAGCGTGGTGATGGTGGGGTCGGCCTTGTGCTCCAGCAGCAGCTTCATGTACGGAATATCAGCCAGCTTGGCGGCTTGCAGGAAAGGCGTCGATCCGATCCGATTCAACACGTTGCGCGCGCCATCGGCTGGCTCTCTTGTCATCCTCGCGTTCGGGTTCGCGCCGTGCGCGAGGAGCTTCTTCGCCAGGGTCAGGCTGTCTATCTTGCCGGTCTGCACCGGAGGTGGCAGGCCGTGCTGGATGGGCGGACGACGGGTCCAGGCTACCTGATGGAGGGCGGTCCATCCGGGGCCGGCGTTGTTCGGGTCGGCCCCTTTGTCGAGCAGCTCTGCAGCGAGCTCGAAGTGCCCGTTCAGGGTCGCCATGATCAGCGCCGTCGTGCCGGGCCCGGTCCGTCCATTGGCCCGATTGCCGGTGTTGAACACCTGGAACAGCTGCGTGAGCGGATCGCCAGCCTGGCTGAGACGGCCGCCAGCGGCGTTCCCGATGGCGCCTCCGGTGGCGGCCGCGTTTGGAGGCGGTCCAGCGGCCGGCGCACCCGGCCGCGGGCCCGCGGCCGGAATCGCATCGTTGGGATTGGCGCCTTTGGCGAGGAGGAGGTTGACCACGTCCTTCTTCCCCGCACGCACGGCGAAGAGCAACGGGGTGAAGCCGCCGTTGGACCGTGCGTTAACGTCTGCACCGGCTTCGATCAAGGTCTGCACCACGCTGGTGTGGTTCTCGGCCGCCGCCCACATGAGCGCCGTCTGTCCACGCCAACCTTCCACGGCCTTCGCATCGGCGCCGCTGGCCAGGAGCAACTTGACCGCGTCAACCTGACCAGTGCGCGCGGCCGTCATCAGCGCGGTCTCGCCGTCTGGATTCTTGGAGTTGGGGTCCCCGCCCGCTTTGATCAGTCGTTCGATAATCGCGGCGTTGCCATTTTGACAGGCGACGAAAAGCGGCGTCGCGCCATATCGGTTCGGCGCTTTCGCGTCGGCACCGGCCTTCAGCAACACGTCGACCATCTCGACGTCATCGCGCTGAACTGCGTAATGGAGAGGCGTGGTGCCGTCGGACGCGGCCCTGGCCGCCTCGGCCGGACGCTTTGCCAGGATCGATCGGACTGCGGCCCGATCGCCCACCCTCGCCGCGTCGACCAGTGACGGCGCCTGCGCAAAGCCCTGTGTGGTGACGGCCGCGACGCCGAACGCCGCAACGACGACACCAACCCGCCTGGACTGCACCCGCATGTTCTCCCCCCAACTCCTCACCTGCCGACTCGCCTACCTGCCTCCTGCCCGGCCTCCCGGGCCTGGAGAGCGCGCTATACCCCGGAGAGCGGCTCGAGATTCAGCCGGCCCGTGCCGTCGCCGAACTTCTCCACCGGGACGCCGATCTTGTCCAGCATCGCGAGGTGGAGGTTGTTCATCGGCGTGTCCTTCGCGAAGCGGAGGTGGCGTCCACCGTTGACGGTCCCGGCGCCACCGCCCACGAGCACGAGCGGTAGGTCAATGTGCGAGTGCTGATCCGAATTGCTCAGGCCGCTGCCCTGGAGCAGCATCGCGTGATCGAGCAGGTTGCCGTCGCCGTCCGGAGTGGACTTGAGCTTGTCCGCGAACCGGGCGAGCAGGTCGATGTGATACGTGTTGATCTTCGCCGCCTTGGCCAGTCGAGCCGCGTCGTTCTGGTGGTGCGAGATCGCGTGGTGCGCTTCCGGTACGCCGAGCCACGGATACGGACGATTGGTCTGCTCGCGACCGAGCAGGAGCGTGAACACGCGCGTGATGTCGGCCTGGAACGCGACGGCCGCGAGGTCGAACATCAGCTTGGCGTGGTCGTCGTACTGCTCCGGCGCGCCAACCGGCCGATCCGGCAGCTGCACGACTGACTCACCGCTCTGTTTCTCCGCGATCTGAATGCGGCGCTCGATCTCGCGCATCGAGTCGAGGTACTCGGCCACGCGGACCTTGTCGCTCGCGCCCAGTCGACCCTGCAGCGCGGCCACGGAATCCCTCACGGAGTCGAGGATGCTCTTGTCCTCGCGCACCTGGCGCAGCCGCTGCTCCGGCGACCCGCCATCCCCGAACAACCGTTCGAAGACGACACGCGGATTGACTTCCATCGGCAATGGCGTGGTCGGTGTGCGCCAGGAGATGGTGTTCCAGTAGACACAGCTGTAACCGTTGTCGCAGTTGCCCACCAGATAGTTCTGCTCGAGCGCCATCTCGAGCGACAGCAGCGGCGTGTCCTTCCCGATGGCCTGCGCCGCGATCTGATCGACGGTGATGCCGGCCTGCACGTCGGCGCCCTCGGTCCGCTTCGGATGGACGCCGCACAGCCACACGGTCTGCCCGCGTGAGTGCTCGCCGTTCCCGTCGCCCCACGACTCGGCCTGCCGCTGGCTGAGACCGGTCGGCACGATGATCTGATCTTTGAATCGCTCGAGCGGACTCAGCGTCGGCGACAGCACGTCCAGCTTGGTCGATTCCCCAGCCGGGGTCCACGACGCCATCGTCGCGCCATTGGGCGTGTAGATGAAGCCCAGGCGTGGGACCGGCTTGTTCGCGCCCGCCGCGCGCATTGCCGGAACCATGGCATCTAGAAGCGGCAGGGCCAGCGAAGCCCCCATCCCCTTGAGGAACGTTCGCCGTGGAAGCGCCATCTTCGTGATGAACATTTATGACTCCTCTATTTGTCGGGGCTCTGCCCCGAACCCCGGCTCGGTCGCTTGCGGACCCCCCACGGCCCGCGCCGCTCCCTCGCGCCTCGCTCGCTCGGGCGACCCTGACTCACGTCACGGGGTCGCAGGCGCTCCGCGCGCCTAGTTGTTCGCCCCCACGGGCGTCTTCGTCGGTTCGTGCGACGCCACAGTCGCCGGCACTTCTGTCTTCCGCATCTGGAACGGCGTGCTCTTCACGATGCCGACCACGATCGACTGAATCGCGTAGGTGCTCGCCGCCGCATCGTTCACGATCCGCCGGATGGCGGGCGCATCGTAGTACTCGAGCCCGCGACCCAACGCGTACAGCATCAGCTTCTCGGTCAGCGCTTGCACGATCGACCGCTTCTGACCCAGCAGCATGTCCCGAAGGCCTGCCGGTCCGGCGAATTTCGTGCCGTCTGGCAACACTGCCGAGCTGTCAATCGGCCGTCCGTCATCGAACTCGCGCCACTGCCCGGTGGCGTCGAAATTCTCGAGCGCGAAACCGAGCGGATCCATGCGGTTGTGGCACGATGCGCACACCGGGTTCGCGCGGTGCTGCTCCATGCGCTCGCGCAAAGACTTCGGCGCGCTCTTCCCGTCGTTGGTCGCCAGCGGCGGCACGTTCGGCGGCGGCTGCGGCGGCGGCGCGGCCAGGAGGTTCTCCATGATCCACTTGCCGCGGCCGACGACGGTGGTGCGATCCGCGAGCGATGTGACCGTGAGGATACTCCCCTGACCGAGCAAACCGCGGCGGTTCGGATCCGCAATCGTCACTCGGCGGAAATGGCTCCCGTAGACGTTCGGAATGCCGTAGTGCTTCGCGAGCCGCTCGTTGACGAAGGTGTAATCGGCGGTGACAAGGTCGAGCGCGCTCTTGTTGTCGTGCAGGATGCTCTGGAAGAAGAGCTCCGTCTCGCGACGGAAGTCACGCCGCAGGTTCTCGCTGAAGTTCGGGAACAGATAGACGTCCGGCACCGAGCCCTCGATGGTGCGCAAGTAGAGCCACTGGCCGGCGAAATTCCTGGCGATCGCATCCGCGCGCGGATCGGCAAGCATCCGCTTCACCTGCGCCTCGATGACGCCCGGATTCCTCAGCTGCCCCTTGGCGGCGAGGTCGAGCAGCTGATCGTCGGGGATGCTGCTCCACAGGAAGAACGACAGCCGTGACGCAAGCTCGAGATCCGATACCTTGTAGCTGGTGCCCGGCTTGGCTCCCGGTGGATCCGCCGCGTAGCGGAACAGGAACTCCGGCGACACCAGGAGGCGTCGCAGCGCCGCTTCCACGCCGCCCTCGAAGCCATCCTTGTCGCGGCCATCCTTGTAGAAGGACAACAGCGTCTCGACTTCCTTCTCCGTGACCGGGCGTCGATACGCCCGCCGAGCGAGCGTGGAGACGACCTGGCGGGCGCACGCGGCCTCATTGGCTGGAGCTGCCGGACGGCACACGAAGATGCGCCGACGGCTCGGCGTATCGCTGGCGCCCGTCGCGTTGAACGGACCGGTGATGGTGACCGCGGCGACACCCGGCTGGACGCGCGAATCGCCTTCCGCGTGCGTGACCAAGAACGGTTCGCGTACACCTTCGGCCAGCGCCGAGGTCTTGCGGATAAAGGTCACGGCGACGGTCTTGGGTCCAGCCTTGACCATCGTGCGCACGTCGAGTGCGGCACCCTCCGAGTCGTACCCCTGTCCGGCACCCATCCCACGCCGCGGCCCGAGCTCGAAGAGTTTGACGCGTTGACCATCAACGCTGACCTCCAGCTGATGGGCCTCGGCGCCGCCCCCGAGCGGTTCGACCGCGATCGTGTACTCGCCGTCCAGCGGGAAGTGATACTTGATGGACGTCCCGCCGCGGGTGCCGATTGGCAGATCGTCGAACGACAGGTCCTGATAGAGATCCGCCTTCAAGCGGAAGGTCTCCGCCGTGGCTGGCAGCTTGGGATTCCCAACCGCCAGGCGGCTGATCTGACGCGCGGCGGCGAGATAGCGCTCGAGCAACGACGGTGTGATCTTGAGCACCCCCGCCATGTTGTCGAACCCGTAACTCATGTCGTCGGCGGGCAGGAGCGACGTGACGTCAATGTCGAGCGCGAGCAGATCGCGCACGGCCCGCATGTACTCTTCGCGGTTCAGCCGGTGCAGCGACTCGGTTCGACCCGGGTTCGGTCGTGCCACCGCATCGCGATCGAGCTCACCTTCGAGCCACGCGACCATGGAGGCGTAAGCATCCTTCTCGGGACGGGGCCGCCCGGCTGGTGGCATCTGCGCCGTGCGCATCTTCTGGACGACCTTCTCCCAGACCGGCGCCCCAGCCGGGACATTGGCCACGTCGATGCCCTCGAGCACGAGATTGGCGGTCTTCAGGCGCGCGTTGTGACACGTCACGCAGTACTTGTCGAGGACGCCCTTGTGGCCCGCAGGCGTGCCGACCGAGGAAAGCGCGGCGCCGGCTTTCGTGACCCCAGGGGCCGTCTGAGCCGGGGCCACGGTCGCCGTGGCCAACACCAACATGAACGCTCCGAGCGCTCGTTTCATGCCCATACCACTTCTCGCGAGGCCCTCACTTGGGCAAGACGCGAAGGCGCCGCCTCGCTCCGTCGCCTTCTCCGCCGACACTCCGACTGGGGACGCCTTCCCCACATCGTGGCAGAGATTATAACGTCGGTGCAAAGACTGCGCCCCATCATCTCTCGCGTCATCATGGAGGTCAAAGTTGACCGCCCGTTCCCTGGTCGGCCCGGTCCTGCACGACGAGACGGCAGACGATCCCCCCGTTCTGGAGCCGTTGCGCTAGGCTAAAGTGTTTGCCTGCCGTCCGATCGAGACATGAATGGCCCGGTGACCACCACAATCGGCTCGATGGCGAGCCCGGCTCAGCCCACCGGTTCTGGCGTGCCTCTCCTGGGTTGCTCGGCGGGCGCCTGGTATCCTGATTGAGGTAGGGACACCCATGCCACTCTACGAATACACCTGCCGCGGCTGCGGTCACTTCTTCGAGATGCTGGTCCGGCACGACACCGTGCTCGCCTGCCCGTCGTGCAAGAGCGCAGACATCACACGTGAGCTCTCGCTCTTCAGCGTGGACTCGGAAGGCACGCGCAAGGCCAACCTCGAGGCAGGCCGCCGACACAACCGCAAGGACCAGATCGAGAAGGCCGTGGCCGACCGCGAGATGGTCGAACACCATCACCACTGAGAGCAAGGAGCTCTGCGCCAAGAGCTGACCGCCGCTCGTTAACTCGGCTGACGGCTCCGGCGCGCTTCACTCCATCGCGCCGAGCTTCCTCAGCAGCGCCGCGGTAGCCGCGCGCTGAGCAGGGTCCATCGCGTAGTACCCGCGCACGGCCTGCAGCGTCGTGATCGCGAGCGGCGTCTGGCCGCGCTCGTTCTTGGCGTCGAGCTTCGCGCCGTGTTCGACGAGCACAGGAATGACCGTGTCCAGCGACTGCCCCACCGCAAGATGGAGCCATGTGTCACCGGTTTTCGTCTTGTTGTTGGGATCGACCCCGAGCTTCAGCGCGATCTTGACGATGTCGAGTGTTGTCCGCTCTTCGGCGGCCTCGTCGCGCACGGCCGCGTCCGATGGGCCCTGGTAGCGCTCACGCTTGTCGCCCGCGCGAAAGGCGCCGTAGCCGCGTGTCACCGAGATAGCGGACATGACGAGATCGGTACCGTCGGGGAGCGTCGCCTTCGGATCGGCGCCACTCGCGGCGAGCATCCTCACCATCTCGGGCTCGCCGTATCGAGCGGCCAGCAAGATGGGCGTTGCGCCGACGAGCAGGTCGTTGAATGCGTAGTCCTTGCTGTAGTACCGACTGGACGTCCCTTTCGTCAGCTTCGCGTTCGGGTTCGCACCCTTCGCCAGCAGCGCCTTCAGCAAGGCGTGGTCTCCCCGCAGGACGGCGGCGTGGAGCGGCGCGTAGCCGGCACCGTCGGCGTTCGGGTTGGCGCCCTGCTCCAACAAGAACGTGGCGACCTCACCGTGGCCGCTGTGTGCGGCGATTGTCAGCGCAGTCGCGCCGTTCGCCGCAGGCTCGTCCACCGGCGCTCCAGCCTTCAGCAGAGAACGGGCAGACTCCCGATCCCCCACGCGGGCTGCGAACAGCAGTGGCGTGAAGCCGCCGAGGTCGGTTTCGCCGACGCTTCCCTTGATGCTGTTCTGGTCGCCGTAGCGATTGCCGGTCTGGATCGTCCGGTGCCGGACGGACGTTCGAGCACGAACGTCGGCGCCGTTCTCGATGAGGGTCGCTATCACCTCGGGATGCCGTTGCGACACCGCCCACATCAAGGCGGACTGACCGTGAGAGGACTCGAGGGCGTTCACGTTGGCGCGCTTGGCGAGCAGCGCCCGTACGGCCGGCAGACTGCCGGCGCGTGCCGCCGTCATGAGCGGCGTCACGCCGGTCTTGGTGGCCATGTTCGGGTCGGCGCCGGCGCTCAGCAACCGCTCGACCATCGGCACGTTGCCCACTTCGCAGGCGAGCGCGAGGGCGGTCACGCCGTGATCGTTGGCCGCGTTCACCTTCGCCCCTCGCCTGAGCAGCAGATCAACCGTTGGTCCGCGGTCGTGGTACACCGCCCAGTGCAGCGCGGTTGCACCATCGGGCTGTGTCGTGTTGACGCTGACGCCCTTCGCCACCAGGCTGGCCACGAGCGTCTCGTCCTGCCGCTCGGCGGCATCAGCGACGGGCGACGCGATGGGGCTCGGACTCGGCGCCCTCGTCTGGCTCGTGGCATCCGCTGGACCTATCAGGCACATCGCCACCACCGCCAGCAACCAGACAGCTCTCATATTGGTCATTCTGACACCAGCCGCGCGCGGGATCATCACGGTCCTGACTTGACGGAGGCCGGCCGACAAGAGGATTCTTATACGCTAAGTCACTCTACCCTGGGCAGATCGGGGACAAGTGAGAAGGGTCGCGGGTGCCATGCGGGTAGGCGCACTGTTCATCCTCGTCGTGCTGGTGGTCGCCGGTCCGACATCGCGCGCCGTCGCGCAGACACCGACGCCGCGTCCGGCACGGGCCGCATCGCGCACCGCATCCAACCCACCGCCGCTCACTCGCGAATTGCTGGACCGCCACTGCGTCGCCTGTCACAACGACCGACTCAAGACCGCGGGGCTGACACTCGAGCAGATCGACCTGACGACCATCGCCGATCAGGCAGAGACCTGGGAGAAGGTCGCGATGAAGCTGTCGAGCGGCCTGATGCCGCCCGCGGGCCGGCCGCGCCCGGAGCCGGCCGCCACCACGACGTTCGTGAGCGCGCTGCACGCGAACCTCGATCGCGTTGGGCACGAGCGTCCGAACCCCGGGCGTCCGCTCACGCACCGGTTGAATCGCACGGAGTACGCGAACATCATCCGTGACGTGCTCGCGCTGGAGATCGATCCCCGCACCTTGTTGCCTGCCGACGATACCGATCAACACGGGTTCGACAACAACGCCTCGGTTCTCTCACTCTCTCCCACGCTGCTTGAACGCTACCTGAGCGCCGCCCGCAAGATCAGCCGCCTCGCCCTCGGTCGGCCCGGCCCAACGACGAGCATCGATACGTACTCGGTGTCGAAGTTGATGACGCAAGAAGACCGCGCGAGCGATCGATTGCCGTTCGGCACGCGCGGCGGAACCGCGGTGACACACACCTTTCCGGTCGAGGGCGAGTACGCGCTCACGATCAAGCTGCAGAAGACGCTGTACAGCACGGTCCGCGGGCTGGCGCAGCCGCACGACCTCGAGGTCCGGGTGGATCGTCAACTGGTCCGGACGTTCACGGTCGGCGGGAAGAACATCACCAATCCGCCTCTGAGCTTTGCGGCGACCCTGTCGTGGACGCCCGAGTGGGAGTCCTACGCCAACCACGCCGATGCCGACCTGAACTTGCGGTTCCGCGCGCCTGCCGGCGCCCACACCATCGGCGTCGCGTTCATCAGGAAGCAGTTCGAAGCCGAGGATGTGCAGCAACCGAATCGTGCCGGGTGGGCGTTCGAAACGGACGAGACCTACGATGGCGTGCCCGGCGTCGAGAGCGTCACCATCGAGGGGCCGTTCGCGGTCGCGGGCGCCGGGGACACGCCGAGTCGGCGTCGCATCCTCACCTGTCGGCCGGGTGGGCCTGGCAGGCAAGGTGGGCTTGGCCGGGAGTCAGGTCAGGTGGGTGAGCTCGCGGATCTCGATGAACGTGCGTGTGCGCGGCAGATCCTCACGCCGCTGGCACGCCGCGTGTATCGTCGTCCCGCCACGAAAGAGGACCTCGACACGCTGATGACGTTCTTCGACGCGGGTCGGCGGGACGGTGACTTCGAGGCGGGACTCGAGCGCGCGCTGCAGCGTCTGCTCGTGAGCCCCGACTTCCTCTTCCGGATCGAGACTGAGCCGACCAACGCGACTCCAGGACAGCCCTATCGCATCAGCGATCTAGAACTGGCGTCACGGCTGTCGTTCTTCCTCTGGAGCACGGCGCCAGACGATGAGCTTCTGGATGTGGCGACCAAGGGTGTGCTGAGGCAGCCGGCGACACTGGACCGTCAGATCAGGCGGATGCTCGCCGACAGTCGCTCACGCGCGCTGGTCGACAACTTTGCGGCGCAGTGGCTGCAACTGCGCGACCTGCGCGGCGCGGTGCCGGATCCGGATCTCTTCCCCGACTTCGACGAGAACCTGCGCGAGGCGATGCGCACCGAGACGGAGCTCTTCATCAAGAGCCAGATCGAAGCGGACCGCGGGATGCCGGAGCTGCTCACCGCGGACTACACCTTCATGAATGAGCGGCTCGCGCGTCACTACAGGGTGCCCGGGGTGTACGGCACGCGCTTCCGCAAGGTGATGCTCGTTGGCACGCCGCGAGGCGGTCTTCTCGGCCACGCGAGCCTCCTGACGGTCACGTCGTATCCGAATCGCACCTCGCCCGTGCTGCGTGGCAAGTGGCTGCTCGAGAACTTGCTCGGCACACCGCCCCCCCCGCCGCCGCCCGACGTGCCGGCGCTCAAGGACAGGGGCGCGAACGGCGAGCGCCAATCCGTTCGCGCGCGCCTCGAGGAGCATCGGAAGAACGCCGTTTGCGCGACGTGCCACTCGCAGATGGATCCGCTCGGCTTCGCACTGGAGCACTTCGACGCAGTCGGACGGTATCGCACGGTCGATGAAGGGCGCACGCCAGTGGACGCGAGCGGAGCACTGCCGAACGGCGACAAGTTCGAGGGGCTGCCCGGTTTGCGCGACGTGATGGTGGGCCGACGCGAGCAATTCGTCGGCACGGTCACAGAGCGGTTGCTGTCGTTCGCGCTCGGGCGGAGCGTCGAGTACTACGACCGTCCCACCCTCCGGGCGATCGTCCGCGACGCCGCGCCTGGCGGCTACAAGTGGTCGACGATCATCACGAGCATCATCAAGAGCGCGCCGTTCCAGATGCGGAGAGCCGAATCATGATCATCACGAAGCACGGGATGCCTCGTCGGACGGTCCTGCGCGGACTGGGCGCCAGCCTGGCGCTGCCGCTGCTCGACGCCATGGTGCCGGCCCTCACCGCCGTCGCGCAGTCGGCAGCCAAACCGGTCCAGCGCTTCGGCGTCGTCTACGTGCCAAACGGCATGACGATGAAGCAGTGGACGCCGGCGAGCGAGGGGGCGAAGTTCGAAGTCCTGAACGTGCTGAAGCCGCTCGAGCCGTTCAAGAACCACCTGACGGTGATCACGGGCCTCAACAGCACGCCGCCGCCCAACGCGGTCGCCGCGGCCGGCGTCCACGCGCGCGCGTCCACGCGGTTTCTGACCGACATCCCGCCCAAGCGGTCGGACACCTCGGAGGTCGAGGCCGGCGTGTCGGTGGACCAGATGATCGCGAGAGAGCTCGGCAAGGGCACGCAGCTGGCGTCGCTGGAGGTGGCCATTGAGGGGCGCGACCTGGCCGGGTCGTGCGACATCGGGTTCAGTTGCGCGTATACGAACACCATCTCGTGGCGCGGTCCCCACACGCCGCTCCCGATGGAGAACGATCCGCGGACGGTCTTCGAGCGGATGTTTGGCGACAGCGGCAGCACCGAGCGCGGCGCACGGATGGCGCGCATGGCGTCGGACAAGAGCATCCTGGATTCTGTTGGAGAGCGGATCGGTGCCCTGCAGAAACGGATCGGTCCGCGGGATCGCGTGAAGCTGTCGGAGTATCTCGAAGCAGTGCGCGACATCGAGCGTCGCATCCAGCGGGCCGAGGAGCAGAGCGAACGTGAGCTGCCTGCGGTGAATCAGCCGGCTGGTATCCCGGCAAGCTTCGAAGCCCACTCCAAGCTGATGTTCGACCTGCAGGTGCTGGCGTATCAGACCGATCTGACCCGCGTCATCACGTTCATGCTGGGACGCGAGCTGAGCGGCCGGACGTTCCCGGAGCTCGGCGTGTCCGAGGGCCACCACGCGACCTCGCACCACCAGGAGGATCCGACCAAGCTGTCGAATCTCGAGAAGATCAAGGTGTTCCACTCGACTCTGCTGGCGTACTACCTCGCGAAGCTGCAGACGATACCCGACGGCGACGGCTCGCTCCTCGATCACATGCTGATCGTCTATGGCTGTGGGATGGCCGATTCGAACCTCCACGCGCCGGTCGATCTGCCGCTGGTCCTCATCGGCGGCGCAAGCGGCGCGATCAAGGGCGGCCGGCATGTGAAGTACCCGTCGGCCACACCGCTCGCGAACCTACACCTGACGCTGCTCGACCTGTATGGCGTGCCCACGCTGGAACGCCTCGGCGACAGTACGGGTCGGCTGCAGCATCTCACGATCTAATGGCCCGACGACGTAGCCGTCAGCCGTCCGCCTTCGGGTCCGGCGACCGCGCGATGTAGCATGACGTCGAGATCCAGGCGCCGAAGGGAGACATCATGACGGCAGAACAAGCGAAAGCTGTGGCCGAGGCGGTCGGCCAACGACTGCAGTAGGAATGGAAGACGACGGTGAAGGTCATCGAGGCGGTTCCCGAAGGGAACAAGTCCTGGAAGCCGGATCCGAAGGGCCGCTCGGCGTGGGAGCTCGCCACCCACCTGGCGGAGACCGATGTCTGGTTCCTCGAGAGCGTCGCGAATCAGAGTTTCGGGCAGCCGACCACGGGCGGCGCGACGACGATCGCAGAGCTGGCGGCCTGGTACAAGGCTCAGATGCCTGCGAAGCTGGAGCGCGTCCTCGCGATGGGTGGCCACCACCTGGCGCCGATGATCGACTTCTACAACATGAAGCTGCCCAACGTGCAGTACCTGGTGTTCTGCGCCGTGCACGGCGCGCACCACCGCGGGCAGCTCGCCTCCTATCTGCGGCCGATGGGCGGCAAGGTGCCATCGATCTACGGGGGCAGCGCCGACGAACCGTATCAGATGTGACGCGCCCGAGCGACTGAGCGGGCCTCCCGCCGAACCGCCACAAGGCGGCGGTTCGGGGCGGAGCCGCTTCCCTAGCCTGCCGAGCCGCGCCGTTCAGCGAGGCGGCTCCCCGCGCCGGCAAAGACATCGTCCCACGAGACGCGCGCGGTCATCTGCATCAAGACGAAAAGCGTCAGGATCGCACCGACCGTGATCGCGAGACCTGTGAACCCCTCGAAGAAGAACGCGTAGCTGAAGAGGACCAGAAACACCGCTTGCGCGGCGCCTGCGTGCAGGAGGGCGTGCCGCATACCGGTCACGAGCCGTAGATAGCTCACGACGAGGGCGAGACTCATGACGGCAGCCGCGCCGAAGGCAACGTGCACCGATACGTGGTCCACGAGGTACGCGAGGAGCAGGTGGAAGGCGAAGAACGCCGCCGAGATGAACCAATAGTGCATCGGGTGCAGCGACGGTCCCAGGGTCGCGCCCAGAATGACCATGACCGTGAGGAAGAACAGCAGACCGACGGGCGCGAAGAAGGTCACGCGAGCCGCGAATGGACCCGGATTGAGCTTGTTCGGCAGCGCCAGACCGATCGACTGCCCCGAGAGCATGTTCTCGAACGTCCATTGCAACCGCCATCCGTCGCGCGTGCCCGTCTTGGTGTTCGGCGAGATCGAGCCAGCCGGGAAATCGATGTCCTCGACGTTGGTGTCGACTGACAGGTGGAAGTCGCGCACCTGGGCGGCGTGTGCCTCCGTTCCTGGTGTGAAGGCGTAGGTCCATGTCTCGAGACCGCGCGAGCGATACCGGACGTCTACCGTGATCACCTGGTCCGCTAGCGCCGTCACGCTCGCGAACATCTCCTTGGAGACGTCGGCGCCGAGAACGGCCGGCTGACCGTTGATCGCGAACGCGAAGTCGTCGAAGAGCACGTTGCCGGCGGGCAGCGGGAATCGCACGCGCAAGGCGCGTTCAACGGTGTCCGGGTTGCGAAACGTGTAGCGCCCCTCGAAGGCGACCGAGTACGTCGGGTACCACAGCAGCCCCTTGCGTCGATGCTCCAGATCGAGGTCAGCGGTGGCACGCGTGGATGCGAGGACGACGGGAATCCGCCGTACGACCGGTTTGGTCACTTCCCGCCGCGTCACTCGGCCATCCGGTCCTTTCGTTTCCTCGATCTCCTTGTCAACACCTGGACGCTCGATCCAGGCATCCGGGGCGGCCTGGCGGTGTGGACCGCCCCACAGCAACTGGACCTCGGATTGGAGCCGGGAATCGAATTGCCCCGTCCGTGCCAAGACCGAGGATCCCAGAATCGCCCAGGCGACCGACGACCCAGCGAAGATGCCTCCGATGGCCAATAAACGACGCACGCTCACAACGCCTCCTCTGCCCTCTCGACGGGCCGTTCAGGCGCGGCGTGACGAAATCGTCCGCGGGCGCCCGGTGTCGAGAATGGCGCCGGCACCCGCCGGAAGTCTTGAGCGAATCGTGACTGAACATTGAGGAGTTCCTGATTTTACAAGCTTTCCCACGCGCCAGGCGTCTCGCATCCTCAAGGCGCTATAGTCGGGGGATGGCAACCACGGACCTTCGATATCCGATCGGGCCGTTCGCGATACCCACGACCATCACGCCCGCCGCGCACGACGCCGCGGTGTCTGCCCTCGCCGGGCTGCCGTCGGCGCTCCGCGCGGCGGTCCGCGGCCTCAGCGATACACAGCTCGAGACGCCGTATCGCCCAGACGGCTGGACCGTGCGTCAGGTCGTGCACCATGTGGCCGACAGCCATATGCACGTCCTGCTGCGGGTCAAACTCGCGCTCACCGAGGACACGCCGACCATCAAGCCGTAGGACGAGGACGAGACGGCGAGGCTCTCCGACTATCGCCTGCCGCTCGACGTGTCACTGGGCCTCATCGACGCTGTCCACACGCGTTGGATCGAGATCTTCAAGGGAATGACGGGTGACGACTGGTCGCGGGCGTTTCTTCACCCCGAGCGGGGGATGATGACATTGGCCATGCACGCGCAGTTGTATTCATGGCATTCGCGCCACCACGTCGCACACATCGCGGAGCTGCGTCGCCGCGAGGGATGGTGAGGGTGGGCGGGCCACGTCACGGCCACGCGTGGACTGGGTGTCGTCCGGAGCAAAGCGTCCCCCGACTCTGATCGGCAAGAGTCCGACAGGCTGAAAGGCGTTGAGACATCGTCAAACCTGACCGACTGAGAAATTGGCCTCAGCAGCCTGTGCCAATCTCGGGGCGACCGTTGACCTCCAAGTTGTCCGACCGCGGTCGCGTCGCGGCGTGGCCAGCCTTGCGACTCATCGACGACCAACGAGCCGACCACCACATCCCAGGGCGCACGGCGGCTCCGCAAACCGACCATCACGGGACCGGCATAGCCGATCGTCACCCACTTGACGAGTGTCCGGACGATCGCACGCGGGAGCGCCAAAGGACCGCCCGACGGACCGACCACGCGGAGTCCCATCAGACGATGGCCGAGCGTTCCTCCGACAAGGCGAACCATCAGGGGTTCATACAGGACGAAAACGGCCATTCCAGACCAGATAAGCGCCGGCCCGAGCCTGTTCGGGACCACGCCCCAATCCGCCAGCGTCAGGAACGCCAGCATGAGCCCCGCCAGGATCTGAAAGTCGAGGAGGTACGCCCGCGCCCGGCGGCCGGTCGCGACGTAAGAGTTCAGGAGCCAATTCCCTCTGGCGGCACGAGTCGGTCGGCGTTCTGCAGCCACGTCTGCACTGTCTCCTTCTTGGCGTCATCTCATCGACCGAACTTCTGAGCCGGGCTCCACGAAATGGCTGGGCCCGGGGTCGACTGTGCCACCTACTCAAATGACGGACAAAGGAGACCGCGGTTCAAGCTCATCCCATCGAAGTCGAAACGCGTTCGGCTGATCGAGGGATTGGCGAGCGAACCCAACGAGCGCCGCGCGAGAGAACCGACCTCCGCCAGCTATCTCGGCGTCTGGTCAGCCGCCCAGTCCTTGACGGTCAAACGCGGCATCTCAAACAGATCCGTGGTGCGGGCATACCAACCGCTTCCGTGCATGCGACCGATCAAGCCCAGCGCTGGGGTGTTCACGTAGCACTTGACCGGATCGATCACGGCTTCGTCTCGGATGTGGATCGCCAGCACGCGACCGAGCACGAGGCCGTAGCTGCCGAGCTCTACGATTTGCATGAGTGAGCACTCGAACGCCACGGGGCTCTCTGCGATTCGTGGCGGCTTCACTTTCACAGACGGCACGGTGGTCAGACGTGCCTCCGCCAATTCATCGGTCCTCGGGTCGAAGTCGATGGCGGTTACGTTCATCGCCTTCGCCGTCGCCTCCGACACCAAGTTCACGACGAACTCACCACTCTCGGCGATGTTGGCTCGCGTGTCTTTCGCCGCACCCGCCTGTCGCCGGCCGACGCCAATGCCGACGACCGGCGGATCTGGCGAAAACGCGTTGAAGAACGAAAACGGCGCGGCGTTCAGCACACCGCAGCCGTCCTGCGACACGACCCAGGCGATCGGGCGGGGCGTGACGGTCGAAACCAGCAGTTTGTACCCGAGGCTCGGGTCAATAGTCGCGAGATCGAATAGCAATTGGGATCCTCTCGTGGAAACGAGTCTAGCCGAACGCGCCGAACCGGCTGCCGGACGAGTAGCGCCGCCCACGCTCGAACACGTCGCTGCGACCCAGCCAGAGGCCATTCGATGTGAGACTGGCTGAGTGATGATGTGACGTCAACCGTATCATCGCCTCAGGAGGTTGCGAATGGCGGATGCCGAATGGATCGACCTTGGGAGTGCCGACGATCTCAGCCGTCAGCCGGTCCGTGAAGTCGCCCGAGGATCTGCTCGAACATGCGCTCGGACACGCACGCGACGCGCTCGGTTGCGACACACAACTCGTGCGAGTCCGAGATTTGCAGTTCCGCAACTGCGAGGGCTTCTACTCGAAGGCGGCTCGCGCCTGCACGTGGCCGTGCTCGATCACCATGATGGACCCACAGGATCAGATGGCGCAGATCTACGAAGGCGTCGTGCACTGGGCGGACGTCATCCTCGTGGCGACGCCGATCCGTTGGGGCTCGGCCAGCAGCCTCTACTTCAAGATGATCGAGCGGATGAACTGCATCCAGAACCAAGAGACCATCGCCAACAAGCACCTGCTGCACAACAAGGTGGCCGCGTTCATCATCACGGGCGGTCAGGACAACGTGCAGGCGACGGCGGGTCAGATGCTGACCTTCTTCGCCGAACTCGGATGTCAGTTCCCGCAGTATCCGTTCATCGCGCACTCACGCGGCTGGAGCGCGGAGGACATGGAGAACAACATGGCCTACGTCCGCGAATCGGAGGCGCTCCACGCTGGGGTCCGGACGCTCGTCAAGCGATGCTCGGAGCTGGCCGCCGTCTTCATCAAGGACGACGCGCCCGAGCAAGCAGTGACGCGCGGCGGCCGCAAAGGCAACGAGCTCGACACGCGCGCCCAGCTCATGCTCGCCAGGCCAGCCGGAACGTGAGACAGAGGGCCGCGGAGATGTCAATGAGAGGGCAGACGATACGTCCTCATCGCGGTGTCGTGGAACATCGCCTTCCGCTCATCCGCCGAGAAACCCCTCGTCAGCTTCTTGAACTGATTCCACAGCACGGTGTACGAGCACGACAGCTTGTCCACCGGGAAGTTGCTCTCGAACATGCACCGGTTCGGACCGAACTGCTCAATGGCGTGCAAGTACCACTTGCGGTTTGTCTCGAGGAGCTCGTCGGACGTCGGGGGGCGCTTGCGCTCGTGCCACCCGTATCCGTTCACGATCATCTGAATGCCGCCCACCTTCGCGACGACGTTCGGGCACTTCGCCAGGGCGACAATCGCCGGCTTCCACGAGGCGAACACCTCGTCCTTCTTGCCGGCGAACGAGCCGATGCCGATCGGACCACCGAGATGGTTGAAGACGATCGGGATGTCGGGAAACGCACGCGCCAGGTCGGTCAAGTCGGCGATATGCGTATGGTAGACCCACCCTTCGAACGACATGCCGTACCGCCGCAGGTGCGCGTAGCCCTTGCGGAACGTCGGATCGAGCAGGATGTGATTCGGCAGATCCGCCGGCTGGCTGGGCACGACGGTCTTGTCCCCCCACGCGGCGCGATGCCGGATGCCGCGGAAGCGTTGCGGGCTGGCGGCCTGCTGCGCCTCCAGCACCGGTGCGACGCGGTCGCCCAGGCGCAGATCCGCGGTACCGACGATGCCCGCGCACGCGCGCATCTCTCCATACCTACCGCTCGCGCTCATCGCCGCGATACCTTGCACGTACTCGGTCTCGCCGACGACCTTGAATTCCTCCGGGCCATCCGCGCGATACATCGACGTGCACTCGACGAACACCGTCTGGCGTACGTTGTGCCCACGCGCGTCGGCAACGAGCTCCTCGAGCATGTACCGATCGTTCGGTCGGTCCCACAGATGGTGATGCGGATCGATGATGGGCAGGGCCGGCTCGAGCGGCTCTTCTTTCGTGAGATCGAGCCACGCCCGCATCGCCGGGGAGCTCTGCGTGGAGCCGGGAGCCGGCTGCGCGGCGGCGCCACGAGGCCAGGAGGAGACCGCCGCGGCGCCGATGGCTACGGTACCGAGTCGGTCGAAGAATGTCCGGCGCGCGATTCGTGTCATGGGTCCCTCCGCGATTCCTCTACCTACCGAGTCCCCTGCCTGCCCAGACGCCCTATTCGAGCGTCAGCGCCACCAGTTCCGCGGGATGATTGGTCGATCCCACCGCAACGACGACATACTGCCGGCCCTTGAACAGATACGTCATCGGCGCTCCCGTCGTGCCGGCGCCGAGGTCCATCGACCAGAGGACGGCACCTGTCGCCTTGTCGTACGCGCGGAAGATATTGCCGCCACCGCCCGGCGGATTGACCGCCGCAGCGGGATCACCCTCACCGATGAACAGCAGCGCCTTCGTCAGCAACGGCGCCGCTCGGCCTGGCTGGCCCATCGGTGGGAGGTTCAGTGCCCTCAGCGCCGGATGGTTTCGCGGGCCGTCACCGTTGGGAACAGTCCAGTCGATCACGCCCTTGTTCAGGTCGATCTTGACGATCGTGCCGTAGGGCGGCTTCAGCAACGGAAGGCCCTGGGGGCCCTCGACGACACGCTCCTTGATGCCGAGCGGGTTCATGTAACGGAAGTCGGACACCTTCGGATCTGGTGCGGACACGACCGAGATAATCGGCGCATTGATCGACGGCACATACAGCGCGCCCGTCTCATGGTCGAACGCTCCGCCGTTCCAATCCGCACCGCCGACCCAGCCCGGCATCTGCAGCAGACCCTTCTTTCCGTCGGCGCCGAGGACCGGCGGCGGCGTGAACATCGATCCGTACACGTACTGATCCGCGATGGCTTTGGCTTCCGCGCGCAGCTGCGGCGTGAAGTCAATCAGATCGTCGACCGCAATCCCCTGCTTGGCGAAGGCGGGAGGCCTGGTCGGAAACGGCTGCGTGCGTGACGCCTGCTCGCCGGGCACGGTGGACTGCGGAACGGGACGTTCTTCGATGGGCCACACCGGTTGTCCGGTCGCGCGATCGAACGCAAACGCGAAGCCCTGCTTCGTCAGCTGCACCACCGCCTTGATCCGTCTTCCGTCCACGGTGATATCGGCGAGGATGGGCGACGCGGGAAGGTCGTAGTCCCAGAGGTCGTGATGGACGGTCTGGAAGTGCCACACGCGCTTGCCGGTCTTGGCGTCGAGGCACACAAGACTGTCTGAGAACAGGTTGTTCCCGAGGCGATGTCCCCCGTACCAATCGTTGGTCGGGGACGACAGCGGGATATACACGTACCCGAGCTCGGGATCCGCGCTCGGCGAGGTCCACATGTTGGTGGCACCGGTGTACTCGGCGGAGTCGCCTCCCCACGTGTCGTGGCCGAACTCGCCCGCATGCGGGATGACGTGGAACGTCCACAACAGGCGGCCCGTCCGCGCGTCGTATGCACGGACGTCGCCAGGCGTGCCCGTCTTCTTGTTGGGAAAGTCGCCGAGATTCGATCCGATGACCAGGACGTCATTCACGACCAATGGCGATCCGCCCCAGTTGTACGCAGCGTCAGGTCCGACGCCCAACTGCAGGTCGAACTGCCCTTGCTTGGCGAAGGTCGGCACTGGGTCGCCAGTCTTCGCGTTCAGCGCGAACAGGAGGTTCTTCCGCACGGTGAAGATGCGCTCGTCATCTCCTCCCCGCCAGTACGCGACCCCGCGCGCGACTGTGGCGCCGGTCAACCCGGCCAGCCCGGGCTCGAGCGGTTTCTGCGTCCAGATCGCACGACCGGTGGCGGGATCGAGCGCTTCAACGAGGCCAACCGAGTTCTGGACGTAGAGCCGCCCACCGACCATGAGGGGCGTCACGCGGTAGTAGTTGCCCGCCGTCAGCCCACGGACCGACGTGCGCAGCTCCGGATCCAGCGCCAAGTGCCGCCAGGCGACCTTGAGCCGGGTGACGTTCCCCGCGTTGATGGCGTCGAGCGCGGAGTATTTCGAGGCCCCAGGGTCGGCGCTGTAGTAACGCCACTCGCCGGCAGCCGACGAGGACTGCGCGCCGGTGCGAATCGCGAGGACGCTGCCAACCAGGGCTACTGCGGCGATCGTGCCACCAACGGTCGCGAGTGAACGGATGCGGGACATCTGGGACCTCACTCCGAAAACGGGTCTTCTCAAGCCGACAGGAAACTGCGCCACAGCAGCCACAGCCCGAGCACGCCCACGGCGGCAGCAAGAATGCGCCGAAACGTGGCCGGAGACAAGCCGAACAAGAGACGCTCGCCGATGACCGTGCCCACGAGGACACCCACCGTCGCCATACCAATCTGGGGCCAGTACCGCAGCAGATCGCCGGCACTGACCGCCGCATACACCGGGGTGCGCGCGAGGTCGACCATGAGGCCGGTCGCGGTGCTCGTCGCGACGAACGCTCTCGGGCGCAGCGCGAACGTCGAGAGCGCGGCCGATCGCAGTCCGCCCTGGTTGCCAGCCAGCCCACCGAAGAAGCCTGATGACAGCCCGAGCGCGCCACTCATCAGGCCGCTCGGCCGGCGGTCCGTGAACGCGCCGGTCAAGTTCGCGATGGCGGTCAGCACCAGCAAGCCACCGAGCACGCCTGTCAACGCGGACGGACCGAGCTGCGCGTACGTCAGAGCGCCGGCGAGGCCGCCGGCGGCGCTCAGCAGCCCGAAGCGTCGCAGCACGCCGCCATCAATCTCGCGTCGCAGCCGATAGCAGCGGAGCGCCGTCGCGAAAAGATGCGGCACGGTGACCGCGGCCACGGCAAGGTCCATCCCGAGGGGCACCGAGAAGAACGGTGTGAGCAGGCTGCCGATCCCGAATCCGACGATACCGGCCGTCGCGCCGGAAAGGACCCCAAGCGCCAGAGCGACAGCCAGAAACACCAGGTCGGGCAAGTGCGGTCCGCGCTACTTCCGCCCACGGAAGAACTTCCGCATGTCGTCGACGAGCAACTGCGGCTCCTCGAGCGCGGCGAAGTGCCCGCCCCGCGGCATGTCGGTGAACTGCTCCACTTTGTACTGTGCCTCGATCCACTTCCGCGGCACCATGCCGAACAGCTCCTTCGGGAAGCGGGCGCAGGCGAACGGCACCTCGACGCGTCCGTTCAACTGGGGATCGGTCCGGTTCTCGTAGTACAGCCGCACAGACGAGGGACCGGTTTCTGTGGCCCAGTAGATCGTGATGTTCGTCAGCAATTCGTCCTTGGTGAACTTCGACTCGACATTGCCGTTCGAGTCAGACCACGTGTGGAACTTCTCGACGATCCATGCCGCGAGCCCAGCGGGTGAGTCGTTCAAGCCGAAGCCGAGGGTCATCGGCTTCGTCCCCTGAACGTTGCTGTAGCCCTGCTCGGTCGTCAGCCTTGCGCGAACGGCCTCGACCATCCTGCGCTCGTCGTCAGGCACACCCTCGAACGGATTCGGTCCGGGCGGTTGATTGGCGATACAGAGGTTGCTGTGCAGGCCGATGAGATGCTGCGGATCGATCAGGCCGAGCTGCCGCACGATGATGCCGCCCCAGTCGCCACCTTGCGCGGCGTACCGTGTGTAGCCCAGTCGGGCCATCAGGGTGGCGATCATGAAGGCGATGCGCTTGTTGCTGTACGCGCGCGCCTGCGGCTTGCTCGAGAAACCGTAGCCGGGCAACGACAACGCCACGACGTGGAACGCGTCGGCAGCGGTGCCGCCGTGCTTGGTGGGCTCTGTCAACGGACCGATGATCTTCGTGAACTCGATGATCGAGCCAGGCCAACCATGAATCAACATGATCGGCATCGCGTTCGGATGGCTCGACTTCTGGTGCACGAAGTGCACGTCGATGCCGTCGATTCGCGTCACGAACTGTGGGAGCGCGTTGAGCTTCTTCTCCTGCTCGCGCCAGTTGAACGTCGTCCGCCAGTACTCGACGAGCTCCTTCATGTAGCCGAGGTTCGCGCCGTAATCCCAAGCCGTGTTCGGGATCTCGCTCGGCCAACGCGTCCGCGCCAGACGGTCCTTGAGGTCCGTGAGGACGCTGTCGGGTACCGCAATCCGATACGGTCGAATCGCCTCGCTTCCCTGCCCTTGCCCGAGGAGCGTGAGCTGACCACACACCAACGAGACCGCCAGAAGAACGACCGCGAGAGCGACGTGTTGAACCACACGCATGGCGAGACTCCCCTACGCGCTCCGGTGCGCGCGCGATGGACCGCGGTGACCTAACGCCGCCCGCCAGCGCCCGTGGCGCGGCCGTCGGTCTGCAAATCCGCCTTCGAATCGGCTTCCGTCTTGTGGGGCGTCACCTTGTCCGGATCGATGCGGACCATCAAGTACGTGATGTGGTCGTCAATCTTGGTGAAGAGGTGTCCGGTGCCCGCAGGGATGACCACCACGTCCCCCTTGGACACATTGTGCGACACGCCGTTACGGATTGACTCGCCGTTGCTGCCCGGGCCATTCAGCAAGCGCACGGTCACATCGGTCGCGGGACGCGGGACCGCGCCGACGATGTCCGGACCCAGCATCAACGTCGCGGACCCGTCGATCACGTGATACACCTCGCTCACGAGACGGTGCTCCGCAACGCTCCGCGGAGCGGGCGCGGGAAGCTTCCCCCGGTGGATCAACGCCACGCCGACGTTGATCTTCCCGATGTCCACCTGTCGCACTTGCTGATCGACGATGCCGTTGGCCATCGCGCGCTTCAGGTACGCCGCGATCTCAGACTGCGGGATGTAGGTCCCCGGACACATCTTGCACGACGGCTCGTATTCCTTGCCGAGGTGGGCCATCTTCGCCCCAGCCGCTTTCGCTTCGTCCGGCGTTTCGATTCCCGACGTCTTGAGATCGGCCTGCGACTCGGCGGCGGACTTCGTGGGCACGATCTTGTCGGGATCGATGCGCACCATCAGGTACTCGACGTGGTCGTCGATCCGCGTGAACTGATGTCCGGTACCGGCGGGAATGATCACCACATCGCCCGGACCGATCTCGTACGACACCGGATTCCGCATCGACTTGGCGCCGTTACCGGGACCGTTCTGGAGACGCACGGTCTTGAGCGATGCCGGGCGGCGCTCCTTGCCCACGAGCTCGGGTCCGAGCGCCAGCGTCGCGCGACCGTCGATCACGTGGTAGACCTCGCTGACGAGGTCGTGCTCGGCGACGCTCGCTTCCGGGTTGGTCTGCCGGCCTCGGTAAACGATGCCAATGCCAACGTTGGATTTGCCGACGTCGACGGCACGGACCTGCTGGTCCGTGATCTTCTGCGCGATCGCGCGCTTCTGATAGGCGTCGATCTCGCTCTTCGGGATGTAGGTGCCGGGGCACATCTTGCAGGACGGCGTGACGCCCTGGGCGGCGACCACGGCGACGGCCGCCACGATGGCCGCAGGAGCGAGCGACGCGAGCGCGTGTCGAGTGTGGGCAGCTGTGCGCATAGCGTCAGGATGGTAGTCCAGGTGCCAGGATTCTTGCTATGCTCCTTCCGCATCGGAGGACGCATGCAGTCACTGCTGAACGACTACTACCTGGGCCGATTGTCGCGCCGTGGATTCCTAAGCGGACTCGTGGCGACCGGCATGACCGCGGCCGCCGCCGCTCGCGTAGTCGAGGCGGCCGAGGCGGGCACACTCGAGGGCGCCGCCGCAGACGAGGGCAAGCCGCTCACCGGAACAGGCGGCGATCTCGTGGTCGAACAACTGCGCGCGGCCGGCAGCCGGTTCGTGTTCACGAACCCTGGCTCGATGGAGGTCGGCTTCTTCGACGCGCTCACCGATCGCGACGATGTCAAAGTCATCGTCGGCCTGCACGAGAGCATCGTCATCCCGATGGCGGATGGCTACCATCGTGCGACGCTGCAGCCGGCGTTCGTGAACGTCCATACGGTTGGCGGCACGGCGCAGATGGCCGGTCAGCTGTACAACGCGCACTTCGACGGCTCCGCGCTCGTCGTCACGTCCGGTCTGGTGGACACGGGCCAGTACAGCGATGAAGGGCTGCTCGCGCCGAGCCCCGGCTACGGCCAGGCCGAGATCAATCGGATGTTCACGAAGATCTCGTGGGAAGTGCGGAACCCGTCGGTCGCCGCGCTTGCGTTGCGTCGGGCGTACAAAGTCGCGACGACGGCGCCCGGCGGCCCCGTCTACATTGCGTACTCGCGCGAGTCATTGGCGGCGAAGAACATCACGAGCCCGATCTACCCCCGTGCCAACTTCATGGTGGACGCGCGTCCGCGACCGGCCATTGATCAGATCCAGACGCTCGCCAAATGGCTCGTCGAGGCGCAGCGACCCATTCCGATCTTCGGCGATGAGGTCTGGAAATCGGGCGCCCAGAAGGAGGTGCTCGAGCTCGTCGAGCTCCTCGGTCTGCCAGCTGCGGGCCCAGGGCTCGGTCAGGGCTATCGCAACGTGCCGACGCGGCATCCGCAGTACATCGGCACCTACGCCGGGCCGACGACGGCATACCCACGCGGATCGGCGGACCTCGTGATGCAGATCGGCGCGCGCGACTGGGGCGGCACGGCGCCACCGAGCGCATCGCGTCTCGCGGCCGGCGCGAAGTTCGTCACGATGGGCATGAACACCGAAGCCATGGGCCGCACACAGGCCATGGACCTCGCGGTGGTCGGTGACGTGAAGGCGGCGCTGCGCGATCTCATCGACGCGGTGAAGGCGACCGCAACCGTCGGTCGCATCGCGAAGATTCGCGAGGAACGGCTCCCGATGTTGAAGTCGGCCGTCGCCCAGCGACACAAGACCATCATGGACGCCGTGGCGGCCAACGTCGGCAAGACCCCGATCCATCCTGACGAACTGTCACTCGAGCTCGAACAGGAGCTCGATCCGGACGCCATCCTCGTGCTCGAGAGCCAGACATCACCGGGCAACCAGAACGAACCCGGAACCACGATCTTCAACGCCGGGTTCCGCGAGAACGAGAAGACCTGGATCACCAACACCGGGCTGAGCCTGGGCTGGGGTCTGGGCGCGGCCATCGGCGTCAAGCTCGGTCAGCCCAACAGACAAGTCGTGTGCAGCATCGGTGACGGCGCGGTGATGTTCAGCGCGTCAGCGTTCTGGTCGATGAAGCGCTATCAGGTACCGGTGCTCACCGTGATCTGGAACAACCAGAACTATCAGGCGGTCCGTAACGGCTTCTACGGTTTCGACGGTCGCATGAAGGCGACCGGTCACTATCACGGGATGTTCCTGGGCGACCCGGACATCGACTTCGTGAAGCTCGCCGAGAGCCAGGGGGTGAAGGGCGAGAAGGTGACGTCAGGCTCGGGGATCAAAGCGGCGCTTCGGCGCGGCATTCAGGCCACCCGCGACGGCAATCCGTACGTCGTCGAAGTGATGATCGCGCGCTTCGGTGGCGGCGCGGACTCGACGTGGCACCAGGGTTACAAGCTCGCCCCGGAGCGGACGCGAAAGGTGTGACGGGCGGAGCGGCTCGAGACGAGCGCAGCACCCTCGCGCATACCGGAGGGGTACCGGGCTCGTCGGCTTCGACAGTTACTGCAGAGGGGGGTAATTCAACGGCGTCGCATCGGTGACCCGCAGCTTCGCTGGCAGCACGCCGAGCTTGCTGCCGCTCACAGGGTCGACCCACGGCCACGGGTTGTGGCCGAAGAACGCCGGCTTTGACTGCAGATACAAGGACGCCTGGAGCTTCCGCGATCGACGACCCCACTGAATCTGATTGGTCTTGTAGTCGAAGTTCCCGTTCCGGAAGGCGGTCTGCCGCACCTTCGGATCGGCCAGCTGGTCCCAGTGGATCGGGTCGTAGCCAAGCTTCCAGACAAAAGCGCCGGGGGCCCACACGCTGGAGCCGTCCCAGTAGGTGCCGTCGGCCGGATCCTCGTAGGACCACTCGTTCATCTTGCCAGGCTCTCCCAGCACGTTCCCGATGAATGAGTGGTACCACGAACCGAACATGAGGCCGGCCGTCCGCGCGTTGCCCATTCCTGGAAACGACTGTCGCACGCCGCGCAGGTAGTTCCGGAAAACGGTGATGGCGAACGCGTTGCCGTGTGTGTTGTCCGAGTCGTAGTTCCACGACTCGTTCCCCTCGAACAGGACGTGGTGACTGCCCACCTGGTGGCTCGCGTTCAGGCCGACCTCCACCCAGTCCGTGGTGTACAAGATGAAGCCGTTGTCCATGTAGTTGTAGCCCACCACGGACCCCGCGCCGCACGAGCGCACGACCATGACTTTGTTGACGTTCAGCACGGCGTTGTTCTCGATCAGGACTTCCGAGGATCCAAACGCGAGGCTGAGGCCATAGCCGCCTCCGCCAGGCTGCGGCCACGCGGTGTCGTGGACGTAGGAATCCCTGATCTCGACCCGGAAGGAGTCGTTGGCGCTGATGCCGTTGCCCAGCCACAGCCAGGTCTCGACGTTCTTGACCCACGAGTACGCGGCGGCCTCGAATCGGATGTTGCCGTCGGCCCCTCCGAGCACCGCGAGATCCTCGACGCCGGCATCGCGCACGTGCGGCCGCACGAAGCGCGTGAGCTCGGCGCGACGCGAGCGCAGGTAGTCGGTGTGCACCGGCGTCGAGAAGGTGATTGTCGTCCCAGAGACCGAGACGATCTCTTTGATCTCGTTCAGCGGGCGACCCGCGCGGCTGAAGTAGGTCAGTGATTCCGGGAACCCATCGTCGGTTGGCTCGGGCGGATTGTGCTTCTGGAACACGACCCGGTCCGTTCCCCAAATGAAGGAGGCCGTGCCTGGGCTGCCCAGTCGCAACGGAAGCGGCAGCCATGACGCGGTGTGGTAGTCGTCCTCGTCCAGGAGCACCAACTGGCCCGGCGCGAAGCCGGCCGCGTCGGCAACCGTCACCGACATCGAACCGGCGCGAACCGTCCGAGACAGGCGCACGCTCGTCCGATCGGCAGTCTTCGGCCAGCGTTCGGGCCCAATGGATGATGACCGGAGACGGATCACCGGCATGGTTGTAGCTGAACCACACGGCGCCATTCGTCTTTTGAAGCTTCGTCAGGGCTGGACCGGCACCGCGCAGGGTGATCCCCTTGTTCACCAGAATGGGTGTGTTGACGAGGAACGTTCCCGCGCTCAGCTGGACCGTTTGACCATCGGGGCACCCGTCGATCGCCTGCTGAATCGCGCTTGACGCGTCAACCTGTCCGTTACCGAAGCTCGCCGCCGAGACCGCGGCGCAGACCGTCGCACGCGCCGGGACGGGCCGCCGCAGGCCGGGCGCCCGCGTGGTGCGACCCTTCGCCGGGACGATGCTCGTGTCGACTTGTGCGCGAGCCTTGGCGCCAAGCTCACGCCAAGGAGCACGAACGCTGCGAGTCTGTGCACGGCTGATGAACCTCTTTTGGAACGCGCTGCTTTGCAGAGCCAGCCTGCAACCGCGGTGCCCTGGCAATCGCGGGACGTGCCAAGAAGTAGTGGTGCGCTCCCTCGAAGCATGGCCACGCGCAGATCACGGAAATGTCGATTCGCGTCCGTTTTGTGATCGCGCCACGGCCAGCGAGGCGGCGCGCGGCGCCGCACGCGGCGCCAGGTCAACAGACCTGTGATCGAGCAGCGCAAATGTGCGGCTGGTTGAATCGCGGGCAGCACCATGGCAACCGTTGACGACGCACGTGCGTCGCCTTCCCACTCAGAGCTCGCCGAGCCGACCTTCGGCGCTCCGACTCGCCACCCCGATTTCGGCTCTCTGATTTCCTCTGGGTCCGGTATAAGATTCCGGTCGACGCGCCCTCGGGTAGCGGGTCGACACAGGAGGCTTCATGGCAGGCGGCATCAGGGCAACAGTGTTCGTCCTACTGATCGGGTGGGCAGCGCTCGGGCCGCGTCCGGTTGGGGTGACCGCCGCTGAGAACGACCAGTGGCCCCAGTTTCGAGGGTCTGCTGCTGGCGTGATCCCCGACGATCCCGCGCTCCCCGACAAGTGGAGCGAAACCGAGAACGTCCGTTGGAAGACGAGCATCCCTGGTCTTGGCTGGAGCTCGCCCATCGTCTGGAACGACCATGTCTTCCTGACGTCGGCTATCAGCGAGGGGAAGGAGGCCGCACCGGTCGCGGGGCTCTACGACGAGCACGATCACATCAAGGCCGCGGCACCCCAGCACTGGGTGGTGATGGACGTCGAGTTCGGGACGGGCAAGATCCGCTGGCAGCGCGAGCTGCACGCCGGGCAGCCGCCGCTGCTGCGGCACGTCAAGAACAGCTACGCGTCTGAAACACCCGTCACCGACGGTGAGCGCGTGTACGTCTACTTCGGCAGCATCGGGCTCATCGCGGCACTGGACTTCGATGGCAAGGTGATCTGGACGAAGACCATCGATCCCTACAACACGCAGGTCGAGCTCGGAACCGGGGCCTCGCCCGCCCTCCACAAGGATCGGCTGTACATCGTGCAGGACAACACGAAAGAGTCGATCCTGCTCGCCCTCGACAAGAAGACCGGCAAAGAGATCTGGCGCGTCAATCGAGATGAGCTCGGCAACTGGTCGACGCCGCTCATCTGGGAGAACGACGTGCGCACGGAGATCGTCACGACCGGCACGCGGCGCGTACGGTCGTACGACTTGGACGGGAAGCTCCTGTGGGAGCTCAAGGGAATGTCCGAGCTAACCATCCCGTCGCCGTTCAGCAAGCTCGGGCTCCTGTTCGTGAGCTCCGGGTATCCCGGCGGTGCCCTTCGCCCCGTCTACGCGATCCGGCCGGGGGCGAAGGGTGACATCTCACTGAACGAGAATGAGACGAACAACGAGTTCATCGCGTGGCACCAGCCGCTCCTCGGCACGTACAACACCTCGGCGCTCGTCTACAACAACTACTACTACACGCTGCTCGACCGTGGCTTCATCATGTGTCACGACGCCCGCACGGGCAAGCAAGTCTACGGACGACAACGGCTGATGACAGGGGCGTCGGGCTTCACGGCATCACCGTGGGCCTACAATGGGAAAATCTTCCTCATGAGCGAAGACGGCGACACGTTCGTGGTGCAGGCCGGTCCCCAGTACAAACTGCTGGGCAAGAATTCTTTGAATGAGATGCCACTCGCCACACCGGCGGTGGTGCGTGGATCGTTGCTCGTGCGAACCGCGTCGCAGCTCTATCGCATCGCGAGGCCAGGGAAATGATCGCGGTGGGCACTTGTCACCGACTCGGGACACACGTAGCGCGGATCGTGCTCGGCTGCGCCGCTGGCGTCCTGTTCGGGCTGAGCGCCAGCGTCGATGACGCTTCGGCGCAGGCGACGTTCACGCAGGTGGCGACGATCCACGCGCCCGCGCATCTGGTTGAGATCGACGGCCGACACGCGTACGTCGTCAACGAAAAAACGCTGAAGCTCTACGACATCTCGAACCCCGAGGCGCCTCTGAAGCTCGGGTCGCAGGAGCTGCCCGAGAAGATCTGGGGTATTCGGATCGTTGGCCCGCTTGTCTATGCCGCAGCAGATTTCTTTGGGCTCGCGATCATCGACACCTCCGATCCCAAGGCGCCGGTGTTGCGTGGCCGCATCAAGACGCCGGGCCAAGCCAAGAATGTGGCCGTCATCGACACCGCATCTGGCAAGACCGCGCTGGTCGCCGATCACATGTCCGGCGTCGACATCGTCGACGTGTCGGATGCGACCAAGCCCGCCGTGCGCGACTCGTTCTTTCTCGAGGGCTACGCTCGCGACGTGAACAACGTTGGCTCGCTGGCCTTCGCCATCGATTCACCGGCTGGGATCTACACCTTCGACCTGGCGAAGAGCGGACCCGTTGAGCCAATCGGCTCCCAACAGTCCGCGCGCGCGCCGGCCAGCATCGAGCTGTCCAAGGGCCCCAACGGGCAGCCCGATCTCGCCGTCCTCGTCGGCGGCGGCTCTCTCCAAGTCTACGAGCTGTCGAAGCCCGCGGCCCCGACGAAGGCCGCCGTCTTCCCGACCCCTGGTGGCCGACCCGTGCGCGCCACACTGACCGGTCGGCGCGCGTTCGTCGCCGATGGGCGCGAAGGGCTTCAGGTCGTCGATCTCGCGACACCGTCCAAGCCGTCCATTGTCGGCAGCTTCAAGACTTCCGCGCCCGCGCGCGACGTCGCGGTGACCGACTCGCACGTATTTGTCGCAACCGGGAACGACGAAGAAGGCGAGATCGTGGTGCTCGCCCGTCGGCCGTAACACGAAGCGCTAGGCCTCCGCTCAGTCGAGGCTGATCTAGGAATCATCATGATGACACGCCTGTCACTCGTTTTCGCGCTCGCCGGATTGTGCTGGGCCATGCCGGTTTCGGCTCAACTCTTCCAGCCGAATCAGATCGGTGTGACGATGGGGCACATCCATCTGACGGTCCGCGACGTCGACGCGCACAAGAAATTCTGGATCGAGCACCTCGGGGGCACACTGGTCAAGAACGGGCCGCTGGAGCTCATTCAATTCCCGGGCGTGTACGTCATGCTGCGAAAGGGCGAAGCCTCCGCGCCACCCAAGGGGAGCATCGTGGACCACTTCGGGTTCATCGTGAAGGACATGAAAGCGTCACTGGCCAAGTGGAGGGCCGCCGGCATCCCCATCGAGCCAACCGAGAATCCGAACGAGGTCTATCTCGTCGCACCGGACGACATCCGCGTTGAGGTCTATGGCGAGCCGGCCGTGCCCACGCCGATTGCGATGAACCACATCCACTTCTATCCGGTCGACATCCCAGGGATTAAGACCTGGTACGTGCAGGCGTTCGGCGCCAACCCCGGGCGCCGGCCGTGCATTGCCTGCCTCTCGAGGCCGGCCATGATCGAATCCGATGACCTGCCGGGCGTGAACCTCTCGTTCTCTCCGACGAAGGCACCGACCCAACCGACGAAGGGCCGCGGGATCGACCACATCGGGTTCGAGGTCACGGACATCGAGGCGCTCGTGAAAAGCCTCGAAGCAAAAGGCATGAAGCTCGACGGTCCCATTCGCCAGGTACCCAACACGAATCTCAAGATCGCCTTCCTCACCGATCCGTGGGGCACGTACATCGAGCTGACACAGGGGCTCGCCCCCAAGTAGCCCCGCAGTCGCATAGGTCGGTCGCATCAGGTGCGGCCGCCACGGCCGCGGTCAGCGGCTGGCCGAGGAGCCCGCCAAATCGGCCCACCCAGCACCGCGGCGGCCACGCAGGCCACGCCAAGCCATCGTCCAGCACCGGCCGCAAAGACGATGGCGCCGTTGACGAACATGAAGACGAAGAACGCGAACCTCGCTACCTCGAGGCCGCGCGCGCGGGCCGCGCGCGACGGGGCGGCGAGCCACCACCAACCGGCATCGAGCGCCCAGATAGCGATGAACGCGTAATTGACGTAGATCCCACCCGACCACCCCACGCCGAGACGCTCCTCGGCTTGTCGCATCGTGTCGAGCGCTGCGGCACCGTGACTCCAGCCGTGCACGTAGTGGAAGGCCAGAACGGCGTGTAGGATGGCGAACACGACGCCGATTGTCCACGCGATGCGCGCACCGCGATCCCCGCGAGGCGACCGGCGTACGCCGACCTCCCCAACCGCCCACGCTGCCGTCGCGAGCCACATTGTCCCGCGCACGAGCAGAGAAACACTCGCGTTGGTATGATGTGCCACGTTTGGGGCCAAAAGGGAGCTGAAGCCCATGCTGACCACCGTCATCATCGTCCTGTCGGCGCTGGCGTGTTTCGCGCTGGGATGGCTCGTGGGCCGTCTGGGCCTCGGGGCAAGGGTAGTCGACCCTGAAACCTTGGACGCCGCCGAACGGGAGTTCGTCGAGCGCATGCGCGACGTCAGTTTGGTCGGATCCTACACAGAACTCGGACGAGAGCGCACGGCGTCCACCCCGGAGCGGTACGACATCGCCAGCGTCGAAAAGGTCGGGCCGACGCTCTGGCGCTTCAATGCGACGCTGACGTGCTGCGGGCTCAACGGGGACTTCCCCGTTGTCGTCCCGATGGAGTGGATCGGTGACACGCCGATGATCATGATGACCGAGACCAGCCTGCCCGGCCTCGGCACGTTCTCGGTCCGGATCTTCTTCTATCGAGACCGCTACAGCGGCACGTGGCAACACGGCGCGCGCGGCGGGTTCATGTCGGGGTGCATCGAGTGTCGGCGCACCGCCGCTGCGCCAGCTCTCGCCGCCGAGCACGTAGCCTGAGCGGCGCTGTGCGATGCGGCGCCGCTCGCCAGTCGAGCGAAGCGAGGATTCCAGCGCGGGACGCAGCGATTGAGTTATATATCTTCCATGACAAACCGGTCTGCCACGCCGCACCCGAATCGCCGCGCTTTCCTGCAGATGGCGCTCGCCGCATCGGTGGCTTCGCCAGTCTACGCGTTCGCGCAACAACCGTCCGCAGGTCCTTTGCCGATTCCCCCGCAGCAGCCGCGCGACTGGACGGGACGTGAGCCCGTTCGGTATCCGGACCCGGACGTGGTGGCGCTCGACCTGCGTTTCCGCCGCTACGTCGTGGGCAACACGACCATCAAGCGGCTGTACACGGGATCGCAATGGGCCGAGGGTCCGGCCTGGAACGGCGTCGGGCGCTATCTGGTCTGGAGCGACATCCCGAACAACCGACAGTTGCGCTGGATCGAAGATGACGATCGCGTGACGGTCTTCCGATCGCCCTCCGGGTACAGCAACGGCAACACGTTCGATCACGAGGGTCGGCAGATCTCTTGCGAGCACGGCGGTCGACGGGTCGTACGCTACGAGTACAACGGCGCGGTCACGGTCATCGCGGAGCGCTATCAAGGCAAGCGACTGAATTCGCCGAACGATGCCGCCGTGCATCCCGATGGCAGCATCTGGTTCACCGACCCGCCGTACGGCATCCGCGGCAACTACGAGGGGTTCAAGAGCGAACAGGAGAACAAGCCAGGTGTGTATCGCGCCGACCCCAAGACCGGGCAGCTCGACTTGATCACCGATGCACTCACGGGACCGAACGGTATCTGCTTCTCGCCCGACTACAAACGGCTGTACGTGTGCGACACGGGAGAGGGCCGTGACATCCGCGTGCTCGACGTCGAAGGCAAGACCGCCAGGAACCTGCGCCGTCATGTCGCGCTGACCATTCCCGGGTCGTCGCCTGCGCAGCCCTCGTTCGGAGATGGCTTGCGCTGTGACATCGACGGCAACATCTGGACGGGCGCGCGACCGGGCGTACAGATCATCGCGCCCGATGGGGTCGTCATCGGCATGATTCGACTCCCTGAGAACTGCGCAAACGTCTGCTTCGGTGGGGCGAGACGCAATCGGTTGTTCATGACCGCCAGCCAGTCGCTGTACGCGGTCCACGTCGAGACTCAAGGAGCGGGCATCGCGTAGCGCGACGGCGGCTGGCTCGACACGTCGACATCCCGCCTTCCCAGTCCACGTTCGTGGAGCTCGGCTGCGACAAGGATCGCGTGCGGGGACCCGCCGATGCTGTCATCCCAGAAGGGTGCACTGCCGCCATCGATTCCTCGCCAAACGCCTAGGCAAGTCCTCGCGCGGCCCGACGCCTCGTGACGGCCCCTGGGCCCTCACCGCTTGGCTCTTCTACCCCAGGCCGAATTCGACCTAAACTGCGCAGCTGCACATCAACCACCGCGAGGAGATTGCCCTCATCGCCGAAATCGCGAGAGCACTCGGTCGGAAGGCGCGCGTCGGTGTCCGTGTCACCACGGCCGGATCGTGGAGCGATCAATTCGGTGTGCCGGTGGCAGGCGGCCTCGCTCTCGAGGCCTTCCGAGAAGCGATGCGATCCCCGCATCTTGAGGTCGTGGGGCTGTTGGCGCACCGCGGCGGGATGATCCGTGGCGAGGAGGTGCTCACCGCGCTCGCGCGGGAGGTCTTGTCGATCGCCGACGAGGTCGAGAAGCATCTCGGTCTGTCGCTGGAGGTGCTCGACTCCGGCGGGAGCCTCGGCTCGCCGACCGTGCGTCCTCTCACCACGTGGGAGGTTCGCCTGAGCGGCGCCGCCCGACGCGCCCTGGATCCCCAGGACCCAAACGAAGCCCTTCGCATCGACCGCTACGTCGCGACGCTGATACGGATGGTGGAGCAGCGGTACGGCGGACGTCGACGACCGCGGATCGTCCTGGAGCCTGGACGTGCGTTGACTGGCGACGCGCAGGTGCTGCTTGGCAGCGTACAGACGATCAGCTCCGTGGGCGACCAGGTGTTCGCCGTGACGGATGTCGGGATCAATCTCGCCGAGAGTTGCCGCTCGGAATACCATCAGATTCTTCCGACGCGCGCGGCTGGCCGCGGATCGGGTGTTCAATCTGCCCACCCTCTCACCTGGGGACACACTCGCGTTCATGGACGCTGGAGCGTACTTCGTGCCGTTCTCGACGTCGTTCTCATCCCCGCGGCCGGCGATCGTTGTGGTAGATCGCGGGCAAGCACGGCTCCTGAGGCGCGCTGAAACGCTCGATGATCTTGTAAGCTGTGATCGCTTGCCGGCTGAGGAGCCACCCCGGCTGAAGGCCGAGTCAGGTGGTCATGGGTCGGGCGTCGAACGACGGCGGAGGGTACGATGACAACGGGTCGAGTCACGCGAACCGCGCTCACACTTCTCGCATGCGCGATGTTGTCCACCGGCGCGGGGGCACAGGATCGCCTACCGCCGCTCCCTGCCGAGAAGATGACCGAGGCTCAGAAGAAGGCGGCGGCCGACTTCGCGGCGGTACGGAACACGCCACCCACGGGACCGTTCAGCGTCATGCTCCGAATCCCTGAGCTGATGGACCTCACGTTCAAGTGGCGACAACACGTGCAAATGCGAAGCACGTTCGACCAACGATTGACCGAGCTCGTCATCCTCGTCACCGCCAGGCACTGGACGCAGCAGTACGAGTGGAATGCACACCAGCCGGCCGCCCTCAAGGCTGGCCTCAAGCAAGAGATCATCGCGGCGATCGCCGAGGGTCGCAGACCCGACCGCATGGCGGATGACGAAGCCGCGCTGTACGACCTCGTGACGGAAGTTCTGCACAACCAGGCTGTCAGCGATCCCACGTACGATCGTGCGCTGGCCAAGTTTGGCGAAGCCGGCATCGTCGAAGCGACCAGCGTGGCCGGGTACTACGCGATGTTGGCGATGGTGATGAACACGGCGCGTACGCCACTCGCTCCGGGCACGAACCCACCTCTCGCGCCGTTTCCTCATTAGTCGGGGGCTCTTCCCGACGTGGGGCTCTGCCCCACAGCCAGCCTCGGTCGCTCCGAGGCGGGCCCCAGGCCCCGCTCGGCTTCTTCGCGGGCGCGCGGTGCGCGCGCTGTTCTGCGCTGCAACCGCACCGCAACGGCCGACTCACGATCACTGACCAATTTGGTACCGGTACGGGGATTCGAACCCCGGTTTGATGGCTGAGAACCACCCGTCCTGACCCCTAGACGATACCGGCGGACCTGGCAGGTGGAGGGTGCTGCGTCGAGTCTTCTGCCACCCTCCAGGAGTGGAGATGGTAGCAAACTTGTACAATTGCGTCCATGATGCGATGGCTTCTCGCTCTGCTTGGCCTGGTGCTCCTGGCAGCGGTGGGCCTCTTTCTTCTTTCGAACCGTGTCGTCCCCCTGTCGGTCGACATCACGAAACCCGATCGTGTGGTCGGTCAGGCCGGCATGCTCGACGTCCTGGTGGCCGCGCCGGAGGCACGACTCGACGGACTGAGCATCACCCTGGAGCAGAACGGCAAGACCGTGTCGCTCTTCTCACTTGAGCAGCCAACCTCTGGGTCGATTGCGCAGGTTGACGCCGAGCACATGCGCGTCTCGCGGCCGCTCGGCAAGCAGAGCGTCCCAGAGCTGCAATCTGGTCCTGCGCGAATAGTCGTCACCGCCAGTCGTAAGGGCTTCCTGTCCCTCCGCACCTTCACGGCGACCGCCACGCGTGATGTCCAGGTTCGGCTCGATCCGCCTCGGGTCGCGGTGCTGTCGACGCACCACTTCCTGAACCACGGCGGCGCCGAGATGGTCGTGTACCGGGCGACGCCTCCTGACGTCGTCTCTGGCGTGCGCGTCGGGGACATCGAGTACCTCGGCTACCCCGCCGCCGGCGCTGGCATGGCCGGCGCTGATGAAAGCACCAAGGTCGCGTTCTTTGCGCTGCTGCACGATCAGGATCTCAACGCGCCGGTCGTCGCTTTCGCGCGGGACGATGCCGGTAACGAGGCGCATGTGTCGTTCGTGGAGAAGGTGTTTCCGAAGCCGTTTCGCCGCAGCAAGATCAGCATCGATGATCGGTTTCTGCAGCGAGTCGTCACCGAGATCCTCGCGCACGCGCCGGAGCTCAAGGTGCAGGCGGCGTCCGCAGATCTCGTGAACGACTTCGTCAAGATCAACGGCGACTTGAGGCGGCTGAACGCCGAGCGGATCCGCGAAGTCACCAAGAACACCGCGTCGACGCGTTTGTGGGCCGGTCAGTTCCTCCCTCTGGGCAACGCCCAAGTGGAGGCGAGCTTCGCCGATCACCGCACGTACTTCTATCAGGCGAAAGAGATCGATCAACAGGTGCATCTGGGCTTCGACCTCGCCGTCACGTCAGCCATTCCCGTGTCCGCCGAGAATGCCGGCAAGGTGCTCTTTGCCGAATGGCTCGGGATCTACGGCAACTGCGTCATCCTCGATCACGGCATGGGTGTAGCCTCGCTTTACGCGCACCTGTCGGTCGTCGATGTGAACGCGGGCGACACCCTGAGCAAGGGCCAGTTACTGGGCAGAAGCGGCATGACGGGCCTCGCGGCCGGCGATCACCTGCATTTCACGATGCTCGTGGGTGGGCGCCCAGTGAACCCCGTGGAGTGGTGGGATTCGCACTGGATTCAAGACCGGATCGATCGAAAGCTCGGTCAGTCCGGTGCCCCGCCAGCGGCTGGGCACCCCGCGCCTGGAGTATCATAAGGATCTGCGAGTTCCACGTTTCTTTCAGCATCCACGCCCTCATTCTTCGTAGAGGTACTTGTTCATGCGTTCGCGACACGCTCGACGCGTCACACCAGGACTGCCTTGGCCGGGCCCTACACTGCGGGGAGGACTGTTCGCGGTCGTGTTCGGAGCCTTGACCACCGCGTGCAGTGGGGGTTCCGGGGTGCCGCAGACGGCCGGCAGTCCGGCAGGTGCGCAGAAGATCGACCCGGCAACCGCCGCTTCGGTCACCGGGGTCGTGACGATCGACGGCGCCGCACCGGAGAATGCTCCCATCCGGATGAACGCTGATCCGATGTGCCTGCGCATCGCCAAGGGTGAGCAGTTCCAAGAGACCTTCAAGGTCGGCGGTGACGGCAAGGCACTCGGCAACGTGTTCGTGTGGGTGAAGGACGGCCTGGGCAACTACGTATACGACCCTCCCACCGGCCCGGTCACGCTCACGCAGGAGTCCTGCCATTACGCGCCGCACGTGTTCGGCATCCGAGTCGGCCAGCCGCTCGAAGTGGTCAACAACGATGAGACGCTCCACAACATCCACGCCACGCCGCGGACGAACCAAGAGTTCAACAAAGGTCAGCCGATGAAGGGCATGAAGGACACGCACACGTTCACCACACCGGAGGTGCTCGTTCCCTTCAAGTGCGACGTACACGGTTGGATGAATGCCTTCGTCGGCGTTGTCGACCACCCGTTCTTTGCAGTGACCGACGCGGAGGGTAAGTTCGAGCTCAAAGGCCTGCCGCCCGGGACGTACACAGTCGAGGCGATTCACGAGCGGCTTGGCGCCGTGACGCAGAGTGTCACGGTAGCCGCGAAGGAATCGAAGAGCATCTCATTCGCGATAAGGGCCGACAGGGCAAACCCCACAGCCTGATGGTCAGCGCATTGCACGTTGGTCGGGAGGTTCGCGAGTGAAGCACGCGCGCATCGATCCGGCGTCTGTGCCGATTGCGACCGCACGCCGCACCGCTTCGCTGCTGTCGGACTATATCGCGCTCACCAAGCCCCGCTTGAACGGGCTTGTGCTCGCGACGAGCGCGGCCGGGTACTACCTGGGGTCTCCGGCGGCCCCGGCGCTCCTGCCCATGGCCCAGACCGTGGCCGGCACGGCCCTGGTCGCCGCCGGTTCTGCGGCGCTCAATCAAGTGCTCGAGCGGGATACCGACGCGCTCATGCAGCGAACCCGGCTGCGCCCGCTGCCGGACGGTCGAGTGACGGCGTTCGATGCCGGGATATTCGGCCTCGTGCTCTCCACCCTCGGCATCCTCATACTCGCCCTCTCGGCAAACGTACTCTCAGCCTTGCTCGCCCTCATCACGCTGATCGTGTACGTCATCGTGTACACGCCGATGAAGAAGCGCTCCGATCTCGCCACGATCGTGGGTGCCATCCCAGGCGCGTTGCCACCGCTCATCGGTTGGGCGGCCGGACATGGATCGCTCGCCATTGGCGGATGGGCGCTCTTCGCCATCGTCTTCCTGTGGCAGATTCCGCACTTCATGGCGATCGCCTGGCTCTACCGCGAGGACTACGGGCGCGCCGGATTCCCGATGCTGCCCGTCATCGACCCTGCGGGACGACTCGCCGGCCGCCAGGCGCTGCTGTACTCGTGGGCGCTGCTGCCGGTCAGCTTGGTCCCGCCTGTGCTCTCGATCACGAGCACGACGTACTTCTGGCTGGCGCTCGGGCTGGGCGCGGCGATGATTGTGCTGGCGTGGCGCTTCTCGGCGAACCCAACGGAGTCCACGGCGCGCGGGTTGTTCTTCGGATCGATCATTTACCTCCCGCTCATCTGGGCGGCCATGATCGTCACGCACTGATATGAGCGTTCAGGACCTCCCCGCGGTGAACGCCACGCTCAATGCGATTTCTGGGACGTTCCTACTCGTCGGCTGGCTGTGCATTCGCGCGCGCCGGCGACAAGCCCACCGAGCGGCGATGCTCGCGGCCTGCGCGTCGTCGAGCCTCTTTCTCGTTTCGTATGTCATCTACCACGCGCAGGTCGGCTCTGTACCGTTCACACGGCAGGGCTTCGTCCGTCCGCTGTACTTCACGATTCTGATCACGCACGTCGTGCTCGCGGCGGCGGTGCTTCCGCTGGCGATCGTCACCCTGTCGCGCGCGCTCAAAGAGAAGTTCGCTTTGCATCGCGCGATTGCACGCTGGACGCTACCCATTTGGGCTTACGTCTCGGTGACCGGCGTGCTCGTCTACGTCCTGCTCTACCAGCCGACCTGGCTCCTGTAATCGGGGCTCCCGCCGCGAACCCGGCTGGACGAGCAGCCGCCCCTGACCATTGACCCAGGCCAATCCAGCTATACTGGAAATGTGGGAGGTCGCTATGCGTGAGCGGCACGCCGCGGTTGCAGCGATTGTTGGCGCCCTGGCCATCTCGGTGTTCACGGGCTCCCTCAGCGTCGCACTGGCTCAACCTCCTGGTCGTGTGAACGGCGTCGTGCGGGACGAGGACGAGCAAGCGATCAAGGGCGCGACGGTCACCGCGCAGAACCTCAACATCGGCGTCAGCTACACAGCGTCCACCGACGAGAAGGGCCGCTTCGTCATCCTCGGGCTACGACCTGGCGAGTGGGCGTTCATCGCCGGCGCCCCCGGCTTCGCCAGCGCCGGCAACCGGATAAATGTGCGGTCGGCGTCGAATTTGAATCCCCCGCTGCTCTTCGTGTTGCGCCGCAATGGCCCCGGCGCGGGGGGCGCGTTGGAAAGAGTGACGGCCAAGGATCTCCAGAATCGGCTCGACAGTGCGGAGAAGCTGTTCACGCAGAAGAAGTGGGACGAGTCGATCGCGGCATACCGATCGATCATGTCGGCCGCTGAACCGCTCGCGTTCCTCAACCTGCAGATCGCATCCGCCTACGTAGCGAAAGGCGACTTGGGGCGTGCGCAAGCGGCCTACGAGGATCTTCTGAGAGTTGACGCGACCAACGACCTCGCGATCGTCGGCATCGCCGAGATCAAACGGAAGCAGGGCGACGAGGCTGGGGCGCTCGAGCACTTGACACGCGCGTCGCAGGCCGAGGGTGCGGGGCGCGAGGTCTTCTTCGCGCTCGGTGAGCTCAGCGCGACCGCCGGGAAGACCGGTGAGGCCTCACAGTGGTTCACCAGGGCCAATCGGGTCGACCCCTATTGGGGGCGACCGCTGTACCGCCTCGCCCAGCTCGCGTCCGATAGCGGAGACAAGGCTGCGGCGGACCGCTTCATGCAGCGTGTGATCGCCGTCGATCCGTCCTCGCCGGAAGCGGCTCAAGCGAAACAGGCGCTCGGTCGGCCCAGCCGTTAGGCCGCTGCCGCGTGGCTGCCAAGGGCTTGGCGTCACGATGTCGCACGCGTTCCGCTACTACTTCATCCTCGGCCTCGTCGCACTGAGCACCAGCCTCGCCGCAGTCGCGGGGTGGAGATTCGCGCGCGCGTCGGCACCGGTCAGCGGCCCCATCGTGCTCTTCACACTCGATGGCATTTCGGCGGATCAGCTGTCCCTGTATGGTCATCGTGGCGTCTCGACACCTGCGCTGGATGCGCTGGCCGCCGATGGCGTCGTTTTCGAGCGTGCGTACGCGCACGGGCCGCTGACGTTGCCCTCGCACGTGTCGCTCCTGTCGGGTCGATTCCCGTTCGAGACCGACGTGCGCGACGACGTCGGCCACATCGTCCCAGAGTCCGTTCCGCTTGTCTCGTCGATGCTGGCTGATCGCGGATATGCGACCGCCGGCGTCGTCTCCTCGTTTGCACTCCGCGAGAACACGGGACTCGCCCGCGGCTTCACCGTCTTTGATGACACCGGACGCGGTCAGCTCGGTGGAAGTGACCCGCGCGCCAACCCGTCAGCGCAACGCGTGGCACCACACGCCTCGGACTCGGAGAAGCGCGTCGAACGTTGTCTGAGCGCGGTGGGGACGACGCGGGCCTTCGTCTTCCTTCAGGTGAGCGCGAACGTGGCGGGCGTGCGCCACATGGACGCCGATCCGTTCGCACCCATCGACCCGGAGGATGCGGAAGTGGCGCATGCGGACCAGCTGATCGGACGCCTGGTGGCATACCTGAAGAAGCAACAGCTGTACGAACACGCGACGGTGATCGTGACGGCCGCACACGGTGAAGGCGCCGGATCGCATGGCCAATACGGCGCGGACCTGTCGGCGTTCGATCGCGTCGTGCACGTCCCACTCGTCATCAAACAGGCCGGAAACGTGGCTGGGTCTGATGGCGCGGGCCGGCGCGTCAGCCAGCTCGCGCAGCACGTGGACATCGTTCCGACAATCCTCGATTTCGCGAAGGCGCCGCTGCCGGCCGGGCTTGCGGGGCGGTCGTTGCGGCCTCTGCTCGACGGGCGCGAGCTCAACGGACAGCTTGCGTACGCGGAGTCGCTCTTTCCGGCGCTGCACTACGGGTTGGCCCCGGTGCAAATGGTCACCGATGGTCGCTACCAGCTTGTGAAGGGAGCGACATCGGCACTGTTCGACCTGAACGTGGAACTACAGAACCGCACAGACCTCTCCGATTGGCAGACCGAAGTCGTGACGCGGTTGACGAAGGCACTCGACGAGTGGACGAGCGACACCGAGTTGCCGACGGTCACGCGCGCGTCAACCCTGTCCCTCGACGAGCGCGATGCCTGGCTGGGGCTTGGGTCTCTGGGACCGCTTTCGGTTGCGGGCGACCCGCGGCACCCGGTCAAGCCGTCTGCGATGACGTCGGATTCTGAGGATGTCAAGCCAGACGTGGTGCTCGTTGAGGGCTTCGCGGCGGCGATGCGTGAGGTTGCGAACCGCCGATGGGCGACGGCGATTGAGCGACTGCGAGCGTGATCGACACGGTACCCCGGTCGGCTGGACCTGGCGGCATCGCTTGGGGTGGTCCCCGAGCGGGCAGGTCGATGGGACCTCGCGGTGGAAGCCTATCGGCGCGTGCTCGCCGTCGCGCCCTCGTCCGCTGAGACGCGACTGCAGTTGGCGTCCACACTTGCACGGGCGCGCCGCTTGGACGAGGCGAGACAGCAGGCGGAGCTGGCGACGGAGACCGAGTTACCAGACCTGCGAGTACGGGCGCACGAACTGCTCGCCCGCATCGCGGTCGCGAAGCACGAGCCGGGTTCGGCGCGTGTCCATGCGCAGCGGGTGCTGGAAGTCGACGCCGCGTCGGCGGTGCCGGCCGCGATCGAGGGCCGGCTGCTCTTCGAGCGTGGACGTTTCGATGAGGCCATCGAATGGTTTGCCACGGCTGCGGCTCGCGCCGACAGCCCGGTGCTCGAGCTACACCTGTGGCGGGCCGAGGCGCTCCTCGAGCTCGAACGCCAGGCCGAGGCGGAGGATGCCCTGCTGACCGAGCTGAGACTGTTCCCGGAGAGCACGCGACCCTACACGACGCTCGAGACCCTGTATCACGCCCAGGCTCGAGACGACGAGATTGCCCCGCTGCTGTCAGACATGACGGGGCGGTTGCGAACTCCAGACGCCTTTGACAGCGCCGCGCGGCTGTGGGCGTCGCTGGGTGATCGCGCGCGCCCCGCAGCCGCGCGGGCCGAATCGCGGCAGTTGTCTACCGCTCGCCCCGCCATCCCAGCGCAATGAGCTCGTCACCAACGCCGTCACTACAGCCGCGCGAATTGATTGAGATGAAACGGCGCTAACATCGTTTTGCCTATGCGGCATCTCCACGCTTTAGAGTCCTGGCCGTGCCGGCTTCTCGGCCATGCCACCATGTCAGCATTAGCCCTGCCGGCGTTGCTGTGGTCGGTTCACATGCCGGGACTCGTGTCGAGACTTGAGACCGCGCAGCAGCAGGGCGCCGCGCGCGTCATGCTGGCCGCAGTCCTCGATCGCACCAACAAGCCGACCGTCGATGTCGGCCCTGACGATTTCGTGATCGAAGAAGGCAACGACGAACGCGAGATCCTGTCGGTCCAGGTGGCGGACTATCCGGTCACGCTCGTCATCGACAACGGCGAGAGCCAGGATGACGCCCTGCGATTGATTCGAACCGCAGCTGCTCGCTTCATTCAGCGCATCGGGCGACGTCCCGTCGCAGTCGCCACGCTCGCGGATCCGCCGACGTTCGTCGCCACCTTCACTGACGACCGCGCCGAGGTGTTTAAAGCGGTGGAAACGATGACGACTGTGACGGGCGCCCCTCTTCGACCCCTCGCCGCACTCACGCAAGCAGCCGCGCAGATCCAGGAGCTCGCGTCCCCGTTCTCGGTCGTCGTCGTGATCTCGGGAGGCGCTGTGGGTGCGGCCGAGCAGCCGGAAGCCGATCGCATCGCGCCGATCGTCGAGAGCGGGGCCGCCGTTCACGTGATCGCTTTGCGCCCTTCGGGCTTCCTCGCCGACGATGGCACGCCCGATCTGCTGCGCACGCTGGCCGATCAGACTCGCGGCCAGTTCACGCCGATCTACGCACCCGTGTCGTATGGGATCGCGCTCGATCGCCTCGCCGATCGGCTCTCGAGCGAGATCATGATCGACTACCTCGTGCCGCCCGGCTCGTCGGGCGAGAACGCGCGCGTAGGGGTCCGCATCCCCGGAGCGCAGGTTCGCGCGCTCAGAGTTTCCAAATAGACCGGATAGGAAGGTCAGCCATGGCTGATGCCGCGGCTGACGGAAAAGGCCCGCTCCTTGTGCGGGACCGGGCCTGCGCTGGGCGAGTGACGGCGACCGCGTCAGAAGCGGATGCCAAAGGCGAATCGGAACGTCCGCCCGCCGTTGAGTCCACCTCCCCACTGCGGGTACGAAGGAATATTCGTGATGTCGCCGTTGGTCCACATGTTTTCACTCTCCTTCGAGCAAGATCGGAGCGTTCGCAAGACGACGCGGGCAGCCCGCGACCACGTCTGCTCCAGCGAATTGGCGAGGGGACCCAGCCCCGGTCTCACCGGAAGTGGGATGTGAGGGCGCGTCACGTGAGGCGAACGACTTTGAGCTTCGCCGCCCCACACCATCATCTGCGGTGAGAGCGCTGGTCGGCATCCGCATTTCAGGGGCGAGGGCGCGGGGGATCCGGATCTCGAAACAGGCGCTCAGGCGGGTGAGGATGGTTGGCGGACCGCTCAGAGGATTGGCTCGTTCGGTCACGACAGGGGTGCCGCGGCGGTGAGGCCGAGTGAGTCCCCTACCCGACCCAGCCCTTCCCCACCCGCCGACCTGCCTGGCCCTACCCACCTGAGCACTAGTGCAGCTGGCGCAGCGTCTCGTCGATGAGACGCTGATTGTCTTCCTTGGATAGATTGCGCTGGATGATCTTGGACGCGATCGCGACCGACAGATCCGCCGCCTCGTGGCGGATCTGCTGGACGGCTCGCGCCGTCTCGGCCTGGATCTGACGCTCGGCGTTCTTGACGATGCCGTCCGCTTCGGCGCGGGCCTTGGTGCGAAGCTCCTCGCGAAGCGCCTCGCCATCGGCTCGACTGCGCGTGATGATCGCGTCGGCCTCCTGCCGCGCCTTGGCGATGATCTGCGCCGACTCGTGTTGGAGCCGCTCCAACTCCGTTTTGGCCTGCTGCGCATCGTCGAGCGCTTTGCGGATCGCTTCCTGACGACCCTCCAGCGCCTTCAGCAACGGCCCCCACGCGTACTTCGCGAGCAGCGCGAGGAGGACGAGGAAGACGATGATGGTCCAGATGAAAAGCCCTGGATCGGGCTGGACCAAGGGATTGTTCATGGACCGCTCCTACTTCAGCAGGACGATCAGCAGCGCGAACACCTCGGCGAGGATCGCCACGCCTTCGAGGAGGAAGAGCGGGAGGTTCACCGCACCGGTGATCTTGTCAGCCGCGCCAGGTTGACGCGCGGTACCTTCCGCGGCCGCGGCCGCCAGCCTGCCGATGCCCAATCCCGCACCAATCACGATCAGGCCGAGGCCGATACCAGCGCCGGCGTATGCCACTGCATTTTCCATGTTTCCTCACTCCTCGTTGAATACTCCGGGGGCCCCTACCCCCCGGGTCCGATGCCTCCAGGGTTCTACCCCTGGTGTTTCGCGCGCGCGCCGTGACGCTCGCGCGAGCCTCACGGCCCAGCCCCTGCCGGCCTCCCTGCCGCCGACCGGGATGAACAGGCCGACCAGGCCCACACGGCTCAATGGTGTACGTGAATCGCCATGCCGATGAACACCGCCGTCAGCAACGTGAAGACATACGCCTGCACCAACACGACGATGATCTCCAGTGCTGAGATGCCGACAGCCATCGGCACCGATACCGCGAGTCCAACGCCAATGCCCGCGATCGCGCGGCTGAACATCTCGGCGAACACGAACACGAACGAGAGGATCGCCAGGATGGCGATGTGCCCCCCCGTCATGTTGGCCGCTAGTCGCATTGTCAAGGCGAACGGCTTGACGAACATGCTCATGATCTCGATGGGAATGAGAATGACGTAGATCGCTTTCGGCAACCCATGCGGCACCAGGTTGATCCAGTGCTGCACGAACCCGTGCGCCCGAGATCCGGCGATGATGATTGCAAAGAACGTGATGGTCGCAAGAGCCGCCGTCACATTGAAGTTCGCGGTGGCTGTCGTCCCTCCGTGAACGACGCTCCCGAGGAACGAGTGCTCGTCTGGCTGGAACACGTAGTGGTTCAGCAAGCCGAGCACGTCGAACACCGGAATCAACCCGATGACGTTCGCGCAAAAAATGAACACGAAGAACGTGAGCAAGAGCGGTGTGTACGCGTGCACCCACTTCTTCCCCACGTTGGGTCGCGCAATCCCGTCGCGGATGTACTCGACCACGAACTCGATCACGTTCATGAGCCCAGACGGCACGAGACGCTCCTGCCTGAGGTACGCGCGTACCGTCGCGGTGACGACCACGAACACGAAAACGGCGACCAGCCACAACATGAAGACGTGCTTCGTCACCGACAAATCGATCCCGGCTATCGTCGGCAGGTGGATGAGCGGATGGTCAATGGGGCTGTTCGCGACGTGTTCGATGAGGGTCTTGCCGGCGTCGAATTTCTCCGCGGCCCCGTGTTCTGGGGCGTGTTCGGAGTGCTCTTGAATAAGTAGGGCGAACATGCGTGGGGTAAGTGGGCGAGTAAGTGAGCTTTGAGTTATGAGTTCTGAGTGTTGAGCTCTGAATTCTGCGCGTCGGACCCGCCTGACCAGAACAACCGCTGCAGCCACCACGCTTCGGCGACATGGAGGCCGACAAAGTACGCCGTGAACCCCAGCATGAAGGGCACGGGCCGCAGCGCAAGTCCCCGCAGCATCACGGCGACGTAGACGCCGAAGAACACCAGCTTCACGCCAAATGCGGCCACCATCACGTTGGTGACGCGGCCGGGACTGCGGCGAAACGTCCGCGCCACCCACACCCAACTGGACACCGCCGCGATGAGCGGCGCCAGCATCGCGAACAAGATCTCACGGCCAAATGGGGCGGCGATCGCCGTCGCCGCCAACCACGTCGCCACACTGCCCGCGGCGAAAGCCACCGCCGGTCCGACCACCGTCGGCACGTTCGACGATGAGGTCATTGCTGCCGGGACCGCTGGCGGTCGGCAGGCTTTGGCCGCCAGACCACCTTCGCCAACTCGTAGAAGCCGACGATGAGGCCGAGCAGAAGACCGCCGAGCAGCAACCAGGGAGACGTCTTGAGCCAGGCGTCCAATGCGTACCCTGCCCCCCCGAGCAGCAGGATGGCTCCGATCAGGGCGTATCCCGCGCCAGCCGCCGGTCCCGATCGACGGACGTTCTCCTGGAACCGACTTAACGAACGTGAGAGGAACTCACCGCGATCGTCCTCAGGCATGACGTTCCCCGACCCCAACCGCGCTGCATCATACCGCTACGTGACAGCGCCTGCTCGAGCCGAGCGCGCGTCCCTGAGGTGCCGAGCGCTCGCTGTCCAAAAAGCAGGGGGAGTATAGCGTACCTTGTGAAAAAGTTCACCAACCCGGCCGAGACGGCACCATCCGAAGCCAGACCCGGAATCGCCGGTCCCATCGCCTCTCCGAAGCACTGGGGCCACCTTCAGCGGGAGGGCTCGCCGGTTGTCGCGGGGAGCGTCGATGTCGGCTCGAGCGGCTTGCCGTCTGGGCCACAAGGGACCGACTGTAGAAACGCGGCGGCAGCGTTGGTCTTCGCCAACTCGGGCGTCGGTGCGGCACCACACTCGGCGATGGCACGCTGACCGTACTCCGGCGCTACGCGGGCCACCACGCGATCGACCCCTGTGGTCAGTCGCGCGAGCAGCGGACTGGGATACACACCGGCCCACACTGTGAGCGCCACGAGCGGCGCGTGCACAAGCCAGCCAGTACGTGCGGGTGCGGCGTCACGCGAAGGCCAGGACCCGAACACCTCCGCCCGCACCGGCCCATGCCCGAGATCGCGTGCAGCCCGCAGCAGAGCCGCTGCGCCAAGTGCAAGTCCACCCACCGCTACAGCCGCCCATCCGACGCTGACCGTCAGGACGCCTTGCATCACGAGGAACGAACTGACGAAGCCGCTGAGCATGGGTAAGCCAGCGGCTCCGAGCACCACCACACACATCAGGGCCCGTACCCCGCGCGAAATCGCCGACGTCGAGGCGCTCGCCAGCGCCGTGGCGATCAGCCAGAGGGATCCGATTGAAACACCGTGATTGAACTGGTGGAGGGCGCTTCCCGTGACCCCGACCGGATTGGACGTGAACAGACCGACGACGATGAGCGCCAGGTGGCTCGCGCTGGCATACGCAATCGACTCGGTCCATTCCCTCCGCCGGAGGGCCAGCACGCCGGTGACCGCGATCGCGAGTCCGCCGGCGCCCACGGTCAACGGCAAGAACGCGCGGGTGGCCTCGGGAAGCATCGGGAGGCCGACCCGAATGAGGCTGTACGTCCCCATCTTCACGACGACGCCGGTCACCAACACGGGGCCGACCATCGAGGTCGACGTCCGATCGCGTAGAACGACGCCCGGTAGCGCGAGCGCCAGGCACGCCGCCATCGCCATGAGGAGCGCGAGAAACACCCACCGCTGGGTGCCGGCATCGAACCCGAGCTGTTGAAGCGTCACGATATCGAACGAGAACCGCCCGGCGATCTCACGATGCGCGAAGCCGAGGCCAAGCACGACGACGAGCAGCGCGACGCTACTCAGGACCGACAGCCCGACACCCCAGCGCTTGGGCGCTCCGCTCGCGCCATCGCCACGCTCGGGTGCACACACGCGGTGGGCGGCGATCAGTGTCAACGTCCAACCTGCGAGAAACAGCAGCAGGTCAAGGGCGAGATAGGCGATCAGCACCCCGAATTCGAGCGCAAAGACCGATGCGGAGCGTGACTCGTGCACCAGAATCGACGAGCGAGACGACAGGACCGTCACAGCCACCAGCAGCGTCGTCAGAATGACGAGCAACACGCTCACGCCATCGACGCCGACGTGGTACTCCAGACCGATGGCCGGGAGCACCTGTACACGCTCGACGAGCTGATAGGACGTCGTGTCGCGGTCGTAGGTAAACCACAGGGGCGCCGCGACGACGAGGCTCAGGACGGCGAACGCCTCGGCCACTCGGTCGCGCTGTGCGGCGGGCCCGCGCCAGAGGCCGACCGCCAGCGCACCGACGAGCGGCGTCAACAGAATGAGCGACAGATGGTGGCTCATCGCGAGGCCGTCCGAAGGCGATGGGTGAAGAAGAGCGCAAGTCCCCCGATTGCGCCGGCCACACCAATGGCCGTTGGCGCGCGCATGGCCAGCGTCGCGACCTGCCAGAGCACGCCGAACGCCGCCACGCAGGGGAGCCACGCCGAGAGCGCGATCGCGATCGACACCCGCTCGGTCGGGTGAAGACGCGCGAACCGTCGAGCCGAGTGAGCGACCAACCCGAACGCCCCACTGGTCAAGACCAAGCCGATGATGCTCAGGAAGGTGATCGTCGAGACCGGACCCCACCGAGCGATCTCCAAGGGCATGTTCGCCGCCGCCCGATCCACGGCGCGGATGTCGAGTGAGCCGAAGGTCACGAACGTGAATCCGATGGCGAGCACGAACGCGGCCAGCCCGACAGGAATCAACGTCGGGAGCTCCGCACCGACGTCAGCGCCCGCATCCGAGCCCCTCATCATCAGAGCCGACAGGGCGACGATGCCCGTCAACCCTGCAAAGACCATGAGGAGGCCGTGACCCAACGAGACGAGGACCAGCAAGCCCAGCGTGGCTCCCAGGTATGGCCACAGTGAAACGCCCAGCAGGCGAGACTCGCGCGCCGGGGGCCGACTCGCACGAACCAGTGCCAATGCCACAGAGACCAGTGCGGCGAGCAAAAGGGCGGCAGACTTCCGATCCAGCCGAAGTGCCCATGACACTTCGAGAATCCCCGTTGCATCCCGTGTGGCAACCGGCAACTTCGGAATCCACGCGCCGAGGACGTCCAGGCGCCCGGCGGCCACGTCGGGGGATCGCCACACCTCGGCGATGATGGGGACAGACAGCGCGAACGACAGCACCAGGGCCGTCGAGACCAGCCGTCGTCCAACCGCGGGTGACACCCCGCGGGCCTGGTGACCGTCGTCGGTGAGCGCCAGGCTCACCACCGCAGCCGCGGCGGGCAGCACCGGAATCAGCCAGAGCGAATACGAACCCATAGCCGCAACCCCTAGATTAGACTGGAGTTTACGCTCGGCGTCGAACCTTGACGCTGGTGTGCTCGGCCCCTATACTCGGGAGATGAGGCGTCCGCTCCGCGCGGCGACAGTGTTTGTGGTCAGCGCAGGCCTGGTGGGCGCCGTGGCGCTTCGCGCCCAAGGTCGACAGCGGACGATGTATGTCAGCGTCCTTGATGCGAAGGGCGCGTCTGCCGAGAACATCGGACCGAACGACCTCGTCATCCGGGAAGACAACGTCGCACGCGAGGTGCTCCGCGTCTCGCCCGCGACCGATCCGATTCAGATTGCCCTCCTCGTCGACACCAGCCAGGCCGCACAGAGCTTCATTCGGGACTACCGCCAAGCCGTCCCTGCGTTCATCGACGTCGTGCTGGGGGAGGACACGAGCGGCGACAACCAGGTGGCGCTCATCGGTATCGGCGAGCGCCCGACGATCCTCGCGGATTACACCTCCGATCGTGCCCAGCTCACCGCCAGCGTGAACCGATTGTTCGCCATCCCGCAAGCGGGGACGTATCTGCTCGACGCGATCATGGAAGTGGGCCAGGGCCTGCAGAAGCGAGGCGCCGAACGGTCCGTAATGGTGGCGGTGACCAGCGAGGGCCCCGAACTGAGCAACCGCGGCTATCGACAGGTGCTGGAACGACTGAAAGCCTCGGGCGCCACGCTCCATGTCGTGACCGTGGGCACACCCGCGAACATGACCCAGGATCGCGTCCTAACGCTTTCGCTGGGCACGAAGGACTCCGGCGGGCGCTACGACACGCTGCTGATACCGTCGGCGCTCACCACTCGATTGAAGGACGTGGCGCGCGAGATCATCGGACAGTATCGCGTGACGTACGCGCGCCCCGACTCACTCATCCCGCCGGAAAAAATCGAAGTGTCCGCTCGGCGTGAAGGATGGACGGCGCGCGGCATTTCCGTGCCAGAGGCGCCACGAACCGCCCCCCAGGATCGAAGGGGTAGATGACATGCGCGGTCCGAGGACGCGGGCGCTCGGCAGTCTGCTGACGGTCCTCGCGGCCGCGTGGGCGGCGACGTGGTCGCTGGGCGCGCAGCAGCGGGAGCCCCAGACCCCCGTACCGTCACCAGCGCCGCAGAGCCCCGGCACGCCACCGGCGGCCGGCGGACAGCCGTTCCGCGCCGGCGTCGACCTCGTATCGCTCAACGTCACCGTCTCCGAGAACGGCGCCAACCGGTATGCGACCGATCTCGAGCAGGCCAACTTCCAGGTGTACGAGGACGGCGTCAATCAAGACGTGACCTACTTCACGCGTGCGAACCTGCCCATCGCCTTGGCACTCCTCGTCGACACGAGCGCGAGCATGGAGTCGCGGCTGCAGACGGCACAGGACGCCGCAATTGGATTCGCGAAGCGGCTTCGTCCCCAGGACCTGGCCGAGGTGATCGACTTCGACAGCCGCGTCATCATTCTGCAGCCCTTCACGAACAGCGCCAGCGAGCTCGAGCAGGCGATACGCCGAACCTCCGCAGGCGGGTCGACCTCGATGTACAACGCCGTCTATATCGCGCTGAAGGATCTCAAGAAGGTCGTGGCGGCCAACGTCGATGAGATCCGTCGACAGGCGATCGTGCTGCTCTCGGACGGTGAAGACACGTCGAGCCTCTTGCCATTCGAGGAGGTACTGGATCTCGCCAAGCGCTCGGAAACCGCCATCTATACGATCGGACTGCGGTCGCCGGATGGAGGCGGTGGGCGCGGGTTCAAGGAGGCCGAGTTCGTGCTCAAGCAGCTCGCGCAGGAGACCGGCGGCCGGGCGTTCTTTCCGATCCAAGTCACCGAGCTCGCCGGCATCTACGGACAAATCTCCGATGAGTTGTCGAGCCAGTACACGATCGGGTACACCTCCCGAAATCCGAAGCGCGACGGCGCCTGGCGTCGCGTGGTCGTTCGTATCGACCGTCCAAACCTCGTGGCGCGTACCAAGCAGGGATATTTCGGGCCTGCGATCGCGCGATAGCGCTTCGGCCTCATCATCATGAATGCTGTCCCGCTTGCGCTGTATGCCGTCGCACTGGTGGCCTATCTGTGGCACTTCGTCCGTCGGCAGCCGGCGGTCGGACGGACCGCGACCACCATGCTCGTCGCCGGCGTGCTCGCCCACACCTTCGTCGTGGGCATGCAGACGATGGATGCTGGGCACGTGCCGGTGATCGACGCCTCATCTGCGATCTCGACGTTCGTCTGGCTGCTGGCGCTCTCCTACCTCTACCTCGAGATGACCACGGACGAACGGGCGATGGGCGCTTTCATCCTACCGTTGCTCGTCGCGCTCCAGTGCATCCCGGCGATCGATCCCGGCATCGAAGATCGTGCGGAGATGCTACGGGGCCCACTCTTTGGGATTCACGTGTCGTCGTTGCTCTTCGCCTACGCCAGCTTCGCGCTCGCGTGCGTCATCGGCGTGACGTACGTACTCCTCTTCAAGGAGATCAAGGCGAAGCACCTGGGCTTCTTCTACTCGCGCCTGCCGTCTTTGCAGGTCCTGGACACCATGAACCAGCGCGCGATCGCGTTCGGATGGGTGTTCTTGACCATCGGGATGGTGGTCGGCGCCATCTGGGCGAACCAGGCACGCGGGGATTCCGCGGTCGACCCGCGCGTGCAGGCGATGTCGCTGCAGGATCCGAAGATCGCTGTCGCGCTCGTGTGCTGGGCGGTGTACTCGTTCGAGGCGTTCGCGGCGCGCCGCCTCGGGTGGGGTGGCAGACGAACGGCGTATCTCTCGGCCGTCGGGTTCGCTATCGTGCTGCTGAACCTCGTGCCGATCAGCTACCTGCTGCCGAACAGCCATAACTTCTAGACACGCATGCATCTTCTTCTCGTCGGCATCAGCCATCGGACAGCGCCCGTGGAGGTCCGCGAGCGGCTGGACTTCCAAGCCCGCGGCATCGACGCCGCCCTCCGCACCCTCACGTCGCGGGCCTCCGTACGGGAAGCCGTGGTGCTCTCGACCTGCAATCGCGCGGAAGTGTATGCGGTGTGCGAGACCACCGAGGGCGGGAGCCAGGAGATCGTGTCGTTCGTCGCCAGGTTCCACGAGCTGGACGTGTCCGAGGTCCTGCCACACGTGTACGAGCGCACCGATCTCGATGCGGCTCGACATCTCTTCCGCGTGGCGGCCGGCCTTGACTCGCTGGTCGTGGGAGAGCCGCAGATCCTCGGGCAGGTGAAAGGCGCGCACGCCGCCGGCAACAGCGCGCAAACCGTCGGCCCGGTCTTGAACCGCCTGTTCCACTCGTCGTTTGGCGCGGGTAAGCGCGTGCGTTCGGAGACGGCCCTGGGCGCGGGCGCCGTATCGGTCAGCTTCGCCGCGGTCTCGTTGGCTCGCAAGATCTTTGGTGATCTGACCGGCCGGACCGTGCTCGTCGTGGGCGCCGGAGAGATGGGTAAGCTGACTGCTCAGCACATGCGCTCGCAAGGCGCACATCGCGTCACCATCGTGAGCCGTACGCTTGCGCGCGCAGCGCGGACGGCCCAGGCCATCGGCGGCGCCTCCGCCGCCCCATGGGACGCGCTCGACAGCGCGCTGAGCGCCAGCGATATCGTCATCACCGCTACCGGCGCCGCGGCGCCGATTCTCACGAAGGCGCGCATCGAGGCCACGATGCGATCGCGACGGAATCGGCCGCTCTTCATCATCGACATCGCGATGCCGCGAGACGTCGAGCCGGCCGCCGGTGAGATCGAGCAGGTGTTCCTCTACAACATCGACGACCTCCGGGCGACGATCGCCGAGAACCTGGCGCGCCGCACGAGTGAAATCGCGCGCGCCGAGACCATCGTCAGCGAGGAGATTGACAAGTTCGGCGGCTGGCTCCGATCGCGTGGCGTCATCCCGACCGTGGTCGCGTTGCGGCAGCGTTTCGAGTCGATTCGGCGATCCGAGCTGCAGCGCTTGGATTTCAAGCTCTCGGGACTCTCGCCGGACGCACGTGCGCGGTTGGACGAGATCACGCGACTGCTCGTCGAGAAACTGCTGCTCACGCCGACCGAGCAACTGAAAGCACTGACGGACGGCGACGCCGCTGGTGCCCACGCCGAGGTCCTGACGCGGTTGTTTGCGCTTCAGGCGAACAGCGCGGTCTCAGAAGGGGCGGGAGTCGCAGAGGACGCGGTCACGCCGCGCCCAACCGCCGGCCGGGTGGAGCCGTTCCCGAGCGCGGCGCGCAGTTCGCGGTGAGCGGTTCGGTGGGAGAGCTACGACTCGGGACGCGCGGCAGTCGGCTCGCGCTCTGGCAGGCCCACACCGTCGCCGCCCGCATCGAAGGGGCCGGCGGACCGCCCTGCCGCCTCGTCATCATCAAGACCTCCGGCGATCGCCTGCAGCAGGCTCCGCTGTCGGCGGTCGGGGCCAAACGGCTCTTCGTCAAGGAAATCGAGGAAGCGCTGATCGGGAACGAAATCGACCTTGCGGTGCACAGCAGCAAGGACATGCCGGCCGAACCCGTGCAGGGTCTCGACGTGGCCGCCGTCCTGCCGCGGGAGGATCCGAGGGACGTGGTGGTCCTATCGGCGGGGCGATCGGGCCCCATCGACTCGGTCGCAGGACTCGTCTCCATCGTCGGACGCACGCCGAGGTTCGCGACCGGCAGCGTGCGACGCGTGGCGCAGCTCAGGCGGTTGTTGCCCGGCGCCTCGTTCGAGGGCATTCGTGGCAATCTCGACACACGCGTGAGGCAACTCGATGAGGGGCGGTACGATGCGCTCGTCCTGGCGGCCGCCGGCTTACGACGACTCGGCTTCGAGTCGCGGATTTCGTTCGCCCTGCCATTTGAGGCGTGCGTGCCGGCACCGGGTCAGGGTATCGTCGCCGTAGAGATCCGAGCGGACGACAATCGGACTCGTGCCGCCGTCGAACGCATCAACGACGTTCAGGGCGCCGACGCGCTCGTGGCCGAACGCGAGCTGGTGCGCGCGCTGGGTGGAGGGTGTCAAACCCCGGTCGGCGCCGTGGCGTCGGTCGGCGAGGACGGCATGATGGATCTGACGGCGGCGGTCATCTCACTGGACGGTACGCGCATTCTCCGGACGACGGTGCGCGGTCCGAGGGCGGATGGCAAGACCCTTGGTGCTCGCGCAGCCGAGCAGCTCTTCACGCAAGGCGCCGAAGAGATTCTCGCCGACGCTCGACGCACCTGGGAGAAGCGATCCGCAACGCATTGACCGCTGAACCGCGACCATTGACCAACCGCTCTTGACCGACGACCATGCGCCCAACGTCCAACGCCCAACGTGCAACGACCACACCATGGTGTACCTGATCGGAGCTGGACCCGGAGACCCCGGACTGATCACCGCGCGCGGCCTTCGTTGCCTGGGCCTGGCCGATGTCGTGCTCTACGACCACATCGTGCCACCGCGTTTGTTGCGACACGCCAGGCCAACTGCGGAGAAGATCGACGTCGGCACGCCAGCGCCACAGCCACAGGAGCAGGAAGCCATCTGTTACCTGCTGGCTGAGAAGGCGCGCGACGGCAAGGTGGTCGCTCGGCTCAAGTGGGGCGACCCATTCGTCTTCGACAGCGGGGGTTCGGAGGCGCTGTTCCTCCACGAGCAACACATTCCATTCGAGGTCGTGCCCGGGGTGCCGGCTGGCGTCGGCGTCTCGGCCTATGCGGGTGTGCCGATCTCATATCCGGGCGCCGGAGACACGATCGTGTTCGTCCGCGGGTTCGAGGACGATGGCCGCGCCCAGGGCACGAAGGATATCGATTGGTCCGCGCTGGCCCGCCTCGACGGGACCATCGTCTGCTACACGGGTCCCGGCCAATTGTCCACGCTCGTGAAGGCCCTGCTGTCGCACGGGCGTCCGCCCGAAGAACCAGCCGCGCTGGTCGTGCACGGCACATTGGCGACACAGCGGACAACCTACGGGACGCTGGGTGATCTCATGGAACGAGTGGACGCCGCTCGCGACCGCCGGCCGGGCCTCTTCCTCTTGGGGCGCGCCGTGGGACTCCGCGAGCACTTGCGCTGGTTCGACGCCAAGCCGCTCTTTGGGCGCCGAATCCTCGTCACGCGGCCGCGCGAACAAGCGAGTGAGATGTCCGACCTCATCGAGTCGCTCGGCGGCGAACCGATCGAGGCGCCGTTCATCCGCATCGTGCCGCCCGACGACTACAGCCAGATGGACGCCGCCTGCGCGGCCATCCAGCAGTTCGACTGGCTGGTGTTCTCGTCGGCCAACGCGGTGGAGGCGTTCTTCCAGCGGCTATTCGCATCGCCGCTTGACCTGCGAGCACTCAGCCGGACGAAACTCTGTGCGGTCGGACCGGCCACGACCGAGCGTCTCGCCAGGTACGGGCTCAAGGTCGACCTCGTTCCGGCGGAGTATCGGGCCGAGTCGGTCGTCGAGGCGTTTTCGATGTTGGGTGCGGTGAAAGGGCTGTCGGTCCTCATCCCGCGTGCAGACATCGGCCGCGAGGTCATCGGAGACGAACTGCGCCGGCAAGGTGCGAGCGTGACCGAGGTGGTGGCGTACCGGACGGTCGTCGTGGATCCGGAACGCGAGGGCGAACCCGACGTCTACCGGATGCTGCTCGACAAGCAGCTCGACGTGGTGACGTTCGCGAGCGCCTCGTCCGTGCGCAGTTTCGTGCGGGCGTTCGGTAAGGACCAAGCCGCCGATCTCCTCCGGCCAGTCGCGGTGGCGGCGATCGGTCCAGTCACCGCCCAGGCCGCCGCCCAGTACGGCATCCACACGACCATCATGCCCACGCAGTACACCGTGCCCGCACTCGTCGACGCGCTCGTGCAGTATCTCAATCGCCGGCCTCACACAGGGGACACCGCATCATGAGCACCACGACCCACGCCGGTCTTGCGCTGACCCATCGACTCCGTCGCCTGCGGCGATCCGAGAGCATGCGGGCGCTCGTCCGTGAAACACATCTCTCGCCGGATGGCCTCGTCCTGCCGCTGTTCGTCTGTGAGGGCGACGGCGTCCGTCGAGAAGTCCCTTCGATGCCGGGGGTGTTCAACCTCTCGGTCGACGAGGCGGTGAAGGACGTGGCGGCCGCGGCGGCAGACGGCGTGAAGAGCGTGATTCTCTTCGGGCTGCCCGATCAAAAGGATGACGTAGGGTCGAGCGCGCACGATCCGGAGGCGCCGGTTCAATCGGCGATTCGGGCCATCAAGCGCGAGGTCAAGAACACGCTCGTCATCACCGATGTCTGCTTGTGCGAGTACACGGACCACGGACACTGCGGCATCCTGATCGACGGCGAGATCGCCAACGATGCCACCGTCGATCAGCTGGTGCGAACCGCTCTCTCGCACGCAGCGGCGGGTGCGGACATCGTGGCGCCGTCAGACATGATGGATGGCCGCGTCGGCGCAATCCGGCAAGCGCTCGATGCGCGAGGGTACGAGCACGTGGCTCTCCTGTCCTACGCCGCCAAGTACTGCTCGGCGTTCTACGGCCCGTTCCGTGACGCCGCGGGCTCGACGCCCAAGTTCGGCGATCGGCGGTCTCACCAGATGGATCCCGCGAACGCGCGTGAGGCGCTTCGAGAGGTCGAGCAGGACATCGCAGAGGGAGCCGACCTGGTGATGGTCAAGCCGGCGGTGACGTACCTCGATGTGATCCGTCAGGTGAAGGACCGGTTCGGTTACCCGACGGCGGCGTATCACGTCAGCGGCGAGTATGCGATGCTCAAGGCCGCGGCGCGCAATGGCTGGATCGACGAGACGCGCGCCATGATGGAAACGCTCACCAGCATTCGGCGCGCGGGCGCGGACATCATCATCACCTACTATGCGCGCGAGGCTGCGCGGTTGCTGAAATAGCGTCGGGCCGTCTTGCTCATCCGCATCGGCACGGGATCCTATGGCCACGACACGTTCCGCTCGCCTGTTCGCCCGAGCACGAAAGATCTTACCGGGCGGCGTCGACAGCCCCGTTCGCGCCTTCACCTCCGTGGGGGCATCGCCGCGTTTCATCGCGCGTGCCTCTGGCGCCACGCTGTTCGACATCGACGGAAACCGCTACATCGACTACGTGATGTCGTGGGGTCCGCTCATCCACGGTCATGCGCCCCGCGGGCTCACCAAGGCGCTCAAGGCCGCGGTAACGCGCGGTACCAGCTACGGCGCGCCCAGTCCGCTCGAGGTGGCGCTCGGCGAGAAGGTCCGCGCGCTGATGCCCTCGCTCGAGCGTGTGCGATTCGTGAGCTCGGGCACCGAGGCGGCGATGAGCGCGATCCGCGTGGCGAGGGCGGCCACCAAGCGCGAGAAGATCATCAAGTTCGAGGGGTGCTACCACGGACACGCCGACGAGTTCCTCGTCCGGGCGGGCTCGGGAGCGCTGACGTTAGGCGTGCCAACCAGCCCCGGCGTCACGCGCGGCGCCGCCGAGGACACGCTGATCGCGTCGTACAACGACCTCGGTTCTGTCGAGCGGGTCTTCGATGCCAACCCTGGTACGGTAGCAGCGCTCATCGTCGAGCCGATCGCGGGGAACATGGGACTTGTGCCACCCACCAACGGCTTTCTCCGAGACCTGCGCGCGGTGTGCGACGCGCACGGCGCGCTCCTGGTCTTCGATGAGGTAATCTCGGGCTTTCGCGCGGGCACGGGGGGTGCCCAAGCGTGGGCGAACGTGAAGCCGGATCTGACCTGCCTCGGCAAGATCATCGGCGGCGGTCTCCCGGTGGGCGCGTACGGTGGACGCGCAGATCTAATGGCTCTCGTAGCGCCTGACGGTCCGGTGTACCAGGCGGGCACGCTCTCGGGGAATCCGCTCGCAATGACCGCAGGCTTGTGGTGTCTGGAGCACCTGACCTCGTCCTTATACAAATCCCTCGCCGCGCTCACGACGCGTCTCGCGGCCGGACTCGCCGACGCCGCTCGCGATGCGGGCGTGCCGGTCCAAATCAACGCGTTCGGCTCACTGCTCACGCCGTTCTTCACTGACCGCCCGGTGCGTGACTACGCCTCGGCCACGAGCGCCGACACGACAACCTACGCCCGTTTCTTCCGCGCGATGTTGTCGAACGGGATATACGCGCCGCCGTCGCAGTTCGAAGCGTGGTTCGTGTCAGCCGCTCACAGCACCCGCGACATCGATCGCACAGTCGCGGCGGCGCGAACGGCCTTCCGCGCGTGCAGGGCCGTCAGCGCGTCGACGTCGTCACGGGATTCTTCCACTGGCGGCGGGGCCCCACCCCCCGCCGCGAACTGACGCTGACAGCTTCGATCGGAGTGCATGTTCTCGCTCAGGTGTGGCCGCAAGGACTCCCACCAGCCTTCGACCCGGCCGACCCGGTTTACCTCGGCCCACCAGCCTACTTGACCCCCTCCTTGAGGAACGCGAGGAGGGGGGGGTATGTCTTGTCCGGCGCTTCGAGGTGCGGCACGTGGCCGAGGCCGGGAATCAGGTGTAGACGACCGTTCCCGTTCGGGATCGTCTGTGCGATGAACTTCATCCGCTCTTGAAACACGGCCGCCGAACCCGGCAGGACATCCTCAGCGCCCCCGAAGAGCAGCGTCGGCGTCTTGATGTGGGCCCAGTCGTTGACGACGGGGTCTGTGGCCAGCATCTGACCGATGAGGGTCTGCACCATCGCGAGACGCGGCCAGTCGGCGCTGAGCGTCCACGCATAGCGGATGCGTGTGTACTTCTCGAACTCGGGCGTCCACGCCTTCGGATTGTGCGCGACGTAGCGGAAGATGCCTGCGCGAATGGACTGGTAGGTCGACCCTAACGTCCGCTTGTAGCCCTCGTCCACACTCGGCTGTGGCCCGTTGAATCGGCCATCAGTGACACCAATCGGATTGTAGATGACGCCGCGCTCCACCACGTCCGGATACTGGCTCAGGAACCGCGCGGTGAGCATGCCACCCATCGAGTGGCCGATGACGAGCACCTTCGAGATACTCAGGCTGCGCAGCAACTGCCGGCTGTTGCGGGCCATGTCGTGGAAGTTGTACGGGATGATCGGCTTCGAGGAACGACCGTAGCCAATCTGGTCAGGCACGATCACGCGGAAGCCTTCCCTGCGCAACACCTCGATGAGCGAGTGCCAATAGAACCCGGCGAAATTGTTCCCGTGGAACAGCATCACCGTGTGACCGTTCGGTGTGCCCTGCGGCGCGACGTCCATGTACGCCAGCCGCACGTCCTGACCGTATACCGTCAACGGCAGGTACTTCGACGGATACGGATACTCGACGTCTTCGGAGGTGATACTACCCGGCTTGACATCGGTTGGTGTGGGAATGGAGTCGGCACCCCCCTGCGCCCACACCGCGGACGGCGCGTATATGAAGGCGCACACGAACAGGGCACAACGCAGCGATGTGATGACTGTAGGCATAGCAGCCTTGCAGTCTACCGCAGCGCGAGACGAGGGAGAAGCGATTCGAGTCGACCGGCGCGACCGCGCGGGTCAGCGCCGATGATCGTCTCGGCTGAACTCGACATCGATGATGTCGTGCGAGGCTCGACTCGTGCCGCCGCTGGCCGACGCCGGCGCAAAGGGGCGGCCGGCCGCCATCGCCGATCGGTGAAACGCGACGATGTGATCCGGACACAGCTTGAGGAACGACTGGAGCGCAAGCAGCAGCACGCCGAGGTCATCCAGCTGGCCGAGCACCGGTAGGAAGTCAGGAACGCCATCGATCGGCGACACGAGGTACAGCACGGCCGCCAGCGGAAGAACCTTGATCAGCGTCGGAACCCCCGGGTCCCGCAACAGCCGCCACGCCAACTGGCCGTGGGCCACGAGCGTACGCAGCAACGACGGCAGCGACAGCCAAGACGTCGTGCGAACCGCCATAGTCCTGTGATTGTACCGCTGGACAACGGCACCCTGCGCGGAGTCGAGGCGCCGGCCCATGTCCCGGATTCCCGGTGTGACACGAATCCGCACTTGCGGGCTCCATTCAAGCGCCGAGGGTCGAAGCCGATTGCTCCTTCATGGCGATGTCTGTCTCTGCCGTCCCGAGCCCGGCTAACGTCGCGACCGATCGCGCGATATTGGTGATGAAGAAGACCCGCAACGTCGAGAAGCAGGCGGCCGAGTCCTTGATCGAGCTCCTCAAGCAGGTACCGAGTGCTGCACGAGGACGAATCGACACCTACGCGTAGCGTCCCATCCCATTGCAACACCCGCCCTGTCTAGACGTCACCTGACGCGCGCCCACCCGGCCTGACACGACAGCTCGTGTCCGTCCCAAAGGACACAGGACCGTAAGGCTCCCCGCGACGACGGAAATCGCACACAGAATCTCACTCGAGCTTCTGGCAGGGTTGTTGCCATCGGCCATCCTGAGGCTCAACGCCTCGAACCGAGGGAACGGTCATGAGAGTCCGGAGAACGCTCGTGTCAGCCGGCGCCTTGGCGCTGGTGTTCGGCATTCCATTGTGGGCTGCGGCTGAGCAGCGCCGCGGCAGCCGGGCGGCTGGGGACGGCGAGGGCGGCCGCCAGGTCGTTGAGCGGGGCGGAGGCGATGAACGACCGCGGGGCGGCGAACCACGCGGCGGCGACCGGCCTGTCACGGCCCCATCAGCGCCCGAACGCGGCAGCGACCGAGCCGTCCGTCGTGGTGAGGCGCAGGGTCGACGTGACGCCGGCCCATCCTCCAGGGCCGAGCGTCGCGATGACCGCGACTGGGACCGTGATCGGCCCCGGGGCAACGCGGGCCGCGAAGGTCGGGCCTACCGTCGTGGCGACGACCGCTGGCATGGGCGCCCCGGGAATCGGGACCGGTGGGATCGGTGGGACCGTCGTCCGAACTACAGGTATGCACCCCGTGTGGTCGTGCCGCGCTACCCGTCGCGCCGCTTCTACGGGCCAGGCGGCAACTTCAGCGTTTACTTCGGTAGGGGATCTGGCTACCGCTTTGGGAGTTGGTATTCGGGACGCGTGTACGGGTACGTGCCGCCGGTGGCCGCGTATGGCGCCGCACGCTACTACGGCGAGGTGCGCTTGCGCGTGCGTCCTCGTTTCGCTGATGTCTACGTCGACGGCTACTACGCAGGCATCGTCGATGACTTCGACTGTGTGTTCCAGCGGCTGACGATCGAAGTTGGCCCGCACCAGGTGGAGATCGTGGCGCCCGGCTACGCACCTCAGCTGTTCGAGATCTATGTCGACCCTGTCCGCACGGTCGAGCTCCATGCGGACCTCTATCCTGAGGACTGACGGAAGGCGAGGACCGAGAGCGGAGGTCCATCTCAGCTCTCAGCTCTCGCCTGCGTCCGCTCCCCCAACCGCAGCAGCAACCGTTCCGCCGCCTGCGTGTCCGGATGACTCGCGCCGAGGCCGTTTCGCAGCGCGACTGTGGCGAGCTCGGCGTCCTCGCGCGCACCAGGTACGTTGCTCAGTTCAAGCCGGGCCTGTGCACGCGTGAGCGCCGCCGCGCCGACATCCGCGCTGTGAAACGGGTCACGCGCCATCGCACGCGATCGGGCCAGCGCGTCGGTGGCCAGTCGATCCGCTGCCGCGAAGTCGCGCACGCGGAGCATGATCGTGGCCCCCAATCTCAGCGCGCGATCGAGCACACGAGCATTCAAGCGTGTCGGGCAGTCCATCGACTGTAGAAGCGCCTCGATGGCGGACCGCGCCTCCAGACCGCGGCCTTCGGCCATCAGGATCGCGGCGTGCTGCATGCTGGATTCTGCCCGGTCCAACCGGAATGCGGTGGGCTCTGCCTGCCAGATTGCATCAGCGGCCGCCAGCTGCTGACGCGCCTCGTCGAGTCGATCGAGCCCCACCAGTGCTCGCGACATGTTCAAATGGGCAATCGCCTGACCTCGTAGGTTCTTGACCCGTTTCGCCGGCTCCAGCGTCGAGGCGATGAGCTCGAGCGCTCGCGCGGGCTGACCGAGGCGGGTCAGCGACATCCCAAGATTGGATCGATACGCAAGTGGCTCGATGAGGGCGTCGCTGCGTGACACGCCGGCGACCACGCGCTCCTGAAGGACAGCGGCGGCATGGACCTCTCCAACTCGATACAAGTGGCCCGCGTGCGTGGAGAGCATGAGGATCTCGGCCATCGAACCCGTGCGGCCGGCATCCCGCAGCGCCTGCAGTGACCGCCCACTCAGCCCGAGCGCGTCCCGTGGCCGGTCGGAGTCTACGCACAGGCGGTACAACGGCGCACGCAGCAGCTCACGCTGTGATTCGCCGGCGGAGCTGTCGCGCTCGAACGTCGACAGCATCTCGGACGCGACCGTGACCGCACCATCGAGGTCGCCGGACGCCCTCTGGAGCCACGCGCGGGCCCGGGCACAGTCGACACGACTGAGCGGCCGAGTCGACTCGTCTGCCGCGAGCCATGGCTGCGCGTCCTCAAACGCCGTTTGAGCCGCCGCGAGATTGTGCATCGCGAGGGAGGCCGCTGCCGCGCATCGGGCAGCGGCGTACAGATCGAGGTCACCAATCCTTCGCGCCGTCTCGGCGCTTCGCTCCAACAGCTCGCGCGCGGGCTCCACCTGTACGAAGCGCTCGTACAAACGTGAGACCTCGAACTGCATGTGCGCTCTGACGCGATCGCTCAGGCCACTCCGCTGCTCGAGCCGCGCCGCGCCGCGATCGAGCAGCTCCATCGCGGTCAGCGGACGACCGTTCTCACCGGCATCGAGGAGGCGCGTCTCCAAGAAATCGCCGAATGCCTCCGCGCGCTGCCGACTGGACAGCGCCACATCACGTTGCCGTTGAGCATCGCGCATCTGCCACGTGGCGACCCCCGCCGCCGACAGCAGCCCAGCGACCGTCGCCGCTGCCGCCGCGACGCCCCATCGGTGTCTGACGATGAACTTCCGGGCGCGATAGGCGCGGCTGTCGCCCTGCGCCTCCACAGGGAGGCCACGCAGGTACCGATCGAGATCCTCGCCAAGGGCGGCGGCGGTTGCGTAGCGCTCCGCGGGGGCCTTCTTCAGGGCCTTCAACACGATGGTGTCGGGATCGCCTCGCAACGTTCGTCGTCTGACTGGATCCGCACAGACCATGCTCGGGCGCGTCGGCTCCCGATCAAGGATCGCCTCTTCCCAACCACCGGGAGTCTCCCGTGTCGGCGCGTACGGCAGCGCACCGGTCAACAGCTCATGCAGCATGACGCCCAGCGCGTAGATGTCGCTCGCCACACCGAGCGGCTCCCGCCGAATCTGTTCCGGTGAGGCGTACGGGAGCGTCATCGCGTGGCCGCAGATCGCGGGCAGCTGCTCAACGGCACCCGACTTGTGCTCCACCAGTGCCGCGATACCGAAGTCCAACAGCCGAACGTCGCCCTGATCGGTCACCAGCACGTTGGTCGGCTTCAGATCGCGGTGGATCACGAGGCGTCCGTGGGCGTAGGCCACGGCGTTCACCACCTGCCGAAAAAGGCCCAGCCGCGCCTCGGTGTCGAGCGCGCGCGTCTCACAGTGCTCGGTGATCGGCACGCCCTCTATGTACTCGAGGGCAAGAAACGGCACTCCCGCGTCCGTGACGCCCGCGTCGTAGAGCCGCGCGATGTTGGGATGGTTCAAGCCGGCGAGGATGTGGCGCTCGCGTGCCAGCACCATCCGCAGGTCCGCGCGATGCGCGAAACCGTGCGGAAGCTTGATGGCCACGGTTCGGTCGATCAGCCCGTCGGCACGGGTGGCGAGCCACACCGACCCGTGGCCGCCGCTGGCGAGCCGTCGAATGAGTCGGTAGGGGCCGACGATGGTATCCGGCGCGAGGGGGCTATGTCGTTCCTCACCCTCGATGTCGCTGACCGAGGTGGAGGACGCGGTGAGGGCGAATCGAGGGAGCGTGCCCATAAAGGTCCCGGCGCCTGTCGAGGTGCCGAGCTCGAGCAGAGCCTTGAGGTACGGCCTGTGGGCCCGCAGTTCGCCACCCAGCTCTTCCAACCAGCGCTGTCGGTCGGGAGCGGCCAGGTCCAGTGCGTGGTCGAGCATGTGGCTCACGACGCTCCAGTTGTGCGCGTCCATCCTTCAGCCGCAGTAGTGGCGCGGGCCCGTCGAAGCGTTTCACCACGTTCCCCACCACAGCTCTGGCTTGCTCCGGGGATGAAACTGTGGCTTGATTAAGGTGGCATTCTTGACGCGTTCGGGGCGCGCTCATCCTGGGGGACTCACAATGCGGGTGCACACGCGACTGCTGGTCACGCTGGCGACTCTTACGGCAGCGTCGGCTCTGGTCTTCGCTGCCGAGTACAAGATGACCGTCAGCCAGGATCGGCTCGTCAATGCCATGAACGAGCCGCAGAACTGGCTTCTGATGAACGGCGATTATGGCGCGACCCGCTACTCCAAGCTGACACGAATCAACCGCGACAACGCGAAGAACCTGCGGATGGTGTGGGCCCTCGCGCTGGGCGGCATGCAAGACGTCGGACAGAACGGCCCGGAGAACGAGACGAACCCCCTCATCGACAACGGCATGATGTACACGACCGACGGCTGGGGCACGGTCTACAAGATCGATGCGACCCTTGGGAACTACGGGAAGTTCCTCTGGACCGCCGACCCTGGCGTTCGTCATGAGGGTAACGCCCCCCGCACGCGAGGCATTGCGCTCTGGGAAGACAAGGTCATCGCGAACCTGCCGGACGGCCGCGTCATCGCGATCAATCGCGACGATGGCGAGATCATCTGGGACAAGCGGATCGCGGGCAAGAACGAGTTCGGCGGTCAGGAGAGGTTCCTGACGGCACCGCTCGTCGCCGAGGGTAAGGTTCTCGTGCAGAACGGCGCGGGTGACGGCGGCACGCGCGGCTGGGTCGCAGCACTGGATGTGAAGACCGGCGAAGAGCTCTGGCGGTTCTACACAGTGCCGAAGCCGGGCGAGCCCGGCAGCGAAACGTGGAAGGACGATCACAACGCCTGGAAGACGGGGGGCGGCGGCATCTGGCAGACCGGCTCCTTCGACCCAGTGCAGAAGCTCTACATCGTCGGCACCGGCAATCCGTATCCGATCTATGACCCGCAGTTCCGGCCGGGTGACAATCTCTACACGAACTCCGTCATCGCCATCAACGTCAACACCGGCAAGCTCGCGTGGCACTTCCAGTACACACCCAACGACTCGTGGGACTTCGATGAGGTCGGGGTCCACATGCTGTACGACGTGAAGATCGACGGCGTGATGCGGAAGGTCGTCGGACACTACGCACGCAACGGCTTCTTCTACACGATCGATCGCACCAACGGTCGCTTCATCAAGGGCGAGAAGTACGTCAACGACCTGAACTGGACCAAGGGTCTCGACCCGAAGACCGGCAAGCCGGTCGAGTACAGCCCCAAGTTGGATATCCAGATCTACAACCCCGAGGCGCGCGCGTTACGTGGCGAAGGGATGAAGCGGGCCTGCCCGACGTGGCACGGCGGCATCGCGCATCAGCCGCTTGCGTACAATCCGATCAAGAACATCGCCTACGGCGTCGGCACCGAGGGCTGCTTCTCCCAGAACGGCGCCGCCGTTGTGCCGCTCGGTCCGAATGGCGGCGTCAACATGAAAGCGAGCGAGCCGAGGAAGTACAGCAGCGATTTGTACTACGGCGCGGTGACGGCCTTCGACGCGGTGAACCACAAGGTGCTCTCGAAGGTGGCGACCGATATCGAGGTCCGTTCCGGTATCACGGCAACGGCAGGCGGGCTTGTGTTCAGCGCGCTGCAGGACGGCTGGATCGTCGCTTACCACGACGAAACACTCGAGGAGCTCTGGCGTTTCAATGTGGGCACGCCTCTGAAGGGCGCGCCGGTGACCTACGCGGTCGGTCCCAAGCAGTACCTCGCGGTGCAGTCGAGTGGGCGTCACCTGCACCCGGTCAAGTACGACAACCTGCAGAACTCGAGCTACCTCTTCGTCTTCGCACTCGATTGAGGGAGGGTTCTCGGGTTCAAGGGTTCAGGGGTTCGGCACCGAACGCGCTCACAGCCAAGACATGCGTCACACTCGTCGAGCTGCTCTCGCCATCGGAATCAGCGTCGCGCTCGCCGGCGCGCTCGTGACGCGCGCGCAGCAAGACGCCTTTCGGCAGGTCGAGAACTGGGCTCAGCTCCCGCCTGGTTTCACGTGGGGTGAAATCGCCGACGCGGACATCGACGCCCAGGGCAACTTGTGGGTGCTCCACCGCCCGCCTACTCCTGGCGGCACCGCGGCGTCAGCCGGGAGTAAGGGTGGGGGCGACGTTCCCGTCTTGATGTTCGATACCTCGCGGAAGCTCGTGAAGAGCTTCGGCCAGGGCCTGTTCCTCCAGCCGCATGGTCTACACATCGATCCGGACGGCAACATCTGGGTCACCGACAGCGGACCTTTCTACAAGCCGGGCCAGGTGGCGGGGAAGGGCTTTCAGATCTTCAAGCTCAACCGCGAGGGCAAACTGCTCATGACGCTGGGGAAGGCGGGCGTGGATGTCGCCGGCCCCGACACCTTCGTCGGACCCACGGATGTCGTCGTCAACGCGCGAGGCGAGATCTTCGTCGCCGATGGTCATACCCCACGGCCCGGTCGTCCCGATGGGGACCGCATCGTGAAGCTGTCGAAGGACGGCGCCTTCATCAAGGCCTGGGGGACGCAAAAGGGGTCCGGGCCGGGCGAAGTCATCGGACCTCACCGCCTCGCGCTGGATTCACAGGGTCGCTTGTTCGTCGCCGATCGAGGGAACCGGCGAATTCAGATCTTCGACCAAGACGGCCGCTTCCTCGATCAGTGGACACAGTTCGGGAGCCCGAGCGGCATCTGGATCGACAAGCAGGACACGTTGTACGTCGCCGTGCCCGGTCGAGACGGTGGAGTGAGGATTGGCAACGCCAAGACCGGAGTCGTCACCGCGTCGATCCACGGCACCTCACCAGAAGTCGCCGTGTCGGATGCACAGGGAAAGGTGTACTCCGGCCTCGTTGGCGGCCAGGACCTGCAGCAGTTCGTTCGGAAGTAGGGAATCCTCCAGCCCGCCTATTTAGCGAGCTCGCGACACGCATCGACGTCCTCGCCCCAGTACTCGACGCATTTGGCGTGGTCCATCGGTCCCTTGCCGATGACCCGTTCGAACAGGAAGTCAGCGATCATCTCGATTTCGCGCAGCTGAAGCGTCGACGCGGGATCCGTCAAGGCCTGTCCGTTCTTCTGAAGATCGGCGAGCGTGGTGTTGTTGCACCGCGCGGCATCCTTGTACGCCTGGCGATCAAAAGCGGGCATGCCGCGACCAGGCCGACCGCATCGGATCGCGTAGATGATGCCCGCGCGACCGAGTCGTGAAGTCCGGAGACTTGGCGCATCCGGCATCTGCGTATCCATCTTGCGACCGTCCGCGGCCCATCCGTGGCATGTCTGACAGTCCGCCTTCGTGCGATACAGCCGCATGCCTTCGGCGACGTCCAGCGGATCCGGTGCGGGTTGCGCAGCCGCCGACGTGCTCCACGCCAACCCGAACCCAACCGCGATCGACGCCAGCGCTGTCGTGAACGTCGATCGCTCACGCACGCTCCGAACCGTCATCGTCCCACCTGTCCCTTCGGCTTCACCTCGGCGAGTTCGATGCCGGGCGCCGGATCCACGTTCGGAATCTGAATCTCCACATACTCAATCGTATCGTCGATCTGACTCAGCCAGTGGGGCGTGCCTGGGAGGTTGACGAGCACATCCCCTGGGCCGATGCGACGCGCCAGCCCGTCCTTCACGCCTACCATGCTGCGAATCGTCGCGTTCGGATTCTCGTTCGGATACGGATCGCTGTCGAGCGTCGGAGGAATCAGCGTGCCCCCCGTCACCATGGTCCCGGTGCCCTTGGTCACGATGATGTACTCGAGCGAACGGGTGTGCGTGATCGCGTACTGTGGGCCGCTCTTCCGGCGTCGAACGACGCCCGGCGCTTTGCCTGCGGCGAACGGCACGGCACCACCGGTACGAGAGCCGATGAGCGCCGGGTCGAGCCTGTTGAGACCGATCTGGATCTCGGCGGCGGACATGTACGGCGATGGCGCGCGAAAGGGCGGCACCCGTTCGTGGCCAGGCTTCATCGATTGTGCGGCCTGCAGGCCCGCCGACGTGGCGTGCGCGGCTGACGCGCCGCGCCAGAGCCGCACACCTCCGGCTCCCGCAAACGCCGCACAGGTCAGCGCCGCCGTGGCGGTGAAGAACCAGACATGCACGATGCGCATGACAGTCTCTACTTGCTCAGCCCGAGCACGTGCTCAGGATCGACGCGGATGATCATGTAGTCGATGCCGACCTCCGCAATCTCGGTCCACACGTGGCCGACGCCGGGCGGAATGATCTGCATCTCACCGGGCCCGAGCCTGGTCGCGCGCCCGTTTGCGATGGGATTCGTGCTGCTAAAACCAGGTCCGATCGTCGTCGATCCCCCCTCCTTGACGGCGTTGACGAGGGGGCCCGTGACCTGCGTGCCCGAGCCGCGCACAACGTAGTAGATCTCGGTGATCTTGTCGTGGCTCAGCGCGCGTCCAGAGGGCGTCTTCGTCGCCGGTCGAGTCACGAACGCAACCGCGACGTTGTACGCGCCGGTGTCCGAGAGGGCAATATTTCGGTCGCTCACACTCACGCCGGGCTTGAGTGCCGCCATCCCAATCCTCACCGCCGCCTCGAGATCCGCCTTGGTGATGTCGACGGCGGCCTTGGGCGTGCTGCTCGGGGATGCCGTCCCCTGAGCCAGCGCGAACGTCGGCGCACCGAGCGCCGCGACCAGCATCGTGAGCGTCATGAGTCGCATGCCGTGCTCCTTCGGTCAGTCTCCCGATCGGCGAATCCTACAACACGGGCGCATGCGGTCGTCGACAGAATCTGCGATCCCCCCTTGTGAGCGAACGCGATCCTGGGCGACACGTCCGACGCGCTTCTCGCACATGACTCCACTGAACAAACGATGCTACGATCCCCTGGGTGGATGGAGACCGCCCGATGCGTTCCGCACGGCAACCCGAGCGGCGACCCTCGTCCGTGCGCAGTCTGTTCCTGCAGAGCGACGTGTAGCCGTGCCATTCCTGGTCGACTTCCTGAGCGGACTGCGACAGATCATGCGAGGGCTCGCCATGCCCTCGCACGGTACCTGAGGGCTCGACCCAGTGGCCTGGCGTCAGGGCACACAAGCGAAGTACGAAGCCAGTTGTCGCGAGTCGCAATCGGACGCGAAGGCCGGCGACGTCTCCGTGCCACGGTCCGCCTGAGGCGTGGTCATGGGCGCGGAGGCAGCGCGAAGCTCAGGATGAGGTCTCCCCCGCGACGGCCGCGATCGCCGCCGCCTGACGCCACCGCGATGAACTGTTCGCCATTCACCATGTAAGTGGACGGCGAGGAGAACACGCCGGCGCCGGTGTTGTACTTCCAGAGCAGCGCACCGGTCCTCGCGTCGTACCCGAAGAAGTACCCGGCGATGTTGCTGCCGGTTCCCACGAAGACGACGCCGCCGGCCGTCACGACTGCCCCGGCCTGGCCAAACCCCTCGAAGATCTGCCGCCACTTCAACTCGCCCGTCGTCGGATCGTAGGCCGAGAAGTATCCCTTCGGCCCGCGGCCGCCGTTGTACGGCTGATCGATCGCGTTCACATAGAGATAACCGGTCTGCGGACTGTACGCGACCGGGCTGTAGTTCGAGCCACCACCGAAGCCAGGAGCGTGCACCTGGTTCCCGCGCATGGGCGAGAAGATTGGGACGATCGTGTTCTTCGCCAGCACTTCCGCGGGAATGTCGAGCGGTTCGATGGGACAGACCGGCTCCATCGGCTTCCCGCTCGCGGTGAACGGAATCGGCTGGGTGGGCCACGGTTGCTCGCCCTTCGGCGGGTTGTCCGTGGGCACGGGCATCTCTTTGATCGGATGAACCGGTTTGCCGTCGACGCGGTCGAGGATGTAGAGGAAACCGTTCTTGCTCGCGTGCGCGATCGCTTGCACGGGCTTCCCCTGCACACGCATGTCGAAGAGGGTCGGCGGCCCCCCGGAGTCGTAGTCCCACACGTCGTGGTGCGTCTCCTGGAAGTACCACTTGAGCCGCCCGGTATCGAGCGTCAGCGCGAGGATGGAGTCTGTGAACAGATTCATCCCGGCGCGCTTCGTGCTGTCGCCGAAGGGATTGCCCACGGCGACGTACAGCATGCCCAACTCGGGATCGATAGCCGGCGTCTCCCAGATGCCGCCGCCGTTGCGCTCGCCGCCCACCCACGTTGGACCTGCGACCTCCCACCCTTGATCTTTTTCGTCTTGCGGCACGGTGTTGAAGTGCCAGACGACCTTGCCGGTTCTTGAGTCAATCGCGAGCACGTGTCCGCCCGGGATGTGACTCTCGCTGCGCGTGCTGCCGATGTACAGCATGCCCTTGTGGTACTGGGGCGCGGTCGTGAACCAGTAGCCCATGCTGATCGCGGTGGTCACGTCCGGATACCGTTGCTTGAGAACGTCCAGGATGGCGCTTGACTGGCCGTTGGTGCCGAACGTGGGAATCGGCTTGCCACTCTCGGCGTCGAGCGCGAAGATGAACGACCCTGCAGCCGTGTACACCACGCCGTCGCCGTACGTGGCGCCGCGATTTCTGAAGATGTAGCCCTCGCGTGCTCCGCCGCCCAGCATCTTGGTCACATCGTAGGACCACAACAAATGACCGTCCGTCGCGTTCAGCGCGTACACGCTCCCGCGTGAGTCGGTCACGTACATCGTGCCGTTCACGACGATTGGTGTCGTTTGGTTGCTGACGCCGTCGATGACGCCGTGCTGGAACAACCAGCGGGGGGTGAGGCTCTTGACGCTGGACCGATTGATCTGGTCCATTGGCGAGAACCGCGTCCCGGCCAGGTCGAGGTTGTGCAGCGCCCAGTCGACTTGGGTCCGAGGCGGCTGGGCCCCGGCGTTGCGCGCCTGAGCGGCGAGCTGCGGCACCCAATGCACGAACGCGGCCGCGACAACGACGCAAACGGTGGCGACGACGGCAAGCGGGCGGTGACGCTGCACTTTCCCCTCCTGGAGATTTGAACCCCGCCGAACCGCAGTGCGGCTACAGGGGCGGCTGCTCGATGAGCGCGAGTCCCCACGGACCATCGCCCACTGGCACTTTCTTCACGACTTGGCGAGTGGTCAAGTCCACAATCGAGACGTCGTTCGAGGGTCCGTTTGCGGTGTAGAGCGTCTTGCCGTCCGACGAGACCGCAATGCCCCACGGCCGAGGACCGACTTCGATGGATCCCACCACGGCGTCCTTGGTGGTGTCCACGATCAGAACCATCTTGCTACGACCGGTGCTGACGTACAGCGTCTTGCCGTCGGCCGCCATCGCCGTGGCCATCGGACGCATCCCTTCGCCCAGCTTGATGTCCTTCAGTCGCCGCAGCGCTTTGGTATCGATCACGGCGAGCGTGGCGCCGTTCTCGGACGGAACGTACGCGCGCGACCCATCGGGCAGGAACGCGACCGAGCGCGGGCGAGGCCCGACCTCAATCGACTTCAACACCTTCTGATTCACCAGGTCGACGACGTACACGGCGCCCGCATCCTCCGACGTCACCCAGAGCTGGAGTCCGTTGGGCGACACGGCGATACCTTCGGGCTCCTCACCCACTTTGAACGTGGTGACAATCTGACCGTCCGCCAGGTTCACGACGCTTGCTTGCGCCGTGTCTTCATTGGCGATGTAAGCGCGCGTGCCGTCCTGACTGAGCGCCAGTGTCTCGGGATCGGAACCCGCACGAACGACCGTGAGCATCTTGGTCGTCTTCACGTCCACGACACCAATGCCGTCGGCGCCGCGATCGGGGGGCGGCAGCGCCTTCTCGTCGACGCCCGGACCGGCGATGGGCGACCCGCTGAGCGCGACGTAGACACGCGTGCGATCGGGGCTGACGGCGATGCCTCGCGGCCGCTTACCGAGCGGCAGCGTCTCGATCGCTTCCTGCTTGACGGTATCGATCAGCGTCACCGTGCCACCGCGCTCATTGGTCACGTACAGGACCGGACCCGTCGGCTTCACCGGCTCAGGCCGCGCCGCCTGAGCGGGGGCCGGCTCGGCCGGCGGCGCGCTCGTCGTCGCGGATTCAGGAGCCCCACCGCACGCAGCAAGCACGAGCGCCATCGGAATCGCGATCGAAAGCTGTCGGGACATTTGCAGGCTCCGTGGCAGAAGTATCCGACTACGGCCGACCTTCGTCTTCGTCGCGACCATCCGAATCCTCGCCCCACGGCGAGGGCTGGGGACCAGGGACGATACCCGCGATATCCGGATCCTCGTTGCCCACCGGCCTTGGGCCTGAGCCCTTCTGCGCCTTCGCCGTGGCCCGTCGCTCTTCCTTCTGCTTTCGCTTCTCTTGGCGTGCGCGCTCTTTGGCGCGCTTCTCGAGTGTCGGTCTGGTGCGATTGGCCACGAAGTCCTCCCTCATCGGGGCTCAGCCCCGAACCCCGGCTCGGTCACTGAGCGGGGGCCCCAATGCCCCGCTCCGTGTCCTCGCGGGCGCGCCGTGCGCGCCGTTTCCTGTCGGGCTCCGCCCCGAACTCCCGCCGTGCCCGCGAAGGCCACCGGCTCTGTCAAGTAATTTACCACGCCGACTCGTGACACTCCGGTGACACCGGCGTGCGCTGACAGACCACGCACGCGCTCGAACGAGCGATTCACACCTCTCGAAACGTCCCCGCCTGCCTGCTTGCCTCCGTACCAGGCTCACACCCCCGACGCCAGCCCTCCGGGAGACCGAGTGCATCAGCAAGTTGCCTGCGGTTCAAGAAGACGATAGGCTTCGGCAACGATGACCTGTTCCGTGGAGCGTCGGATGCCATCGACCAAGATCGTGAGTGTAGCGACGCTGATCTGGTTGCTCGGTGTGGCTGTCGCCACCGGGCAAACGCAAGGCGGCAATCCCCACACGGGGAACGAGGCCGCCATCAAAGCCGGCATGGCATTGTTCCGCTTTCGATGCGCCGACTGCCACGGCATGGACGCCAAGGGCGTGCGCGGCCCTGACCTGACGCAGATCTGGGCCTCCGGGCGCACCGACGAAGGGCTCTTTGGGACGGTCCGCAATGGCGTGTCCGGCACCGAGATGCCCGCGGTTGACCCTCGCACGAGTGACGATGAGGTGTGGAAGATCCTGGCGTACCTCCGGACCCTGGCCGCGCCGACGTTGACCGACCAGGTGGCGGGTAACGCCGACAACGGTGAGCGGGTGTTCCGCGCCCAATGTGCGGGGTGTCACCGCGTCAAAGGCCGCGGCGGACGGCTCGGCCCCGACCTGTCGAGAGTGGGCAATGCCCGTACCCGGCCGATGCTGGTGCGCCGCATCCGGGGGGCCGTGGAAGACTCGCTGTCAGGCTACGAGCCGGTCACGATTACCACCAAGAACGGCCAAACGATCCAGGGCGTGAAGAAGAACGAGGATCTCACGTCCGTGCAGATCATGGACACGCGCGAGCGGATTCAAGGGTACCTTCGGTCCGACGTGCGCAACGTGGAGAACCCGACGAAGTCCGCGATGCCGGCGTTCGGACCCGACCGCCTGAGCGAATCGGACCTCAACGACGTGCTCAGTTACTTGTCGACGCTCAAGGGCTTTGATCCGTCGGCACCCAAGTAGGCCAGGAGACTCTCATGCGCGTGACCCTTTCGCGTACCGTCCGTATCGCGTTGCTGCTCCCGCTCGCCGGCATCGCCACGCTCGTGGCGCAGCAGGGCGCTCCCGGACTCGTCACCAACCAGGAGATTCTCGATGGGTTGAAGGAGGATGGCAGCCGCTGGGTCACGTTCGGGGGCAACTACGCCAACCATCGCTTCAGCCCGCTCACCCAGATCACGCCCGAGAACGTGGGCCGCCTCAAGCAGCAATGGACGCTCCAGACCAATACGCTCGGCAACTTCGAAACGACGACGCTCGTGCGCGACAACGTGTTGTATGTCACCGGTCCGCAGAACGTGGCCTGGGCAATCGACGCGCGGAGCGGCCGGCAGATCTGGCGCTACCGGCGCGAGCTACCGGCGACCGGCCTCACGGCGTGCTGCGGGCTCGTGAATCGCGGCTTCGCGGCGCTGGGCGACAAGCTGTTCATGACGACGCTCGACGCCCACGTGCTCGCGCTCGACATGAAGACCGGCGCCGTCGTCTGGGACGCGACGCTGGAGGACTACAAGACCGGGTACGCGGCGACCATCGCGCCGATCGTCGTCAAGGACAAGGTCATTGTCGGTGTGGCGGGCGGTGAGTTCGGCATTCGCGGGTTCATCGATGCCTACGAGGCCAACACCGGCAAGCGGGCGTGGCGGTTCTACACCATCCCGGGACCGGGCGAGCCTGGCCACAACACGTGGGCTGGCGACTCGTGGAAGATCGGCGGCTCCGGCGTGTGGGTAACGGGCGCATACGATCCCGAGCAGAACCTGTTGTTCTACGGCACAGGCAACCCTGGTCCGGACTATCACAGCGAGAGTCGCGAAGGGGACAACCTCTATAGCGATTCGATCGTGGCGCTGGACGCCGACACCGGGAAGCTGAAGTGGTATTACCAGTTCACGCCGCATGACGTGCACGACTACGACTCGACCGAAGTGCCGATCCTCGCGGATCTCACGATCAACGGTCGGCTGCGCAAGACCGTCATGTTCGCGAATCGGAACGGTTTCTACTACACGCTCGATCGCACCGACGGCAAGATCATCGTAGCGAAACCCTTCGTCACGACGACCTGGGCAAAGGAGATCGACGCGCAAGGTCGGCCGATGCTCCTGCCCGGCCATAAGCCGGACGAGAAGGGTGAGACGACGTGCCCCGATCTGACGGGCGGCACCAACTTCTGGCCACCGTCCTTCGATCCTCGGACGCGCACGTTCTTCGTGAACGCGCGCGAGGCGTGCGCCATCTTCTACGCGTACAAACCGGAGTACGTGCCGGGGCAGCGATTCACGGGCGGCGCGCAGCAGTTGATCAACACCCGCGACCAGAAGCCATTCGGAGCGATCCGGGCGATCGACCCGACAACGGGCGACCGGAAGTGGGAATTCAGAATGGAGACACCCTCGCGGTCCGGGATCCTGACGACGGCGTCGAATCTCCTCTTCACCGGGGACAGCGAAGGCAACCTGGTCGTGCTCGATTCGCGAAACGGCAAGCTGCTCTTCACCTATCAGATGGGCGCGAACCTCCACGGCACGTCGCCGGTCACGTACATGCTCGACGGCCGGCAGCAGATCCTGGTGCCGGCCGGGACGTCGCTGACGGCCTGGGCACTGCCCGACGTCCCGCGTTCGACCGCGCAGTAGCGGTGGACGGATCCCAGAAGTTCGTCAACGAACTGAGCACGTTCACGACCGTGTTGGCTGTCAAGCTGTATCGCATGCAGCTCGAACGGCCGGCCGGTGTGCCGGTGCTTCCGTGCCTCGATCACGAGGCGATGCTTCACGAAGGGATCGCGCCGCACACGGCTGCCTACGTGCGGGACGCGGGCGACAACCTCCACGAAGTGGTGTTCATCCCGGATGAACGGCGCCTCGACGTCGAGGTGGCGTCAACCATGGGCGAATGCACCGAGGCGTCGCGTGAGCAGTTCATCGCGGAGCTGCGCAAACGATTTCCCGGTCACACCGTCAAGTTGGCGCGGCCGTCGCGGGTGCGCGGCGAGTACCGCGTTGTCAACGCGTGCCGCGCGCAGGTGACGCTGCGAGAGGTGTTGCTCGGGGACAACCTCGATCACACGAAGACCTCGGTCGATCGGCTGCAGTTGATCAGCTCGCTCATGGAGAAGCAATCACGGTCCGCGTCCTGGGGCGCGCGGACCGTCATGACGCCGATCGTGGCCGTGGCGGGGTTCCTGACGTACGAGATCTTGGGCACGATGCGCGACAGTCTCGGTGACGCCACCATCTCCGCGGTCCGGTACGTGGTGATCACGGTCGTCGGTGGATTCCTGCTGTATTACGGTATCAAGGCCGTGCAGCTCACCGAGATGGCCAACCGCGTGTGGAAGCGATCGGCCGAGTATTCGCTCATCCTCAACGAACGTCGCAAGCTCAGAACCACCGAACCGCGGCAGCGTGCGTGAAGAACACGGCCTGAGTCCAGTGGCTCAGAGGACGCGCGGACCACTTGAACCGTTGAGCCCTTGATTATGCTCGCCACGCTTGGCTTTCTGACCGTCGGCGCGCTCTTCGTCTTGATCGCCACGGGTCGTGTGACGCCGCTGGTTGCCCTCGTGCTCGTCCCCCTCCTCGCCTCACTCATCGGCGGCTTTGGACTCGAGACAGCGTCCTTCATCGTTCGTGGCGTGCAGCAGATTGCGCCGGTGGCCGCGATGTTCGTCTTCGCGATTCTGTACTTCGGCATCATCAGCGACGCGGGCACACTCGATCCGGCGATCGACGGCATCCTGCGAGCCGTGGGTGCGCGACCGACCCGCGTTGTGATGGGCTCGGCGCTGTTGGCGCTCCTGATCCACCTCGATGGGTCAGGAGCCGTGACGTTTCTCGTGGCAATCCCGGCGATGCTTCCGCTCTACGACCGGCTCGGGATCGATCGTCGTGTGCTGGCATGCGTGACGTCGATGGCCGCCGGCGTGAACTTCCTCCCGTGGACCGGCCCGATGGTGCGCGCGTCGGCATCGCTGGGAGTGCCGGTGGCCGATCTCTTTCGTCCGCTCGTGCCGGTGCAGCTCGTGGGTCTGGCGTTCGTCTTTGGTGTCGCCTATCTCCTCGGTCGACGCGCCGAGCGTGGCGCCAAGGCGGTGGATGCGGACAGACTCGGCGCCCGAACACTCTCGGAGGAAGAACGCCACGTACGGCGCCCCGGCCGCTTCTGGATCAACGCCGCCCTCACCCTCGCCATCATGGGCACGATGGTGACCGGCGCGGTCGATCCGGCGGTCATGTTCATGACCGGCACAGCGCTGGCGCTGGTGGTCAACTATCCCGAGCCTTCGATTCAGCGCGCGCGGATCGACGCACACGCGCGCGCGGCGATGCTGATGTCGGGTATCCTGCTGGCCGCTGGGGCGTTCACGGGCATCATGAAAGAGACTGGCATGCTGGCGGCAATGGCCGAAAGCGCGGTGCGGGTGGTGCCGCCCGCGTGGGGTCCACGCATCCCGGTGGTGCTGGCGACCCTCTCGATGCCGCTCAGCTTGGTCTTTGATCCCGACTCGTTCTACCTTGGCGTGCTCCCAGTGGTGGCAAAGACAGCCCAGGCGTTCGGCGTCGAACCCATCCATGTCGGGCAGGCGGCGTTGCTGGGACAGATGACCACGGGCTTCCCGATCAGCCCGCTCACGCCGGCGACGTTCCTCGTGGTGGGCCTGACCGGCGTCGAATTGGGCGCGCATCAGCGTTTCACCGGTCCGCTGCTGTTTGGCGCGACGCTGGTGATGACCGTCGCCGCCCTGGTTCTGGGAGTGATTCCGCTGTGACGACCTTTCGCATCGGCTGTGGCGCGGGCTACTCAGGCGATCGCATCGAGCCTGCCGTGGAGCTGGCAGAGCGCGGGCACCTGCATTGTCTGGTCTTCGAATGCCTCGCGGAGCGGACGATCGCCGTCGCGCAGCAAGCGCGCGCCGCCGATCCCTCGAAGGGCTACGACGAGCGGTTGGACGAGCGGATGGAGGCCGTCCTGCCGGCCTGCGTCGCGCACAACGTCCGTATCGTGACCAATATGGGCGCGGCGAACCCGGTCGCGGCTGGCGAGCGCGTCAAGGCCATCGCCACGCGTCTCGGTCTGCACGGGCTGAAGATCGCCACGATCGCGGGCGACGATGTGCTGTCCATCGTGCAGCGCGAACCGTTCACGGATGTGGATGATGGGTCGCCGCTGCGTGCGGACCGAATGGTGTCCGCCAACGCGTATCTGGGCGTCGAACCGATCGCCGAGGCGATTCGCCGCGGGGCGAACGTCATCATGACGGGCCGCGTCGCGGATCCGTCGCTGTTTCTCGCGCCGATGCTCGTGCATCATGGATGGTCGCTCGACGATTGGTCCTTGCTGGGTCGCGGCACCGTGATTGGACATCTGCTGGAATGCGCGGGTCAGGTCACCGGCGGCTACTTCGCGGACCCCGGCATTCCGGGGGGCCGCAAGGATATCCAGGGGCTCGCGCGCCTCGGGTTCCCGCTGGCCGAGGTGTCGAGCGACGGCTCGGCGGTGGTCACGAAGGTCGTGGGATCCGGCGGGCTCGTGTCCACGGCCACGTGCAAGGAACAGCTGCTCTACGAGCTTCACGATCCATCCGCGCACATCACCCCCGATGTGGTCGCCGACTTCAGCCAGGTCCGTCTGACACCGGACGGCGCGGATCGCGTGCGTGTCGACGCAGGAAGCGGACGTCCACGGACCGACATGCTGAAGGTCTCCGTGGGTCTGAGAGAGGGTTGGATCGGCGAGGGGCAAATCTCCTACGCCGGGCCGGGTGCCGTCGGTCGCGCGCAGCTCGCGGCGGCGATTGTCGCCGAGCGCCTGCGGCTCGTCGGCGTCGCCCCAGCGGAGATCCGCTACGATCTCATCGGGCTCAACGCCCTGCACGGATCGGGACCATCGCATCTGGCGCCGGAGCCGTACGAGGTTCGGCTGCGCGTGGCCGCGCGGACCGATTCACCGGTCGAGGCACAGCGCGTCGCGCGCGAGGTGGAGACGTTGTACACGAACGGCCCCGCGGGCGGCGGCGGCGCAACGATGACGGTCCGCCCTGTGCTCGGGATGCGATCCACGCTGATCCCACGCGCGCGCGTGCGACCACGCATCGCGCTGACGGATGTCTAGCCGTTGAACGAGGCCACTGGAGTGATCATGCAGCGCATCACACTGCGAGAGGTCGCGCACGCGAGAACCGGCGACAAGGGCGATACGTGCAACATCTCGGTGATCGCGTTCGAGGAGCGCCAATTCGACCACCTGCGCCAGCACGTGACCGTTGAACGCGTCCGCGCATTCCTCGGTGACCTCGTGCGCGGCGAAATCGTCCGGTTCGAACTGCCGAACATCGGCGCGCTGAACTTCGTCCTGACGCACGCTTTGGGCGGTGGCGTCACGCGCTCGCTCGCGCTGGACGCGCACGGCAAGTCGCTGGGCTCCGCGCTACTGGCGATGGAGATCCCGGCGCCGTGACGGCGGAGCCGGACGGCGCGGCGCGCGATGAGTGGCGCCGCGGTCCAACGAGTCGCGTTCGCGGTGCTGGCCGCGCTCGCCGCGGTTACCTGGTTCGGAGCACTGCCCGCGAGCGCCGAGGCCGTCCGCCTCGAGATCCGGTCGCGTGAACCGGCCAACGGCGGGAAGCCCGTGGGAACCGTCGGACCCTTCGAGATCATCCGCGGATTGATCCACGGCGAGATCGACCCGCGCAATCCGCACAACACGATCATCCAGAATGTCGACCTCGCGCCGCGCAACGCTCGCGGTCGCGTCGAATACGTGGCGACGTTTGCCTTGGCGGCTCCGGTCGACCGTTCGAGGGCCGCACGCGTGCTGCTCTATCAGGTCGTCAATCGCGGCAACGGGCAGGTGACGATTGGCGACGAAGGCTACGTCTCGCTCATCAGCGGCTGGCAAGGAGATCTCGCGCCGTCGTCCAACCTGCAGACCATGACGGTGCCGGTTGCGAAGCGGCGAGACGGATCGGCTCTCACCGGTCCCGTCCTCGCACGATTCATCGACGTGCCGACCGGTAACAGCACCGCGCCGATCCGACTCAGTTCGATGGGCGCATCGGGGCCGCAATACCCACCGGCAGGGTTGGCGCAGCCGAACGCGACGCTGACGATGCGTGCGAGCGAGTCGAGGAACGGCGTGCTCGGCGGGACCGAGACGATCCCGAGGGGGGACTGGGCCTTCGCGAACTGCCAGCAGACACCCTTCCCCGGCACACCCGATCCGACGCGCCTCTGCCTGAAGGGCGGATTCCGATCCGATCGGGTCTACGAGCTCGTCTACACCGCACGAGATCCGATGGTGCTCGGCGTCGGTCTCGCCGCCACACGCGACATCGTGTCGTTCTTCCGCTATTCCAAGGCCGATCGCTCCGGCACGCCGAATCCCGTGGCGGGCATCATCGATCGCGCGGTCAACATCGGCGACTCGCAGTCCGGCAACTTCATCAAGACGTTCATCCACCTGGGTTTCAATCAAGACGAGGCGAATCGGATCGCGTGGGATGGCGCGTTCCCCCGCATTGCCGCGCGCCAGACGCCAATCAACTTCCGATTTGTGCTGCCCTGTGGCGCTGCGACGCTGTACGAACCCGGCAGCGAGGGCGTGCTGTGGTGGTCGCGCTACGAGGACCGCGTGCGAGGGCTGCCAGCGGCAAGCTTGCTGGACCGCTGAGTCGGGTGCGTAACCGCTCATCCGGACTTTTGGACCGGCGGCCCACGCGCGGGGCTGTCGGCCGCTTCCGGGTCTCGATTTGCTGACCTGGAACACGAGGGTGTGCTACGTTCCGTACCTGTTTCCGAGGAGTTCTGCCCGGAGCGGAGGGAGTATGTTACATTCCCAACGTTTTACCGACGTCGCTCAACGGCTTTCCGTGTTTTGGGAGGTTTGAAATGGGTCGATTCTTCGTCCGCGGGCTCGGCTTGGCGATTCTGTGTCTGGTCATCACCAGCTCGGACGCCCTGGCGCAGAGCGCCATCAGTGGGATAGTCCGCGATGCCACCGGCGCGGTCATACCCGGCGTGACCGTCGAAGCCGCCAGTCCCGTCCTCATCGAGAAAGTCAGGTCCGTCACCACAGATGATCAGGGTCGCTACACCATCGTCGATTTGCGCCCTGGCACCTATAGCGTCACGTTCACGCTGACCGGCTTCAACACGTTCAAGCAGGAAGCACTCGCGCTACCGGCAGGCTTCACGGCCACGGTCAACGCCGAGATGCGGGTCGGCGCGCTCGAAGAATCCGTCACGGTCACGGGCGCTGCGCCCGTGGTGGACGTGCAGAACGTGCAGCGCGCGCAGGTGCTCAACCGCGAAATTCTCGACGCGGTGCCGACCGCGCGGAATTACTCGGGCCTCGCCGCGTTGATGCCAGGCGTCCGCATGAGCAACACCGACGTCGGCGGCAACCAGCAGGTCGAGCAGATCTACATGACCGTCAACGGATCGCGACAAACCGACGTCACCCTGCAGGTGGACGGGCTGAAGCTGAACAGCATCATGGGGGACGGTCAGATCCAGGCGTACTACAGCGACGCCGCACAGGCCGAGATCACCTACCAGACGAGCGGCATCACCGCAGAAACGTCAGGCGGCGGCGTCCGCATCAACATGGTCCCGAAAGACGGCGGCAACACCTTCAGCGGATCGGCGTTCGTCGGCGGCACCGCGGGAGGCTGGCAATCGAGCAACGTCAACGAACGACTGCGGACCACCGGACTCGGGCTCACACAGGGCAGCAGGGTGGACCTCATCCAGGATATCAACGGCGCCCTCGGTGGTCCGCTCATCCAGAGCAGGTTGTGGTTCTTGGGCAGCTACCGGCGGATCGCGACCGACGCGATCATCGCGGCCAGCTACTGGGCGGACAACCGGCCCGATCGGCGGGCGGAGGAACAGGCCGTCCAGAACCAGATGCTCCGGCTCACCTGGCAGATCAATCAAAAGAGCAAGCTGAGCGCCTTCCACGATCGGTATCCGAAGTACAAGCGGCACGAGGCCATTGGCGGCTGGATCACCGAGTGGGGCACGGCGTCGGGACGCCGCGATCAGCAACACGCGCTGTACGCGACAGGTCAGGTGAAATTCAC
>Ga0194132_10000262_pt1 | contig 109640 bp, 100 predicted proteins | sample TA2KigOf80mmetaG_FD_148612 | JGI IMG/M metagenome (GOLD analysis project Ga0194132, IMG submission 148612) | Freshwater microbial communities from Lake Tanganyika, Tanzania - TA2015054 Kigoma Offshore 80m | ecosystem: Environmental > Aquatic > Freshwater > Lake | place: Tanzania: Lake... | reverse complement strand
TGGAGTATCGAGGAACAGAGGTGTCACTTCAGCTCTACAGAAACGACCAAGGATTCTGGAGGCTTTTCGCCTACACGCGAGCTGGGATGCTGCTCTCCTTGAACCTCTCGTTGACTCGAAGAAAGAGCACCTCGATCCTGGAACTCGGCCAGACGATCGCCATGCGCGCGCGTGAATTCACGGTTTCCGATCGACAACGCAGAGCCGATGAGGCCAGCCGGTACCTACGAAAGATGGTGTTCGATGTCTCGGAAGCGCGCCAACTCGTTTTCGGGACATTCGGAGTGCAGAGTGGTGCGTTCTTGGATGTAACAGCACCGGGCTTCGTAGCGAACTTCCTACAGGCCGCGCTGATCGTTGGACACTTCCAGGGCAACAAGGGATACCTGCTCCCCTATCCTCGCGGGGAGGCACTCGGTAGTCGTCGCACGTCTTCAGTTGCTGCGCTCCGTCGGCGTATCTCACCGGGGCTCCGGAGCGATGTATTCGAACGCGACAATTTCACTTGTCAGAAATGCTTCCGAAGCCCTCGGAAGCATGGCGTGATTCTTCATGTAGATCACAAGAAGCCGTGGTCACTTGGCGGGCCGACCGAATTCTCGAATCTGTGGACGCTGTGCAGTCGGCACAACCTGCAGAAGGGGAATCGCTATGACGACACTGGGCGGTGAATTCGAGTGATGCCTGACCAGACCGCCCGACCGAACCCGGATGCGATCGTTAGCGCCTACTGGTTGCGCGCCCACCTCGATGACCCCTCGCTCCGCATCCTACACGTCGGCCTCGACCGCGCGGCGGAGTACGAAACCGGCCACCTTCCCGGAGCGATCTGGGCGCACGGCTATGACGACACCACCGTCGAACGCGGCGGCATCCGCGCCCTCGTCCCGCTCCGCGAGGAGGTCGAGGCGACCCTCGGCCGCCTCGGCATCGACGAATCGCACACCGTCGTCTGCGTCGCGGGCGGCAAGTCGATGTGGCCACACCGCGCCCACTGGGTGCTGCGCTACTACCGCTTTCCTCACGTCTATATCGCCGACCGCTCCACCGCTGCCCTCGCACGCGCTGGATTCACATTGACGACCGACGAGCCGCGCTTCGCACCGACCACGCCCCATCTCGGCGAGGCAGACGCGACGGTGTACTCGTCGTGGGAAGAGGTCCTCGCGGCGTCGAAGGGAGACCGGGAGGCGGCGATCCTCGACTGCCGCACAGACGACGAGTTCCGCGGCGTCGAGGGCGTGGGGCACGAGGCGCCCCGCTACGGCCGGATCCCCCGCGCGCAGCACCTGAACTGGGAACTGCTCGTCGATGACGACGGCCGATTCCTGCCGCCGGACCGCCTGCGCTCGCTCTACGCCGCCGCCGGCATCGACGGCACGCGCGAGGTCTACCCGTACTGTGGCGGCGGCGTCCGCTCGGCCGCCTCCTGGTTCGCGATGCACGAGATCCTCGGCTGGCAGAACGCCCGCAACTACGACGGCTCCTGGGCCGAGTGGTCGCGCCTGCCCCAGTTGCCGGTGGAGCGCGGATAGCGCGGCTACGCGAAGACCTTGAGGCCGAGGCCGCTCTCGTCGATGAGCCGCTGTACCGTTTGAGCAAACGGGACGTCGACGAGGTCGACACCGTCGCTCGCGCCTAAGAACTCGACCCCGAGAATGGCGCCGTCCGCCGAGCGGTCGATGATGCGTGCGTCGTCGAGGAAGGTCTGTTTGGCGCTCTCCCCGACCTGCAGGCGAACGTAGAGGATGTCTGTCTCCTGGTCATAGGTGACGTGATCCATCTCAATCCTCCCAGGCGGCGGTCATGATCCTCGGCGGTTGGGAGCCCCGCTCCACGTACACGCGGAGGTTTCTACCGTTCCACGTCCCAACAAAGATAATTGCTGGCTTCGCCCCTCGTCGCGTGCCGGCGGGTCGTTGGGTGTGGTAGTTCGCGAGTGCCCAGCGGATCGAGTCCTCGGAGATTCCGCGTTCTTGCATGCGCTGACGGACATGCGGCACCAAACGCAATGGTGCGTCGCGGTCTCCGGTCGTCATCTGGTGCCTCGATACCGCGGGCCGGGAGCGTTTCCCGGCCGACGGCGGGACGGTAGCGACGAAGCCGACTATCCCGAACGACGAGATGACACTACCCCAGCGCGTCTGCGATCTGGTCCACGTGACCCTGCATGTGCTCGGCGTGCGACTGCACCTGCTGACGCAGCGAGCGACGCGCACCGCGGATCGTGCCGGGGCGGCCCCAGCCCGCGTCCGGCGTGCCGGAGAGCAGGTCAACCGTTTTGCCGACCTCGGCCTCCACGAGCGCGATCAGTTCCGCGGCGGGGCGTGCCTCGAGGGCGGCCGTCTCGGCGTCCTCGTCGAAGGCGAGGCGGGCGGGTTCTGTCATCGTCGCCATCTGGCGGATGAACGTGCCGTTCTTCTGCGCGTAGAGGGCCATGTGCGCCAGCGTGTGCTGCGCGGTCCATTCGCCGCCCTCGCGGGGCGCCGCGTTCCATGAGGCGGAACGGGCATTCGCGGCCACCGAGCGCAGCCGTTCCGGCACCGTCGACAGTGCGTCGACGAGGTGCGCGTACTTCTCCGGCGCCCCCGTGACGAAGTCGATGCGCGACATCTACTTCACCTCCAGCAGCAGCTCTACCTCGACGGGTGAATTGATGGGGAGTGAGGCGAGGCCGATGGATGTGCGCGCACCCACGCCGTCGTCGGCGCCGAACACATCGCGCAGCAGTTCCGACGCGCCGTTGATGACCTGGGGCTGGTCGACGAACTCCGGTGCGCTGGCGACGTAGCCGACCGTGCGGATCACGCGCGCGCCTTCGAGCGTCCCGAGCAGGTGTTGCGCCGCCGCGAGTGCGTTGATCGCGCACTGCCGCGCCGCCGCCTTGCCGTCCTCGACGCTCACGCCCGCGCCGAGCCGGCCCGTCACCGTGAGTTTGCCGTCCACCAGCGGCAGCTGGCCGGAGATGAACACAAGGTTCCCCGTCCGGACGGCGGGCTTGTAGATCGCCACCGGCGAGACCAGTGGCAGGTCGATGCCCAGTTCCTTCAGTCGGTCCGCGACGCTCATAGCACGCCCTCTCCGAGGATTCGTTCGAGGACTCCGGTGAGTTCCTCGTCGCTGTAGAAATGGATGGTGAGGGACCCGCGTCCCGCCTGGTTCCGCTTGAGCGTCACCTTCGTGCCGAGGGCGCGCTGCACCGCCTCCTCGAACCCCTGGGGGACCGCCGCCGGACCGCGGACCTCCGGCTTCGGCTGGCGCGGCTTCGAGGGCTTCGCCTCGGTGCCGCCCCACTCGCGCACCATGCGCTCGGTCTGGCGCACGTTCAAGCCCTCGTCGACCACGCGCTGCCAGGCGGCCAGCCGATCTTCGGCCACCGGCAGCCCGAGCAGCGCGCGCCCGTGGCCCTCAGAGATATCGCCACCGGTGATCGAGGCCCGCACCTCCACCGGCAGGTCCATCAGCCGCAGCGTGTTCGCGATCGCCACGCGCGACTTGCTCACGCGTTCGGCGACCTGCGCCTGTGTGAGGTGGAACTCCTCGATCAGTCGCTGGTAGGCGACCGCCTCCTCCAGCGGATTGAGGTCCGCGCGCTGGACGTTCTCGACGATCGCGATCTCGAGGAGTTCCTGCGGGGTCGTCTGCCGGATCGTGACCGGGACGCGCGCGAGGCCCGCCGCCTTCGCGGCACGCAGACGCCGCTCACCGGCGATCAGCTGATAGACGATCCGCCCATCCTGCCCGCGTTCTTCCGTGACGAGCAGCGGCTGGATGATGCCGTATAGCTTGATCGACTCCGCAAGTTCCGCGAGCCGCTCCGGGTCGATGAACGTACGCGGCTGCTGCGGGTTCGGGACGACATCCTCAATCGCCACATCGGTGGCGGGCACGCGCTCGTCGCGCGGCGCCGTCTCCGGATCGCCCGGCGAGCCGTCCGGGATCAGCGCGGAGAGCCCGCGGCCCAGTCCGCCCTTACGCGCCATGTGCGACCTCCGAGGCGGGGGCGCCCGCGACGCGAGCTCGCATCGGGGCGACGGCAGGGATCAACTCGCGCTCGCGCAGCCGCTCGATCAGTTCGTTCGCGAGCTCTTCGTACGCCTTCGCGCCCGTCGAGGACGGGTCGTACGCCGTGATCGGCTCGCCGTGGCTCGGCGCTTCCGCCAGGCGTACCGAGCGCGGGATCACGGTCCGGAAGGTGGCGGGGAAATGCGTGCGCACCTCCTGCTCCACCTCGCGCGCGAGGTTCGTCCGGGAGTCGTACATCGTGAGCAGCACGCCCCGGATCGCCAGTTGCGGATTGAGGTTCCGGCGGATCATCTCCACCGTGCGCGAGAGATGGCCCAGGCCTTCGAGCGCGAAGTACTCCGCCTGCACGGGGATGATCACCTCATCCGCGGCCGCGAGTGCGTTGACCGTGAGCAGGCCGAGCGACGGCGGGCAGTCCATCAGGATCACGTCGTACTGCGTCCGCAGCGATTCGAGGGCACGCTTCATCCGGAACTCGCGTGCCATCACCGTCACGAGTTCGACCTCGGCGCCCGCGAGCGCCGGTGTCGTCGGCACGATCCAGAGGTTCGCCGTCGCGGTGGGCTCGACCGAACGCTCCAGCGGTTCTTCCTCGATCAGCGCGGCATACAGACCGGCCTCGTCGCGCCCTTTGACGCCGAGGGCGCTCGTCGCGTTCGCCTGCGGGTCGGCGTCCACGATCAGCACGCGCAGTCCGCGCGCCGCGAGCGACGCGCCCAGCGAGACGGTCGTCGTCGTCTTGCCGACGCCACCCTTCTGGTTGGTGACCGCGATGCATACGCTCATCGAGGGCAGCCCGTGACGTACTGTGCGACAGGCGGGAGGATGATCACAGGACGACTCCCGCTCGAACGGCGATCTGCGCGAGCGGTGGAAGAGGAGCGGGGCCGAGTGTCTCGACCTCGCAGGCAGCCGCGGCCGCAGCCAGGCGGCCCGCTACCATCACTCCCGCTCGCAGGCCGAGTATAAAGGCCGCGGCGAACACATCGCCCGCGCCCGTCGTGTCGATCGGCTGCGCTGGGGCCGCATCGATCCGTGACCCGCTGCCGTCGGTGTTGATAACCCGCGCTCCGGCGTTCCCCTCGGTCACGATCACGCGTTCCGCGCGCGAGGCGAGGCGCGCGAGCGCACCCGGCGACCATCGTGCGACCTCGTCCGCCGCCAGGAAGATCGTCACATGAGCCCGTGCCGCACCGAGTAGCGTCGGTGACGGCGCGCCGACGACTCGTACCGAACCGTCGTCGAGGCGCCGCCGCTGGAGCCCCTGCGCCAGCAGGCCAACGCGGACCCCCGGCCACCGGTCGAGAAACGAGGCGACTTCGAGATCTCCGGGGATGAGCGGGCAGAGGAGAATCGTCCGCGGTTCCGGCCACCCGTTGGGGACATCGATCGCGCCGATCGGTGAGCGCGGCGGGTGCTCCAGGCGCAGCCGCCGCTCGCCGTCGACGTACGAGTGCTCGAAGAGCAGCGGCTCGCGGTTCACCTTCGTCAGGACAAGCGGACGGATCCCGAACGCCTCGGCGGTCCGGGCAGCGAAGAGCACGGCACCGCCCGGGGACTCGCGCACCGGCGTCTCGTCCGCGAACCGGTCGAGGGTCAGCGGCCCGGCGATCAGCAGGGGACCGGCGTCTGCAAAGGACAGGCGTGGCGAGGAGTCTTCAGGCATTCTCGGGTGCCCTCAGCGTTCCTCGCTCGTCCTCGACCTGTGGACGCTACTCGGCGGGCAGAATCTCGACCTGGCGATTCTCACCGGAGCCGACGCTCTCTGTGCGCACGCCTGCTTCGGTCTCGAGCGTCAGGTGGATGATCCGGCGTTCGTGGGCCGGCATCGGCTCCAACGTGATCACGTCACCGCTGGCCCGAACCTCTTCGGCGATCTCGCGCGCCATGTCCACGAGCATCTGCTCGCGCCGGCGGCGGTATCCCTCGATGTCGAGGCCGAAGACCGGCGCGTTCTCCCGCCGCTGCCCGACGATCGTGTTCATCAGGTACTGCAGGTGGTAGAGCGTCTCGCCACGCCGCCCGATCAGCAGTCCGAGCTCGTCTGAGGCCACATCGTCCTCGCCGTACACGTCGAAGACCTGGGCGATCAGGCCCGCCCCGTCGCCGGGGGTCTCCGGGTCGCGGGCGGTGATCTCGGTACCCTGCAGCCCCAGCAGGTTCAAGATGTCGCGCAGCATGCCTCCTGCGAGGTCGAGGTCGTCCGCAGCGTCGAGCCGCGGGGCGGTCGGAAGCTCGTCGGGCGCATCCGGGATCCGCACCTCTTCCTCGCCGGGGACGGTGAAGCCCTGTGGACGAGCCTCGCGCGGTTCGCGGGGCTCACGGAAATCCCGGCCGCTACCACGGCCACCGCGGTCGTTCCGGCCGCCCGGGCGCGCCCGGCCACCACCGCGGGCGGGGCCAGCGGCGCGGGGCTCACGCCCACCGGACGATCCAGCCGGCCGGGCTGGTGCGACGGCGCGCGGCGCTGCGGCTTCGACCGCCTCGGCGGCCGGCTGCTCACCGTCACTGGCCGGTGCACCGTCTTCGCGGCGGCGTCCGCGCCCGCCACGGCGACCACGACGGCGGCGGCGCGACGCGTCCCCGTCAGCGGGGACAGCGTCGCCATCGTCGGCGGAACGAGGGGCGTCGTCGTCTCGATCGTCATCATCGTTATCATCGTCATCATCGTAACGCTGCGGCAGGACATCGGCTGCCTCTGGCTGCCGTTGGCGCGTGGGAGCGGCGCGCCGCGGGCCACGTGAAGGGCCAGAGGTCAGGACCGACTCGTGGGCTGTGACGCGGACGATCGCGTCTTCCGAGCCGAAGCCGAAACGGCCGGCCTTACCCTCGGTGACGACGTCGATTTCGACCTGATCCCGGCGCAGGCCGAGTTGGGCCAGCGCCTTCGCCACCGCTTTGTCGACTGTTCTTCCGCTGGTTTCTGCTACCCGCATCGGTTTCCCTCGTTTCGGACGTGCCGCGTTCAGCGGCGGGACGGTTGGCGTGTGCTCGGGCGTGCGCCTTCGGGGCGGCGGGCATCCCGAGTCGCGCGCGTGCGACGTTCGGGACCAGCGACCCCCAGGTGAAGTCACCCGGGCCCACGAAGGCCCACTGCAGGATGATGCCGATGACGGTGCTGGCGAACCAGTAGATGCCGACACCGGCAGGGGAGAACAGGACGAACCATGAGAATACAGCGGGCATCATCCACTGCATCATCATCGCCATCTGGCGCTGCTGTTCGCTCGATTGCGACGCCATGGTGGCGCTGCGCGAGGACGAGATCCGCTGCTGGAGCCACATCGCACAGAAGACGCCCACCAGCAGCAGGATGCCGCCGTTCGCGCCCAGGTCCATTCCCAGGAACGAACGGGACAGCGGGATCTGTTCCTGGATGAACGGCACGTCGTACAGCCGGCTCGACAGGTCCAGGATGCTCTCCGGCGACCCTCCGAGCGTGACCCGGATGACCTGATAGAGCGCGATGAACAGCGGGAACTGGATCAGCTGCCCGCTCAGGCAGCCCAGCGGATTGACCCCGGCCCCTTTGTAGAGACGCATGGTCTCTTCCTGGCGCCGTCGTGGATCGCTGTACTTCTTCTGTATCTCCTGCATCTGTGGCTGGATCGCCTGCAGTGCCTTCATAGAATTCAGCATGCGCAGCGTAAATGGAAAAAGAAGCGCGCGTGAGATCACGGTGAACACGAGGATAGCCAGCCCGTATGACGAGAAACACACCGCCGTGAGAGCCACCATCACGTTGATGAGCGGCGTTTCGAGGAACGTCTGCCAGACGTAGCCGATTGGCATGTGCTCCCCTACTCGCTTGGATTGCTGATGGTCTGGGTTGCGCCGGATGACGCGTCGACACGGATCAACGCGTGCTTGGTCGTCGCCAGGAAGACGGAACCGTCAACGGCCAGCGGGCTGGCGTCCAGCCGGACATCCGCGATCTCGCTGCGCCAGCGCTGGCGCCCGGTCGCCGGGTCGAGGCCGACGACGACACCGCGGCGCGACACGGCCACTAGTATGCCATTCACCAGCGCCGGCGTCGCCCGGAACTCCGGCTTGGCGTCGTCGAGCGTAAACCGCCAGCGCTGCTGGCCGTCGAGGGTGAGCGCGTAAACGCTGCCCCTCATCGTGCCGGCGTAGATCGTGTCGCCGGCCACGAGCGGGGAGCCGGTCACCCAGCCATCAGCCGCGAACTGCCAGCGGGGTGCTCCGTTCGCGGCATCGATCGCGTGCAGCGAGCCGTCGAGGGAGCCAATCAGCACACTCTGCCCGGAGGCCACGAGATCCGCGATGGAGGCGCCAAGGTGCCCCGTCGACCATGCGGCCTGACCGTCGGAAAGCCGCATCGCGTACGTCGTCTTGTGGTCGAAGTTCGACAGGATGAGGTTTTCGCCAGAGATCAGCGGTGAACCCCAGAGGCGCCCGGACTCGATCCTGATGCGCGAGACGATGCTGCCGTCCTCCGCGTTGACCGCGATCACCTCGCCGGCCTCTGTCGGCACGTAGAGGCGCCCGCCGCTCAGGACCGGCGTCGCGACGACGTTCTCACCCAACTCGACGGTCCAGGGGTTCGCAATCTCCGTCGACCCCTGCGGACGGTCGAGCCGGACGAGATGCCCCTCGTACGAGACGAGGTACGTCCGATTCTGGTCGAATACGGGCGCTGCGTAGAACGTGCCCTTCACCGGGCGCGAGACGCGCTTCGATGATTTCTCCGTCTTGACGGAGTTCGGGAAGTGCCACCGCTCCGACCCGGAGGAGGGGTCGATGGCGCGCACTTCGCCAGGTTTCACCTGGATCAGGATGCTGCCGTCCGGCATGCGAGCCGGGGCCGCCCATCCAGCGGCGGGGGCGATCCCGCCACAACCGGCGATCAAGAGGGTCGAGGCCGCGATGAGCCCTGCGAGCGCGGTGACCCGTCGTCGTGCAGGTGAGCGACCCGCAAGTTGTCCACAACCAGCACCCTCTGAGTCCCGGTTGTGGATGAGGTTGTGGATATGTTTCACGTGAAACATCCGCTCGGTGGCAGGTCGCAGATGGGCGATCCGGAGGCCGATCATGAGGCTTCCCCATTTGATCGAGGCGGGATGGCGTCAAATCCTGAGCCGCCGCCGGGTCGACAACGGGCAAGCCGACGCACCGCGAGCGCTATACCGCGAGACAATCCGTGCAATTCGATGGCATCGGCGGCGTAATGGGAGCAGGATGGGGCAAACCGGCACCTCGTGCCCAGATTCGGCGAGATCATCCGCTGGTACCAACGGATCATGCCCAGGGCAGCACGCTGGCCGCTGCTCAGGTCATTCGACACACCAGTAGTCGTTTGGCTGACGGTCACTGAGAGCGCCCTGCGTCGGTGTTGGAGGTACTTCCGCTGGTTTCAGATTCGAGAATACGTGCCTGATCACTTGTACGCGCGAGAGCACCAGAAAGCGCCTCGAAACTAGCGATGGCAGCCGGAGGCTGGGCGAGGATGACGATGTCCAACCCATCACGCCAGGCGAACCCACGGACGATCATGCGCAGCCGCCGCTTCACCTGATTGCGCACTACAGCGCCGCCGACCCGTTTTCCGACAGAGAACCCGATCCGCGTCCCCGGCGCGCCCGTGTGGCGCACGACCAGGTGGAGCAACGAATGGCGCGCTCGGCGACCCTCACGCATGACGAGGGCGAACTCCGAGCGGCGGCGCAGTCTGTCCGGGGGCGTCGCCGGTGGCGTACGGCCGGCGTGGCCGAATGGATCGCCAGGGTCCCGCATCGGGTTGGTCTGTGTCGCCGCGAAGGCGTCGCTAGCAGGCCCGGGCGGAGGCCCGGGGCTCGGTGGTGGGATTCAGACCGACAGCCGCTTGCGGCCGTGGGCGCGCCGGCGGGCGATCACGTTGCGCCCGTCGGACGTGGCCATGCGGGCTCGGAAACCGAGCTTGCGCTGACGGGAAAGGCGTTTCGGCTGCCAGGTACGCTTCACAGCGTTGCTCCATATCGTCGTCTCATTGCCCTCGTCAAGTTGGGCTTAGTGAGTATAGGGATGCGCTACCCGCTGGGGCAATCAGGGGGTATCTCGACCGCGTCCCCCCGCGTGATCCCAGCGGCGCACGACGGTAGACTCGCCTCGCCAGCGCGATGCATGAGCGACGCAAGGCGATGCAAGGCGACGCATGAGCGTGCACGAGCGATGCGTGGACGGAGCTTCTGATGCAGATCTCGAAGATGGCGGTGCGCGCCTCGGCCATGGCGACAGGCGCGCAGGCGGCGGCGCTGCCGCTGGTGGTCGGTGCGAGCGATCCGCAGCACGCGGACGCGGCAGAGCGCGGTCTGGCCCTCCCGGCCGACGGGCTGATGATCGGCTTCGCGACCGTGGGCGCGCTGCTCGCGGTGTTCGCCGTCGCGGCGCTGGGCTACCTCTACCGGCGTGAGCGGCACCTCGACTGGGAGTTCCAGAAACCAGACGTACCGCACCACTAGCGATCACGCCACTAAGAACATTGCGCGTGAGCGGCGGCGTGCGGGGCGGCGCCGCCCCGCAGTACGTCCCGATGGGTGGCCGCTGGGGCACGGTGTATCTCTCCTCCGTCTCCTCGACGATCGCGGGTGGCACATCAGAGATCCAGCGCAACGTCATCGCGACGCGCGGGTTGGGACTTCCGCGAGGCTAGCGGGTGGCCTCCCACTCTTGCAGCGACACATCGAGAACGGCGGGCCGCGTGGCCCGCCGTTCTTGCGTTCGGACACCGCTCACGCGTAGCCTCCGCCGTCCGCACCGAGGAGACGTGTCATGCCCGATGAGCCCGCCCCCGGCCAGGCCGAGTCCACCCGCGCATGGGACGTGAACGCGGCGTTCTGGGACGCCCACATGGGCGAGGGCAACGACTGGCATATGCAACTGGTATGGCCGGAGACGGAACGCCTGCTCAGCCTGGCGCCGGGCGACCACCTGCTGGATGTCGGCTGCGGCAACGGCCTCACCTGCCGCCGGGTCGCCGCTCTCGGCGTGCGCGTGACCGGGATCGACGTCTCTGCGCTACTGCTGGCGCATGCCGCTGCGCGCACCATCGGCGATGCGGCGGCGGACGCGCGGATCACCTACCGCCGCGTCGACGCGACCGACGAGGCGGCCCTGCGCGCGCTCGGCGGCAGCGGGTTCGACGCGGCCTGCGCCAACATGGTGCTGATGGACATGGCGGAGATCGCGCCGCTCTACCGGGCGCTGGGGCACCTGTTGCGGCCCGGTGCGCCGTTCGTCTTCTCCGTGCAGCACCCCGCCTTCAACGGCACGCACGCGGTCCACGTCGAGGAGACCGAGGAGAGCGCGAACGGCCTGGTGCGCCGCAAGTTCGTGAAGGTGCGCGGCTACCTGGCCGACCGCGTCTCCTACGGACAGGCGATCCACGGCCAACCGGTGCCGCAGCCGTACTTCCACCGCTCGCTCCAGTCGCTGCTGCGCCCGGCGTTCGAGGCGGGCCTCGTGCTCGACGGCCTCGTCGAGAGTGCCTTCCCCGAAGGCGATACGGGCCGCTGGCGTGACCTGGACGGGCTGCCGCCGGTGCTGATCGTAGGGCTGCGCCGGCCGCGCTGAGCGTTTACGGGGGCCTTATACACCTCCCGCGACACCGGAGCGCATTCACACTTCGATAGCGGGTCGCGGGTGGGTTCGATGTTCCGCGCATCCACAGGCCCACCTCGGAGGGCACGCATGAATACACACCTAGGCTTAATGGTGGGTGTGGCGGCCGTTGTCATTGCGCGAAGGCCTCCATGTGGAGGCCTTCGTGGCGACTGGCCAGCGGTCGGATCGCGGGTGCTCCGGCGCTGGCGTCATCCCATGCATTGGCCAGAAGTGAGGCGCTCCCTATACTGGCCGGACGACACGCCGCTGTAGCTCAGAGGCAGAGCAGCTGTTTCGTAAACAGCAGGTCGTGGGTTCGAGTCCCACCGGCGGCTCCACCGACCGCCTGACACTTCGCGTGCCGCGATCTCTTTTCTCCTGATCTTCAACGCGCACGGAGTCCCCCATGAGCAAATTCCGCCAACTGATCCGCGACACCGGCAAGGCACCCGCCGGCTTCGGCTTTGCTGCGCTGTCGAAAGCCACGAAGACACGCCACATCCTGGTGCTGGCGGAGGCAGCGGACGCCGCTGCGGCGAAGGCTGCTGCAGAGGCGGGTGTAGACGCGATCGTCTCCACCGGCACCGCGGGCGACATCGGGGCTGTGGCGGCGGCGGCAGGCCGGCCCACGGCGGTGTGGCTGGAAGACGCCGACCGCGAGAGCGTGCAGGCCGCGCGCGACGCCGGCGCCGACTTCTTTGTCTTCGACGACGGGCGTGCGCACGCCTCCAGCATGGCGGTCGAGGAGATTGGACGGGTGCTCGTGCTCGGTGCGGACCACGACGAGCAACGGCTCCGCTCGATTGCGGCGATCGACCTCGATGCCGTCCTGGTCACAGGCGACCCGAACGCGCTGATGGTGCGGGACCTCCTCGCGCTCCGGCGCGTCGCCGGATACGTGGGCGCGCCGCTGCTGGTCGCCTCGGAACAGACGCCCTCGACGGCGGCGCTTGAGGCATGGCGCGATGCAGGGGCCGCGGCCGTGCTGGTGCGCGGTGACGCAACCGCGCTGCGCGCCGTGGTGGAATCCGCGGAGGCCGTGCCCGCTCCCCGGAGGCGTCGGAACGAAGGTGTGACGGCGTCGCTGGGACTGCGGGTCGCCCCCTCCGAACACGAGCACGATCACGACGACGATGACCTCTAAGAGATAACGCGAATCTGCGGAATCTTCGGATCTCCCGGCGAGATGCTGTCGGGTCACGGCGTTACGGACAGATAACAATCGACCAAGTACCCTTGCGACGCGCGCGGCGCTGAGTACCGTGGCGTCGCACACAGGTGTTGTGTGCGTGGGCCCATCGAGGGCTGCGGATGGATGGTCCGGATGACGGCAGAGGCCGCGGGTACGCCCAAGCCCCAGCGTTATCAGATCGGCGAGGTCGCCGAGCGTACTGGCGTTACGCAGCGCACTCTTCGGTTTTACGAGGAGAAGGGTCTGCTCGACCCGCCCGAGCGGATGGACGGCGGCTTCCGTCTGTACTCCGACGAGGACATCAACCGGGTCACGTACATCCGTCGCCTGCAAGACCTGCTGGGCTTCACGCTCTCCGAGATCAAGGAGATGGTGGACGCCGAGGAAGAACTGCAGCAGATCGCGGCGACGTTCCGTCCGGACCGTGAATTGCCGGAACGTGTGGCCCGTGTGACCACCGTGATCACCGCACTGTCGCGCCAGCTCGAGGTCGTCGAACACAAGGTGACCCACCTCTCCGCGATGAAGGAAGAACTGAGCGCGAAGATGGCGCGCATGCACGCGCGTCGGACGGATCTTCTCCAGCAGATCGAAGAGCAGAAGCGAGGCACGAAGGTCTGACAAACCCGCGCGAAGATGATGGAGCAGGGCGGCCATAGGCCGCCCTGCCTGTGTCTCCCGTCCGAGTCCGGCGTCTACAGGTCGCGACGGCGGAACACCCAGAACGAGGTAATGACGGCGGTGCCGGTCAGCGTCGTGAACACGAGGAACACGCGGAGCAGTTCCCACCAGTTGGTGTCACCGCGGAACGTCGCGGGCAGGCCGACGATCACGGCGGTGGCGCTCATCCAGGTCAGGCCGAGGAATTGCAGCGCCGCACCGGAAAGCGTGACGCCGAGGAAGAGGATGAGCGTGGAGAGCAGCCCGTTCGAGAGCATTGTCGAGAGCGTGATCCCGATGGCACCGAGGAACAGCAGCAGCAGCAGCACGATGATCAGCCCGACGAAGATCCCGGCCCACGACGTGTCCGGTTCCGCGTACCGGTTGATCAGGTAGACGAACGGGATCAGCGCGGCCAGCGTCACCGCGGCGGCGAAGCCGAGGCGGGCCGCGATCTTCGCGCTGATGTACTCGGTGCGCGTGACCGAACGGGAGAGGATGCCATCTGCGAGCACGCCGGACTCGCCGCTCACGGCGCCCGTGCCGAGGACGGCGATCGCGAGCCCGGAGATCGGGATCAGGACAGCCTGGACGTAGGCGGCCAGCGTCTCGGACGCGAGCTCATTTTCGTTCGCGGCGACCACGACGAGAAACAGTGCGGGGGCGATGAGCAGGGGAATCCAGATCCGCGTGATCCATGAGCGGAGGAGGATGCCGAGGTCATACCGGAGGATGGCCAGGAATGCCTGCATCGATCTCCTCATTCTCCCGGCCCGTGCGACGGGAGAGGTCCTGTGTGGCGGCCCAGGCGGCGGCGCGCAGGAAGCCGCGCGTGCGGTCCTCCTCCAGCCGGCGCAGGAAGGCCTCTTCGATTTCGTCCGAACCGGTGTCCACGCGCAACAACTCCACGCCGGTGCGGTCGATCAGTTGCAGCACGCGCGTCAGGTAGACCGTCAACGACTCCGTGCCGAGGAACGTGATCCGGAACTCCGCGCCCACCCGCTCGTACCGGACCGAGCCGATGTCATCCAGCGTGTGGATCTGCTGCTCAAACGCCGTGCCATTGCCTTCGATCTCCACGGAGATCGTGCCCTGGCGGGCGAGCCGGCGCATCTCCGACATGGGGCCCGAGTAGATCATCCGTCCCTGGGAGATGATGCCGACATCGGTGCACACGCGTTCCACGTCGGTCAGGATGTGCGTCGCGATGATGATCGTGCGGTCGCGTCCGGACAGTTCGCGGATCAACTCGATGGTCTGCTTCCGGCCCGCCGGATCCAGACCGGAAGTCGGTTCGTCGAGGATGAGCAACTCCGGGTCGTTCATCAACGACGCGGCGATGCCGAGGCGCGTGAGCATACCGGTCGAGAACCCCTCGATCTTCTGGGACGCCGCCTGCGTGAGGTCGACCGCCTGGAGGAGGCGCGCCATCTGGACGCGCGCCCGTTCGTAGGGCATGCCGAGGATGCGGCTAACGAACTGGAGGAACCCGATCGGCGTCATGTGCTTCGGGAAGGCCGGGTTCGTGGGCAGGAAGCCGATGCGCCGGCGAAGGTCCGCCCGCTCGGGTGTCATCTCCTCACCCAGCACCTGCACCTCGCCCGCCGTCTCGCGCTGAAGCCCGAGGAGGATGCGGAAGGTGGTGGACTTGCCTGCACCGTTGGGGCCGACGAGGCCGAACACCATGCCCTTCTCCACACGCAGGTTGAGCGCGTTCAGGGCGATGTATTTGTCATGGTAGATCTTGGTCAGGTCGGTCGTGTGGACGACGTACATGGGCGGGCCTCACGAGTGCCCTCGCCTCGATAGCGAGCAACCGGCGATCGGAGCCGGGAGAGTTCGTCTTCGCAGGATGCGGGCGACGCCAAGCCACTGGCGTTCGCGGCTTCCCACCCGGGAAGCATAAGACGGAGGGGGCACCGTCGGAAACCCTTGTCAGATTCACGAACGATTCGTCAGCGGGCGCTCCGCGTTAACGAGATTGGGGCGCGGGTGAAGCGCCAAACGTCTCCATAAAGCGATAACCGACGTTCCGAACAGTGTCGATGTACTGCTCGCGCCGCTCGATCTTGGCCCGGATGCGCCTGATGTGGACGTCCACGGTGCGCGAACCCCCGTAGTAGTCGTAGCCCCAAACCTGGTTCAGCAGCACTTCGCGCGTGAACGGCTTGCCGGGGTTCGAGGCGAGGAAGCGGAGGAGCTCGTATTCCTTGTAGGTCAGGTCGACGACCTCGCTGTCGACCGTGACCTTATACCGCTCGAGGTCGATCACGAGGGCGCCGTGACGAATCATCGAGCCGTCAGTCGCGCCGGTCCGCTCCCAGATCAATCGGGAGAGCCGCAGGCGGAGTTCGATATCGTCGACGGGGGAGAGGACGAAGTCGTCCACCTGCGTACCTGGGCCGATGAGGCCGAGCTGTCCGGGTGTCGCAATCGCGATGACGGCGGTGCTCTCGGCCAGCGCTTCGTCGCGCAGCAATGCGGCAACACCACCCGCCGTGAGGCCGATCGAGAGGTCGAGGATGACCACGGCAGGCCGCCAGTCGCGCACGGCGATCAAGGCGCCCTCGGCGGAGGGTTCGGCACGCACCACGCGGCCATCGGGCCGCGCCGCGGCTTCCACCGAGCGCAGATGCTCGCCATCGCGCGTGAGCACCAGAATCCGTTGCATCGCTGGAGTGTATGGGTGAGATGTTCCGGGTACGAGTCAGCAGCGTGGCCGACTCGTGGCTGTTACATCGGGTACATCGGGCTGCTTCTTCGAGGGGCACGGTCAGCGTGCGCGACCTACTCCGGTGCCGGCCGATATCCGACGCGCGTGACGGTGTCGATGGCATCCGAGGCCTCGCCGAGCTTCGAGCGGACGCGGGAGACGATGACGGCGAGCCGACGGCGTGCTTCCGGGCCGCTCGAACCCCAGAGCGCTTCGGCCAGCCGGTCGTAGGTCACGACACGCCACGCCTGCTCGGCGATGACCAGGAGCGTGTTGAACTCCATGTACGTGAGCCGGATCGGGCGGCCGTTGACAGTCACCAGGTACCGGTCTCGATCGATCGTGAGATGCCCCGCCCGGATCACCATGTGTTCCTCGTCCTGACGGGTAGGCGCACGTCGTCCGCCGGATGGGCGGAGGGTCACGCGAGCCCCTCGACTGAGGGTGAAGTCTGGGAATCGGCGGTTTCGGAGCCGCGTCACCACCGTGAATCCTTGATATCGAGATCGTTTCCCTTATGTTTCCAAAGCGGGCATGGATTCACGGGGCTCCCCCGCCCGCCCTAATCTCTCAACCGCCACGCGTGGTACAAGCGAGCGAGCCGCTCCAGCGAGCGGCAGGATCTTCGTGAGGCAGTCCATGGCGAATCTGGCCGACATCCGCCAGCGGATGGCAGCGGATGGTGTGACGCGCGTCGACCTTCGTGTGACTGACCTTCCGGGTCGGTGGCACCACTTCTCGGTGCCGGCGGGCCGGCTGACGGAAGAGAGCGTGGTCAACGGGTTCGGGTTCGACGGCTCCAGCCTTCGCGGGTTCCAGGCCATCGAAGAGTCGGACATGCTCCTCGTCCCCGACCTGGACACCGCCGTCGTCGACCCCTCAGAGTCCGTCCCGACGCTCGCCCTGATCTGCGATGTCGTGGAGCCACTGACGGGGGACCGGTATGCTCGGGATCCGCGCCGCATCGCCGCGCTCGCGGAGTTGCACCTCCGTTCGACCGGGATCGCGGACACGGCGAACTTCGGTCCGGAGCTCGAGTTCTTCCTCTTCGACGACGCGCGCTTCCAGCAGAGCGCCAACACGGCCTACTACACCGTCGACTCGATCGAGGGACCGTGGAACACGGGGCAGGACGAGCGCCCGAACCTCGGCGCGAAGATCGCCACAAAGGAGGGGTACTCCCCGGTCCCACCGGCCGATCAGACGGCGGGTGTGCGCTGGGCGATCGCCGAGGCCCTCGAACGCACGGGCGTCGAGGTGGAGGTGCACCACCACGAGGTTGCGGCGCCAGGCCAGGGCGAGATCGCCACGAAGTACGCGAGCCTGCGGAAGAAGGCGGACGAGACGCAGTGGTACAAGTACCTCGTCCGCACCATTGGCCGCGCGCACGGCAAGGCCGCCACGTTCATGCCGAAGCCGGTGTTCGGCGACAACGGCAGCGGCATGCACACGCACCAGTCGCTCTGGAAAGACGGTCAGCCGCTCTTCCACGATGCGAACGGGTACGCGGGACTCTCGCAGACGGCGCGGTGGTACATCGGCGGGCTGCTCGCACACGCCCCGGCCCTACTGGCCTTCTGCGCCCCCTCCACGAACTCGTACAAGCGGCTGGTACCGGGATTCGAGGCGCCGGTGAACCTGGTGTACTCGGCCCGCAACCGCTCGGCGGCGATCCGCATCCCGACCTACTCCTCGGCGGCGGCCACCACGCGCATCGAGTTCCGGCCGCCGGACGGGACGGCCAACCCGTACCTGGCGTTCGCCGCGATGCTGATGGCCGGCATCGACGGGATCCGCAAACAGATCGACCCGGGCGACCCGATCGACCGGAACATCTACGAGCTGAGGCCGGAAGAGGCAGCACGTGTGTCCCGGGTGCCGGGAAGCCTGGAGGCGGCGCTGGACGCGCTGGCCCAGGACCAGGCGTTCCTCTTCGAGGGGGCGGTCTTCACGGAAGAGCTGGTGGCGCGCTGGATCGCGATGAAGCGCGAGGAGGCGAAAGCCGCCTCTCTCCGGCCGACTCCGTACGAGTACGAGCTCTACTTCAACGGATAAGTGACCTGCCCCGCGACAGAAACATGCCGGAAACAGGTGAGACGGTAGGATCGAGGCATGCTCGAACGTGAATCAGGTGCGGGGTCGGTGCAGCACGTCCTCCAGGCGTGCCGCGACCACGATGTGAAGTTCATCCGGCTCTGGTTCACCGACATCCTCGGGATGCTCAAGTCGGTCGCGATCACCATCGAGGAGCTTGAGCACGCGCTCACGGACGGCATCATCTTCGACGGCGCGGCCATTGAAGGCTTCGCGCGCCGCGACGAAGCCGACATGATCGCAATGCCGGACCCTGCCACGTTCCAGGTGCTGCCGTGGCGTCCCCGGCCGAACGCCGTCGCTCGGATGTTCTGCGACATCTACCGCACGAACGGCCAGCCGTTCGAGGGCGACCCCCGCTACGTGCTGAAGCGGACACTGCGTCGCGCCGCCGAGCAGGGGTACACGTTCTATGTCTCCCCCGAGATGGAGTACTTCTATTTCAAGGACGCCGGGGGGACCGAGCCCCTGGACCGGGGCGGCTACTTCGACCTCACCCCGCTCGACGGCGGCTCCGACCTGCGTCGCGAGACCGTGCTGATGCTGGAAGAGCTGGGCATCGGCGTCGCCCTCAGCCACCACGAAGTGGCCCCGAGCCAGCACGAGATGGACCTGCGCTACACCGACGCGCTGACGATGGCCGATGCGGTGATGACCTTCCGCCTTGTCGTGAAAGAAGTCGCGGCGCGCGCCGGTGTCCACGCGACCTTCATGCCGAAGCCGATCGCGGACCAGAACGGCAGCGGGATGCACCTCCAGCTCTCGCTCTTCCGCGGCGAGTCGAACGCCTTCCACGACCCGCAGTCGCCGGACACGCTCTCCGCGGACGCGAAGCACTACGTGGCGGGGCTGCTCCAGCACGCGCCGGAGATCACGCTGGTCACGAACCAGTGGGTGAACTCGTACAAGCGGCTGGTGCCCGGCTTCGAGGCGCCCGTCTACGCGACGTGGTCGCACACCAACGACGCCGACCTCGTGCGCGTCCCCGCCCACCGGCCCGAGGCCACCGTGTCCACGCGCGTCGAGTACCGCTCGCCGGACCCCGGCTGCAATCCGTACCTGGCGTTCGCCGCCGTCCTCGCGGCGGGCCTCGACGGCATCGCGTCGAAGGCGCCCCTGCCGGACCCGGCGCGTGCCGGCCTCACCGAGGCGGAGCGTGCGGCGCGCAGCTCGCGCTCGCTGCCGCTGTCGCTCGGCGACGCGATCCAGCAGTTCTCGGGCTCGTCGATCATGCGGGAGACGCTGGGCGACCACGTCTTCGAGTCGCTCGTCTCGAATAAGCGGATCGAGTGGGCGGAGTACCGCAGCCAGGTCACGCCCTACGAGCTCAACCGCTACCTGGGCGCGCTGTAGCGGCAACCGCCCCTGCTGGCCCCGGCACTGACGCGTCCGCTGCGGCCCGGCCCGCTGTCGTCTACATTTTCCCGATGATGGACCTCACCCAGTACCCCCTCGAAACCCTCGCCCAGCAGGTCGGGACGCCGTTCTACCTGTACGACGGCGCGATCCTGCGCGAGCGCATGGCCGAGGTGGCCGCGGCCACCGCGGGCGCCTCGCTGCACGGCCGTTACGCGATGAAGGCGAACTCGTCGCGCTACGTCCTCGACGCCGCGCGCGAGGCGGGGCTGTGGATCGACGCCGTCAGCGGCAACGAGGTCGAACGGGCGATGCGCGCGGGCTTCGCCGCCGGACACGAGCCGCCGGTGATCATGTTCACCGCCGACGTCTTCCGCGACAACGCGCTGGACGCCGTCGTCGGCCACGGCATCCTGCCAAACATCGGCTCACCGGGGATGATCCGCGAACTGCACGAGGCCGGGTATCGAGGCCCGATCGCGATCCGCGTGAACCCCGGCTTCGGCCACGGCCACGTCGAGGCGTGCGACACCGGCGGCCCCTCCTCGAAGCACGGGATCTGGTACGAGGAGATCGAAGCCGTCGCCGCCCTCGCGCAGAGCGCCGGGTTCCCGGTGGTCGGCCTCCACGCGCACGTCGGCACCGGCCCCGAGATCGGCGAGTTCGACCGGAACATGAGCCGGCTGGTCGGCGTCTTCGACGATCTGCTCCAGCGCTTCCCGGACGTGACCTCCGTGAACCTCGGCGGCGGCATCCCGCACCCCTACCGCATCGAGGGCGAGCGGTACGACCTCGGCGGCTACCGCACGCTGATGCTGGAGGCCGCCTCGACGCTGTCGGAGGCGGCGGGCCACCCCGTCGCGATCGAGATCGAACCGGGCCGCTACCCCGTCGCCGGGATGGCGGTCCTCGTCGCACGCGTCCATGACGTGAAGGAGACGCGCACCAACGAGAAGGGTCCCGGCCACCGCTTCGTCATGGTGGACGCCGGATTCAACGACCTCATCCGCCCCGCGATGTACGGCTCCTACCACGAGATCTCGATCGTCGGCCGCGGGGCATCAAGGACACCCGAGCCGCTGGTGGTGGCCGGCCCCCTCTGCGAGAGCGGCGACGTCTTCACCCGCGACGACCAGGAACTCCTCGTCCCGCGCGCCCTCGGTCGCCCCGAACCCGGCGACCTGCTCGTCCTGCACGACGCCGGCGCCTACGGCGCGGCGATGTCCTCGAACTACGTCTCGATGGGCCGCGCCGCACAGGTCGCGTGGGAAGGCGACCGCGCCACCCTCATCGCCCGCCGCGAGTCGCTGGACGACATCCTGCGCATGGAGTGCCACGAGCCGCTGTGAGGTCGGATGGTTCGGCGGTAAGTGTCAGTTTGGAGACTGATACTTTATCCACTGAGTTACCGGCGCAAGCGAATTCGCTCGAATCAGATCAAGCGCATATTTCAATTGACAAGACGTATGTTCTATAGTTTGATTCGGTTGGGGGAACCGATGACTACAACGCTAGGGAAGCCAGACGGCTTTCGGGTTGCCGAGTTCTTCGCTGGTGCCGGGCTGGTACGGAAGGCGCTTGAGCCCTGCGGTGGGCGTGTAGTGTTCGCCAACGATATCGAGCCGTTCAAGCACAGGCTGTATGCCGCCAACTTCGACGCCAGCGACTTCCAGCTTGGCGACGTTCGTGACGTGAGCGGGGGCTCTATCCCCGATATTGACGTTGCCACTGCATCATTCCCATGCACTGACTTGTCTTTGGCTGGCAAGCGAGCCGGGTTTGATGGTGAACAGTCGAGCATGTTCTGGGAGTTCGCGCGTGTCATCCGTGAGATGAAGCGACGGCGGCCAAAAGCCGTGCTCCTGGAGAATGTGCCGAGTTTCGCGACTTCAAAGGCGGGCCAAGACCTCGAAGACGCGATCCGAGAGTTGAATGAACTTGGCTACGTCTGCGACTTAGTGGTGCTCGATGCGCGCTTCTTCGTGCCGCAGAGCCGGCCACGACTGTTCATCATCGGGTCTCAAAAGACGCTGCCTGGGACTGTTAATCCAAAGGAGTCGTTGGTGATGGCCGACTACTTGCGTCCTGATTGCGTATTGAGGTTCATGGTGAGCCATCCGGATCTACGATTCCAGGTGTTCCCGCTGGCGGTCCCGCCCATGGATCGAGCCGAACTCTCGTCTGTGGTGGAGCGGCTGCCGTGTTCGGGGTGATGTCCAGACGTCTCATACGGCCCTCCCGCGCCAGTGGAGGTTAGCGCGAGACGGAGGGGACGAGTACGGCTGTCCCGGAGAGTTCCGGCGTCTGACGCCCCTTCGCACACACAAAGACGCCCGGCCTCTCGGCCGGGCGTCTTCTTGCTTCGAAACAGCGAGGCGAGCGTTACTTCTTCGGCAGGCTCACCGTCGCGCGGCCGGGGGTCGTCTCCGAGCCGTCGACCTTGCGCACCCCGACGTCCAGGTCGACGAGGTTCTTCCCGCCCTCCTGGTACTTCTTAGTGACCTTGCCCCAGATCGTGATGTCTTCCCGCGCCTTGTCCATGCCGCGGTAGGACACGTCCCACATCTCGATCGAGCCCTTGTCGCCGGCGAACTCGTCCAGCAGACGGCCGACGAGCATCCCCTTCAGGGCCCCGTGGACAATGATGTCCGGCAGGTTGTTCCCCTTCGCGAAGTTGTCGTCGTAGTGGATCTGGTAGAAGTCGCCCGAGGCGGCCGCCCAGACCACGAGGCGCTGGCTGGAGGTCGGTTCGGTCAGGGAGATCTCCTGACCTTCCTTCACGTCGTCCCAGAATGTCTGTGCCATCGTCGTCTCCTCGCGCTTCGCTAGTAGGACAGCCCGGTGCCGCGGGTCTTCGCGACAACCTTGCCGTCTGACTTGCGCGTGTAGACCGTCTCGGATGTCCGAATGAGCATCTGGCCCAGCCGGCCGCGTTCGAGCTTCAGTTCGACCAGGGTTGTAACGGCGTCCAGGACGTCGCCGGCGTAGACGCGCTCTATCGGGTAGACCCCGGTGCCGCCGTTGAGGTTGCGCGTGAACGGCGAGTCGAAGTCGGCGCGCGGGCCAGCCGTGGCGTTCGGGTTGTACACCGGCATGCCGTAGTAGCCCGGGGGGGCCACCAGGTCCTTGTGCCCCGCCGCCTTCGCCGCCGCGGCGTCGAAGTAGATCGGGTTCCTGTAGCCGACGGCCCGCGCGAACGTGCGGATGCCGAGGGTGGTCACCTCGTAGGTCGTCGGCGCTCCCGGCTTGCCGACCGCCGCTTTCATCTCCGGCGTCAGGTCGGGTAGTTCTGGCACTGCCCCTCCTCCACTGCTATCGCGTCGCGCCCATGGCCGGTCGCCCGTCTGGTGCGCGCGCGCCCCTACCGCAGACACCCCTTCCGAGGTGCCCGCGGGATAGTAGCGCACTCTGTGCCTCGTGACGCTTGCACCGCCTCCCTTCCCAGGGAACGGGTGACCGTCAGAAAGGCGAAGCAGCTCCCAGGGGTGGAGGCGGTCCCCCTGCTACCCCGCCTGCATGAAGCGGTGAGCGTTCGTCGTTCGAGCGAAGCCAACTCCCCTCCCCGTGAGGGGAGGGGTTAGGGGGAGGGGGTTCCGGCAGCCCCCTCCTCCTCATGGAGGGGGAGGGGGTTGGGGGTGAGGGTCACCTACATACCGTGGCAGCGCTTGTATTTTTTGCCGCTGCCGCAGGGGCAGGGGTCGTTCCGTCCCACCTTCGCCGTGACGCGGGTGGCGGTCACGGTGGTCGGGGCGTCGCCGGCGCCGTCCGGGTCGCCGGGGCCGGACTGCTGGACGTGCTGAGGGGCGCGCTCCTGCGCCATCGCCTCGGCGGCGGCCTGGGGGGCGATACGGGCGTGGAGGATCTGGCGGGCGACGTGCTGCCGGATCCGCTCCCGGAACTGGTCCCACATATCCAGGGCTTCCCGCTTGTACGCGACCAGCGGGTCGCTCTGTCCGTAGGCGCGGAGCCCGATGCCCTGGCGCATCTCCTCCACGGCCGTCAGGTGCTCCACCCAGAGGGTGTCGATCGTGCGCAGGATGACGAGCCGCTCGACGAGCCGCTGCGTCTCTTCCCCCACGCTCTCCTCGAGCGCGAGGTAGCGCGCGTCCACGATCTCCAGCGCGGCATCGGTGGCGTCGGCGGCGTTGGTGATCGACTCGACCGGCAATTCGTCCGGCTGCAGGTCGGCGAGCGCGTCGATGCCGGCGCGGAACGCCTCCGGGTCGGGGTCCGGGCCGAGGTAGATCGAGGCGAGTTCCTCGACCTCCTGCTCGAGCATGTCCATGACCGTGTCGCGCATCGACTCGCCGCGGAGCACCTTGTCGCGCTCGTTGTAAACGACGTCGCGGTGCGTGTTCATCACGTCGTCGTACTCGACCACGTGCTTGCGGGTGTCGAAGTTGTAGGACTCGACGCGCTGCTGGGCCTGCTCGATCGCCTTCGTCACCATCTTGGACTCGAGCGGGGTCTCGTCGTCCATGCCCATGCGGGCCATCAGGCCGGGCAGCCACTCCGGCGCGAACCGCTTCATGATCTCGTCCTCGAACGAGACATAGAAGCGCGTGGAGCCGGGGTCGCCCTGGCGGCCGGCGCGGCCGCGCAGCTGGTTGTCGATCCGGCGCGACTCGTGGCGCTCTGTGCCGATGACGTGGAGGCCGCCGCGCTCGGCGACCCCTTCGCCCAGCTTGATGTCGGTGCCGCGGCCGGCCATGTTCGTGGCGATCGTGACCGCGCCACGTTCGCCCGCGCGCGCCACAATCTGCGCCTCGCGCTGGTGCTGCTTCGCGTTCAGCACCTCGTGGTCGATACTGCGGCGCTTCAGCATCCCGGAGAGCATCTCGGACGTCTCGATCGCGACGGTGCCGACTAGGACGGGGCGGCCCTCGGCGTTCCGCCCGACGATGTCCTCGACGACGGCCTGCCACTTGCCGCCCAGCGTGCGGTAGACGAGGTCCGGCATGTCGTCGCGGACCACCGGGCGGTTCGGTGGGATGACCGTAACGTCGAGCTTGTAGATCTTGTCGAGCTCTTCCGCCTCGGTCACGGCGGTACCGGTCATGCCGGCGAGTTTGTCGTAGAGACGGAAGTAGTTCTGGATCGTGATCGTGGCGTACGTCACGGTCTCCTGCTGGATCTTCACGCCCTCCTTCGCCTCGACCGCCTGGTGGAGGCCGTCCGACCAGCGCCGGCCCTCCATCAGGCGCCCGGTGAAGGCGTCCACGATGATGACCTCGCCGTCCTTCACCACGTAGTCGTGGTCGCGCTGGTAGAGGACCTGCGCCTTCAGGGCGGCCTCCATGTAACGGGTGAGGCGGAAGTTCTCCAGCGAGTAGATGTTGGCGATCCCGAGCGCCTTCTCCAGCATCTCCACGCCCGCCTCGGTGAGGTTCACGGCGCGGTGACGGAGTTCCACGTTGTAGTGGACGCCCTCCTGGAGCATCGGGACGATCTTCGCGAAGCGCGGGTAGAGGCTGGTGTCGTCCTGCGCCGGGCCGGAGATGATCAGCGGCGTCCGCGCCTCGTCGATGAGGATGGAGTCCGCCTCGTCGACCACGGCGAAGTGACGGCTGCGCTGGACGCGGTTGCCGAGGGTGGTCGCCATGTTGTCGCGCAGATAGTCGAACCCGAACTCGTTGTTCGTGCCGTACGTGACGTCAGTCGCGTACGCCTCGGCCCGGTTCACGGGGATGAGGTGCTCGAACGTCGACTGCTCGCTCACCACGTCGCGCGAGTACACGTACGCACCCTGGTTCTGGATGACGCCCACGGTGATGCCGAGCAGGTCGAGCGCCGGCGTGTACCACTGCGCGTCGCGCCGGGCGAGGTAGTCGTTCACCGTGACCGCGTGGATGCCCTCGCCGTCGAGGGCGTTCAGGTAGATCGCGATGATGGAGACGAGGGTCTTGCCCTCGCCGGTCTTCATCTCAGCGATCTCGCCGCGGTGCAGGGTGATCGCCCCGATCATCTGCACGTCGTACGGGCGTTGGCCCATCGTGCGGTGGATCGCCTCGCGCGCGACGGCGAACGCCTCCGGCAGCAGGTCGTCGAGGGTCTCACCGGCGGCGAGGCGGGCGCGGAACTCCCCGGTCTTCGCGGCCAGCGCAGCGCTGTCGAGCGCCTGCATCTCCGGCTCGAGCGAGTTGATGCTCGCGATCAACGGCCCCATGTCCTTCACGACACGGTCGTTGGAGTCGCCCCCGCCCAGGATCTTCCGGAAAATACTCACCATCGAAGTTCTCGCTCTCGGGCCTCAGCCACGGCGTCCTACCGGAACAACGCGCCGACGGAGCCGCCCGTGTGGATGCGGTGCATGGCGTCGCCGATCAGAGGGGCGACGCTCAGCACGCGGGTGGGTACGGTCTTGAACTGCCCGTGGACGAGCGGGAGAGTATCCGTGAACACGATCTCGTCCACCTCGGGGATGTCGAGTGCCTCGAACGCCCTGGCGGACATGACCGGATGGACGCAGGCGACGCGGACGGACCGTGCGCCCCGCTCACGCAGCAGCCGGACGGCGGAGGCGACCGTGCCGCCCGTCAGGATCTCGTCGTCCACGACCAGGCAGTCGCGCCCGGCGACGTCGCCGATCAGCGTCATCGCCTCGGCGTGCTCGTTGTTGCCGGTCCGCTTCTTGTCCACGATCGCGATGTCGCAGTTCAACCGGGAGGCGATGTCCCGCGCCAGTTTGGCGCGGCCGACGTCCGGGGCCACCATCGTCGGGGCGCTGAAGGACTCGGAGCGGAGGTACTCGGCGATCAGGGGGAAGGCGGTCAACTCGTCCAGCGGGATGTTGAAGAACCCCTGGATCTGGCCGGCGTGCATGTCGATCGTCAGGACGCGGCTGGCGCCGGCGACCTCGATGAAGTTCGCGAGCAGGCGGGCGGTGACGGGGACGCGCGGCTGGTCCTTCTTGTCGGAGCGACCGTATGCGTAATACGGGATGACGGCGGTGATCCGGCCCGCTGAGGCGCGCTTGGCGGCGTCGATCATGATCAGCAGTTCCATCAGCCGCGTGTTCACCGGGGAGACGATCGGCTGGATGATGAAAACATCGCGCTCCCGGATGTTGTCCAGGTAGCGGACGAAGACTTCCTCGTTCGAGAACTGGAAGACCTCGCAGTCGCCGAGGGCCATCTCCAGATGGCGGGCGACGGACTCCGCGAGCGCACGGTGCGAATTGCCCGTGAAGATGGCCATCTCCTGGAACACGGGAGTACTCCTCACACCGGGGACATCGATCCTACCACTCGGCCTCTTTGGAGCCGCGCGCCAAAATCTAACGCTCGGAGGTCGAATGCGCTGAGGAACGGGCGGGCGGTCTGGATCGCGGCGGTTGAGTGGCGGCCGCGCTAAACTCATAGAGCACAGGCCGAGGGCGGACCACACGCGCGTGTAGCGGCACCGAACGCCCCGGTCGCCCCCGTCCCCAGCGGAGGTCTCAGGATGGATTTCGCCTTTACCCCGGAGGAAGAGCGGTTCCGCGAGCAGTTGCGCGCATTCCTCGCGCAGCGTCTGCCGCAGGGATGGGGTGACCGCGACTTCACCGGCGAGGTGAGCCGCGAGGAGCGGGCCGCCCTCGCCCAGGCGGTCTCCAAGGGGTTGGCCGACCAGCGGTGGCTGGCCCTCGCCTGGCCGGAGCAGTTCGGCGGCGCCGGGGCGGGCCAGGTCCAGCAGATGATCATGAACGAGGAGACCGCCTACGCCCGGATGCCGGGCGGGGGCGGCGCCGGCGTGGCATGGGTCGGGCCGGCGCTGATGATGTACGGCAGTGAGGAACAGAAGAAGCTCTACCTGCCCCGCATCGCGGGTGGCGACGACACCTGGACCACCCTCTACTCCGAACCGGGCGCCGGCTCCGACCTTGCGGCGCTCCAGACGCGCGCCATCCGCGACGGCGATGAGTACGTCATTAACGGTACGAAGATCTGGGCGAGCGGCGCGCAGGAGGCCTCGATGGGCCTCCTCGCCGCGCGGACCGACCCGCACGCCGCGAAGCACCGCGGCCTCTCGATGTTTGCCCTTCCGATGGACTCCGCCGGCATCTCCGTCCAGCCCATCGAGGACATGTCCGGCGGCCAGACGTTGAACGAGGTCCACTTCGACAACGTGCGGATCTCCTCAGAGAACCTAATCGGCCAGGAGAACCGTGGCTGGTACCAGGTCGCGGCCACCCTGGACTTCGAACGTTCCGGCGTAGCGGCGTTCTCGCGCGGCAAGCGCGACATCGAACGTCTCGTGGAGGCGGCAAAGGACGAGAAGAGCCTGATGTCGCGCAACCCGAACGCGCGCTACGAACTCGCCGACCGTTGGATCGAGCTTCAGGTGGGCTTCAACGTCGCCTACCGCATCCCGTTCCTGCAGCAGCAGGGCGTCCAGCCGAACCACGAGGCGAGCGTCTCGAAACTGTATGGCTCCGAACTGACCCAGCGCGTCGCGCAAACGGGGATGCAGTTACTGGGCCCGGCCGGTCAGTTGATGCCCGGCTCACCGTATGCCCGCCTCGGCGGCGCCTACTCGAGGCTCTACCTGAGCGCCGTGGCGTCGACGATCACGGCGGGCACCTCCGAGGTGCAGCGCAACATCATCGCCCAGCGCGGCCTCGGGCTTCCGCGGGGCTAATCCCCGTCTGGTAGTCACCGGATCACGCGCCCCGATGGCGGGGGGGTCAGGTCGGTGCGATGATCCATCGCATCAACGGTCGAGCCGCGGTGCGCTCGGCGTCGAGAGAGGCGTGAGCGTGCAGTTGCCCCGACCGCATAACTCGTACGACGGCGTGCCCGCAGACACTCCGCTCCGCGCCCCCGACCACACGTACAACGAGAACGACCGCTTCAGCACGCCGCCAGCGAACTTCCGCTACGTCACGCTGGAGGAGGCGCGTTCGTGGGAGTGCAACTTCTGCGGCGGCTGCTGCACCTCCACCCGCAGCGACGCCGAGCCGCTGCACCTGTACACCTTCGGACGCCTGCCGAAGCACCAGTGGAAGAAGTTCAACGGTGGTGAGCCGTTGATCATCCCCCTGACCAGGGCCGGGAAGCCACGCGCATGGCGCGATGAGGATGCGAAAGGCGACGGCCCCGCGTTTGTCTGCCGCGCGCTCGAACTGGAAAAGGACGGCACGACGCGGTGCGGCCTCTTCGGGAGCCCTCGCCATTCCGCATGCAGCGAATTCCCGATCTTCAGCACCGTGACAGATGACGAACTCATCAAACAGGACTGGCACGTCATCCCGCACACCACGTACCAGCGCGCCTGCACCTGGGTGGACATCATGATCTGCCCGGAGTGGTCGCCCCTGCTCCGCTGGCGCGATCGGTCAAACCGCCTGCCGCGGACGATGACGGCGGCGCAGTGGTCGTTCGCCGCATACATGTTCAACGTCGCCTGGCGGCTGAAGGCTGAGACCGGCGACGTGGCGCAGTGGGAGTTGGACGAACTGAAGGGGCTCGGCACACGGCTGCCGTAGGCCACGAGGCCGGTCAGGACAGCATGCGCATCCTCGGGGTCGAGTCCTCCTGCGACGAAACCGCGGCGTCAGTCGTCGAGGATGGCCGGCGCTTGCTCTCGAACGTCATCGCCTCACAGACAGAGTTGCACCGCGAGACGGGCGGCGTGGTGCCGGAAGTGGCCGCGCGCGCGCACCTGCGTGCGCTCGTCCCGGTCGTCCGTGCCGCGCTCGCTGAGGCCTCCTGCACCTGGGACGACCTCGATGCCATCGCGGTGACGGCAGGGCCCGGGCTGCCGGGCGCGCTCGTCGTCGGGCTGAACGCCGCACGCGGGCTGGCGTACGCGCGCGGCCTGCCGCTGATCCCGGTCGACCACATCGAGGGCCATGTGCGGGCGAACTGGCTGCTGGAGCGCGAGCCGGAACTGCCCGCGCTGGCGCTGGTGGTCTCCGGCGGCCACACGGAGTTGCTCCTCGTCGAGGAGGACGGCTCCTTCACCCGGTTGGGCGGCACGAGGGACGACGCGGCGGGCGAGGCCTTCGACAAGGTCGCGCGGCTGCTCGGCCTCGGGTATCCCGGCGGGCCTCCGCTCTCCGCGCTTGCCGCGACGGCCACGGAACGTCGCCTGAGCCTGCCCCGCGCCTGGCTCCGGGGCAGCGACGACACCTCGTTCTCCGGCCTGAAGACGGCCGTGCTGCAGCTGGTGCAGTCGCCCAACCCACCTCCGCGCGCCGAGATCGCGTGGGCCTTCGAGGAGAGCGTGGTGGACGTGCTGTCCGAGAAGGCGGCACGGGCGGCAGAACGCGAGAGTGTGGCGTCGGTGCTGCTGGCCGGTGGCGTGGCCTCAAACAGGCGCCTGCGCGAACGGGTACTGGAGCGTGCCCCCGTCGCCGTGTCCATGCCGCCGCCGATCTTCTGCACCGACAACGGCGCGATGATTGCAGCCGCTGCCTTCGCCCACCTCGATGAGATGGTGAGCCCGCAGGCGCCCCTCGATATCCACCCCACCGTGAAGCGACGGCCACCTGCTCGCCGGACGTAGCCTACGTCCACCCCGCGGCCCGGCCTCCGACGGCCCGGCTCGGGGATTCGCCCCCCCCCGACGGCGCAGCCCATATCATCCGCACGTGACCGGGCGGGGTTTGCACGGGATATCGCGTGGTATCGAGTTCGCCCCGCCGGCTGAGGCCTCCTCGCCGTCCCCCAGCCTGGCCTCGATCGCTTACCTCGGCGCGCCGTCGTCGGGTGGGGAGTCCGTGACGACGTGACGACGTGGGTTGGCCGTTATGCCATCGTCGGGGGGCAGGTGCAGGAGCACGGCCCCTGGCTTGTCGACCGCCAGCGGCAGCGCGAGGAGGAGGTGCTGCGCCTTCTCGTCCTGACGGAACCGTCCGACGTCCGCTCCGCCGACTTCTGCAAAGAGGTGGCCGAGGCCGTCGCCTCGCTCTTCGCCCGCGAGTCGCTCTCGATCACCGGTGGTCTGCTGCGCGCGCTGCGCCAGGCCCACGGCAACCTCTCGGAGTGGAACCGGCGGTCGCTGCGGGAGCATCGCGTTTCCATCGGTGTGACCTGCGTGGCGATCCGCGACGGCGAGGCGACGATCGCGCAGGTCGGCCCCGGGGTTGCCTACCTCGCCGGGCCCGAGCGGATCGAGCGGCTGGGGACCGAGGGGACGCCGGCGGCCCAGGCACTCGGCGGCGACGCCGCGATCGAGCCGATGTTCACCGCGACGCCCCTCGCCGGCCACGAGATCCTCCTGCTGTCGTCCGCCGCCGAGCCGGCGATCGGACGCGAGGTCATCGAGGAGGCGCTGGTGGTCGGGCCGGAGCGCGCGCTCGCCGAGCTGTTCCGGCGCACGCGTGGCGTGCCGGACATGACGGCAGTCCTCGTCGCCGACCTGGATATCGACGAGACGCAGGAGGCGGAGCCGCTCGACTATGGGACGGAAGGCCGTACCTCCATGAGGGCGGCAGGCACACCGGCACGCGGCGGCAGCGATTGGGGGGATACCTCGGGCCCCGTCGTGTCGAGGCCAGACGTGGACTCCGGCCCCCCGGTCGAGCGGCGGCGTCCATCGCAGCGCAAGGCGGGATCGCGCCTGCCGTCGTTGCGAAGACCTCGGACCGTGGGTCGCGCCGGTCGGGGTGGGGGCGCGGCCGTGCCGTGGAGGTTGGCCGGGCTGGTAGCCGGGCTGGCGGCGGTGATCGCGCTGCTCGCGTGGGCGTTGCTGCCTCGGCTATTGGACCAGGACCGGGCCGCCGAACTGGACCGCGCGCTCGCGGCGGCGACGCAGCAGATCAGCGCGGCGGACTCCGCCACTGGCCCGAACAAGCGCCGGCAGGCGTTGCAGCAGGCCCTGGTCGAGGTGGAGAAGGCGCGTGCGATCTCCTCGCAGGACCCGCGGGTCGAGGCAGTTGAGAAGAGTGCACGTGAACGTCTCGACCTGCTCGACGCGATCACGAACGTTGAGCAGCTGACGCCGGTGCTCACGTTCGCCGGCACGCTGACCGTGCCGCTCAACCCGGAGCAACTCGTGGTGGGCGAACGCGCCGTCTGGCTGATGGAGTCGGGCCGGGGCCGTGTGTTCCGCGTCGACCCGCAGACGCAGAACTCCGCCATCGAGGTCTACCGCGCCGGGGAGTCCTACAGCCGGACGACCGCGCGCGATCCGGTCGCGATCGCATGGGACGGCTCGAAGAACCGGCTCCTCGTCCTCGATGCCGGGCGCACGCTGTTCTCGATCGGCGACGATGCAAGTGCACGCCCGGTCGTGATTGCGCTGCGCGGCGCCGCCGACCTCAAGTCGACGGTGGCGATGACCGCGTACCTGGGGAACCTCTACATCCTGGACAGCGCGGGCGGCGAGGTCTGGCGCTACCTCCCGGCGGGTTACGGGTTCGATTCGGAACGCACTGGCGCGCTCGGCGGTGCGGAGATCGCGCAGGCGAGTGAACTGGCGGTGGACGGCGATATCTTCCTGCTGGACGGTGTGCGTCTGCGTCATTTCCGTCAGGGACGCGAACAGGCCGCGCTGTTACAGGGGATCGACAAGCCGTTGCAGGCGCCGATCGCGCTGAGCGAAGACCTGCTGCGCGGCATCCTCTACGTCGCCGACCGGGGCAACCGCCGCATCGTCGCCGGCGACCGTGAGCTCGCGTTCCAGCGCCAGTACCGCCACGCCGACTTCGGCGACCTGCGAGGCGTCGGGGTCTCCTCGGACGGCGCGCGCGTCTACATCCTGACCGGCGACCGCATCGCGTGGTTCCAGCCGCGTCCGCCGAGCGTCGCCCCGGGCGGCGTCGCGACCCCCGTACCCTCGATCACGGCCACGCCGTCGACGACCGCCACACCGACGCCGACGGCAACCCCGACTGCAACCCCCGCGAGGTAGCCGCCGTGCCTCGATATGATCGAGGCCTCACCCTTGGAGTGAATGCAAAGAGGCCGCGATGCCGGATCCCCTCGACCCGATGCAGGAGCGCGCGATCGCGGATGCGGTAGTGACGCGCGCCGCGCAGCAGCTGCGTGAGCAGCTGAAGCGCGTCGCCGCGGCGATCGACCCGTTCCCCGCGTTTCCGGGCGCCGTCTTCGCCTACGGCATCGAGGTGGAGCCGATCGGTACGGATCAGGGCTGCGTGATCCTCGGTGACGACGGGGCGTTCTACGAACTGCAGATCGGCGTGGACGCGGCCCAGGCCGCCATCGACTCCGACCAAGTGGGGACGCGCTACGAAGAACTGGTGCCGCTGGAGGTGCCCCCCGCGGAGTTCGTCACGTACGCCCATCGCGCGATCGTCTCCGCGACCGCCTACCTCGAAAACCGCTAGCCGGGACTATTCCACGCGGTAATCGCCAGAGCGCCCGCCGGACTTCGCGACGAGGCGGATGTCGCCGATGCGGACGTCGCGCTGGACCGCCTTCACCATGTCGTACACGGTGAGCGCGGCGACGCTCACGGCAGTGAGCGCCTCCATCTCCACGCCGGTCTGACCCGTGACGCGCACCGTGGCCTCCACCTCGATGGTGGAGGCGGCGTGGTCGGGATCCAGCGTGAGACGCACGGCGGTGATCGGGAGCGGGTGGCAGAGCGGGATCAACTCGTGCGTGCGCTTCGCCGCCATGATCCCCGCCACGCGCGCCGTCGCCAGCACGTCGCCCTTCGGCGCGCGTCCCTCGACGATCAGCGCGAGCGTCTCCGGCGCGAGGAACACACGTCCACGCGCGGTGGCCTCGCGCGTCGTCGTCGCCTTCTCGGAGACGTCGACCATCCGCGCCTCGCCTCGCGCGTCGAGGTGGGAGAGGCCGCCGGGGTGTTCGTCGTTACCCACCGATGTACGACATCTCGACTTTGCGCAGGTCGGGCGTGGACTGCGATCGCAGTTCCGAGTATCGGTCCTCGCGCGCGCGCCAGGTGCCCTCGATCAGCGAGGTGAGCACGTCGTCTGTGGCGCCCGCGCGCATCGCCTCACGCAGGTCGACGCCGTCCGCGGCGAACAGGCAGGTGTAGATCTTCCCCTCGGCGGAGAGGCGGATGCGCGTGCAGGTGCCGCAGAACGGCTGCGTCACCGACGTGATCATTCCGATTTCGCCCGCACCGTCGCGGTAGCGGTACCGCCGGGCGACCTCGCCCGTGTACTGCGCTTCGACCGCTTCGAGCGGCCATCGCTCGTTGATCATCCGCACGAGGTCGGACGCCGGGAGCACCTCGTCCAGCCGCCAGCCGTTCGTCGTCCCCACATCCATGAACTCGATGAACCGCACGGTGTGCGGCGTGCCGCGGAACCGCCCGGCGAGGTCGATCAGCGTGTGGTCGTTCACCCCCCGGCGCACCACCGCGTTGATCTTCACCGGCAGACCAACAGCCGCCGCCGCCTCGATCCCTTCGAGGACGAGCGCGACCGGGAAGTCCATGTCGTTCATCGACCGGAAGACGGCGTCGTCGAGGGAGTCGAGACTCACGGTGACGCGGTCGAGGCCGGCCTCGCGCAGCGGCGCAGCAAGCGGCTTCAGCATCGTACCGTTGGTGGTCATCGCGATCTCGACGTCCGAGATCTCACGCAGGAGTTGGACGAGGGCCGGGAGTTGCGCGCGCAGCGTCGGCTCGCCGCCGGTCAGGCGGAACTTCCGCACACCCAGCGCCGCGGACAGCCGGGCCAGCCGCGCGATCTCCTCGAAGCTCAGCACCGCCGACCGGGTGAGGAACGCGAAGTCGGGCCCGAAGATCTCCTTCGGCATGCAGTACCGGCAGCGGAAGTTGCAGCGATCCGTCACCGAGATCCGCAGGTCCCGCATCGGTCGCCCGAGGGTGTCGACCAATGCGCCGCCGCCGGCTCCCCCGTTGTCGAGGTCGTCCCACTCCGGGTGCGGCGTACCGGCTGCCGGGCTCATGCGCTCAGTGTAGGCCGTCTGGCACGACGGTGCATGACGCTACGCCAGCCCGCGCAGCACCTCCGCCATCGAGGCGATGGCGCGGGCGCGGTGGGAGAGCGTCTGCTTCTCCGCCCCGATCTCGGCGACCGTGCGTCCGTCGGGCAGTTCGAGCACCGGGTCGTAGCCGAATCCATTCGCGCCACGCGGCGCGAGGGCGATCCGCCCTTCGAGGACGCCCTCGCGCGCGACCACGCGGTTGCCGGGGAGCGCGAGGGCGACCACCGCGCGGAACCGGGCGCCCCGCCGCCCAGGGGGGACACCCTCCAGCCGGCGCAGCAGCAGCGCGCAGCGCTCCGCATCGCTCAGCGTCGGGCCGCCGAAGCGCGCCGAAAGCGGGCCGGGCGCTCCGTCGAGGGCGTCCACCTCGATGCCGGAGTCGTCGGCGAGGGCGGGCAGGCCGGAGGCCTCCGCGGCGGCGACCGCCTTCGCGATGGCGTTCTCCGCGTAGGAACGTGCCGTCTCGACCGGCGCGGCGAAGGTCACGTTGACCTCGCGCGGGGTCACGACGTCCCAGCCGGTGCCCGCGAGGATCTCGCGGATCTCCCGCACTTTGCCGGCATTGGAGGTGGAAAGCAGCAGGCGTGGCATGGGGCCTCTGATCAGGACGGGCCTCGCTGGCGAGGCCCGTCAGTGCATGAGCCGGACCGGCTCGCTAGATGTCAGACCAGCGGTTGGCCATCTTCGCGGCGACCGCAGGCATCGTCGTGTACTCCATCTCGTCCAGCGGCAGGCGGTGCGGCTCGAACGGGCCGTGCTTGCGCAGGAAGTCGGAAATGTCGTTCGCCTCCTGGCGCGCGTTGTTGAACGAGATGTCCGCGAACATGTCGCGCGGTCCGACCAGCTTCCCGTTCGCCAGCTGGAAACCGAGGGCCACCACGCGCGGCGGACCGTCAAACCGCGTCGGGGTCGCATCCGCCAGGCTCACCGGCATCCACGGCCCGTAGTGCGATCCACGCATGAACCCCTCGACGATGTAAGGCGTCGTGAACGGTTCGAGCACTTCGCCCACGGCGGGGAAGGCGCCCTGCATCCGCACGATGGCGGTCGGGTCGTCCTTGCCGACGTAGCGCCCGGCGATCAGCGACAGCTTGTCCGTCGACGACACCGCGGCGACCTCGCCGGTCGAACGCGCGACCACGCGCTTGATCGCATAGTGCGCGGGCGATCCGATGAACACCAGGAGGTCGTAGATCTCCTCCGGCGAGTTGAACACGATCTTTTTGCCGTTCTTCAGGTCGTGGACCTCGTACGCGAAGCCGTCGTGCAGCGCCTCCGCGATCACGAGCCCGGCCGTGTTGAACGGGTCGGAGAACACCTTGTAGAAGGGCAGGTTGAACGAGCCGGACGACGTCTTGTCGCCCATGAACACCATGATCGGCTCGGACTGGCGCTCGACGAGCTCGAGTTCCGCGGAGCCGGGGCCCATCCCGCGGATGTTGCCCGAGAAGGCGTCCACCAGCAGGTCCTGGCCCGCGCCGTACAGCTTCAGCTTCTTCGCGATCTCGGTGCCGGCGATGAAGGTGTCCCACGCCAGCTTGTGGATCTCCGTGTTGTCCTGGCCCCGGTCGTGGGACATGATCAGGAACATGTCGTCGCCGCAGGACTGTGCCTGCGCGTCGATCAACATCCCGGACTGGACGGCCTTCGCCATCCATTCACGGCCCTCGGCGAGGACCTCCGGGTGCATCGCGGAATGGCCAACGAATCCGCCAATGTCCGCTTTGATCACGCTCAACGTCTGGGGCATGCTGCGTCCTCACGTCCTGCCCGCACCCTCGAGGCGACCTCGGAGGCACGGCTTGCCGTATCGCTGCGGCCGGGGATGCCACGATGCTATCGGGCGCCGCCGAACCCGGCAATCCAGATTCGGCGATGACGCTGACAGGCGGCTCTCGCCTACGCCAGCGGCCCGTCCGGGACGAGGAGGCGTGCGCGGAGCGCCGTCACGGTCGCCTGGGCCACGGGGATGCAGGCCGCCTGCACGTCCCAGTCGCAGTCCTTCGCCCGTCCGAGGAAGGCTTCGAGGCCCTCCAGCATCTCGCGGCCGCGCCGCGCGGCGTGGTCGGCGTCCACCGCGCGGAACCCCTGGAGCTTCCGCGCGCCCTCGCGGCCGCCTTCCGAGATGTACCAGTCGGTGAACCAGGTGCCGCAGTTCGCCGCGAACATCATCCCGCCGAGGGGCGTGGCGACCGGCGGCACCTGCTGCGCGAGCGCCTTTGCCGTGATCGAGCGGTGCGCGGAGTCGTACTCCATCATCAGGTGCCCGCCCGCCGGCACCAGCCGGCCCAGCGTCTTCACGATGTTGCCGTCGATCCCCTCCGGCACCTCGACGGTCGACCCCGCCAGCGGGAAGCGCCCCTGGAAGTCAGTGACCTCCACCCAGTTGAAGCCGGGGAACTGGCCGCGGTTGATCAGCCCGAAGCAGACCGCCTCGTCCGCCGCGCCCTCGAGGTCCGTGACCAGCGTGATCCGGAAGTAGTCGCTGCCGACGTTGTTCTTCGGCCCGATCTCAATCCGCAGCCGCACACCGTTCCCCACGATCGCCCCCGCGATCGTGCGCATCGGGTGGTCGGGCGATTCCTCAACAGGTCGCCAGAGGTCAGGTCGAGTTGATGGCATGGAGAAAGGGTACCGAGGTCGTCCCCAACGCGTGTAGTGAGGAGCGTCGCGCCTCTCGCTCACCCCGCTCCCTCGGGGAACGGGGCAGGGGGATGTGGCGCCTCCGGCACAGCCGAGGCGGTACGAGCCTCACGCCGTCATCGAACGCTCTCCACCATCGAGCCCGGTCACTCCGACACAGGGCGCGCCGGCTCTCGCCCTTACACTCGCGCCTCGTCGCGTGTGACCAGCGAGGGAACCCCATATGACACTCAGGATCATCCGTGCCGCCGAGGGCGAGACCGTCCACCGCACCGGCCAGCCGATCTTCGAGGGCGAGGTTTACGGCCACGCCCTCACGGGCAGCGACAGCCAGCACATCGGTGCGTCGCTCGTCCATTTCGCGCCGGGCGCGCGGACGCGCATGCACCGCCACACCAGCGAGCAGTTCCTCTATGTCCTGAACGGCGTCGGCCAGGTCGGCGATCGCGACGGCGTCGCGACGATCGCCACCGGCGACGCGGTCGTCATCCCGCCCAACACCGACCACTGGCACGGCGCCGGCGACACCGGGTCACCGATGACCCATCTGACGGTGATGCGCACCGACTCCCAGACGACGGTGCTCTAGGAGTCCCGCTCGGCGAGGACCTCTGCCAGGGTGCGGTTCGAAGCGGCCACGATCACTGGATTCGTGTCCCGGTAGTACGGCAGCGCGATCAGCGCCATCGACAGCGCCCACCCTCGACCTCGTGCCCACGTCGCGTCGTCCACGTCGAGGGCGACTCGAAGGACGGCTCGGCTCTCATCTGTGAGGAGGTTCCACGCAACCATCAGGTCGCACGCCGGATCGCCTACACCGAGACACCCGAAATCGATGACGGCGCTGAGCCGGCCGCCGTCGACCAGTAGGTTTCCCGCGTGGATGTCTCCATGCAGCCAGACGGGCTGGCCTTGCCATACTGGCGCCCGCAGGGACGCTTCCCACACCTCGGTCGCTGCCTCGACATCGACCGTGCCAGAGAGGGCTGCGAGGGCATTCCGGACCGCGGGATCACGCCTGGCCAGCGGCACGCCACGGAACGAGTTGTACTGATCTGGCCCGGGCCCGCCTGTGGCGTCGATCCCGTGCAGCGCGCTCACGAATTGCGCCAGAGCGGTCGCCGCCTCCCGCAAGTCAGCGATACGTCCGCTGATCGCGTTCTCGCCGGGGAGCCATCGGTAGACCGACCAATCCCACGAATACCCTTCCGCGGGTACGCCTTTCGCGATCGGGACGGGGATGGCGAGCGGTAGATGTGGGGCGAGTACCGGCAGCCACAGGCGCTCTCTCTCCGCCTGCCCGATGGCCCAATCGACGCGCGGCAGGCGACCGCCATCTCCTCGCCGAGCCGGTAGAGCGCGTTGTCGGTGCCTGCGGAGGTCACCGGCTTCAGCGGAAGGCCGTCCCACTGCGGGAACTGCCCGGCAAGCAGCCGGCGGACGAGGGGTTCGTCGATATCAAACTCCCCCGCGTGCATCTTCCCGGCGGGGGCGTGCTTCGGTTCGTCGTCGTTCACAGGCGAGGCGGACTAGCCCTCGTACTTCTGCAGCACGAGCACGGCGTTCTGGCCGCCGAAGCCGAATGAGTTCTTGAGGACGATCCGCGGGTTCACCCGGCGCGCCTGGTGCGGCACGTAGTCGAGGTCACAGCCCTCGCCCGCTTGGTCCATGTTCAACGTCGGCGACACCCAGCCCGTGCGGAGCGCCTGCACCGCCGCGATCGTCTCCACGCCGCCCGAACCGCCGAGCAGGTGTCCGATCTGCGACTTCATCGCCGACACCGGGATCTGCGTCGCACGCTCCCCGAAGACCGTGTGGATCGCCTGCGTCTCCGTCAGGTCGCCCACGTCCGTGCTCGTCGCGTGCGCCGAGATGTAGTCGATCACTGACGCCTCCACCCCCGCGTCGCGCAGCGCCAGCCGCATCGCGCGTGCGGCGCCGGCGCCGTTCTCCGACGGGGCCACGAGGTACGCCGCGTCCGCCGTCACGCCGTAGCCGATCACCTCGGCAAGCGGGGTCGCGCCGCGGGCGAGCGCGTGGTCGAGGCCTTCGAGCACCAGCACGCCGGAGCCTTCGCCCGGCACGAAGCCGTCCCGGTCGCGGTCGAACGGCCGGGAGGCGCGTGCCGGCGTGTCGTTGAACGAGGTGCTGAGCGCGCGCATCGAGGAGAATCCGGCCAGCCCGAGTTCGCAGATCCCCGCTTCCGCGCCGCCCGCCAGCGCGACGTCGAGCGCGCCCCGACGGATCACCTCGGTCGCGTCGCCGATCGCCTGCGTGCCGGCCGCGCATGCGGTGACGACGGTGGTGTTGTAGCCGAGCAGCCCGAACTGGATTGCGATGTTCGCGCCGGCCATGTTGTTCAGCCGCTTCGAGACGAAGAACGGGTCAACTTTCATGCCGCCGCGCGTGTCCATCGTGCGCACGGCCTCTTCGTCGCTCTGTAGGCCGCCGCCGCCGTTCCCCATCACGACGCCGACCCGTTCGCGGTCGATCCCCTCAAGGTTGAGTTGCGCGTGCTCGATTGCCATCCGCGCCGCGCCGATCGCGAACTGGGAGAAGCGCGCCATCCGGCGGCCGTCCTTGCGGTCCATGTACCGGGTGTAGTCCCAGTCCTTGATCTCGGCGGCAACCTGGCAGGGGTACTTCTCCGGGTCGGCGAGGGTCATCCGCGCGATGCCGCTCTCGCCCGCGACCACGCGCGTCCAGAATTCCTCAAGGGTGTCCCCGAGCGGACTGACCACGCCCATTCCGGTCACGACCACGCGTCGTCGCTCGGCCATCGGAAATCCCCTCACCCCGGAACTGTTCGTGGCGGAGTCACCATGTTAGTCCGTCCGCTGCCCGTCGATCTGTGGAAGGCGGGCTCGAATCAGCGCAGCCCGAGCGCGTGATCGCCGGTGAGCCCCAGCAGGTGCTCGCGCGCGGCGGCGACGGTGTACAGGCTCCCCACCACGAGGATCGCGCCACGCTCGCCCGCGAGGGCGGACGCGATTTCGAGGGCAAGCGGGACGTCGGTCGAGCGCTGGGGGATCGCGCCGCGTTCGCGCATGGCGCGCGTCACGGCGAGCGGGTCGGCGGCGCGTGGGGTCGGCGGCGGCGTCACCACCACCTCGTCACCCTCGCCGATCCCCAGCCCGTCGAGGATCGCGGGCAGGTCCTTGCCGGAGAGGATGCCGAGCACCCAGACGCGCCGCGCCGGGATCGCCAGGCCGCGCACCGCCTCGGCGAAGCGGCGCGCCGCCAGCGGCGTGTGCAGGCCGTCAAGGATCGTCAGCGGCGTGCGCCGGATCACCTCGAAGCGGCCGGGCATCCGCGTCGTCTCCAGCGCGCGCTTCACGGCGGCCTCCGGGATCGGGCCGATCTCTGACGCCTCGGTCGTCGCCCACGCCTCCTCGGCCGCGCGCACGGCGGTCGCGATGTTCTCCGACTGGTGCGGCCCGACGAGCGGCGACTTCAGCCCGCGGTAGGTACGCTTCGGTGTCTTCAGGTCCAGCGTCTGCCCGTCGAGGTTCGAGGTGGTGACGCGCAGCGCGCACTCCGCCGTGACCTCGTGCAGCGTCGCCCCCGCCGCGGCGGCCTTCGCGCGGATCACCATGAGCGCGCTCTCCCGCATGGGCGAGGCGATCACGGCGCACGGGGCGGTGATGATCCCCGCCTTCTCCGCCGCGATCAGCGGGATGGTGTCGCCGAGGATCTCTGTGTGTTCAAGGTCAATCGGGGTGATCACGGCGACCCGCTTGGAGCCGGGGTCGACGGCGTTCGTCGTGTCGAGCCGCCCGCCGAGGCCCACCTCCAGCACCTGCCACTCGCACCCGGCCTCCGCGCCCGCCAACCATCCCATCGCCGTCAGCATCTCGAAGTACGACCATCCCACCGTCGCCGGGTCAGCGAGGACATGGTGCGCGAACCGCGCGAAGGCGTCCGGGGCGACCGGGACGCCGTCGATGACGATCCGCTCGCGGGCAGAGTGCAGGTCGGGAGAGGTGAGCAGCAGGGTGTGCGCGCCCGCGGCGCGCAGGATCGCCTCCGTCAGGGTGGAGACGGTGCCCTTCCCCTTCGACCCGGCGACGTGGACGGTCGGCCGCCGGTCGGGGCGCCCTCGGCCGTCCAGCCAGGCCTCGATGTGGGCGACGTCCCACTTCTTCGCCTCGGCGGCGTTCCCGGATCGCTCGAACCCGCCCCGTGCGAGCAGTCCGCGCGCGGCCTCCGCGTAGGCGGCCAGCGCGGCGGCGTCCGGTGCGGGCGGTGGGATGGTGGCCATGGGAGGCGAGTGTACGGCGGGTGGGGCGCCGGGCGCGGGGCACCGAGGGCCGAACCCGGGGGGTCTCCCGCGGGCGGCCCTGAGCTGGCTAGTTGGCCGCGCGCTCCACCAGGCTCGCCGGCAGGTCGAGGTCATCCCAGCGGATGGGAACCGCGCCCGTGCGGCCGTCCCCCGGTGTCTCGTTGACCTCGATGGCGTGGGCGCTCTGGCTCGCCTCAAACCGCACCCAGTACCGCCCCGGGATGAGCCGGAGCACGCCGGGGGCCAGCCTCAGCGAGCCCAGCTCGCCCTCGAACGGCTGGCCCTGCGCCGGTTGCCCGTCTGCGGCGAGCATCACCCGGGCGCGCCCGAGCACCGCTCCGTGAGCGTCGGTGATCTCGGCCCATCCGGCGTTTGCGAGGCTGACGGGTGCGGGTGACGGGCTCACCACCCGGGAGATGGGCCGGGCGGCGGTCCGGCGGACCGTGCGGCCCAGTTCAACGGCCCGCCGCCAGAGCGCCAGGCCGACCGCACCGGCGGCGGCCGCGGCGACGTATGACGCCACCCGGGCCCCTGACTCAAGCCGGCGTGGAATCCGATGTGGACAGTTGAGGCTGGAGAGGAACATGCCGGAACCCCCACTCTGCCGTGGCCCGGCACAGGCTCCGCAGTCCCCGCCGGGTGACCGACGACCCACTCAGGATACGCCGTCGCCATCGGCGTGGCCGGCCCGAACGCGGCGTCAACGAGGCGAAATCCCTCGTGACGCCGCGCCAGGCCGAGGGTCAGGCGGCGACGGCCGGCACCGGAAGCATCCCGGCGAGCAGGCGCTCGACGGCCATCGTGTGGGCGCAGACGGATTCGTGACGGTAGAAATCACAGACGCATATCAGGGCGCCGCCCTCGATGCGGACTTCGTGGTCGTCGTTGTCGCCGTGGACGGTGACCGCGAGGCCGGAGAAGCGGAACCGGCTGCGCTCCTCGGCGTAACGGTGGGCCTTCTCGATCTTCCCAATCATTCCGGAGTTCAAACGGACCTCCTCCAGCAAACAGCAACGCCGCGGACAACCCGCGGCGTTCCTTGATGGCTGACCAGCACTGGGGAGCGCGGCGCCGCCACCCGGATCCGGGGGGCTGCCGCGGGAGCAGGTGAGCGAGCGTCCATACGCCCTCCTCGACCCTCTGCGGGGTGAGCATACTCCTGAGGCGCTACCCCTCGGGAGGCTGCGAAATCGTCAGCGAGGCTGACTGATAGACTGATCGTCGGAAGCCTCGCGCCCCGGGCGTAGTCCCGGGGTTCCGGCCCTCCCGGGTGCGCGGTGAGATTCCAGTAGCGCTTCGGAAACCGTCTGCCCGGCTGCAGCCAGATTCGAAGCGATTGACGTTTCCTCCGATGTGCCCCTAGCGTTGAGGTTCTGCGCTAACGCGCGTAGACTTGGATGTTGCGTGGGGCGCAGTCAGGTTCAACGGAGCGTGCGGTAACTTCCCCGACGGCTGGTTCGCCGTCCGGGGTTTCACTATGTCCCCCCGGGGATGTGGCCCTCTTTCACCGCTGTTGAGCGGGGCGCCTTCGCCGACTGGCGACGCCGCCCCCGACCGTTGTCCCTCGACTGCCCAGTGTGATCAGCCCTCGGCCGGATGTCCCGGTGCGGGGGGTGAGGGGAGCGCCGCTTGACCACGAACGCCTCGACCAGCACCTCGGACGGCAGCACGGACGCCACCAACCGGCGGATCGTGGTCCCGAACCGTCGGGTGCCGTCACTGAAGAAATCCTTCGGCTCCGGCCGGCATCTCCTCGAGATGCCCAACCTCATCGACATGCCCCGTCGCTCCTACGAGCGATTCCTCACCGAGGGCCTGCGTGAGCTCTTTGACGAGGTCTCCCCAATCGAGGACTTCACCGGCGGCCGCATGGAGCTCTCCTTCAAGGAGTACCGCTTCGAGGAGCCGAAATACACCGAGACCGAGTGCCGCGACCGCGAGCGCACCTACGCCGCGCCGCTGCGCGTGCGCGTCGAACTCCTGGTGAAGGAGACCGGCGAGGTCAAGGAGCAGGAGCTCTTCATGGGCGACGTGCCCGTGATGACCAAGCACGGCACGTTCATCATCAACGGAGCGGAGCGCGTCGTCGTCTCGCAGCTCGTCCGCTCCCCCGGCGTCTACTTCACCTCTGAGATCGACCCGGCCACCGGCCGCAGCCTGACCGCCGCGAAGCTCATCCCGAACCGCGGCGCCTGGCTCGAGTTCGAGACCTCCACCAAGAACATGGTCTCCGTGAAGGTCGACCGGAAGCGCCGCCTGCCGGTCTCCGTCCTCCTGCGCGCCGTGGACATGGAGGAAGGCCTCTCCGACACCGAGCGCGGCACGGACGACCGCATCCGCGCCATCCTCGCCGACGTCGACACGGACGAGGACCACCCCTACCTCGATGCCACCCTCGCGAAGGACACATCGAAGAACCGCCTCGAGGCCCTCGAGGAGTTCTACCGCCGGCTCCGCCCGGGCGACCCGCCGACGCCGGAGAACGCGCGCGAGCTGCTGGAGGCGCTGTTCTTCACCGACCGCCGCTACGACCTCGGCCGTGTGGGCCGGTACAAGCTCAACAAGCGGTTGGGGCTGGTGGACGCGCCGGCCGAGCGCACGCTGCGCCGCGACGACCTGATCGCCATCGTCCGCCGCATCTGGGACCTCAACGTCGGCCGCGGACACGCGGACGACATCGACCACCTGGGCAACCGCCGCGTGCGTTCCTGCGGCGAGCTGCTGCAGAACCAGTTCCGCGTGGGCCTGCTCCGCATGGAACGCGTCGTCCGCGAGCGCATGACGATCACCGACCCGGACGAGGCGACGCCCTCCGCGCTGGTGAACATCCGCCCGGTGGTCGCCGCCATGAAGGAATTCTTCGGCGGCAGCCAGCTGTCGCAGTTCATGGACCAGGTGAACCCGCTCTCCGAGATCGCGCACAAGCGGAAGCTCTCCGCCCTGGGGCCGGGCGGCCTCTCGCGCGACCGCGCCGGGTTCGACGTCCGTGACGTCCACCACAGCCACTACGGCCGCATCTGCCCGATCGAGACGCCGGAAGGTCCGAACATCGGCCTGATCGGCTCGCTCGCCTCCTACGGTGTGGTCAACGACTTCGGCTTCATCGAGACGCCGTACCGCCCCGTGATGCACGAGGTGAAGCGGTCGGACGCGAAGACGCTGGAGAACCGCATCCTCTCCGCGGACGTCGCCGGCACGTCCGGGAAGGTCATCGGCACCGCCGGCACGAAGGTGACGGCCGAGATGGCGAAGGCCCTGGCCGACGCCGCCGACGAGCTGGTCCCGGTACTCCCGTTCCCCTCCGCCGAGGCGGTCTACATGGACGCCCACGAGGAGGAGAAGTTCCGCATCGCCCAGGCGAACTCCGAGGTGGACGCGCACGGGAACCTGATCGCGCGCCGCATCGAGGTGCGGTGGGGCGAGAAGTTCCTCATGGCGAACCCGGTGGACGTCGACTACATCGACGTCTCGCCGAAGCAGATCGTCTCGGTCGCCGCGGCGATGATCCCGTTCCTTGAGCATGACGACGCGAACCGCGCGCTCATGGGCGCCAACATGCAGCGTCAGGCCGTCCCGCTCCTCCGCCCGGAGGCGCCGCTGGTCGGCACCGGCATCGAGGCGGCGGCCGCGTCCGACTCCGGCCAGGTCATCCTGGCCGAGGAGGACGGCGAGGTCATCGGCGCTTCCGCGGACTTCCTGAAGGTGCGCTACGGCTCGGGCCGCGAGGAGTCTTACCCGCTGCTCAAGTTCGTCCGCTCCAACCAGGGCACCTGCATCAACCAGCGCCCGAACGTCGCTACCGGCGACCGCTTCCGCAAGGGGCAGGCGCTGGTCGACTCTTCCTCCACGCACGAGGGTGAGCTGGCGCTGGGCCAGTCCGTCCTCGTCGGCTTCATGTCGTGGGAGGGGTTGAACTTCGAGGACGCGATCATCCTTTCGGAGTCCGTCGTCCGCGAGGACAAGTTCACTTCGATCCACATCGAGAAGTACGAGGTCGAGGCCCGCGACACGAAGCTCGGCCCCGAGGAGATCACGCGCGACATCCCGAACGTGGGTGACGACGCCTTGCGCGACCTGGACGACGAGGGCATCATCCGCGTCGGCGCCGAGGTCCGCGAAGGCGACATCCTCGTCGGCAAGATCACCCCGAAGGGTGAGACCGAACTCACCCCGGAGGAGAAGCTCCTCCGCGCCATCTTTGGCGAGAAGGCGCGCGAGGTGAAGGACACGAGCCTCCGCGTCCCGCACGGCGAGCGCGGCAAGGTGATCGACGTGAAGGTGTTCCGTCGTGAGAACAACGACGAACTCCCCGCGGACGTGAACATGATGGTCCGTGTCTCGATCGCCCAGAAGCGCAAGATCAGCGAGGGCGACAAGATGGCGGGCCGCCACGGCAACAAGGGCGTGGTCTCCCGCGTCCAGCCGATCGAGGACATGCCCTACCTGTCGGACGGCCGTCCGATGGAGGTGGTGCTGAACCCGATCGGTGTGCCGTCCCGAATGAACGTCGGCCAGGTGCTGGAGGTCCACCTCGGGTGGGCCGCCTCCACCCTCGGCTACCGCGCGGTGACGCCGGTATTCGACGGCGCCATCTCGATGGACATCGAGGACCAGCTCGCGGTGTCATGGATCGCCATGCAGGCCAACGCCGTGGAGACGCGCAACGCGCTCGCGGCACGCGACCAGCACGTCGGCCAGCGCGTGGACGTCCCGGCGATGGAGGCCTACCTCAAGGAGGCCGGCTTCGACCCGTCCACCGTCCTGCGTGGTGCGTCTGGCAACGCCCGTCACGCCGCGCTGAGCATCTGGCTCGAAGGCCTCGGCGAGTCGAACGTCCGCAACCTGAGCCAGACGGACCTCGACCTGCGCGTGCGCGCGATGGCCGACCGCACGGGCTTCTCCCCGCCGGTGTGGGGCAAGCAGATCCTGTTCGACGGCCGCACGGGCGAGCCCTTCGACCAGCCGGTGACCGTCGGCTACATGTACATGCTGAAGCTGATCCACCTCGTGGACGACAAGATCCACGCCCGTTCCACGGGCCCGTACTCCCTCATCACCCAGCAGCCGCTGGGCGGTAAGGCGCAGTTCGGTGGCCAGCGCTTCGGTGAGATGGAGGTGTGGGCACTGGAGGCGTACGGCGCCGCCCACATCCTGCAGGAAATGCTCACCGTGAAGTCGGACGACGTCGTCGGCCGCGTGAAGACGTACGAGGCGATCGTCAAGGGCGAGAACACCATGGAACCCGGCGTGCCGGAGTCCTTCAAGGTCCTCGTCAAGGAACTCCAGTCGCTCTGCCTGAGCGTCGAGATCCTGAACGAGGAAGAGGAAGAGGTCGGCTTCGGTGATGACGACGCGGCGTTGCCGCGGCTCGGCATCAACCTGAGCGGCCGCGAGACGGGGGAGGACTAGATGCTCGAGGTCAATGACTTCAACGCGATCCGCCTGTCGCTGGCGTCGCCGTCGCAGATCCGCTCCTGGTCGTACGGCGAGGTCACCAAGCCGGAGACGATCAACTACCGCACGCTCAAGCCGGAGAAGGACGGACTCTTCTGCGAGCGGATCTTCGGTCCCTACAAGGACTTCGAATGCGCCTGCGGCAAGTACAAGCGCGTCCGCTATAAGGGCATCGTCTGCGACAAGTGTGGCGTGGAGGTCGCGCGGGCCAAGGTCCGTCGTGAGCGCATGGGCCACATTTCGCTGGCCGCGCCGGTCACGCACATCTGGTTCGCCAAGGGCGTGCCCAGCCGCCTCGGCCTGCTGCTGGACATCGCGCCCCGCACCCTGGAGCGTGTCGTCTACTTCGCGCAGTACGTCGTCACCGAAGTCCACGAGGAGGCGCGGAAGCACGCCCTCGAGCTGCTCCTCTCGGAGATCGACGGTGAGGTCAGCCGCCGGCAGGGCGACCTGGGCAACCGGATCACCCTGATCGAGCAGAACCTCGCCCACAAGATCGGCGAGATCGCCCAGCGCAAGGACGTGCAGTTCAAGGAGGCGGACGAGGAACTCGCCGCCGCCATCGACGCCGTCATGGGCGAGGCGAAGGCGATGGAGGAGGAACTCCAGTCGCGTCTCGGCGAGAAGCTGCGCGGCAAGCTCACGTTCCGCGACGAGGCGGTGGCCCAGCGCGGCGACGAGGTCACCCGCGAGACGGTCAAGGCACTGAAGGACGCAACCCGTGCCGCCCTCAGCGCGGTCGAAGAGAGCGTCGCCTCCAAGAAGGCAGACGTCTCGCTCATGGCGGACGCTGCCGCGGACCAGCTGCGCGTCCAGTCGAACAAAGACCTCGACCCGCTGCGCAAGCAGCAGGCCGCCATCCGCGACGAGGTGAAGGCGGAATACCAGACCTCCGTCAAATGGCTGGAGCGGCTGCGCGACCCCGTCGCGTCCGACAACCTCGTCGTCCTGACGGAGGCGGAGTTCCGTGACTACGAAGAGCGCTTCGGCCTGGTCTTCAAGGCCGGCATGGGCGCGGAGGCCGTGCTCTCAATCCTCGAGCGCATGGACCTCGAGCGGCTGAAGGTGCGGCTCCAGAAGGAGATCAAAGAGACCTCCGGGCAGCGCCGTCGCAAGGCGACCAAGCGCATGCGCGTGGTGGAGGCCCTCCGCAAGTCCGGCAACCGCCCCGAGTGGATGATCATCTCGGAGCTGCCGGTGCTCCCGCCGGACCTCCGCCCGATGGTGCAGCTGGAAGGCGGCCGCTTCGCGACCTCCGACCTGAACGACCTCTACCGCCGCGTGATCAACCGCAACAACCGTCTGAAGCGGCTGTTGAACCTCGGCGCGCCCGAGATCATCATCCGCAACGAGAAGCGGATGCTGCAGGAGTCCGTGGACTCGCTGATCGACAACGGCCGCCGCGGCCGTGCGGTCGCCGGCTCCGGCAACCACAAGCTGAAGTCGCTATCGGACCTCCTCAAGGGGAAGCAGGGGCGCTTCCGCCAGAACCTGCTGGGCAAGCGCGTCGACTACTCCGGCCGGTCCGTCATCATCGTGGGGCCTCAGTTGCGCCTCCACCAGTGCGGCCTGCCGAAGAAGATGGCGCTCGAGCTGTTCAAGCCGTTCGTCATGCACGCCCTCGTGAAGCAGGGCCTCGCGCACAACATCAAGAGCGCCAAGCGCATCGTTGAGCGGGCACAGCCGGAAGTCTGGGATGTCCTCGAAGAGGTCATCTCCGACCGCCCGGTCCTGCTGAACCGCGCCCCCACGTTGCACCGCTTGGGCATCCAGGCGTTCGAGCCGGTGCTGGTGGACGGCTCCGCCATCCAGCTGCACCCGCTGGTCTGTTTCGCCTACAACGCCGACTTCGACGGCGACCAGATGGCCGTCCACGTCCCGCTCTCCTATGAGGCGGTGGCGGAGGCGCGCCAGGTCATGCTCTCCACGAAGAACCTGCTCTCGCCGTCGGACGGCGAGCCGGTGGTCGCACCGACGCTGGACATGGTCCTCGGCTGTTACTACATGACGTACGACAAGTACGCGGACCAGCCCGACGTCAAGCGGCCGACCTACCAGGACATGGAGGCCGTCCAGCGCGCCTTCGACATGCGCATCGCTCAGGTGCACGACCCGATCGCGTTCCGCCTGCCGGACGGCAGCCGGATCAACACGACGATCGGGCGCGTCCTGTTCAACGAGATCGTCCCTCCCGAGATCGGCTTCCTCAACGCCACGATGGACAAGAAGAAGCTGCGCGAACTGGTCTCTCGCACCTACCGCGAGGTGAGCCAGGAGGCGACGGTCAAACTCGTCGACGCGATCAAAGACATCGGCTTTCAGTACGCCACGCGTTCCGGGACCACCATCGCCGTTAGCGACATCTTCACGCCGCCGACAAAGGTGTCGATGCTCGCGGACGCCGACACTCAGATCGCCGACATGGAGGACCAGTTCCAGATGGGGCTGGTCACCGACGACGAGAAGTACCAGCACGCGATCCGGGTGTGGACTGAAACCACCCAGCGCATGCAGGAAGCGCTGTACGCGTCGCTGCCGCCCGAGAGCCCGCTCGCGATGATGTCCAACTCGGGCGCGAAGGGGAACATCACCCAGATCCGCCAGATGGGCGCTATGCGAGGCCTGATGTCCGACCCGACCGGCCGGATCATCCCGCTGCCCATCCGTTCGTCGTTCCGGGACGGCCTGTCCGTCCTCGAATACTTCATCTCCACGCACGGCGCCCGCAAGGGTCTGGCCGACACGGCCCTCCGCACGGCGGACTCCGGCTACCTCACGCGCCGCATGATCGATGTGGCGCAGGACACGATCGTCCTGCCCGGCTCCTGCGTGGAGCCAGGCGAGGCGATCCCGGGGATCTGGATCCGCCACCGCCCGGGCGACGTCCTGCTCGCGTCGCTCCTCGAGCGGCTCATCGGCCGCTGGGCGGCTGCGCCCATCGCCGACCCGAGCACCGGCGAGGTCATCGTGGAGGCGGACCAGGAAATCACCGAGCCGATCGCCCACCGCATCGTGGACGCCGGCATCGAAGAGGCGTTCGTCCGTTCGCCTCTGGCGTGCCGCATCCGACGCGGCATCTGCCAGCAGTGCTACGGCCGCTCGCTGGCCACCGGCAAGCTCGTCGAGGAGGGTGTCGCCATCGGCATCATCGCGGCGCAGTCCATCGGTGAGCCGGGCACGCAGCTGACGATGCGGACGTTCCACACCGGTGGTGTGGCCTCGTCCGTGGACATCACCTCCGGCCTCCCGCGTGTCGAAGAGATCTTCGAGGCACGCGTGCCGAAGGGCCTCGCGATCCTGAGCGAGATCGACGGTGTCGTCGGCCTCACCCGCACGGGCGACCAGCGCGTGCTTTCGGTCACCTCCACGCGGACGGTGTCCGAGGACTACACGCTGCCTGAGGGCTACGACCTTCAGGTGGAGGACGGCGCGGAGGTCCGCGTCAACCAGGTGCTGGCGCTCCCTGCCGCCGTCGAGGCGACCACCGGCGAGGAGGTCGTCCCGACCGAGCCGATCAAGGCGGTCGCGGACGGCAAGGTGGAGTTCGTCCGCACCGCTGGGCGTCGCCGGCCGACTGGCCTGCGCGTCACCGGCGTCCGCACGGACACGCGGGAGTACCCCGTGCCGGCCAACTCTCGGCTGCGTGTCGAAGGCGGCGAGTACGTCTCCTCCGGCCACCAGCTGACGGAGGGCTCGCTCAACCCGCACGACGTGTTGCGGATCATGGGCCCGGCCGCCTGCCAGCTGTACCTGGTGGAAGAGGTCCAGAAGGTCTATCGCTCTCAGGGCGTGAACATCAACGACCGTCACATCGAGGTGATCGCGCGTCAGATGCTCCGCCGCGTGCAGGTGGACGACCCGGGCGACTCCACGCTCCTCGAGGAGGAGCGTGTCGAACGGCACGCGTTCCAGGCCCTCGTCGACAGCATGGTCGCTGAGGGCAAGATCCCGCCGACCGCGCACCCGGTGCTGCAGGGTGTCACCCGCGCCTCGCTCGAGACCGACTCGTTCCTCTCCGCTGCCTCCTTCCAGGAGACGACGCGAGTGCTGACCGAGGCGGCCCTCGAAGGGAAGACGGACCACCTCTACGGCCTGAAGGAAAACGTGATCATCGGCAAGTTGATCCCGGCCCGGGCCACCATCACGGTGGAACGCCCGACCCCGATCGCCGAGATCGCGATGCCGGAGTCGTTGCTCCTTCCGTTCATGTTCGAGTTCGAACGTGCCGAATCCCTGTCGGACATCTTCGAGCCCGAAGCGGCGCTCGCGGCCGCTTCCTACGTGGCCGAACCGATCTAGCGCACGCATAGCCGGTTCAGACGAAGGGCCCCTGCAAAGGGGCCCTTCTGTTTGTCTGTCGGTGTTCCAGCATGCCTGCGGGGCCATCCGGGCCTCATCGTGCGGCGGCGAGAGTGAGATGATGGACGCGGCATCCCGCCCGCATAGCGGAAGGACACACCCGCATGGAGCCGATCCTCGCTGGCGCCCTGGCGCAGTTCCACGAGGCCGCCGACCAGGTCAGCCTGCGAGACGAGTTACGGGACTACCTCACCGCGTTCAAGACGGTGTTCCAGACGCAATTCCCCGTCGAGATGGACGATGGCTCCATCCGGATGTTCGACGGCGTCCGCGTCCTTCACAACGGCGCGCGCGGGCCCACCAAGGGGGGGATCCGCTACTCCGCCCACGTCGGACTCGATGAGGTGAAGGCCCTCGCGATGCTGATGACGTGGAAGTGCGCCGTGGTCGACCTTCCGTTCGGCGGCGCGAAGGGCGGCGTCACCGTCGAACCCGCCTCGCTATCGTCCAACGAATTGCAGAACCTGACCCGGCGCTTCACGAGCGAGATCATCCCGATCATCGGACCGGACAAGGACATCCCCGCGCCCGACATGGGCACCAACCCCCAGGTCATGGCGTGGATGATGGACACCTACTCCATGACCCACGGCTACACGATCCCCGGGGTCGTCACCGGCAAGCCGGTGGCCCTCGGCGGATCCGAGGGGCGCTTCGAGGCGACCGGCCGCGGCATCCTCGACGTGATGCAGGAGCACCTGCGCGCGCATGGCGGCGTCGCTGGGCGCCGCGTCGCCGTCCAGGGCTTCGGGAACGTGGGCGGCGTCGCCGCGAAGCTGATCCGCGAGGCCGGCGCGAAGGTGACCCACGTCTCCGACAAGGACACCGCGCTGTTCCACCGCGACGGCATCGACACAAGCGCCGCCTACGCCTTCGTCCAGCGCGGCGGCACGCTCGCCGCCTGGCGCGACCAGTTCGCGCGCGACGTCGAGGTCGTAGCCGGCGCCGATGTGCTCACCGCGGACGTGGACATCCTCGTCCCCGCGGCCCTCGAGACCGTGCTGACCGAGGCGAACGCCGGCGCGGTACGGGCGCTACTGATCGTGGAGGGCGCGAACGGCCCCACCACGCCCGAGGCGGACGCGATCTTCCGCGAACGCGGCATTGTCGTGATCCCGGACATCCTCGCGAACGCCGGAGGCGTGACCGTCTCCTACTTCGAGTGGGTCCAGGCGCGCCAGTTCCAGCGCTGGTCGGAGGACCGCGTCAACCAGGAGCTCCAACGGATCATGGCGCGGGCGTACCAGGTGGTCAGCGCACGATGCCCGATCGGCACGCGGACGTGCACGTTGCGCCAGGCGGCGAACTGGGTTGCCATCGAACGTGTCGTGGAGGCGATCACGCTGCGAGGCATCTACCCGTAGGGCGCCTCCATCGCTCTGTCACGATGGAGGATCACCGGCCATCGCTGGGGATAACGCTCCGGCAGGAGCCCCTGTCCCCGCAACCGCTCGTGCTCACCCGCGTGAACCCCGGCCGAATAGAAGGAGCCGCCGCATTCCCGGCAGCGACGGAGCGGGTGTCCGGCATCGTCGTGGACAGGTTGCGGTGTCCCGGGGAATCTGACGGGCTCGACCGCAGGGATACGATGCTCGCATTCCCAGTAGCAGCCCTGCGGACAGAGCGTCGCGTCGGGTCGAGAGATCGTCAGGGTCGGCCCCCGTCCGGGATGTCGTCACGGCGCGCATGTTCGCGAATGTTATAGTCGCCGCGCAACGAGGATGTCCGTCGTGATTGTGCTCGGGCTGCTGGCCGCGGCGTTCATGGGCCTCATGGTCCTGCGCGGCATCGTGCTCCTCTTCGTACCCGCCTCGCCTGATCCGTTCCTGTTCCCGCTTCAGGTCGCGGTCCCGCTGGCGTTGACCTTCGGCATGGTCCTGACGTACATCCTCGGCAGTCTGCTCGGCCTGTTCGGCATGCGGTCGCTCCGCGATTACGAGCAGCGCCGTCGGGAGCGCCGCTCCATCCTCCTGCCGTCGGACGAGCGTCCCGCCGTCCCCGAAGCCACGATCGAGTACTAGCGCCCGTCCCGCGGCCACCGGCGCGCTAGGATCGTCCCGTGCCTCCCACAGAAACCGCCGCCGGCGGACTCGCCGTCATCATCCTGGCCGCCGGCTCGTCCGCGCGGATGGGTGGCGTCGACAAGCTCTGGGCGGACCTCCTCGGGCGTCCCCTGGTCACGCACAGCATCGCCGCCATGGGCACGCTGGAGGGCGTCCGCACCCTCGTCCTCGTGGGGCCGGCTGCGCGTCACGCGGATCTCCTCGCCGGTGCGTCCGACGCCATCGCGCTGGGTGTGGATGTCCGTTGCGTGGAGGGCGGGGCACGCCGTCAGGACTCGGTCGCCGCGGCGATCGCGGCCGCACCGGACGCCGCGTGGTACCTCGTGCATGACGGTGCGCGTCCGTTCGCCTCGGCCGCCCTGGCCCGTCGCGTCCTCGAGGGCGCGCGACGCCATGGTGCAGCGATCCCCGGCATCCCGGTGACGGACACGGTGAAGCACATCGACGCCGATGGCCGGATCCTCGCGACCGTCGAACGCGCGCCGCTGCGTGCCGTGCAAACCCCGCAGGGGTTCGCGGGGCCGTTGCTCCGCCGCGCCCACGCCGAGGTGACCGGCGATGTCACCGACGACGCCGCCATGGTGGAATGGCTCGGCGTCCCGGTGTTCGTCGTCCCCGGCGATCCGGCGAACATCAAGATCACGACCCCGACCGACCTCACCATCGCGCGGGCGCTGCTCGCCGCAGGCGCACCCCAGGAGGCATGACATGCGTGTCGGCGTCGGCTACGACCTGCACCGTTTCCGCACCACCGGAGACACGCGCCTCCGCCTTGGTGGGGTCGACATCGAGGAGGCCCCGCAGCTCGAGGGTCACTCCGATGGCGACGCCCTCATCCACGCGCTGATCGACGCGCTGCTCGGTGCGGCGGGCGAGGGCGACATCGGCCGTCACTTTCCACCGGGCGACCCGGACACGCGGGGCATCGACAGCCGTGAGTTGCTGAAGCGCGTGCAGCGCCTGATCGGCGCGCGGGGCTTCCGCATCCACAACGTTGACACCACGGTGATCGCCGAACGTCCGCGGCTGGCTCCGCACATCGAGTCCATGCGCGAGTGCATCGCGCAGACCCTCGGCCTGCCGGTCGGCTCGGTGAACGTGAAGGCGACCACCAACGAGCGCTTCGGCAGCCTCGGCACGGGCGAGGCGATCGCGGCGATGGCGGTCGCGCTGATCGAGGAGAACGGGCGCTAGTCGGGGGGACGGTCGGGCGCCGTCCTAGCGCTTCACGCTCCAGCGGGTGCCAGCGGCGCTGTCCTCCAGCGTCACGCCGAGGGCATCGAGCTCCTGGCGGATGGTGTCCGCGAGCGCCCAATACTTCTCCGTGCGTGCGGCGATGCGGCGCTCCACGAGCGCGTCAATGGTGCTCGCGACATCGTTGCCGCTGCACGCCACTTCCAGCCGTGACGCGAGTTTCGCGAACGGTGCGGGGTCGAGGCGGGCCGCTGCCTCGTCCGTCGCCCGCTCGACGAGCGTGAGGCCGAGAACGCCCGCGAGTTCGCGGAGTGTCGCCTGAGCGGCCCCGATCTCCTCGCCCGCATCACGGCCACGGTTGATGGCGCGCGCAAGGTCGAAGAGCGTCGCCAGCGCCTGCGGCGTCCCGAGGTCGTCCTCCATCACTTCGATGAACCGCGCGCGCGATGCGGCGATGTCGATGGTGGTTGGCGCCGTGCCGGGGCCGGGCCGGAGCGCTGCGGTCAGGCGTTCGATACCGGCGATGGCCGCGGCCATGGCCTCGTCCGTGAGGTTGTTCGGCTGGCGGTACTTCGAACTCAGGACGTACATGCGGATGGCGTCCGGCGACCAGCGGTCGAGGGCCTCGGCGACGTTGACGACGTTGCCGAGGGATTTCGACATCTTCTCGCCATCGCGCTGGACCATGCCGTTGTGCATCCAGATGTTCGCGAAGGTCGGACCGGGCGCGTGCTGCGCGGCCTCCGCCTGTGCGATCTCGTTCTCGTGGTGCGGAAAGATCAGGTCGACGCCGCCACCATGGATGTCGAACCGCTCACCGAGATAACGGCGCGCCATCGCGGAGCACTCGATGTGCCAGCCGGGACGGCCCAGCCCCCACGGGGACGGCCACGCCGGCTCGCCCGGCTTCTGCGCCTTCCACAGCGCGAAGTCGAGCGCGAACTCCTTGGCGTCGCCGGGCTCGAAGCGCGTGCCGGTGCGAAGGTCATCGATGTTGCGGTGCGACAACTTGCCGTAGTCGGCCTTCGAGCGCACGCGGTAGTACACGTCGCCGGCAGGGGTCACGTAGGCGAGGCCGTTCGCGACGATCTCCTCGATCATCCCGATGATGTTGTCGATCTCCCGGGTCACCCGCGGCCGTACGTCCGGCAGGATCAGGCCGAGCGCCTGCTGTTCGCGCTCCCACTGCTCGATGTTCGCGTTGGCGAGTTCGAGCGGGTCGCGCCCCTGCTGGGCGGCGCGGTCGATCAACTTGTCGTCCACGTCGGTGTAGTTGGAGACGAATGTCACCTGGAGGCCGCGCCAGCGCAGGTAGCGGACGAGCACGTCATACACCATGAGCGACATCGCGTGGCCCACGTGGGCGGCGTCGTACGGCGTGACACCGCAGACGTAGAGGCCGATCCGGCCCGGTGTGACGGGGACAAGATCCTCGACTGAGCCGGTGAGGGTGTTCTGCAGCCTCACCCGAGCGGCTCCCGGCCTTCGCCGCCTGCGCGCTGCTCGTCATGTTTGCGCTGCGCCTCAAACGACGTGACCTCCGCCTCGATGGCGGTCAGACGGCGCTCGAGGGCGTCGATGCGGTCCCACTCCGGGTCGGGCAGTCGCTCGATCGTGTCGTTCGTGCGGTTGGCGTAGGCGATCACATGGCCGGGGACGCCGACGACGGTCGCCCCGGGCGGGACGGAGGAGACGACGACCGAGCCGGCGCCGATCTTCGCGCCCGCGCCGATCGTGACCGCGCCGATCACCTTCGCGCCCGCGCCCACGAGGACGTCGTCCTCCAGCGTCGGGTGCCGCTTCTCGTGCCGGGTGGAGGTGCCGCCGAGGGTCACGCCCTGGAGGATGTGGCAGCGGTCGCCGATCTCGGCGGTCTCGCCGATGACCACACCCATGCCGTGGTCGATGAACAGAAAGTGTCCGATCCGCGCCTTCGGGTGAATGTCGATGCCGGTGACCATCCGTGCCGTGTTCGCGATCAGCCGCGCGAGCAACGGGAATCCGGCGGCGTCGACCCGGTGGGCGACCCGATGCGCGATCAGGGCGTGGACGCCGGGGTAGGTGAGCAGCACCTCCAGCGCCGAGCGCGCGGCAGGGTCACGCTGCATCGCGGCGTGGATGTCTTCGCGCACACCGTCCAGGAATCCCACGGTCGTCGCCTTTGCGGCACGCGCCACCCCCTGGGGATCGGGGCTCGCGCGGTCACCTATCGTACCGCGCCGCCGCCCGAATCTGGCAGGAGGTCGGGGTCACCCGGTGCGCGACCCCGACTCCACTACCGGGGCTCGGGTTCGGAGGCGCGCTCGGGAGTGACGAAGCCGGAGTCGAAGGAGAGGACGGCGGCCTGGGTGCGGTCGCGCACATCGAGCTTGGCGAGGATGCGCTTCACATGGGTCTTCACGGTGCCCTCGCTGACGACGAACGCCTCGGCGATCTCGGCGTTCGAGTAGCCGCGGGCGATCAGCAGGAGGACATCCCGCTCGCGCGAGGTCAGGGTGGCGATGCGCGCGTCGAGGGTGACGGGCTCGGCGGCCGGGCCGTCCTCGATGGTCGCGGGTGGGGCGGGGATGTCGCGCGCGCGGCTACCGAGCATCAGCCGGGCCCACTTCGCGTGAAGGACGGCCCAGCCGGAGGCGGCGTACGCCGTCGCGACGATGCCCAGCAGGCCAAGCGGGACGAACCAGAGCGTCTCCGCAACAGAGTCGATGGCGCCCCACGACCCGAAGTCGAAGACGATGTCGCCCGCTGGGACATCGCCGAAGTTGATCACCGCCTCGTGGGGCTCGTCGAAGGGACCAACCCCTGTGGCGAGCAGCGGAGCGAGTGAAAACAGGACTGAGGTCGCCGAGAGGACCGAGAACACAACGAGCGCGACGATCCCGGTCACGAGGTGGGAGCCGAGGTAGACGAGGCCGGTCCAGGTGGAGGGGTCGGTGAGGACCTGCTTCGCCTGCTCGCGCTTCGGCACATCCTTTTCGTACCAGGTGGGGGGACGTCGAATCTCGGTGCCGACGAGACGACAGGCGAGCCACGCCTCGAGGTCGCCCGCCCAGCGGGAAGCGATGACCCCAAGGAGGATCAGGGCGAGACCGGGGATCGACCAGGCGAGCGCGCCGCCGGTGGAGAAGACGACGGCGATGAAGACGAAGTAGGCAAGGCCGAGCGGGAACTGGAGGGCGACGTACGCTACCCGCTTCGGCACCTTCCATCCCCATACGGGGTCGAGCATGCGACGGAAGCGACCGGGCGCCGGGGCGGCGGGCGCCTCGGGCGATGTTCCAGCCGTGGCATCGAGGGCGGCGGTATAGGCAGTCACGGGGGCGTCCTTCCGAATAGGTGTGTGTCTGGTGCGCCCCATGCTGTCCTCGACGCCCCGAGCAGGCGTCCCCCTCGGGAGGGATTGTCACCGATCGAGACGCATCCGGCGGTGGTATTCGGCCGCCTCGGGAGCGGATTCGAATCTACAAGGCCGGCTTCCGGGCCAGCAGCACCTCGGTGTCGCCGGGCCAATCCCAGAACGTGCCGGCAGGGGAAGTCGATGTCAGCAACGCGCGCAGGTCGGCGTCGAACGCCTCCAGCCGGTCGCCGAAGAGCGGCGGCGCGGCGTACGACATCGAATGGACGCTCGCCAGCACGTCCTCGACGGACTGGACGAGATCAGCCCGCCCATCGAGGTAGACCGTCCGCGGACGCCCGAAGCGGGTGCGGGTGAACAGTGTTTCGTACCGCTCAGTTGGAAGCACGACCGTGCCCTGGCCCGCCCGCCGGTCCGGCCCGAGGTAACGGCCGATGACCTCTTTGATGGCATCGTGGGGGATCGGCGGAGCCCCGGCGGGGCCCACCAGGCGCGGGCGTCCTTCGACCATGTGGCTCACCAACGCGATGACACCGCCCGGCTCCAGCAGGTCGTAGACCACCTCGGCGACGGACTCGCGGTCAGTCCAGTGGAACGACTGGGCGAACACGACGAGCGCGAACCGTCCGAGGGCGAGCGCCGGAAGGTCCTCCGCGCGCCCCTGCAGCCAGCGAACGTTCCGCACGCCTCGACGCCCCGCGTAGGCCGCCGCTTCCGCCAGCATTTCGCCGTCCGGGTCGAGGCCCACGACCTCGGCGGCGTACGGGGCGAGATCGACGGCGACGGTGCCCGGCCCGCAGCCGACGTCGAGCGCGCGATGCCCGGGTAGGTGGGCCTCCGTCGCCAGGAACTCGGAGAGTGAGCGGGAGTACGGCGGCCGCCCGCGCAGGTAGTGGGCGGCCGTGCCGCTGAAGAGCGTGGGGTCGTAGGGAGCGGTCACGCCTCGATCTTCGGGGAGAGTGTCGAGTGGTGACAAACGCTGGTTCGACACCCCTCGGCGAGGGCGGGTAGAGTAGGGAATCCGCGGACGTCTCCCCGACGATCGGCAGCCCGAAGGTATGGCCAAGTACATCTTCGTCACCGGCGGTGTGGTTTCTTCCGTAGGGAAGGGGATCGTGTCCGCCTCACTCGGCCGGATCCTGAAGGCGCGCGGGCTCTCCGTCTCCATCCTGAAGCTCGACCCGTATATCAACGTGGACCCTGGCACGATGTCGCCGTACCAGCACGGCGAGGTCTTCGTGACCGACGACGGCGCCGAGACCGACCTCGACCTCGGGCACTATGAGCGGTTCCTCGCGGCTGACCTGTCGAAGCTGAACTCCTCATCCTCCGGACAGATCTACGAAGAGGTGATCCGGAAGGAGCGCCGTGGGGACTACCTCGGCGGCACGATCCAGGCGATCCCGCACGTCACGAACGAGATCAAGCGCCGGATGCGCCTGGCGGCGACCAGCCCGCGGGCGGACGTGGTGATCGTCGAGGTCGGCGGCACGGTGGGCGACATCGAGGGCCAGGTGTTCCTCGAGGCGATCAGCCAGATGCGCTACGCCTCCCCGAAGGACGAGACCATCTCGATCCATGTGACGCTGCTGCCGCACATCGGCTCGACGCACGAACTGAAGACGAAGCCGACGCAGCACTCCGTGCGCGAACTGCGCTCCTTCGGCATCCAGCCGGACGTGATCGTGGCGCGCTCCGACCACCCCGTCCCGGAGAGCCTGCGCGAGAAGATGGCGCTGTTCTGCAACGTGCAGAAAGAAGCGGTGATCGCGCTCCAGACGGCCGAGTCGATCTACGAGGTACCGCTGATCCTCGAAGCGACGGGGCTCGGCGACCTCGTGACGAAGGCGCTCGACCTCGGCACGGCACGGCCCAACCTCGAGGAGTGGGCGCAGTTCGTCGAACGGCTGCACCGCCCGGAGCGGGCGGTCAGCATCGCGATCGTCGGCAAATACGTCGAACTGCACGACGCCTACCTCTCGATCAAGGAAGCCCTCGTCCACGCGGGCGTCCACCACCACGCCGCGCTCGACATCCGCTGGGTGCATTCGGAGGAGCTCGAGGGCGGCGACCCGGCGCAGGTGATCGGCGACGTGGACGGGATCCTGCTCTGCCCCGGTTTCGGCGACCGCGGGATGGAGGGGAAGATCCAGGCCGTGCGCTACGCGCGCGAACAGAAGATCCCGTACCTCGGCGACTGCCTGGGCCTGCAGATGCTCGTGGTCGAGTTCGCGCGCAACGTGGCCGGGATGCCAGGCGCGAACACGACCGAGGCCGACCCGCGCGCCCCGTTCCCGGTGATCTCGCTGCTCTCCGAGCAGCAGGAGGTCCACGAGATGGGTGGCACGATGCGCCTCGGCGGGTACGACTGCCTGCTGATGCCGGGGACCAAGGCGGCCGCGGCCTACGGCACCGAGATGGCGCGCGAGCGTCACCGCCACCGGTACGAGGTGAACAACGCGCTGCTGCCTCAGCTCGAGCAGGCGGGTCTGGTCGTCGCTGGACGCGACGCGGGCACGGGGCTCGTGGAGATCTGCGAGCTGCGCGACCACCCGTTCATGGTGGGGGCGCAGTTCCACCCGGAGTTCACGAGCCGCCCGAACCAGCCGAACCCCCTGTTCCGCGACTTCATCGGCGCGGCGGTGAAGCGCCAGCAGGCGCGCGCCTCGGCCGCCTCGGCCTCCGGCGTCGCGTGACATTCTGGCGGTTCCTCCACCTGACCTCGCTCTTCCTCATGATGGGAGGGGTGGGCGCCACCGTGGTGCCGATCTGGAAGGCCTGGGTGGCGCCGACCATCGAGGAGAAGTCGTTCCTACTGAACGAAGCGCAGCGCGGCGAGACGCTGGTGCTGCTCCCGGGGCTCATCGCGACGTTCTTCTCGGGCTATTTCTGGGCGACCGCGGCGGACTGGAACGTGATCACCACCGGCTGGCTGGTGGCGCTCCAGGTGCTGACGATGCTAGACATCTTCATCTTCGTCCCGCTGATGGGGATCGGCCTGCGTCGCGTGCGCTACCTCGCGCTGGCAGCGCGGAAGCATGGTTCCGAAACACCCGAATTGCACGACGCGCTGGAGGACAAAGTCCCGCTCGTCTTCGGTACGCTGATCGTCGCCACCATTCCTCTGATGGTCTGGCTCCCCGTCTTCAAGCCGTTCTAGCCCGCCCTTCCAGCATCGCCTGGACAGGCACACGATCCGAGGCCGCACATGAAGATCTTCCTCGACACCGCCAACATCGACGACATTCGCCGCGGCGCGGCGATGGGCGTGCTCGACGGCGTAACGACGAACCCGACCCTCGTCGCGCGCGAGGGCGTCGACTACAAGGCACGCGTCCTCGAAATCTGCTCGGTCGTGGACGGCCCGATCTCCGCCGAGTGCATCTCGACGGAACTGGAAGCGCTGGTCGAAGAGGCACGCCGCGTCGCGGCATGGCACCCGAACATCGCGGTGAAGATCCCGATGACCGAGGTGGGGCTGGCGGCGATCAGGCGGGTGAGCGCCGAGGGCATCCGGGTCAACACGACGCTGATCTTCTCGGCGAACCAGGCGCTCCTTGCAGCGAAGGCCGGGGCCGCGTTCGTCTCGCCGTTTGTTGGCCGGCTGAACGACGCCGGGCACGACGGCATGGAAGTGATCCGGGAGATCGTGCAGGTATTTGACACCTACCAGATCGATTGCGAGGTGCTTGCCGCCTCGATCCGCGGCCCACGCGACGTGACGGAGGCTGCGCTGGCGGGCTCCCACATCGCGACGATCCCGGCAGCGGTGCTGTTCCAGATGGTGGACCACCCCCTGACGGACAAGGGGATCGAGATCTTCCTGGCGGACGCGAAGAAGTACGCGCCGGTCTAACGGTCATCGAATAGACCGGCTACGGGAGGGATGCGCGGGAATGGCACTTGCCCTCCGGCCGGATTTACGCCTACAGTCAGAGAGCCGTCACGCTCGTGACCGCTCCCTGTGAAGCCCCTCGTGCCACCCCTGCGCGCCGGGCGCCTGCGATCGAGCAGGTTGTATCCATCCAGACCCGCACAGACTCAGGTGGTTCCATGACCACATCCCCGCGCGGACGCGATCTCGCGTCTTCGGATGTCCCGAACCGAACTCGACGCAGGCCCGGTGGTGGTGGCGGCGGTCGCCGCCCCGGAGGCACGCGCGGCGGCAACGGCCGTCCGCCGCAGGGTGACCCCTCCCTGGAGCAGTTGCCCGACATCGACCCGACGGTCCCCGTCCTCCACATCGCCGAACTCGAGACCCAGCCTCGCGAAGACCTCATCGAGATGGCCGAGGAGGAATTCGACATTGAGGGCGCGGGGGGGATGCTCAAACAGGAGCTGATCTTCCGCATCCTGGAGGCGCAGGCCGAACGGAACGGGACGATCTTCTCCGGCGGCATCCTGAATGTCGTGGACGACGGTTTCGGCTTCCTCCGCGGCGAGCGGCTGCTCCCCGGCCCGAACGACGTCTACGTCTCGCAGTCACAGATCCGCCGCTTCGGCCTTCGATCCGGCGACTACGTCACCGGCCAGGTACGCCAGCCGAAGACCTCCGAGAAGTACTACGGCCTCCTCCGAGTGGACGCGGTCAACGGCATGGACCCCGAGGAAGCCAAGCGCCGGCCCGACTTCGACGCGCTGACGCCAATCTTCCCGAACCAGAAGTTTCGTCTGGAGACGGTGCAGCACGAGGTCTCCCAGCGGACGGTGGACCTCTTCTCCCCGGTCGGCAAGGGCCAGCGCGGCCTCATCGTCTCCCCGCCGAAGGCCGGCAAGACGATGCTGCTGAAGTCGATCGCCCACGGCATCACGGCGAACCACCCGGAGGCGCACCTGATGGTGCTGCTGATCGGCGAGCGCCCCGAGGAAGTCACGGACATGCGCCGCTCCGTGCGCGGGGAGGTCATCGCCTCCACGTTCGACGAGCCGGTGGAGGACCACACCCGGGTGACCGAGGCGGCGCTGGAACGCGCGAAGCGCCTGGTCGAGGGCGGCGTGGATGTCGTGATCCTGATGGACTCGATCACCCGCCTGGCGCGCGCGTACAACACGGCGATGCCGACCTCCGGCCGCACGCTCTCCGGCGGTATGGACCCCATCGCGCTGTACCCGCCAAAGCGGTTCTTCGGCGCGGCCCGCAACACGGAAGAGGGCGGCAGCCTGACGATCATCGCGACCTGTCTCGTGGAGACCGGCTCGCGGATGGACGACGTCATCTTCGAGGAGTTCAAGGGCACCGGGAACATGGAGCTGCGGCTCTCCCGCCGGCTCGCGGAGAAGCGGATCTTCCCGGCCATCGACGTGCTCGCCTCGTCGACGCGGCGTGAGGATCTCCTGTTCGGCGAGGATGAACTGAAGCAGGTGTGGCTGCTCCGCCGCATGGCCTCGATGCTCGAGGAAGACTCCGGCGACGCCGCGGAGCGGATCATCGAGCGACTCAGCCGCACGGTGGACAACGTCGAATTCCTGGCGACCCTCAAGGGGATGTAGCGCAGGATTCCGTATCCGACAGCAGCGGCCGGGGCAGCGTTCCGGGCACGCTCAGGGAGCGGACGCCGGTGATACCGGCCCAGATCGAGGCGTTCAAGTGCATCAGAATACCCTACCTGGGTATGTGCCTATTTCTCACTAACTCACATGGTTAAGCCGGGTTCACATGGTACGATCCCGCAGTGCCCAGCGGTTTGTACCGCAAAGCACAATACGTCCAGTCGCGCGGGGAGCCGGGATTGCCGGCCTGGGCGCCGCCCGTCAGGGGCGGTCAGAACGGGAGCCGGCCGAGGCGTGCCTCGGCCCAGTGGGGGGTCTCTCTTGCGAGGCACCATTGCTCCACCCACGCGCCCGCGCCGTAGCCGAACGTTGCTCCGTGCGCGCCTGCACGCGCAGCCTCAACGCCACCGCCGCCTCTCCCTCGCACCCTCGGGCGCTTTCGCCGCACTCCTCGGTGTCCTGGTCTTCGCCGGGTTCTTCCCGGTCCGTGTCGCTGGCACGGCGACCCAACCGTTGTTGGCCGCCAACCGCATCTCGCTCCCCGGTTTGCCAGCCGCTTCGGGTGCTGGAGCCGGTTCAGAGCTCGCCGCGCGCGCCGTCCCGCTGACGATTGTCGCGCCGCAGGTCACCGGGGACGCCGTCCTCTCTGCCCAGAACTCGACGGACGCGGCGCGCCAGGCGCTCCTACAGCAGCAGCAGAACGGCCAGGGCGCGGGCGGCCCTGCCCAGCAGACGGACCGAACGCCGATCTTCTTCGAGTACAAGGTCCAGAACGGCGACACCGTCTCCGGCATCGCCGCCCGCTTCGGCATCGCGTCGAAGTACATCTCCTGGAACAACGTCGATATCCTGAGCGACGTCGACTCGCTCACCCCCGGCATGACGCTGCAGATCCCGAGCGTGGAGGGCATCATCCACTCCGTCCGCTTCGGCGAGACGGTGTCGGAGATCGCGTCCCGGTATGACGCGAAGTCGCGCGACATCGTGGAGTTCCGCGCGAACGGTCTGGCGGGTGACCCGAACCGGCTCCGCGACGGCACGCTCATCCTCGTGCCGGGCGGGCGCATCGTGCCGCTGGCGCCTGCCCCGCGTCCGGCCCCCGCCGCGACCGCTGCCCCTGCGGCGCCGGCCGCTCCGGCCCCCGCGGCGCCCCGCTCCACGGCCACCTCCACCGGCTGGGTCTGGCCGGGCTCAGGTCCGCTCACCTCTCCTTACGGCCCGAGTCACCCGCTGGGCATCGACATTGGCACGGGGTACGGCGGGGAGATCGTGGCGGCACGCGACGGCACCGTAACGTTCGCGGGCGGCAACCCGTGTTGTTCGTACGGCTACCACGTCATCATCGGGCACGACGCCGGGTACGAGACGCTGTACGCCCACCTGTCCAGCATCACCACCCAGATCGGCCAGAAGGTCCGCGCCGGCGATATCATCGGCTACTCCGGTACGAGTGGGCGGGTGACCGGCCCCCATCTGCACTTCGAGTTACGCCGCAACGGCGCGCACCAGAATCCGAGCGCGTACCTGCCGTAGACCTCCGTGTCCTTCGAACCACGCGAAAAGGGCGTCCCGCTGGACGCCCTTTTCGATCTTCCATGAACAGAGATGGTGCCTAGGCGCGTGCCTCCAGCAGGACGACGCGCAATTCCTCGCTGTCACCTCCGCGACGGTTGACGGTGAAACGCGATACCGGCGGCTCCTGCTTGCCACCCACTGCCGCCAGGAAGGCGTTGAGCGCCTCCGGCTCCGCGGGGTCGTAGCCGACGGGGATGACGATCGACGGCTCGATGTGCCGGATGGCGCGGGCCGCCTCCTTCGGGTCGAGGGTGTCCGCGAGCGCGATGGGAATCATGACGATGTCGACGTCGGAGAGCAGGTCCAACTGCTCCTTGGTCGGTTGGGTCCCAAGCCCGCCGAGGTGCGCCCAGCGCAGATCCTCGGCCGCGAAGTGCCAGATCACGCTGCGCACGCCGGAAAGGTCGAGCGACTCCTTGAGGGCGCCGGCGACCGCCTCGATCTGGACGCCGCGGATCTCGTACTCGCCAGGGCCGCGGAGGACGATCGGCGGGCCGTCCGCCGGGGCCACGGCGTTGACGCCGTTCCGCAGCGGGTCGTCGTGGCTGACGGTGACGATGTGCGCATCCGGCCGGCCCATGGTGCCGCCCGCCGACCTGTCATAGGGGTCCATGACTACGGCGGCGGTGCGAGTCCGAACGCGCACGGCGGCGTTGCCCAGCCAGGTGATGTCCATGCCTCGATCCTATCGGGGCCACCCGCCGGGGGCTATGGCATCGCTTCGTCCGGGATGGCGAGCACGTCCCCCGCGGCCCCAGAGGCGGCAGGGATGGGACGCATCGAGGCGGGGTGGCAAATGGCGAGGGTGGCGTTGTGTGCCCAACCGGTCGCGTTCACCATCGCAACGCGGAGGGTGTCCACGCGGGGCCCGTTCGGGCTGGCGTCCAGGTCGACCTCGGGATCCTCGCGCACGAGGTTTCGCGTACCGGGGATCTGCTGGCGATGCATCGCCTCCAGCACCACGGCGAGCGCGAGCGGCCCGGAGGCGGCGAGCGCATGGCCGAGGTGGGACTTCAGCGCCGGCGTGTACATGTGATGGCGGGCGGACGCGCCGAAGATCATCCGGACGGCGTGCGCCTCCAGGCGGTCGCCCTCGACGTTGCCGGCGGCGTGGAGCGCGAGGAGGTCGACCTCCGACTGGATGCGCCCGCTGGTTACGAGCGCGAGCTGGATGCTGCGCGCGATCTGGTCGGCATCGAAGCCGGGGATGCCATCACGGCCGGCAGAGAACGTCATCGCCTCCCCCTCGATCTCCGCGAGGATGCGCGCCCCGCGGGCGACGGCGACTTCAAGACGTTCGAGGACGACGACGGCCGCGCCTTCGGCGAGGACGAAGCCATCGCGGTCGAGGTCGAGCGGACGTGATGCCTCGTGCGGGGCGCCATTGCGCGTGGAGAGCGAGCCGGTGCCCTGGAAGGCGGCGAGGGAGAGCGGTGTGACGGGCGCCTCCGCGCCTCCGGCGACGGCGACCAGCGCGTCGCCGCGCCGGAGGATCGCCGCGGCCTCGATGATCGCCGCTAGGCCGCCGGGGGCGCGGTTCTCCAGTTGCAGGACGGGACCGGTGGTCCCGAGAAGGGCGGCGATCCGTTCGGCGGCGGCATGCGGCCGGGCGTTCGCGGCGAGGGTGGCGACCGCGCTCGCGATCTCGCCGGCGACCAGGTGGCGCGCGCCATCGAGCAGGCGGTCTTCCTCGGGGCGCTCGGAGGCCATGACCACGGCGACCTGCGCGCGGTTCTGCGCCGTGAAGGTGACGCCAGCGCCCTGCACCGCGGAGAGGGCGGCGCTGACGGCGAAGCGTGAGCGGCGGTCGAGGGCGGCCCAGTATTCCGGCTTGAACCGTGGATCAGCGTCGTCGCGCACCTCCGCGGCGATCCGCGTCGCGAATGGCGAAGCGTCGAAACGCGTGATCGGCCCGACGGCGCTGCGCTGCTCCGCCATCGCCTCCCAGATCTCGCCCGTGGTACGGCCGAGGGCGTGGACGACGCCCACTCCCGTGATGACGACGCGCGGGCGAGGCGCTTCAGACAGATCGGAGGGCTGGCCCTCGGTACGTGTGTAGACGATCTCGGCCGGACGCGAGGTCACAGCGACGTCACGCCGAGGGGCTCGCCACCAGTGCGCCGGTGGGCATGCGGACGGCGGAGGGCACGCGCACACCCGCCCATTCGAGGACGAGCGCCCCCCAGGTGAGCCCGCCGCCGAAAGCCGTCAGCAGGAAGCGGTCTCCGGCCGCAAGACGGCCACCCGCAACGGCCTCGGCCAGCGCGATCGGGATCGTGGCGCTGGAGGTATTCCCGGTGCGGTCCACGTTCACGAACACACGCTCCATCGGCATGCCCAGGCGGTCGGCGACCGCCGTGATGATGCGCAGGTTCGCCTGGTGCGGCACCACGAGCGCGAGATCGTCAGCCGTCAGGCCGGCGCGGCGGAGAGCCTCCGACGAGGCGTCCGCCATCGCGGTGACGGCGTGCCGGAAGACGTTGCGGCCGTCCATGATGATCTTCGCCTCGTGCGACAGCGCGGTCGCACTGCACGGGCCCTGTGAGTAGAGCAGCGGCGCCTGCGCCCCGTCCGCGCGCAGGACCATGGCGTCCACGCCACCCGGCTCACCATCGGGCGCTCGCTCCACGACGACAGCGCCCGCGCCATCGCCGAACAGGACGCAGGTGCCGCGGTCAGTCCAGTCCACGATGCGGGAGAGCGTCTCGGCGCCGACGACGAGAGCGCGTTCGGCCTGGCCGGCCACGATGAAATTGGTCGCGACGGAGAGCGCGGAGAGGAAGCCGGTGCAGGCGGCGTTCACATCGAACGTGCCGGCGCGGGTCGCGCCGATCTGGTGCTGGATGAGGGTGGCGGCGGCGGGAAAGAGGCCATCCGGAGTGCAGGTCCCGGTGACGATGAGGTCGAGGTCCGTGGCCTCGATCCCGGCGGTCGCGAGGGCGCGTCGGGCGGCCTCGGCCCCCATGGTGCTCGTCGTCTCGTGGTCGGCGGCGATATGGCGCTCACGGATGCCGGTGCGCTCCACGATCCAGGCGTCGTCCGTCTCCACCATCCGCTCGAGGTCAATGTTCGTGAGGATGCGCTCGGGCAGGTAGGCACCGACGCCGGTGATGCGGGCGGCCAACCTCATCGCGTCGTCCTTTCGCGAGGGGGGGCGGCCTCAATCTCGTTGAGCAGCCGCTGCAATTCACGAAGCGTGCGGTGGTGAAGAGCCTTCACCGCGCCTTCCGTGCGCCCCATGATATCCGCGACCTCGGCGTTGGAGCGGCCATCGACGTATTTCAGGGCGATCAGCCTCTGGCGTTCCGGAGCGAGGGCGGCGACCGCCGCACGCACCCGCATGATCGCCTCGTTCTGTTCGAGGCTCTCCGCCGGGCCGGGAAGGTCCGAGGCAACATCCAGGGCGGCGTCGAGCCCCTCGGTGGACGGGCGCCGACCCCTGGCGCGGTACCAGTTGAGCAGCAGATGGTGGGCGATCCCCATCAGCCAGGCCCCGAACTCGCCGCGTCCGCGGTACTGGTCCAGCCCGGCGAGCGCCTGGACAAAGGTGCGGGAGGTCAGTTCCTCCGCCTCTGCCGGGCTGGAGGTGCGGTGCAAGAGGTAGCGGTAGATCCGCGGCGCATGGGCCTCGTACAGCGCGGAGAACGCCGGGGGGTCGGCAGCGGCAGCGACCCGCTCCTCGCGTTCCGCCTCCGAGGCGGGTGGAGCGGCGTGCTGGGACGGGTGGCGACGGGGCTGGGCCATCCTCAGTCGCTCCCGCCTCGCCGCGGCCCGCTTCCGTGCAGGCATACGCGCAGACTAGGCGAGGCGCCCGGAGACCGCGACGCCTCGCCGTGGTTGGTCAGCGGGTGATGGCCGGAAGCGGCCGAGCGTCGGGGCCGGAGGGCACCTCAAACGTGTTCAGCACGCACCCGAGCATGGCGTAGTACCCGACGAGCGTGGCGAGGTCGACCATGCCCTGGTCGCCCAGCCGTGCGTGGAGCCCCTGGAAGACCGCCTCGGAGACGCGGCGCTTCGGCCCGAGCAGCTCCCGGACGAACGTGATGATTTCGGTATCGCGGGCGGTCAGCCCCTTCAGGTCGCCGCGCTTCGCGACGACATCGACGGTCGCCTCCGGCACGCCTGCCTCGATCGCTAGGCGGCTGTGGCCCCCCCACTCGACCTCCGTGTCAAACTCCCGGGCGGTGGCGATGATCGCGAGTTCGCGCTCGGCGGACGGGAGGTCAATATCAAAACGGACGTGGTCACCGACACGGGCGACGCGCTCGGCGGCGGCGGGGCTGTGCATGAGGACGCCGAACGGGCCCCCGACGCGCCCGCCCCGGCGCTCGGCCACGGCGTCCCAGGCCTGCTTCCCGGCGGCGTCCAGTGGTTCTCGCTCTGCGATGGGCTGGATACGCATGGCTGCCTCCTCGGCTGTCGCCCGGAGATGACGGGCGGGAGCGGAGTATATGGAGCGCGCGAGGGGTTGTTCGGGCGATCCCGTGGATTGACCTGCTGGCGGGAGTCTGCCAGAATTTGGAGCATGAGTTAGCACTCTCTCCCCGAGAGTGCTAACAGGGGGGGCGATGGTGCTCACCGAGCGTCGCGCGACCATCCTCGGGCTGGTAGTGCGGGAATACGTCCAGACGGCTGAGCCCGTCTCGTCAAAGGCGCTGGTCGACCGTCGAGGCCTTGATGTCTCGTCGGCGACGGTGCGAAACGAGATGGCGCGGCTGGAGGACGAGGGGTATATCACCCACCCGCACACGTCGGCGGGCCGGATTCCGTCCGACCTCGGCTACCGCACGTACGTGCAGTCGCTGATGGCGGAAGAGCCGGTAGGGGTCGATGAGCAACGGACCATCACCCACCAGTTGCATCAGGTGGCTGGCGCGCTGGACGAGTGGTTGAGCCTGACGGCGACGATCCTCGCGGGTGCGGTGGGGAACGTCGCGGTCGTGACACGGCCCCGGACCGTGACGGCAGGGCGACTCCGGCACCTGCAACTGGTCGAACTGAACCCGGACACCGCGCTCCTGGTGGCGGTGATGGACGACGGGCGACTCCGGCAGCGGCTGGTGCCGCTTCGGATGCCGGCGACGCAGGCGCAATTGCAGGACCGGGCGGCGCGACTGAACGCGCGCCTTGCGGCGATGGACGGGGCAGGCGCACGCGCGCTGGCCGCGGAGATGGCAGATACGGACGAAGCCAGCATCGTGCGGGAGACGGCCGAGTTGATCGAGGAGCATCGCGGGGCTGAAGAGACCTATCTGGACGGACTGTCTCGCGCGCTCCGCCAGCCGGAGTTCGCGGATCCCGACCGGATGCTGGACGCGGTGGCGCGGCTTCAGGCGTATCGCCTGCGCTCCCTGCTGGAGGGCGCGGCGGATGCACAGCCGGGGGAGACACGGGTCGTCATCGGCAACGAGCTGGCCGCCGACGAAATGCAGGACTGGAGCGTGGTGATCGCGCGGTACGGCGACTCGGACGCGGCCGGTACGGTCGCGGTGGTCGGACCGACGCGGATGGCGTACGAGCGGACGATCCCGCGTGTGCGTTACATCGCCTCCTTGATGGGACAACTCCTGCGCGACATGCGGTAACGACCGCGCGTGGGACCGGGCCGAGGGCGGGCCGCAGCGGCGCGGCGCCCCCTCCGGAGAAGGTGACGATGACGGACGAAGAGCAGTCCCCCGGCACGCCGGAGGCTACGGCATCCCTCGGCGCCGAGGGCGAACCCGACGTTGAGTCGCTGCGCGCGGAGCTCGAAGCCGCGCGGGGGGCGCATGCGCGGGCGGTGGCGGACTATCAGAACCTGCTCCGTCGATCGCGCGACGAACGCGCGGAGTGGAGCGCTGCGGCGGTGGCCGGCGCGGTCTCGGCGTTCCTCCCGGTGTTCGATGACCTCGAGCGCGCGATCGACGCCACGCCAGGAGAGATGTCGGAACAGCCGTGGGCTGAAGGCGTGCGGCTGGTGATGCAGAAGTTCCGCGGCGTGCTGGAGCAGAGCGGTGTCACGGAGATCCACGCGCTCGGCAAGCCGTTCGACCCGGCCCGACACGAGGCCGCCGGCACGGCCCCCGGCCCGGACGGGGCGGTCGTCCATCTGGTCCGGCGCGGGTACGCGCTCGGCGACCGGGTGGTACGGCCAGCGATGGTGATTGTGGGCGCGGGTGTCCCCGCCGAGGCAGAGGCCTCCGGCGGCCACGACGCGCAGACGCGGTAACGCGGGAGAGCGAGGCAGCAACATGGGTAAGGTCATCGGCATCGACCTCGGCACGACGAACTCGTGCGTGGCGGTCATGGAGGGCGGTGAGCCTCGCGTCATCCCGAACGCGGAGGGCGGGCGCACCACGCCGTCGGTCGTCGCGGTCACCAAGGACGGCGAGCGGCTGGTAGGGACGGTCGCAAAGCGCCAGTCCGTCACGAACCCGCAGAACACCGTCTACTCGGTGAAACGGCTCATGGGCCGCAAGTTCGAGGACGAAGAGGTGTCGCGTCTGAAGCGCGTCGCCGGGTTCGGCGTGGTGAAGCGCGACAACGGCGACGCCGGCGTGGAGATGGGCGGACGGCAGTACTCGCCGCCGGAGATCTCCGCGATGGTGCTGCAGAAGTTGAAGGCGGACGCGGAGGCCTACCTCGGCGAGCCCGTGACGGAGGCGGTCATCACCGTCCCCGCGTACTTCAACGACGCTCAGCGCCAGGCGACCCGTGACGCGGGCCGCATCGCCGGCCTCGAGGTCCTCCGGATCATCAACGAGCCGACGGCGGCCTCGCTGGCGTACGGACTGGACTCGAAGGCGGAGGAGCTGATCGCCGTCTACGACCTGGGCGGCGGCACGTTCGACATCTCGATCCTGGAGATCGGTGATGGCACGTTCCAGGTGAAGGCGACGAACGGCGACACCTTCCTCGGCGGCGACGACTTCGACAACACGCTGATCGAGTTCCTCGCGGCGGAGTTCAAGCGCGACTCCGGCATCGACATCTCGCAGGACCGGATGGCGCTCCAGCGTCTGAAGGAAGCGGCGGAGAAGGCGAAGATCGAGCTGTCCTCGGCAGCATCGACCGAGATCAACCTGCCGTTCATCACGGCGGACGCCTCGGGCCCGAAGCACATGGTGCTGACGCTGACGCGCGCGAAGTTCGAACAACTGGTGATGTCGCTGGTCGAGCGGACGCTGGAGCCGGTGAAGCAGGCGCTGAAGGACGCGGGCGTACAGGCGTCGCAGGTCGACGAGGTCGTCCTCGTCGGCGGGATGACGCGCATGCCGCTCGTGCTGCAGCGCGTGAAGGAATTCTTCGGCAAGCAGCCGCATCAGGGCGTGAACCCGGACGAGGTCGTGGCGATCGGCGCCGCGATCCAGGCGGGCGTGCTCAAGGGTGAGGTCAAGGATGTCCTCCTGCTAGACGTCACGCCGCTGACGATGGGCATCGAAACCCTCGGCGGGGTGGCGACGCCGCTGATCGAGCGGAACACCACGATCCCGACGACGGCGTCCCAGACGTTCTCGACCGCGAGCGACAACCAGCCCAGCGTCGAGATCCACGTCGTGCAGGGCGAGCGGGCGATGGCGTCCGACAACAAGTCGCTTGCACGCTTCATCCTGGATGGCATCCTGCCGGCGCCGCGCGGCGTGCCGCAGATCGAGGTCTCGTTCGACATCGACGCGAACGGCCTCGTGAAGGTGTCGGCGACGGATAAGGCGACCGGGAAGCAGCAGCACATCTCCATCCAACCCTCGAGCGGGCTGACGGACGCCGAGGTGGACCGGCTGCGCAAGGAGGCGGAGGTCCACGCTGGCGAGGACGCGAAGAAGCGCGCGACCGCCGAGGCACGCAACCAGGGGGACACCCTCGCCTACTCCGCCGAGAAGATGCTGCGCGACAATGCGGAGCTGGTGACGGCGGAGCAGAAGTCGAAGGTGGAAGCGGCGATCGCCTCGGTGCGCGAGGCGCTGGCGGGCGAAGACGGCGACCTGATCAAGGAGCGGGCGGACGCCCTCTCGCAAGCGATGCAGGATGTCGGCAACGCGATTTACACGAAGCAGGCCGAGGCGAAAGCCCCGGGCGCGGGTGACGCGGCGGGCGCGGCCAGCGGCGGCAGCGGCGACACGATCGAGGGCGAGTTCCGCGAGGTTTAACGCGCGGCGATCCGCAGAGATGCAACATGACGCCCGCCGAGCGTACTCGGCGGGCGTCCGTCTGCGAGGCCGGAGGTAGCCGTGATCGATGAGTTCAAACGCCGGCATCTACCGTTCGAGCGCTGGTTCAACGTGCGCGACCTGGGCGGCTATGCCACCGCAGGGAGCGGGACGCTCGCCTGGCGGCGCTTCTACCGGGCGGGCTCCCCGTCACGGATGAGCGAGGCGGACATCGAACGGGCGCGCGCGCTCGACATCGCCACGATCCTCGACCTGCGGCGAGACGACGAGGCGGGGCGTGACGAGACGGACGCGGCCACGACGCTGGGTACGGCGTACCATCGGCTCTCGATCCTCCCGTCGCAGGAGCCATTCGAGGTGATCGCCGCGGCAGGGATCTCGGCCGAGCGGTACCTGTCGTCCCTCGAAGTGGGCGGTGATGCGTTCCGGGCTGCCTTCGAGGTACTGGGCGACCCTGCCTCATACCCCGTCGTCGTCCACTGTTCCGCCGGGAAAGACCGGACGGGGATCGTCAGCGCGATGACCCTGGAGATCCTCGGCGTCCCGCGAGCGACAATCGAGACGGACTACGCGATGACCAACCTGGAGCGCGAACGGGCGGTGGCGTACTGGCAGGTGCGCGGGGGCTGGTTCACCCAGGCGACACCCGCGCAGATCGACTACGCCCTGAGCGTCCCACCGGAGGCGATTTCCGGGTTCCTCGACGGGTTGCAGGAGCGGTACGGCGGCGCGGAGGCGTATCTGCGCGGAGTGGGCGTGTCCGCGGACGCGATCCAGGGGCTGCGACGGGTCCTCGCAGATGAGGGCCTGTAGGCCCGGCGAGCGGCTGCGGGTAACGCCCGAGGCGCGCCCACGCGATCCATCCTCTAGGATGGACAGTCTATGACCACCGGTACCGACGACCTCTACGCGACGCTGGGCGTCGCCCGGGATGCCTCCCCGGACGATGTGAAGCGCGCGTTCCGCAAACTCGCGATGGAGTACCACCCCGACCGGAACAAGGACGAGGGCGCCGAGGCGCGGTTCAAGCAGATCAACGCGGCCTACGAGGTGCTGTCCGACCCGGAGAAGCGCGCGCGGTACGACCGTTACGGCGCGGCGGGCATCGGCAACGCGGGCGCGCAGGGCTTCTCGGGGCACGAGGGGTTCGGCGGCTTCGGCGACATCTTCGATGCGTTCTTCCGCGGCACCGCCTCGCGACGCGCCGGGCCGCAGCCCGGCGCTGACCTGCGGGCGACGATGACGCTGACCCTGGAGGAGGCGGTCTTCGGCGTGGAGCAGGAGATGACGTACCAGCGGACCGAGCGCTGTCCCGACTGCAACTCCACCGGCCAGGTGAACGGCGCCGCGCGGCCCGAATGTCCCGACTGCAAGGGGCAGGGCGAGTTGCGCCGCGTGCAGCAGTCCGTCTTCGGGCAGTTCGTAAACGTGGCGGCATGCGGGCGTTGCCGGGGCGAGGGGACGATCGTCACCGACCCGTGCAAGACGTGCCGCGAGAACGGCCTCCGGCGCGTGAAGGTGAGCCGCACGATCAAGGTGCCGGCGGGCGTCGACGACGGTTCGCTGCTGCGCATTTCGGGCGAGGGCGACCACGGGCCGCGCGGCGGACAGCCGGGGCACCTGTACGTGGAGCTTCGCGTCCGGCCGCACGAGCAGTTCAAGCGTGCGGAGAACGACCTGATCTACGACCTGCCGCTGAACATCGCGCAGGCCTCGCTCGGGATCGACATCGACGTGCCTACGCTCGAGGGCGAGACGGTCGAGTTGAAGCTGAAGCCGGGTGTCCAGCACGGCGAGGTCCACGCGATCCGTGGCAAGGGTGTCCCGTACCTGCGCGGCAGCGGGCGCGGCGATCTCCTCGTGCGCACACACGTCGTGACGCCGACCACGCTGACGAAGGACCAGAAGGCGCTCTTGGCGAAACTCGCGGAATCCCTCGGGACGCCGGACGTGCCGGAAGACCCTTCGATCTTCTCGCGCATCCGCGACGCGTTCATTCCATAACGCGCCTCACCTCGTGACGCCGCGACCGCCGACACACAGCGCCTCCCAGTGGGTCGAGGTGATCGTTCTCTGCGACTCGGCGGACACCGAACTCGTGGCGGACGCCCTGCGCATCGCAGGCGCCGAGGGGGTGGCGATCGAGCCGGCGATCCTCCTCGACGACGACGCCGACTTCACGTACACGGAGCGGACGGACGTGCCGTGGACGGTGCGCGGCACGGTACCCGCGCCGTTCGACACCGCCGGACGCCGCGCGCTCCGGCGGCACCTGACCTCGCTTCCGTTGCGGGCGCCGCTCGGCCGTATGCGAGTGGTCGAAGTCCACCCCGAACAGTGGTCGGAGGCGTGGAAGCGGTTCTTCGGCGTCCTGCACCTCGGGCAGCGCACGGTGATCCGGCCGACGTGGGAGAAGTACCGGGCGAGACCGGACGAGATCGTCATCGACCTCGACCCGGGCACGGCATTCGGCACAGGCCAGCACGAAACGACACGGCTCTGCCTGGAAGCGCTCGAGGCGGTGGTGACGCGGGGCTGCACGGTGCTCGACGTTGGCGCCGGGTCGGGGATCCTCGCGATCGCGGCAGCGAAGCACGGCGCGACACGCGTGCGCGCGATCGACCTCGATGCCTCGACAGTGGCCGTCGTGCGGGAGAACGCGGAGCGGAACGGCGTCAGCGCGCGGATCACGGCTGCGGCCGGGACGCTGGGCGACGCATGGCCGTGGCCTCGGACCTCGCCCATCGAATGCGCGGACGTCGTCGTCGCCAACATCTCGTCGAGCGCGGTGCGAGCGATGCTTTCCGACATCGCCGCCGCGGTAAAGCCTGGCGGGGCAGCGGTGCTGTCCGGGTTCCTTGCGGTGGACGCCGGCACGATGGTGCGCGCGGCACGGCGGGCTGGGCTGCGCCATGTCACGCGGCACGACGGCCTCGAATGGTCGTGCGTCGTGGGTCGGCGCGGATCGGCCTCGCCGGACTAGGGGCGGAACGCGTCCTTCGTCCAGGTGAACGGGTCCACATTCACGCCGTAGACCTTGACCTCCCAGTGCAGGTGCGGGCCGGTCGAATAGCCGGACGTCCCCATGCGACCGACGGGTGTCCCCACTTCCACGAGATCGCCCGGCTTCACCAGGGCCGCCTCGAGGTGGTGGTAGCCGCTCTTCACACCGGCACCATGGTCAAGGATGACGGAAAGCCCTCGGATCGGCTGATCTTCGACGAAGGCGACGCGCGCGGGAGCCGTGGCGACCACGGGCGTCCCCTGGTCATTCGCGATGTCCGCGCCCGAATGGAACCCGCCGACCGGGCCGCCGTTCACCGAACGTCCGGCGCCGAACTGAGTCGACACCGAGCCAGCGGCGGGCTGGATGAACAGCTTCTCCCAGCGCGCCTCCGGATCGAAGGTGGAGAACTCCTTCACCCGCAGCTGCTCCTCGGTCGCGATGGCCTGCGGAGTGAGGAGCGACTGCACCTCCTCTGTGACCTCGAGGTAGTCGACCGGCCGCTCGACCGGGACGACGGCGATCGAGGCGACGACGCGCTGGGTCGTCCGGCCATCCACGTCCTGGAGCGTGATCTCGGCGACACGCGGCCCGGGTTCCGCCTCGACCGGCACGCCGAGTAACGTCCAGAGCAGGTCGCCCTGCTGACGGAGCGGGATCGTCTGCCCGAGGAAGCGCACCTGTCCGTGCCGCTCGGCGGCACGGAAAACCAGCAGCGTCGTCTCGCCGTTGCCGACGTCCTTCGGACGGAACTCGAAGGTGGCGGGAGCCGGCGTAGGGCTGGGAGTCTGCCTGGGGGGCGCGGTCGGTGTCGGGGACGCAGGACGACTAATTGGGGTTTCGAGCGCGCTCAGAGCCACGGGCGAGCCGCCCGTAGCCGGGGACACCGCCGGTCGCGGCCGAAGGAATGCGACACCGACGGCGCCGGCCGGGAGCGTGACCCCCAGTGCGAGGGCGGTGCGCAGGAGCGAGCGACGTGACCACCGCCGGGGGGACGCCTGATCCACGGTGCCTCCCGAAGCCTCGAACGGCCGACGAGATCTCTATCCTACCCCGCCGCGTGCACGCGAAAATTTCACAGTTGCGACTTGCCAGATTGCTATACTCCCGCCGTTCGCAGCCGGCCCGCGGCCTCCGGCTTCGATTCCCCGGCAATCGCACCCCTCGGCGAATCCGAGGTGCCCACGGTCACCTCTGGTTTCTCGGATGGCACCCTCGGGGCGGGCGGCCCAGGCGGAGGAGCAGATGGAAGCCCCGAAACTCGTCGCGGAGCGCATCCTCGCGAACGTGGAGCGCGTGATCATCGGCAAGACAGACGAGGCACGGTTCGCCCTCGTCACGCTGCTGTGTCGCGGCCACCTGCTGATCGAGGACGTCCCCGGCGTCGGCAAGACGATGCTCGCCCGGGCGCTGGCGAAGTCCGCGGGGTGTTCGTTCTCCCGCATCCAGTTCACGCCGGACCTGCTGCCCACGGACGTGACGGGCGTATCGGTCTACCGCCAGGGGACGGGGGAATTCGTCTTCCGTCCGGGCCCGATCATTTCGCAGATCGTCCTCGCCGACGAAGTGAACCGGGCGACGCCGAAGACACAGTCCGCGCTCCTCGAGGCGATGGAGGAACACCAGGTCACGGTGGACGGGATCACGCATCCCCTCCCTCGCCCGAACATGGTGATGGCGACGCAGAACCCGATCGAATACGAGGGCACGTTCCCGTTGCCGGAAGCGCAGCTGGACCGCTTCTTCATGCGTATCCACCTCGGCTACCCCAGCCCAACGGACGAAGTCCTGATCATGGACGCACAGCAGGAACGCCACCCGATCGAAACGCTGGGTGAAGTCGTATCGCCGGCCGAACTGATCGAACTGCAGGACGCGGTGGGCCGGATTTACGTCGACCCGCTCATCAAGCAGTACATCGTGAGCCTGGCGAACGCGACACGGGAGAATGAGGCGGCGTACCTGGGTGCCTCGCCGCGTGGGTCGCTCGCGCTGATGCGGGCGACACAGGCGTTTGCGATGCTGGACGGGCGCGACTTCGTACAGCCGGACGACGTGAAGCTGCTAGCATACGCGACGCTGGGGCATCGCGTGATCGTGAGCCCGAGCGCGCGTGTCCGCGAGATCGACGCGCGCCAGATCGTGGAGGAAGTCGTGGGACGCGTGCCGGTACCGGGCGTCCGCGCCCGCGGCGGCGCGTAGGCCTCGAGGACGCGGTGCGTCGTCTTCTGCGTGAACTCGGACGGCGTAGCAACGTCGCGCTGGCTGCGGCAGTCGCTGTCGTCTGCATCGTCGTAGGGTTCGCCACGGGATTCTGGCTCCTCTTCCGGATCGCCTACGTGATCGTGGTCGCCATCCCGTTGCTGTACTTCTGGACCCGCGCGATGGCCAACAGCCTGGAGGTGGACGTCCGGCGCACATCCCACCGGGTGACGCAGGGCCAACCGCTGGAGGGCCAGATCACCGTGCGCAGCCGCTCGATCCTGCCGAAGGTATGGCTGGAGGTGGAGGACCCCTCGTCGGTCCCGGGGCACAGCGCGCAGCGCGTGTTCACGATGGGGGCACGTGGCGTCCGATCGTGGACCTACCGCACCAGGACACGGGTGCGGGGCGTGTACACGCTGGGGCCTGTCATCGTCTCAGCGAGCGACCCGTTCGGCTTCTTCACGTTCCGGCGCACCTTCGGCGAACGCACGACCGTCCTCGTCTATCCGAACGCACCGGAATTGCCGAACTTCGCTATCCCTCCGGCCAACCTGCCGGGGGAGGGCCGGTTCCGCCGCCGCACCCAGAACGTGACCCCAAACGTGGCCGGCCTGCGCGAGTACGCACCGGGCGACTCGTTCAACCGGATCCACTGGCCGGCGACCGCCCGCAAAGGCGAGCCGATGGTGAAGCAGTTCGAACTCGACCCCGCGTCTGACATCTGGGTCGTGCTCGACCTGGAGGCTCGGCACCATGTCGGCGAGGACGAGGACGGCACCGAGGAAGCGGCGGTACAGGTCGCCGCGGCGGTTGTGCGTCACTTCGTGAACGCAAACCGGTCGGTGGGGCTCATCACGTTCGGGGACGACCTTCGGATCGACGAGCCCGACCGCGGACAGAGCCACTTCACGCGCACCCTCGAATCGCTCGCGCTGGCGCGCGCGGTGGGCGACGTCTCACTGTCTGCGCTGCTCGTCGAAGAGTCGCGCCGGTTCGGACGCCACACGACGGTCGTGGTCGTCACGCCATCCACAGACGAGCAGTGGGCGTACACGCTGATGTCGCTGGGGGCGCGCGGCGTGAAGGTGGCAGCGGTCCTGATCGAGGCGGACACGTTCGGGCCAGCACCCAGTCCGCTCCCGGTGTACGGGACGCTGGCCGCCGCCGGGATCTATGCCTACACCGTGAAGGCGCAGGATGACCTGCGCCGCGTGCTCTCCTCGGGCGCCGACCCGGCACTCGGGCGCGCGATCCCCGAGGCCCGCTGATGGCCGTGCATACGCTGGACGACTACTTCGCGCCGGCGACACGCGACGACGACCGTCCGCGACGTCCATGGTGGCTCTCCTGGGAGGAGTGGCTCACCTTCACGCTGCTGCTCTTCCTGATGGTGCCCGTCGTCGGGTCGCTCCAGTCCGCGGACTGGGTCGACGAAATGCCCTCGCTGGTGGCGACGGCGCTGTGCGGACTGGTGTTCGGCTGGGTGTTCGCGAAGTCGCCGCTGCCAGGCTGGGCCGGCGCTGTGATCGGTGGGCTGGCGGGGGCCGGGACGACGCTGTTCCTGGTCCTGCGTTCGCTCCTGCTCGTCGACGCCGGCCAGGACGGATGGTCGCAGCGATGGACCGAGTTCTGGCTCCGGCTGGAAGACTGGTGGAATGCGCTGCTGACCAAGGACTTCTCTGCCGACCCACTGCCATTCGTGGTCGTGCTGGTCTTCGCCGTCTTCGCCGTCGCGTATGTGACCGTCTGGTCGACGGCGCGATGGAAGAACCCGTGGGCGGCGGTGCTGCCCGGCGGGTTTGTGCTGCTCACGAACATCTCGTACCTGCCCGGACAGCCGTCGTTCGCGGTCGTCTTCTTCGTCGTCGCCTCGGTGCTGCTGGTGACGCGTTTGCAGTACACGCGTGCCGTCGAGCGCTGGGGGCACCAGCGGGTGCAGCCGCCAGACTTCATGTCGGTCGAGGTGTTGCTGGTCGCCTCGATCGTGGCCGGAGTCCTCGTGTTCACCGCGTGGACGGTGCCCACTGCGAACAACTGGGGCCCGATCGCCCGTGGGTGGAATGCACTGATCGCTCCCATCGCCCAACAGTTCGAGGGGTCCGGTGGCGTGTTCGTCGGTATCTCGTCCAAGAAGTCGCTGCCGGTGCATGCACTCGGAACCACGCTACCGCTGCAGGGGCCCGTGACGCTGGACGGCATCCCTATCTTCCGCGTCGAGGCACCAGAGCCCATGACGTTGCGCGGCGCCGTGTACGACGAATACACGGGCACGGGGTGGCGACTGTCGCAGGCCGCGGCGAAGCCGCTGGACCTGACGATCGAACAGGCCGAGCAGGGGACTGAGAGCAGTCGAGCCCAGGTGCGGCGTCCGGTGAAGACGAAGATCACGGTCGTCGGCGAGGGCAGCCCGCTCCGTCGCCTGCTGACACCCGGAGACCCGCTGGCGTCCGACAAGCCGGGCCGGATCCTCGGTGCACCGGGGGCGCAACCAGCCGCGATTGTGCCGGACAAAGAGTCGGGGACGGGCAGCGAATACACGACGGTGGGCGCGATCTCCGCGGCAGCAATCAACTCGCTCCAGGATGCGGGGACGGCATACCCCGACGACATCTTCCGCGCCTATACGCAATTGCCGGCCAGCACCCCACTTGAAGTCTCAGAATTGACGAAGCAGATCGTCGGCAATGCCGCGACCCCGTATGAGGCGGTCCGCCGCGTGGAGACGTATCTACGCGGGACGTACATCTTCACGCTGGAACCGGACCGACCAACGCCACGACGTGATGCCGTGGCCTTCTTCCTCTTCGACGAGAAGGCCGGCTACTTCGACCACTTTGCCAGCGCGATGGCGGTCATGCTGCGGTCGGTCGGCATCCCCACGCGCCTCGCGGCCGGGTTCGTCCTCGACCCGGCGGACTTCAACAGCACCGACAAGGTCTACGCCGTCTCTGAGCAACGCGCCTGGGCGTGGCCCGAGGTCTACTTCCCCAACCTCGGGTGGGTGGAGTTCAACCCGACACCCTCGCGCGGCGTCGTGGCTCGTCCCGGCGACGACAGCGCTGCGCTGGCGGCGGCAGCGGATGAACGCAACACGGACGAACTGGACCAGTTGCTCTTCGACGACCTGGACGCCGGCGACCCGGCGCTTCAAGAACCGACCGGCACGCTCACGATCACCGGAGCGGGCCGCCGCCTGTTCGCACGGATCATGGCGTCGTTGCTCGTCGTCTCGGCTGTCGGCCTCGTGGTCATGCTCATCGCGAGGTGGTGGTGGGAGCGGCCGTTCCGCGGCCTCGCCGCACCGCTCTCCCGCTGGTCGAAGGTGATGCGGCTCGCGGAACTCGCGGGCCTTGCGCCCGATCCCGCCTGCACGCCGACCGAGGCGGCGGAGGTCATCATCCCGGGTGTGGGCGAGCCCGCCGCGCTGCGTGCCCTCGCGCTGGCGTACACGAACGGGCGCTACGCACGCGAAGCCACCGTCGAGACTCAGGGCGAAGCGACCGCAGCCGACCGGGAGTACCGGTCAGTGAGCGCCGTGCTGCGCAAGCGGATCGCACGCCGCGTGCTCCGGCTCTGGCAGATGCCGGAACGTCCACGCACCGTCGTCCTGACCGGCAGTGGACGGGCTCAACGTGCAGGGGTGCGATCGATGCCCGGTGCCGGCACCCGTACCCGGGCCACGGGACGCGTCCCGCGCAGCTAACCCGATCAGCGCGGGGGTGGGGTGCCGCCGGCCGGAGGCGCCAACCTCGGCAGGCGGTCCAGCGAGTTCGCCTGACGGGCAAGTTCGAGGATCCGAAGCGCCTGCTCTCGTGACACCTCGGGCCCCAGTGCACCCAGCGCGGCCTCGAGCGCGGCCTGCGCCTCAGCAAAACTGGTGGGCGCCGCGGGCGCATCGTTGGGATCAGCACCGACGCCGGGTTGAGGCGACTGGCCCGGCTGGCTGCCCGTCCCAGGCTGCTGCTGGCCGCCTGGCTGTCCACCCGCCCCGCCCGACTGCTGACCTGGTTGCTGCCCCGGTTGAGGGGAATCGCCGGATTGCCCGTCCGGCGGCTGCTGATCGCCGTCACCGCCGGGCGGGTTCTGACCGTCATTGCCCTGGTCGCGACGCTGGTCCGGGTTCGTACGCGAGAGCACGAGTTCCAGGTTCGCCTTGGCCGCCGGATCGGTCGGGTCGAGGTGCAGCACCGCGACGTACCGATCGCGCGCGTCGGTCCACGTCTCCAGCATCACCGCCGTATTACCCGCGGCGAACTCCATCCGTCCGGCGAGCTCCACGTCCGACGCCTCGTTGAGCGCGCCGACGATGGCGCGGTACGCCTCGTGGTGGCGAGCGAGCTGGTGGAGGGCGAGCCCGCGGTTGTACGCAATGGCCGGGCTCCTCGGGTCGACCGTGGCGGCACGGTCGTACGCCGCCAGTGCCTCCTCGTACCTCCCCTCGGCATACAGCCGGTTGCCTTCCGCAACAGCCCGATACACCGGCGTGCCGAGGATTGTGGAGCACGCGGAAAGCAGCGTCATGACGAGCAGCATCATCCCGAGCGCGCTCGACCGGGCCAATCGCGACGATCGTCGGAATGCCCGCCATTGCCTCGCTGACAGTGAGCCGGACGGCCGAGGCAGCAGCAGCGGGAGGACGGCGAGCACGAGGGCGGCACCGGCGAACCACTGGAACCGCTCCACGCCCGCCTGCTGGGAAACCTCCGCGAAACGCGTCTGTTGAAGACGCCGGAATTCCACGGCGAAGCCGGGCACCTGCGCCACGTCTCGCACCTGTCCGCCGGTCTGCTCCGCCAGCGCGACCAGTGGCGTGCGCTGGCCGCGCGTGAGGTCGGTGCCGCCGCTCGACGCGGGAAGGGCGGTGGGATTCTCCGTCGCGGCAAACGCGCCGAAGACGCGCACCTGCTGACTCCGTGCCTTCCCCGCAGCCGCGCCGACCGCGGTGATGTCCGCCTGCTGCACCTCGCCATCGGTGACGACGAGGACGACCTGCGTGGTCGCGCGGTCCTCGACATCCATTAGCGTTAGCGCTGCCTCGACGGCACCGCCGAGGTCGGTGCCTGGACGTACCAGCGAGGACTCACCCTGCGCGCGCTGGACAAGCGTCCGCACCGCTTCAATGTCCAGCGTGAGCGGTGACCGCGGGAACGAGGAGCCGGCGAAGGTGACGAGGCCGACGCGGTTCCCCTGGAGGTGGGTGAGGAGTTCGCCGACCGCAGCAGCGGACGCCTGCGCACGCGAAGGCGCGACATCATGGGCGAGCATCGACCGCGAAATGTCCAGCACGACGACGACGTCGATGCCACGCTGCTCGAGCGGCGTCTCCTGCGACCCCCATCGAGGTCGCGCCGACGCGATCGCCGCAACCGCGATGGCGCCGACCAGCAATGCCGCACCGGCGAGGTGGACCAGCTCCCGGCCACCGCCTCCCGTCGGGCCGCCGAGCGCCACGCGCGCGGCGTGGCGGCGTCTGGCCTCGTGGCGCGCCAGCAGGACGGCCACCGGGACGGCAGCCAGCATGCACAGCGCGAGCGGCCAGACAAAGCCCTCCGCCAGCGCGTTCACGGCGCCCTCCTCAGCCAGGTCGCCCTCAACGCACCTTCGGAGAGCAGCGCGAGGACTGCGACCCCCGCCAGCCACGGGCCGTACTCCGTGAAGTCGAGGAACTTCCGTTCACCCAGACGCGAGCGCTCGAGGTTCCCGATATCCGCGTAGATCTTCTTCAACTCGTCTGGCGTGCGGGCGTCATACGACTGCGCACCGGTGGTGATCGCCATCGCCTGCAGCCCGGACGCGGCCCCGGTGGTACCGGCGAAGGCAACGGTATAGACGCGGATGCCGAGGGCCTGCGCGACTCGTGCCGCGTCCGCCGGCTCCACGTTACCCGCGTTGTTCTCGCCGTCGCTGAGCAGCACGACGACGCGGCTCCGCGCCGGGGAATCGCCGAGGAGCGTGAGCGCCTCCGCGAGCCCCAGGCCAATCGCCGTGCCGTCCTCCACGAGCCCGGGTTCCAGGGTCTTCGCGCGCTGCTTCAGCGCGTTGTGGTCCGCGGTCAGCGGCGAAAGCGTGATCGCGCGCGACTGAAACGCAACGAGACCGATCCGACCGCCATCGAGCCGATCCGCGAACTCCGCGACCGCCTGCTGCGCTGCTGTCAGGCGCGTCACTCGCGGTACCGCCAGCTGTGTCATGGAGGAGGAGACGTCGACCGAGAGCACGACGTCGACGCCCTCCTCGGGCGCGACGGTGACCGCGTTCCCGTGTCGCGGCCGGGCGATGGCGACGATGAGGAGCGCGATGGCGATCGCACGAAGCGCACCCGGAAGCCAGCGGAGACGTAGCCGCCACGTCGGCCTCGCAGCGGCACGGGCGAGCGTGCCGTCTGCGATCACCGTGGCCGCCCGCCGTCTGAGCAGACCGGGGAGCGCCAGCACGGCGACAGCGGGCAGCAGGAACAGCAGGACCGGCGTCGCGAACGCGAAGCCCTCGAAACCGGGAGCGCCAGCGAGGCCGGGGATCACGCGGTCACCCCACGGGGGAGCACGCCGGTCGGGGCCGCGCCGGGTCGGGACAACTCCACAATTTCGTAGGCGACGGTGAGGTCGTGGTCGGCCGAGGCGGGATCCGGGAAGCGGTGCGCATACACGGCCGCGTCGCAGCGTTCGAGGAGACCTCCGACGAGGCGGGCCTGCCAGCGGTCGACGCCGTTCGTGGTCATACGTCGTTCGAGCTCTTCCGTGGTGAGCGCGTGAGCGTTGAAGCCGATGCGTTCCGAGAGATAGCGGCGGACGACCGCTGCGATCGTGCCGTAGTACCGCTCGAACGCCGAGGGATCGACCAGCGTTATGCCGGCGAGGTCATCGAGGAATTCGCGGGCGGAAGCCTCCGCGGTGAGCGGCACGGGCGCCGGCTCCACCTCGATCTCCCCTCGGATGCGGCGGAGCACCAGGCGCAGGCGGCGGACGACCAAGATGCCCGCCCCGGCGATCAGCGCCAGACCACCGACCACGGCAAGCACCGTCAGCGTCGGACGCAACCATGCCGCAGGCCCACCGGGGACGGTCACCGGATCCTTCAGCGGACGCAGGGCGGTATCGTCTGGTCCGCGCGTCGGGACCACCTCGAAGTCGGGCGTCTGAACCTGGAACCGGCCGGTGCGGCCGTCCTGTGTCACCCAGGCGACGGGGAAGGGGGAGAGCCTGACCCGTCCGACCACGAATGGCTGCACGGTCCATGTCACGGTCGTCTGCACCGCACCATCCGGCATCGCGAGTGTGCTCACTGCAGGCTTACCGAACTCGATGGAGGCGGGCGGCTCGGGCGTCGCCGTCACAGCAACATCTGCACGATGGCGCACCCGCAGCATGAGCAGCAGACGATCGCCGATCGATGGATCGTGACGGTTCATCGTGACCTCGACTCCGAGGATCGGCGCGGGGGGCTGCTGAGCGACAGCGGCGCGTGGCGCGAGTGCAGAGAGGGCCACCACGACCACAAGCAGGACGAGCCCAACACGCATCTAGACCGCCCTCGCACGATGGCGGAAATATGAGACCAGCGGCGCCGTGACATCGCAGTCGAGGTGAACCTCGATCTCGTCGACACCGGCGGTCGCCAGCGACCGCTTCCGCCGTGACGCACGGACGGCCGCGGCCTCCGCATACGCCTCCCGTACGCGCGTGCTCGATGAGTCGAGCAGCAGATGTCCTCCCCGCTCCGCGTCCACGACTTCGACGATGCCGACATCGGGGAGTGCGACGTCCAGCGGGTCGACCAGGGTGATCGCGATCACCTCGTGCCGGCGGGCCAGGCCACGGAGCGACTCCTCGTAACCGCTGGCGATGAAGTCGGAGATCAGGAACACCGTGGAACGGCGACGCAGGACGCGCCCGAGGTAGTCAGCCGCCGCCCCGATGTCGGTGGTGTGGCCATGCGCGGACTGCTGCGCGCGCAGGACGTCGCCGACCAGACGCGCCACCTGTCGCACGCCTCGACGGGGTGGGGTGAAGGAACGTACACCGTCATCGAAGAGCAGCAGTCCGGCGCGATCGTGGTTGAAGGTAGCGGAGAACCCAAGGAGCGCGACGGCCTCCGCCGCGGCCTCGAAGCGGCCCCGCGCGGGACGCGCTGCGAGGGCGGACGCCGAGACATCCACGGCGCAGACGACCGTGAGTTCGCGTTCCTCGACGTACTCTTTCACCCAGGGCCTGCCCATGCGGGCCGTGACGTTCCAGTCGATCCGCCGGGCGTCGTCACCGGGCACATACTCGCGGGCCTCGGCGAATTCGATGCCCGAACCACGGAAGATCGAACGGTAGTTGCCTGTGGTCATGCTGGCGGCCCGTCGCCGCGCGCGGATCTCGATGGCGCGGACACGGGCGAGTGCCTCCGCGCTCAGCGCGAGCGCCTCATCCTCGGTGTCCGGTCTGCCGAGGGGGGTCATGGCCGGCCCTAGGGGATCCCGACGCTTTCGAGGATGCGCGTGGCGACCTCGTCCGCGTCGACCCCGCGCGCCTCCGCTTCGTAGGTGAGGATCAGGCGGTGGCGGAGCACGTCGGGCGCCAGCGCCTTTACATCCTCGGGCGTGGTGAACGTCCGCCCATCGAGGAAGGCATAGGCCTGCGCGGCGCGGGCGAGGAAGATGGCGGCTCGCGGCGAAACGCCGAATTCCAGCAACGGCTGCAATTCGGCCAGGCGGAAGCGCGCCGGTTCCCGTGTCGCCTCAACGATGCGGACGATGTACTCGCGCAACCGCTCGTTCACCTCGACGGCCCTCACCCCCTCGCGGAGCCGTGCGATCTCCGCGAGGGCGACGACCGGGCGTGCCTGCGGCGGCTCCTGGTCGAGCGAGCGCGCGAGGATCTCACGCTCCTGCTCACGCTCCGGGTAGTGGACGACGATCTTCAGCATGAAGCGGTCGAGCTGTGCCTCGGGCAGCGGGTACGTGCCCTCTTGCTCAATCGGGTTCTGCGTCGCGAGCACCAGGAATGGGTCGGGCAGGGGGTGGGTCTGGCCCCCGATCGAGACGGTGCGCTCCTGCATCGCCTCGAGGAGCGCGGACTGCACCTTCGCGGGGGCGCGGTTGATCTCGTCGGCAAGGACCACATTCGCGAAGATCGGACCACGACGAGTGTGGAACTCCGCGTCCTGCGGGTTGTAGATCAGGGTTCCGGTCACATCCGCGGGCAGCAGGTCCGGCGTGAACTGGATCCGCGAGAACGAGCATTCGAGCGCGCGTGCGAGCGTGGAGACCGCCAGCGTCTTCGCGAGTCCGGGGACACCCTCGATCAGCGCGTGGTTGTTCGTGAGCAGCGCCACGAGCAGGCGGTCAATCAACCCCTGTTGCCCGACGATGACACGCCCGACCTCAGCACGAATCGCCTCTACCTCACGGTGGAGCACATGCGATCGCGGATCAGAACCTGCGGGGCCAGCGGCGAATTGAGCCATGGGCTCTCCCGTCAACGAGGCGAGAAGGCCAGTCTAGCGGGCGCACATCAGGCCGTGTTTAGGAAGTGTGAAGTCTCGGCTAACCGCCCGCAGCGACGGCGAGCGCGTCCGATGTCGCGGTGCCTGCCTCGCGGGCGTCGCCCAGGACTCCGAGCAATCCGCGCAGCCGCTTCAGCAGTTCTTCCAGCGCTGCGGGATCGACACCGCCCCTGCGGAACCGGGCGGAGGCGCCGCCTCGCTGCCGGATCACGATCTCGACGGTGGTGTCACCCTGATGTTCGTCGAGGAGCGCGCAGATCCGCTGCAGGCGGCGCAGGTCCGCAGCCTGATCAGTCGTCTCCTCCATCGCGACCACGAGGCGATGGGGGCCGGTCAGATCGGCGCGCGGCGCGCTCGGCGGGACTTCGACGGGCTCGGGGGCGGGGCGTTCGTCCGGTGCGACGATGTGGAGGTCGGGGCGGCGGCCTGGACCAGGGGCCGGCGGTGGCGAGGCGGGGCCCGGGTAGGAAGGCGACTCCTCGGCGGCCCGTGGCTGCGAGGGCGTACGACGCACGATAAACCGGGAGAGGTTGGCGTCCGCAGGTCGGCCGTCCTCGTAGTCGTACGGGGTGGCCTCGGCCGCCGCGACCGTCAGGCGATCACCGCGCTGGCGGATGGTGACTTTCACCATCAGCACGGTGCCCTCAAAGAGCAGGCCGCGTGCCTTCCACGGCTCGTACTGGTCGGACCAGACGACGACCTCCATCTGGCCGCTGAGGTCCTCCAGGGTGACGGCGGCGAATGCCTTCCCCTGTTTCGTGGCGAGCGAGCGTACCCCGACCACCGTGCCTGCGATGACGGCTTCCTGGCCCACGAGGTCAGCGGTCACCTCGGAGAGGGTGTGCGTCACCCACTCTGCGAGGTGATGCGACGCCTGCTGGAAGGGGTGTTCCGACAGGTAGGTGCCGAGCAGTTCCTTCTCCCACTGGAGCAACTGCTGCTGCGGGATCACGACGCTCTCGATCTCCAGGGCCGGCAACGGCGTGGCGACCTGCGCCCCGAAGAGGTCGAACATCGATGTCTGTCCGGTCTCGCGCAACCGTTGTTCCTGCTGCGCGAGCGAGAGGATCCGGTCCAGCCCGCCGATGATCCCACCGCGGCTGCCGAGGCTGTCCATGGCGCCGGCGCGGGCCAGCGCCTCCAGCACCCGCTTGTTGATCTCACGGGCGCTGATGCGCCGCGCAAAATCCTCGAGGTTGGCGAACGGCCCAGCCCCGCGACGCTCCGTGAGCAGGCCCTCGACCGCACCGGCGCCGACGTTCTTGATCTGCGCGAGGCCGTACCGGATGCCGTCACGCCCATCCTCGGCCACTTCGATGGCGAAGTTCGCCTCGCTCCGGTTGACGTCGGGTGCCATCACGGTGATCCCGAGGCGGTGGCATTCGGCGAGGGCAGCCGCGATCCGGTCAGTGTTGCCGCTCGCCGACTGGAGGACCGCGCACATGTACTCGACGGTGTAGTGCGCCTTCAGATACGCGGTCTGGTACGCGATGACGCCGTAACAGGTAGCGTGCGCCTTGTTGAAGGCGTAGCCGGAGAACGGCTGGATCAGGTCGAAGAGGTCGTTTCCCAGTTTTTCCGTGTAGCCGTTGGCCCTGATGCCATCGAGGAAACGCGAGCGCTCCTCCACCATTACAGCGGCGTTCTTCTTCCCCATCGCCTTGCGCATGACGTCCGCCTGGCCCAGCGAATAGCCGGCGAACGTGCGCGCGATCTGGAGCACCTGCTCCTGGTACGTGATCACGCCGTATGTCTCGTCGAGGATCGGACGAAGGTCCTCGTGCGCGTAGTACGGGGCGACACGGCCATGCTTCACGTCGATGAAGCGCGGGATGTGCTCAAGCGGACCCGGACGGAAGAGCGCGACCATCGCGGAGAGCTCTCGGATGTCCTTCGGCTTCAGCTCCACGACGTAGCGGCGCATCCCCGCCGACTCCATCTGGAACACACCGAAGGTCTCACCGGCCGCGAGCAACTCCGCGGCTGCCTCGTCCCCATCGGGGATGGTCAACAGGTCGATGTGCTCGCCGCGCCGGCGTTCGATCTCCTCGATCGCCTTGCCGAGGATCGTGAGGTTCGTCAGGCCGAGGTAGTCGATCTTGAGGAGGCCGATCTTCTCGATCTCTGCCATCGCGTACTGGGTTGTGGGGACGCCGGTCTCGTCGTCGGCGTCCTTCTTCGTCGCGCGCTGAAGCGGGACCACCTCGACCAATGGCTCGCGCGAGATGACGACGCCCGCCGCGTGTGTCGAGGCGTGACGCGCGACACCCTCGAGCTTGCGGGCGGTGTCGACGAGTTCGCGGACGGCGGCCTCGGTCTCGTATGCGGCAGCCATCTCCTGGGAGTGGGAGAGCGCATCCTCCAGCGTGATGTTGAGCGTCTCGGGCACCATCCGCGCCACACGGTCAGCGGCGGCGTAGTCCATGCCGAGCGCACGGCCGGAGTCACGCAGCGCCGCCTTGGCGCCCAGCGTCCCGAAGGTACAGATCTGCGCGACGCGGTCGCGGCCATACTTCGCCACGGTGTAGCGGATAACCTCTTCGCGGCGGTCGTCCGCGAAATCGAAGTCCACGTCCGGCATCGAGATGCGTTCCGGGTTCAGGAACCGCTCAAACACCAGGCCGTACTCCAGCGGGTCGATGTCGGTGACGTCCAAGGTGTAGAGGATGATCGAAGACGCGGCGGAACCCCTGACACCCATGCGGATGCCGTGTTCCTTCGCGTAGTGAGCGATGTCGCGCACGATCAGCATGTACTCGTCGAAGCCCGTCTTCGCTACTACTTCGAGCTCGTAACGCAGCCGCTCGTGCTGAGACTCGGTCGGGTGACCATAGCGGCGATAGAGGCCGGCCTCGCACAGTTCGTGCAGCCAGTCGCGCGCCGTGGTCCCGGCCGGCACGCCCGGGTCGGGGAGCATCGCGCGGCCGAAACTCAACTTGATGTCGACCTGCTCCGCGATCACCTGCGTGTTGTCGGCCGCCTCGGGCAGGCTAGGGAACACCGAGCGCATCTCCGCCTCGGAGCGGAGGTAGAAGGTGTTGCCGTCCAGCTTGAAGCGCTTCTCGTCGTGCACGGTGGTGTTGGACCCGATGCAGAGCAGCACCTCGTGCGCGCGGTGGTCGTCGTGATGGGTGTAGTGCGAGTCGTTCGTGACGACGAGCGGCAGCCCCATCCGCCTGCCGATCTCGGCGACCTTCGGCATCAGCGCGGAGAACTCCACGATGCCGTGGTCCATCATCTCGAGGTAGTAACGACCCTTGTAGACGTCGGCGTACCAGCCGGCGACCTCCATCGCGCGCTTCTCGTCGCCGTCGCGGAGCGCGGACATGAACTCGCCCGAGGGGCACCCGGAGAGCACGATCAGCCCCTCGGAGTGCTGCTCCAGCAGCTCTTTGTCCATCCTCGGCCGGTAGTAGAAGCCCTCGAGGTGGCTGGCGCTGCTCAGCTTGATCAGATTGCTGTAGCCCGCCTCGCTGGTGGCGAGCATCGTGAGGTGGTGAGGCCAGCGGCTCTTCGGGTCCTTGTCGAAGCGCGACTTCGGGGCGACATACGCCTCGATGCCCAGGATGGGTTTCAGGTCGTACTTCTTCGCCGTCTCGTAGAACTCGATCGCGCCGTACAGGGCGCCGTGGTCCGTGATGGCGAGAGCGTTCTGGCCCATCTCCTTCGCACGCTTCACGAGCGGCTCCACCTTCGACAGGCCGTCGAGGAGGGAGTACTCGGAGTGGACGTGGAGGTGGGTGAACATCGGCGGTAGGGGCGTCCTCGGAGGCGTCAGGAACGCGTCATCAGCATATACAGATACGCGAACGGGCGTGCGATCCACCCGGACTCGCGACGCTACTCCGCCCGGTTGCGTTACGCAACCATTCTGGTGGCATAGGAAGTCAAAGACAGAGGCGCCTTCAGGCACCGCCTCGGGGGTAGACGAGGAGCCGCCTAGCCCCGGTCGAGTTCGAAGGCAGCGTGGAGGGCACGGACGGCGTCTGCGACCCGGGATGAGTCCACGACGCAGGTGATGCGGATGTCGCTCGTCGAGATCATCTCGATGTTCACGCCGTGGTCGAAGAGCGTGCGGAACATCCGGGCGGCGTAGCCCGGCGCGCTGGCCATTCCGGTGCCGACGATCGAGACCGTGCCGAGGTCGGGGGCGGAGACCACCTCGCGGGCGCCGATCTTCGGCATCAGGTCGTTGATCACCTCCAGCGCGTGGGCGAAGTCGGCGGGCGTGACCGTGAAGGTGAGGTCAGTGAGCCGTTCGACGCTCGCGTTCTGGACGATGGTGTCGACGGAGACGTGGGCTTCGGCCAGCGGCTCGAAGATCTGCGCCGCGATACCGGGGCGGTCCGGAACTCCTCGGACCGTGATCTTGGAGATCTTGTCCTGGTGCGCGATGCCGCGGACTTTGTTGCCCTGTTCCATCGTCATCTCCCTGTGGATCAACGTCCCGGGTGCACTTGCGTCGAACGTGCTGGCGACCAGGATCGGCACGTCATAGATCGCCCCCACCTCGACGGCACGGGCGTGCATCACTCGTGCGCCGGTCGAGGCGAGTTCCAGCATTTCCTCGTACCCGATCTCGCGCAGCGGACGGGCCTGCGGCACCACACGCGGGTCGGCGGTGAAGATGCCCGGCACGTCCGTGTAGATCTCGCAGGTCGTCGCCTTCAGCGCTGCCGCGAGGGCGACCGCCGTCGTGTCGCTGCCGCCCCGGCCCAGCGTGGTGACGTCGAAGTCCTCGGAGATGCCCTGGAAGCCGGCGACGATCACCACTCGACCCGCGGCGAGTTCGCGCTCCATGCGGGTGGTGTCGATGTCCGCGATGCGCGCGCGGCCGTAGACCGCGTCCGTCTTGATGCCGGCCTGCGCACCGGTGAGGCTGACCGCGTCCACGCCCAGGGCATCGAGCGCCATCGAGAGCAGGGTGGAGGAGACGATCTCCCCGGTGTGGAGCAGGACATCCATCTCACGCTGGTTGGGCTTCGGGTTGATGGCGTTCGCGAGTTCGATGAGGTCGTCTGTCGTGTCCCCCATCGCAGAGACGACGACCACCATCTGCTCGCCCTTGCGACGACGCTCCGCGACGCGTCCGGCGACCCGCTTGATGTGATCGGCCGTGGCGACCGAGGAGCCACCGTACTTCTGGACCGTCCGGATTGCCTTGTCCGTCATCACCTACCCGCCATCGCCAGGACCTCGGTGCCGCGCGCGCTGAGCGAGACCACGCGAGTCACGCCGCCGACACCGTGAGCGGCTGCCGCCTCGCGCATCGCGCCGGCGACTGACTCGCCAGCCTCGGTCACAAACGCCGCGAGGGTCGAGCCGCCACCGGAGAGGTAGGCGCCGTGGGCGCCCGCCTGGCGGGCCGCTGTCAGCGCCGGGTTCATCGCCGGGAAGAGCGTCGCCCGCGCGGGTTGGTGCAGGATGTCCTGTGTCGCCGTGCCGAGGAGGTCGTACCGCCGCTGGGTGATCGCCGCGACGACGAGCGCGGCCCGCGCGATGTTGTGGACCGCCTGCCCGCGCGTCAGCGAATCAGGCAGCCGTTCGCGCGATTCGTGCGTGGGCATGTCGAAGTCAGGGACAAAGATCGCGAGGTGGAGGTCGTCGGGGGGTGCGATCCGGCACCAGATGGGGACACCGTCGTCCTCGGCGACCACGCAGAGGCCCCCGAGGAGCGTCGGGATGATGTTGTCCGCGTGACCCTCGAGCCGGACGGCGAGCGGGATCAAATCCTCGATGGGGTGACGGCTGTTGAGGAGGGCGTTCGCCGCGACGAGACCCCCGGCGAAGGCGGCGGCCGACATCCCCAGGCCGCGGCCGATCGGCATATCGCCGCGGTACTCGGCCCGCAGGGGAGGCATCTGTTCACCTGCCTGATCGAAGAGCGCAGCGGCGGCCATCAGCGCCAGGCGCTCCATGGAGCCAACAGGGGCGACCGGAGCAGCGACGTCGGAGAGCGTGATCTCCCCAGCCCAGTCCAGCGCGACGCCGAGGGCGTCAAAGCCAGGACCGAGGTTCGCAGAGGTGGCAGGAACCCGGACGGTCACGGAACGTGCCATGGAGCCAGTCTAGAAGGGGGCAGATCGCCGGGCAATTCGCACCGGAAGAGGCGGCGCGGCGGTGGACGGACACCTTTCCCGGATGAGTGGCCGTACTACACTGCAAGAGCCGTCCCTGTCCCACGCGCCCTCGGCGCGTCGCTTGTGCGGCGTCTGAACGGCATCTCGTCCGCGAGGGGTGGACGAGGCTTCGACGGGGGTATTCCGATGGAAGACATCGTCATTCTGAGCGGCGCTCGCACGCCGATCGGCTCAATGGGCGGCTCGCTGAGCGAGACCCCGGCATCCGACCTCGGCGCACACGCCATCCGCGAGGCCGTGAAGCGGTCCGGGCTCACACCCGAGCAGATCGACCAGGTCATCCTCGGATGTGTCGGCCAGGTCGCCGAGGACGGATACATTTCCCGTCACGCGTCGATCAAGGCAGGCATGCCGATCACCACGCCTGCCTACACGGTGAACCGCATCTGCGGTTCCGGCCTTGAGGCGATCCACAACGCGGCGCGCTGGATCCAGACCGGCGACGCGGAGATCGTGGTCGCCGGCGGCGCCGAGAACATGAGCCTGATGCCGTACTACGTCCGCAAGGGACGGTTCGGCCTCCGCTACGGCGACGGCCTCCTCGAGGACGGCGCGCAGGACCTCGTGACCGACCCCTTCGACGACGTGCCGATGGGGATCACGGCGGAGAACCTCGCCTCGCAGTTCGAAGTCTCCCGCACCGTGCAGGACGAGTACGCGCTCCGTTCGCAGGAGCTCGCGTTGAAGGCGATCGAGGCGGGCATCTACGACGAGCAGATCGCGCCGATCCAGGTGAAGAAGGGCCGCGATACCCTTACGTTCGCCAGGGACGAATACCCGCGCGCGACGTCGATGGAAGTACTCGGCAGGCTCCGCCCGGCCTTCAAGGCTGACGGTTCCGTGACGGCCGGCAACGCGTCCGGCATCAACGACGGCGCAGCGGCCGTCGTCGTGACGTCGGCGCGCAAGGCGGCCGAGCTCGGCATCAAGCCGCGCATGCGGATGGTGGCGCGCGCCGAGGCTGGCGTCGACTGGAAGATCATGGGCTCAGGCCCGATCCCGGCGATCCAGAACGTCCTGAAGAAGGCGAACCTCAAGGTCGAGGACATGGACGTCATCGAACTGAACGAGGCGTTCGCCGCGGTGGCGGCGGCCTGCTCGGTCGCGCTCAACCTGCCGCCCGAAAAGACGAACCCGAACGGCGGCGCGGTCGCCCTTGGCCACCCGGTCGGCGCGACTGGCGCGATCCTCGCGATCAAGGTGATGTACGAACTGGAGCGCACCGGCGGCCGCTACGGCCTCGTCTCGCTCTGCATCGGTGGCGGGCAGGGCATCGCCACCATCTTCGAGCGCGTCCCGTAGCGCCTCGGTGCTCCGCCTGACCGAGAAGCCCCCGCGTGAGCGGGGGCTTCTCGGTCACTTCGACAGTAGCCCCTGCAACCGTCCCCATGTGGCGTGCGTGATCTGCATCGCCGGCTTCGTGGCGTCGAGGACGAGCCAGCGCGCGGGGTCCGCGGCGGCCAGTTCGAGGAAGCCGCGGCGGACGCGGCGGTGGAAGTCGAGGGCTTCGCGCTCGAGGTAGTCGGTCCCCGTGGCGACCCGGCGAGACGCCTCAGCCGGATCCATGTCGAGGAGGACTGTGAGGTCCGGGATGAGGCCGCCCGTGGCGATGTCGATCGCCATCGAGACGAGCAGTCCGTCGAGGCCGCGGCCGTACTGCTGATAGGCCACCGTCGAGTCCGCAAAACGGTCGCAGATGACAACCGCGCCGCGATCGAGGGCCGGCCGGATGACCTCGTCGACGAGTTGGGCGCGGGCGGCGTTGAAGAGGAGCAGTTCAGCCGCTGGCGACGGAGGCGGCTCGTCCGGGGTCGTGGCGAAGAGCGCGGCCCGGAGCCGCTCGCCGAGGGCGGTGCCGCCGGGCTCGCGGCAGGGGACCGCTTCGCGGCCGGCCTCGCGGACGAGCCGGAGCAGGGCCTCCTGCTGCGTCGACTTCCCCGCGTGCTCGCCGCCCTCCAGGGTCACGAACACACCTCGATGCCCGGCCTGGGTCATCGTTCGCGACGCCGTCCGTCGTCGGCCCAGGGGAGGCCGCGGTTCGGGCTTGCCGTCTCCTGCAGGATGGTGACGTAGCGGTACGGCTCGCGCCCGTTCGAGGCGGAGACAAGTGCGTGACGGGCGGCCAGTTCGTGCTGAAGCCGCCGGATGTAGGCGTTCTGAGGCGCCAGGTCCACCTTCGCGTCGCCCTGGTGGGTGACGCGACGCACGGCCTCCTCCGCCTCCCGCAGCGCGGCGGTGGTCGGGTCGTCCGTCTGTCCGTCGCGCATCGCGAGGAGCTGGCGTTCCATCTGCTCGCTGGTGTTGTTGCGCAGGACGTAGATCGGGATGCCGCGCTCCTCCGCCTGCTTCAGCGGGCCGCTCCGTCGCCGGTAGTACGGTCGCAACGTGAGCACCGCGTCTGCCTCGCGCACGGAGTCGACGATCCGCGCAGCCGACCGCGTCTCCATGATCGCGCGTTCGAGATGGGTGCGGCTGATGCCGAAGGGGAGGACACGCTTCTCCGGGCCGCCCGGCGCGGCAGCCAGCGTTCGCCGCCGTTCGACCTGCGGCCGCGCCTCCAGCGGTTCCAGCGGGGTCGTCCGCAGGGGGACACGCTCGACGGTCTCGATCCGACCGCCGTCACCGATGACGCGGACCTCCGCCTCCACCTCGTAGCCGCGCAGCAGCGAGTCGACGGTGGCGGCGACGTCGTCGTGGATGGCGAGGCGGTCGAACGACTGGATCTCGATGAGCACGTCGAAGGTCGGTGGGGCGCGCCGCTCGAGGACCGTCTTCTGCGTGCCGCGCCGGCGGGCCTCCTCGTCGGAGAGCGTGACCGACTCGATGCCGCCGATCAGGTCGGAGAGCGTCGGGTTCTGCATCAGGTTGGAGAGGGTGGTGCCGTGCGCGGTACCGATGAGTTGCACGCCGCGTTCGGCGATCGTGCGTGCGGCCTCGGCCTCCTCGGCGGTCCCGATCTCGTCGATCACGACGACCTCGGGTGTGTGGTTCTCCACGGCCTCGATCATGATCTCGTGCTGGCGCTGCGGGCTGGGCACCTGCATCCGGCGGGCGCGACCGATGCCGCGATGCGGGATGTCGCCGTCGCCACCGATCTCGTTCGAGGTGTCGACGATCACGACACGCTTGCCGAGCTCGTCCGCACACAGGCGCGCTACGTCGCGCAGCATCGTCGTCTTTCCGACGCCGGGGCGGCCCAGCAACAGCACGCTCTTCCCGGCCTCGATCAGGTCACGCATGATGTGGCCGGAGCCCGAGACGGAACGTCCGACGCGGCAGGTGAGGCCGACGATGTGGCCCCGGCGGTTGCGGATCGCGGAGATGCGGTGCAGCGTGCGCGGGATACCGGCGCGGTTGTCCTCGCCGAACTCCGAGACCTGCGCCACCACCTGGCCGAGCTCGAGGTCGGTCACCTCGGACTCGTCCAGCGGGGTCTCCTCACGCTGGTACCGCGCGGTAGGGGGACGGCCGAGGTCGAGTACGACCTCGATGAGCCCCTCGAACCCCTTGGCACGGACGGCGTCCGCGACACGGCGCGGCATGATGCCGACGAGCAGCTCGATCTCGGCACGTTCTTCCTCGGTCATCTCGCGCGGCGCAGCGGCCCACGCCGGTTCGACGTGCGTGATGCGCTTGGGTGGCGTCCCCTCGCCATCCTCATCGCTGTCGAATGCGAAGTCCTCCTCGTCGAGCAGGTCTTCCATGTCCTCTGCGTCGTCGAGGGCGTCGTCCTCCGCCGCGCGCGCCACCTCTCGTTCGAGGGCGTCGAAGATTGCGTCGTCGTCCCGCGGCCGGCGGTCCTGCATGCGCTCGTCCACCTTCCTCGACTACCCCACGACCCGGCTGGGTGCGACCACCCGGACGGCGGCATGGGCCTCGTCCAGCACCGGGCGGGCCGTCCGGTGACAGAACAACGTGAACTCGCTCCCCGGCTCGAGGCCGGCGTCACGCAGCGCGTGTTCCTCGTCCGCCCCGCACGCAGGGATCAGCGCGCGGTGGACGGCGGTCTTGGTGAGACGTTCGGACACCGCGGCCAGGAGCGCCTGCGCGACATCGCAGTGGCCCGGTTCCACCATCAGGGAGAACTGGCCGCCGGAGCGCGACACCCGCGCCAGCCCGACGATCCGGCCATCGTGTTCGCCGACGAGGGAGCGACCGCGCTCATGCCATCGCCGCTCATGGACGGCATTGGCCTCCTGCCGCGTCATCGCGAGGACGGAGCGCGCGGAGACCGGGAGCGCGCGGCTGTACAGCTTGAAGCAGGCGACATCGTCACCCTCGCGCCAGTCCCGTACGCCTTCGGCCGTCGCGGCGACTTGCAGGTGTCCTCCCCACAGCCGTTCGTCCAGCACCTTCGCGAACCCCGCCCGAGCCGCCTGCTGCGCCGCCGGTGCGTCCGAGGGCGCGCGGAGCAACACGTGCGTGACATTCGCGCGGGCGGCGGACTGGGCCGCCTGGCGAAGCAGATCCGCGACCACGTCGGGGTCATCCCCTGCGTCAATCAGCGTATCGAGTTCCCATGCGCTTGGCGCGGACAATTCGCGTGCCGTCGCGATCCCGACGATCGAGCGGCCCCGCACGCTCACCCACGTCCACCGGCCCAGATGGAGCCACTGCTCCACCGCAGCGGAGAGGGGCCGCGGTGTCCCTGGCGGCTTCCCGAGGCGGTCGCGCGTCACGGCCTGGTTCTCTCGCACGACGCCGTCGAAGGTCACCAGCGCGACCAGGTCGGTCGGGCGGGGCGGACGCGCCGCACTCATCGTGGCGGCCTGCCCGATCCCCCCGTGGGGCGGGACGCTGCCGCCTCCGCGACCATCTGGAGGAACAGGCCGTGCATCCGCCGATCCTCGGTCAGTTCCGGGTGGAACGAGGTCGCCAGCAGGTGACCCTGGCTGGCGGCGACGATCGTGCCGTCCTTGAGGGTCGCGAGTAAGGCGACGCTCCGCCCGATACGGCTGATGAGCGGGGCCCGGATGAAGATGGCGCGCAGTGGTGCGCCTTCGATCCCCTCGACCTTCAGGTTCGCCTCGAAGGAGTCGACCTGGCGTCCGAAGGCGTTGCGCTCCACGGTGATGTCCATCACGGCGAGCGGGGGACGGTCGAGGTTGGGGACATGCTTCGCAAGCAGGATGGCGCCGGCGCATGTCCCCCACACCGGCAGTCCCTTCACGATCCGGTCACGCAGCGGTCCGAGCAGGTCGAACGCGATCAGCAGCCGCGCGATCGTTGTACTTTCGCCTCCCGGGATGATGAGCCCATTAACGGCGCTCAACTGTTCGAGCGTGCGCACCTCGATGGCGTCCGCGCCGAGGGCGCGCAACGCGACGAGGTGTTCAGCGAAGTCACCCTGGAGCGCCAGCACGCCGACCCGCACGTCCGCGGGTGCGGGCGGGGCGGAGACAGGAGTGCGCGATGCGCGCGGCATACGGGCGGGCTAACTCCCGCGGTGCGCCAGGAGTTCCTCGCGGGGCATCGTCGCGGTCGAACGGCCGCGCATCGCCTCCTCGGGGATCTCCTCGGAAACGGCGGCGAGCATCTTCGGGTCGTTGAAGTGGGTCACGGCCTTCACGATCGCGGTGGCCATGCGGCCCTGCTGGTCCAGTTTGCGACGTTTGTCCGTGACATCCTCGGCGGACTTGAAGATGCCCGAGCCGACGAACACGCCCTCCGCGCCCAGTTGCATCATCAGGGCGGCGTCCGCCGGGGTGGCGACACCACCGGCGGAGAAGTTCACGACCGGCAGTCTGCCCAGCCGCTTCACTTCGCGCAGCAGGTCGATCGGGACCTGAAGGTCCTTCGCGGTCGTCCACAGCTCGTCGTCACGCATGCCCTGCACGCGGCGGATCTCCGACCAGAGCGAGCGCATGTGGCGCACGGCCTCGACGATGTCGCCGGTGCCGGCCTCGCCTTTCGTGCGGATCATCGCGGCGCCCTCGGAGATGCGGCGCAGGGCCTCACCCAGGTTCCGGCAACCGCAGACATACGGCACCGCGAACGCGTGCTTGTCGATGTGGTGCTGGTCGTCCGCCGGCGTCAGCACCTCGGACTCGTCGATGTAGTCGACGCCGAGCGCCTCGAGGATCTGCGCCTCGACGAAGTGGCCGATGCGGGCCTTCGCCATCACGGGGATGGAGACGGCGGCCTGGATCTCTTTGATCTTCTTCACGTGGCTCATACGCGCGACGCCACCGGCGGCACGGATGTCGGCAGGGACGCGCTCGAGCGCCATGACGGCGACGGCACCGGCCTCCTGCGCGATCTCAGCCTGCTCAGCGGTGACGACGTCCATGATGACGCCGCCCTTGAGCATCTGCGCGAGGCCCGCCTTCACCGTCCATGTGGCGGTCGTGCCGCGCACGTCGACTTTCGACGCGACGCCGTTGGCGCGTCCGTTGGCGGATGGCTTTGCGGGAGCCTTCGCGGCAGCCCTGGCTGCCGGCGCCTTCGCGGCAGCCCTGGCTGCCGGCGCCTTCGCCGCCGCCTTTGGTGCGGCGGCCTTCGAGGTGGCGCGGACAGCGCCCTCCCGAGCCGGCCGGGTGGACCCGTTTCTGGTGCCGTTCGTTGCCATGGTGCTCCCCGTACAGGTGACTTGAACAATGATTGTACCGCTCACAGCAGTTCCGCACCGCCAGCCGAGACACGGCGACGACGCCCGCCTCGGGCTGCGCTACCCTGCGGCGATGCCAGAACTTCCGCCCCGGCAATGGCTCAGCGAACACCAGTTCTCCGGCCCGATGCTCATCGGACTGGTCTCCGACACCCATGTCCCGGAGGCTCGTCGGACGATCTTCGACGAGGTCTACGCCGCCCTCCGGGGAGTCGACCTGATTCTGCACGGCGGGGACATGCATGACCTGGTCGTCCTCGACTGGCTGGAGGAGCGCTGCGGGGTCCCGGTGCTGGGCGCCTGCGGGAACGGCGACGACGGCTCGTCCGGGCGCAATGTCGCACCAGACGACCCACGTCTGGCCTATAACCATCTGCTACACATTGATGGCCTCCGGATCGGGACCACGCACGACTTCCCGGACCGGCCGTTCATGGGTTCCGCCAACCTGCGCGAGCGGATGGACCGGCATTTCGGGGGGCCGTGCCATGTGGTGGTGGGAGGGGACACGCATGTCCCGCTGGTGAAAACCTGGGAGGGCACACTGATCGTGAACTCCGGCTCGCCGCTCTACCCCCGGAATCTGCTGACACAGCTGGGCACCGTCGGATTCCTTGAGGTCCAGGGCGGGCACGTCGACGCCTGGATCGAGCAACTGCACTAGCGCCGGCCGGGCGCAGCCTGCCTGACGCGGCCGCGAGAATCGCTGGAAACCCGGGCGTGATGCACCCAGAGCCGCGCCCCGCGCCGATCACGGATTCCGTTGACTCTCGATCAGGTCGGGCGTAGCGTCCATTCTCGTGCCCGAGACGGGCCGGAGGGTACATGCGGCGCGGACTCATCGGGGCATTCGTTGCAGCGATGGGTGGGTCAGCGGCACTGGGTCGTGCGATTGCGACTGACCGCCCGATCTCCTGGCTCACCCTGCTGGGAGTCGTGCTGCTCGCACTGGCCGCGGTGCGCTGGCGGCTGGCCCATGACGCTTCCGGCGGGCCGAGGTAACGATGGCGAAAGACGCACTGGACGCCCTGCACACCTACCTCGTCGCCGTCGACGGCGGCGACGCCGGCTACAACGCGCTTGCGATCGCCGCCGACCTGGCAAAGAAGCATCACGCCCACCTCCACCTCGTGCATGTGATCGAGGTGCCCCGCGCACTCGCTCTGGACGCCGACCTCTCCGAGGCGGTGCGCGAGGGCGAACGGGTGCTCCAGCAGGCGGAGCGGATCGCCGCTGACCACGGCATGAACGTGCAGGGCGACCTCGTTCAGGCCCGGCAGGCCGGGCACGCCGTGGTGGACGAGGCGGTCGAACGTGGCGTGGACGTGATCGTCCTCGGCGTCGACTACAAGCGACCGCTCGGGCAGTTCCAGCTCGGGCGGCTGGCGCAGTACGTGCTGGAGCACGCGCCCGTACTCGTGTGGCTGGTGCGTTACCCCTCGGCCGAGGTGCGCTAGCGCCTGCCGGGTCAGGGTGGAGGAAGACCGATGCGCGTCGTGATCATGGGTTGCGGACGCGTGGGCGCCGGACTCGCCCAGCAACTGGTGAACGAAGGACACGAGGTGACGATCCTCGACACCAACGCGTTCGCCTTCCAGCGCCTGCTGCCTGAGTTCTCTGGCCGCCGCCTGGTGGGATCCGGGACGGACGACCGCACGCTGATCGAGGCGGGCATCGAGCAGACGGACTGCTTCATCGCGCTCGCCTCCGGCGACAACCGGAACATCCTCGCCTCCGAGAAGGCGAAAGAGGTGTACGGGGTGCGGAACGTGGTCACGCGCGTGCGCGACCCGCTGCGCTCCGATCTCTTCGCGCGACTGGGGCTGAAGACGTTCAGCCCGACCAAGTTCGGCATCGACCTGGCCCATGAGGCGGTGCTCGACGCCACCGGAGGACAGTAGCGATGTACATCATCGTGGTAGGTGGCGGGATCGTCGGGTACGGACTCGCGCTTGAACTCCAGCAGGTCGCGGACACCGAGGTCGCCATCGTCGAGCTGTCGGCGTCGCGCGCGTCCCAGCTGCGCGACGAACTGGGCGAGATGGTCGTGCACGGCGACGGCAGCGAGATCGCGTTCCTCGAAGGCGTGGGAGCTCGGCGCGCCGACATGGTGATCGCGGTCACGGCGGACGACGGTGCGAACCTGGTCTCGTGCCAGGTGGCGAAGCACTGGTTCGGCGTGCAGCGCACGGTGGCGCGGGTGAACGACCCGCGGAACGAGGCGCTCTTCCTGAAGCTGGGGGTCACCACGACGGTCTCCGCGGCCGCCGCCGTGATGGCACAGATCGAGACCAGCCTGCCTCAGCACACGCTCGTCCCGCTGATGGCACTCCAGAGCGCCGGTCTGAAAGTCGTGGACATGCGCGTGCAGGATGGCGCCGAGGTGGCCGGGCACACCCTCCGCGACCTGAAGTTCCCCCCGGGCGTCCTCATCACCGTCGTCGTGGGCCCGCAGGCCGCGCGGGTCCCGGACGGCGACACCGTCCTGGTCCCCGGCGACGAGATCATCGCCGTCATCCCGCACGAGGCGGAGGAGCGGGTGCGTGCGATGGTGACCGTCGAAGACGGGATGTAGGACCGCCCCGGCCACTCGAAACACACTCGTATCCGCTCCGCTAGACTGCCCGCCATGCGACTTTCCTACCTCGGTCCCCGCGGCACCTATACCGAGGCGGCGGCGATCCTCTACGACGCCGCCGCCGAGTTGACGCCGCACGCCACCGTCGCCGGTGCGGTGGCGGCGGTGCGCGAGGGCGCGGCGGACGGCGCCGTCTGCGCCCTGGAGAACTCCATCGAGGGCTCCGTCTCCATCGAGACGACCGACCTCCTCCTCGACCCGGCGACGGGCATGCGGATCCGCGGCGAGGTCGTCCTCCCGATCCAGCACATGCTCGTCGGCGCGCCGGGCCTCGACCTGACGAAGGCGACGGCCGTCTACTCCCACCCGAACGCCCTCGGCCAGTGCCGCCAGCACCTCGCCCGGCTCGCGCCGAACGCGAAGCCGGTGGCCGCGCTTTCCACGACCGCGGCGATCGAGGCAGCCCTCGCTCAGCCCGGCACCCTCGCGATCGGCGGCGAACGCGCCGCCGCGATCTACGGCGCGCACATCTACGCGCGCGACATCGGTGACGAGCCGGGCAACGCGACGCGCTTCGTCGTGCTCGCGCGGGAGGACCACCCGCCCACCGGCGACGACAAGACCTCGCTCGCGTTCACTGCGGCGCATGACCGTCCGGGGTCGCTCGTCGAGGTGCTCCAGCGGTTCGCCTCTCGCGGGATCAATCTGACGCGGATCGAGTCTCGACCGACACGACGACAGCTCGGCACGTACATCTTCTGGCTCGACCTCCAGGGCCATCGCACCGACCCCGGCCTGGCGGATGCCCTGCGCGAGGTCGAGGCGATCGCGCACTGGCTGGTCGTCCTCGGCTCGTACCCGCGCTGGGCCGCGGGGGACTGACCGAGCCCCGACGATGCCGGAGATCCCCGACCTCGAAGCCGTCCGCCACTACCTGATGCCGCGCCTCGAAGGCCTCACCATCACCGAGGCGGAGGCGCCGTTGCCGTGGCTCGTGCGGACGGGCGCCGAGGAGTTCGGCACGCTGGCCGGGCACGGGTTCGGCGAGATCCACCGGCTGGGGAAGTTCCTCATCTGGTTCGTGGACGATGGGCGGCTGCTCGTTGTGAACCCGATGCTCACCGGGCGCTTCCACTGGGTTGAGAGGGGGACGCGCAAACCCGCGATGCTCGCCGTCGTGATGCGCTTCGACGACGGACATGAGGTGCGCTACTCCGACATGCGCCGGATGGGACGCTGGTACCTCGTCCCCGGGGACGGGCTCGACCAGGTGCCGCAGATGGCGAGCTCGGGCCGGACGCCATGGCGATCAGCGAGGAGGAATTCCTCGCGCGTCTCAAACCCCGCCGGGGCCAGATCAAGGCGACGATCACGAACCAGGAGTTCATGGCCGGCATCGGCAACGCCTACTCGGACGAGATCCTGTGGGCCGCCGGGCTCCACCCACACCGCCGGCGCGCGACGATGGACGAGGACGACCTGCGTCGCCTCTACCGCTCGATGCGCGCGGTGCTCGAGGAGTCGATCACCATCGTGGACGCCACCGTGCAGGGCGAAGGACTGGGGAAGAAGGAGGAGTGGCGGCAGCACCTGAAGGTGCACCGCCGCGCCGGCGAGCCCTGTCCGAAGTGCGGCTCCGAGATCCGCGGACAGGTGCGCAGCGGCTCTGAGACGAACTACTGCCTGACCTGTCAGCCGCTCTTCGAGTAGGCTCCCACAAGGCACAGAAGGCCCGTCCACGACGCGGGCACCGGAGGGGGCCGGGATGAAGATCATCGGCAAAGAGATCGGCGACGCCATCGAGCCGATGTTCCAGGAGATCGAGGGGCGCCTCCGCGCGGAGGCGGGACGCGCCCTCCGCATCGAGGCGTTCGAGGGCGGCGCGCTCTCCGACGTCGACTGGGACGAGCCCGGAGTCGTCGTGCTCTCACTGCACTCCGGCGTCCCGACCCACGCCCTCGCGCACGCCCTCGGCGTCGCGCTGCAGCACATTCGACAGACACTCGACCACTACCCGGACATCGTGCCCGGTGAGGCCGAGGTGGAGGGCGAGGGGATGCTGCGCCACGCGCTGCGCGAACTCATCCTCGCCCCCGAGGCGGAGGCGCACCTCGCGCCTCTGGGCCTCGACTCCCGCTGGGAGACGGAACAGCGCCACCAGGGGATGAAGGACCTGCTGCGTCAGGCATCGAAGGACTGGGACGAGGTGCTGACGCCGAACCACGTCTTCGGCGCGCTGCTCTACGCGCGCTTCGCCCTCGACCACCCGGAGGAGCTGTGGGCGGGCCTCCGCAAGGAGTTCAACCGCAAGTTCCCGGCGCTCTCCGAGAGCGGCGAGGGCGTCGCGCAACTGGTGCGCGCCAGCGGGTGGGGCAGTCTGGAGGCGTGCGTCGAGTCGCTCGTCGCGGTCCGAGACGAACTCGGCATGCGCGCGATCGCGCTGGTCGAGGATCGCCGGGATGGGACGTTGCAGTAGGCCATCCCGCCTACCGCCTACCGTCCGAGGTCGATCGTCACCTTCGCCATCTCGGCGTCGATCCGGGTGCGGGCGGCGTCCGAGGCCTCGATCAGCGGAAGGCGCGGAGGGCCGGCGGGGAGGCCGGCCTTCGCGACGGCGTACTTCACGGGGATCGGGTTGCTCTCCACGAAGAGCGCACCGATGAGCGGCATCAGCCGATGGTGGATCGCCGCGGCGTCCGCGGTGCGTCCAGCGCACGCGGCCTCGATCTGCGCGCGGATCTGGCGTCCGAAGAGGTGGCTGGCCACGCTGACGACGCCGTAGCCGCCGAGCGCCATCACCATCAGCGTGTCCGTGTCGTTCCCCGACCAGACGCGGAACCCCTCGGGCGCACGCGCGATGATCTCGCCGATCTGGCCGAACATCTCGCTCGACTCTTTGACGCCGACGATGTTCGAGACCTCGGCCAGCCGGAGCGTCGTCTCCGCGGTCATGTTGAGCGCGGCGCGGCCAGGGATGTTGTAGAGCACGCACGGCAACCCCTCGGCCGCCTCCGCCAGCGCGTTGAAGTGGCGGACGAGGCCCGCCTGTGGCGGCTTGCTGTACGCCGGCACCGTCAGCAGGACACCGTCGAGGCCGGCGTTCACCGCCTCCCGAGTGAGGCGGAGCGAGGCGCGGTGGTTGTTGTTCGTCGCGCCGGCGACGACGGCGACGTCCGGCCCGACGGCCGCCTTCGTCGCCTTCCAGACGGCGACCGTCTCCTCCTCGGAGAGCGCCGCCGCCTCGCCGGTCGAGCCGGTCGAGACGATGCCCTCGGTGCCGGAGGCGACGAGGGCCTGCGCGAGTCGCTTCACGCCGTCGAGGTCGACGTCCCCGGTAGGGGTCATCGGGGTGATCATCGCGGTCAGCAACCGGCCGAGCGGTGCGGTCATGGTGGTGCGTCCTTCAAGGGTCGTCTGCGACGGGGGTCGCGAGCGCACGCGGCCATCCCACCTCGCGGCGGGCGCAGTGTAGCGCGGGCCGCGGGGGAGAGGGCCGCTACCGCTTGAGGGCAGGCCGGCGGACGAGGTTGCGGCGGAGGAGTTCCTCGGCGATCTGGATCGCGTTCGTGGCGGCGCCCTTGCGCAGGTTGTCCGTCACGCACCAGAAGACGACGCCGTGGTCGACCGTGGGGTCGACGCGAAGCCGGGCGACGAAGGCCTCGTCGCGGTTGGCCGCCTGGAGCGGCGTGATGTACTGCTTCGGGTCCTCAATGAGGACGAGGCCGGGCATCTGGCGGAGCGCGGCCTTCAACGCCTCGATCGGCGCGGGACCCTCGAACTCGACATGGACCGCCTCGGCGTGGCTCAGCGCCACCGGAACCCGCACGCAGGTGGCGGCGAACTTCAGGCCGTCCTGGTGCAGGATCTTGCGCGTCTCGTTGCGCATCTTCAGTTCTTCTTTGGTGTATTCGTCATCCGCGAAGTCGTCGACCTGCGGCAGCACGTTCATCGCGATCTGCTGCGGGTAGACCGAGGGCGCGGGCACCGGATGACCGGCGCCGATCGCCTCCACCTGCGCGTTCAGTTCGCGCACCGCCGCCGCGCCGGTGCCGGAGACGGCCTGGTACGTCGCCGCCGTGACGCGCTTCAACGCGGCGACCGAGCGCATCGCGTGGAGTGCCATGACGAGCGGCGTCGTGGTGCAGTTCGGGATCGAGACGATGCCCTCGTGCCATGCGAGGTCGTCGCCGTTGATCTCGGGCACGACGAGCGGAACGTTGGCGTCCATGCGGTAGGCGGAGCCGTCGTCGATCATGACGCCGCCCATCTCGCGGACGACGGGCCCCCACTGCTTCGAGACGGAGGAGTCCGCCGAGCAGAAGACGATGTCGGCGCCTTCAAGGTTGGCGCGCGTGGCCTCGTGCACCGTGATCGGCTTGCCGTCGTACATGAGCGTTTTGCCCTCGGACCGGGCGGACGCAAGGAGCCGCAGCTCCTTCATCGGCAGACGCCGTTCGGCTGCGACGCGAAGGAAGACCTCCCCCACGGCCCCGGTGGCCCCGATCACGGCAATCACTGGCTCCACGGTGGTGCTCCTGCTGCCCGGCTGACCCGGGGGACGAAGACGCCGCCCACTGGCGGCTCGCCCTCGATGGTACGGCGGCGAAGGCGGTAGCGGCGAGGGCAACCGCCACCCAGATTGGGTGGCGTCCCCTACCCCAGCCCCACCAGCGGCGCGAGGCCCTCCACCAGGCCTTCGCGGCGCATGACCTCGCGGATGGCGATGACGACGCCCGGCATGAAGGATTCGCGGCCGGTGGAGTCGTGGCGGAGGGTGAGGATCTGGCCGGTGCCGCCGAAGATGACCTCCTGGCTGGCGACGAAGCCGGGAAGCCGCACGGAGTGGATGGGGATGCCGCCGATGGCGCCGCCCCGGGTGTCCTCGATGTGGTGCAGGCTGGTGATGTTCGTCTCGAAGTCGCGGCCACGGGCGTCGCGCATCATGCGCGCCGTGGTCAGCGACGTGCCGCTGGGGGCGTCGGCCTTCCGGTCGTGGTGGAGTTCGATGATCTCCGCGCTGTCAAAGAAGCGCGCGGCGATCGCCGCCATGTGCATCTGTAGCACGGAGCCGATGGCGAAGTTGGCGGCGACGACAGCGCCTCGTTTGGCCTCGGCGCTCCCGGCGCGCAGGCGCTCGACCGTCGCGGCGTCGACGCCGGAGGTGCCGATGACCGGGCGGACACCGTGGGCGAGGGCGGCCTCGACGAGACGCGTGGTGAAGGCGGCGTTCGTGAAGTCGACGACCACGTCCGGGTGGACCGACTTGAAGAGGTCCGCGGGGTCGGTCGTCAGCGGGTAGACACCCTGCGCGTCGCCCTGGAACTGGTCGGAGGTCGCACCCATCGGCTCGACCAGGCCCACCGGGTCGAAATCAGGTTGTGCCTCGATGGTCGCCAGGACGAGCCGCGCCATCTGGCCGGTACCGGTAATCGCCACACGGATCATGAGCCACCCCCCGCGCCGAACCGCAACCGTTCCATCAACAACCGCTGGTAGAGACTACGCGCCTCGTCGAGTACATCCTCGGGGCGGCCGCCGGAGGGACGCCGCGGCAGCAGGCGCGCCTCTGTCTCCAGCACGTCCATCCGTGCCGACACATCGACCCACTCGCCCGCGCTGCGCAGATATTCCTTCATCGCCTTCGTGGCCGCATAGAGCGCGTGAGTGAACGCGTATTCGCCCGTGTCCGTCTCGACTCCCGGCCCGGCCCCCGGCGACGGCGACGCATCCCGGAAAAGCAGGTCTCTCGTGACCACGCTCACGCCGCCGAACCCCTCCCGCAGCACGCGCGCATGCGCCTCGGCAGTGCGGAAGGAGAGATCGACGGAGTGGAAGAGCGATTCGCCGTAGGGCCAGTAGCGGCCCGAGGGCTGCGGAAGGTCGGCGAACGGGCCAAACCAGCGCAGGGGCATCGCCTCGCGCAGCAGCCGGACCGCCTCCCAGGCGCCCGCCTGTCCGGCCGTCACACACATCACGTCGATGTCCGACCAGCCGTCGTGCGTGCGCGACGCGAGCGAGCCGAAGAGCGTGACACGCGAGATCGCGGGACAACGTGCGAGCGCCTCCGCGACGTCGAGGGCAATTCGCGGCGGGGTACTGGCGTAGGGATAGACGAGTTCGGTCGAGATCTCCATCGGGCCGAGTCTACCGATCGTCCGGTGGAAACAACGAGGCCCGGCGTGTGCCGGGCCTCGCGTATGTCACCTCGGAGCGAGCGCTACCAGCGACGGCCGCCGCCGCCGGCCGGCCGATCGCCGGCCGGTCGGCCGCCACCCGCCGGACGGTCGCCGCCGGAAGGACGGTCACCACCGGAGGGGCGATCACCACCGGGGCGCGGACCACGGTCGCCACCGCCGGCACGCGGCGGGCCGCCGCGGTCGTCGCGGCGCGGGCCACGGTCGCCACCACGGCCACCGCCACCACCACCACGGGGGCCGCCTCGACCACCACCACCGCCGCGCGAGACCACACGGGGCTCGCCGCCGCGGCTGGCGTCGTCGTCGGAGAGGCCCACGGAGCCTTCATCGTCAACGCCGCGCATC
>Ga0194132_10000261_pt1 | contig 109640 bp, 92 predicted proteins | sample TA2KigOf80mmetaG_FD_148612 | JGI IMG/M metagenome (GOLD analysis project Ga0194132, IMG submission 148612) | Freshwater microbial communities from Lake Tanganyika, Tanzania - TA2015054 Kigoma Offshore 80m | ecosystem: Environmental > Aquatic > Freshwater > Lake | place: Tanzania: Lake... | reverse complement strand
ACGTTCTAACGACATCGAGAACGTCAGACAAATCATCCTTCACCGTCGGAGAGCCCTCCGCATTGAACTCCGACATAAAGGTCTCACTCGCTGGAGTCACGTTCTGACAATCATTAGAAGATCTTTGCAAACGCGGCATTCGCGTGTTTCGAGCCTCGTTTTTTGGGAGTCTCTGGTGAGCCAAGAGTCCATTCCTTCTTTGCCGCGTCAGTTCGTTGCTGAGGTGCTCGGCACATTTCTGCTGATCTTCTTTGGTTGCGGAGCGGTTCATGCCGCCGTGTTGACGGGAGCACAATCCGGCTTGTGGCAAGTGGCGATCGTGTGGGGCGTGGCGATCATGTTGGCAGCGTACTCCGTTGGCGGAGTCAGCGGAGCACACATCAATCCGGCGATGACTCTGGCGTTGGCGTTGTGGCGGGGATTCCCGAAGAGCCGTGTGCTGCCGTACATCGCGGCTCAACTGGCCGGAGCGATGCTCGCGGCCGGCCTGTTGTTTGTGTTGTTCGGCCCGCAACTCGCGGCAAAGGAGAAAGAGAAACTGGTCGCGCGCGGCGAGCCGGGGAGCATCGTGACAGCGATGTGCTACGGCGAGTACTTCCCAAATCCCGGTGGGCTTGCGGCGGGTGACGAGCCGTACTCGGCAGAGAAACACGCCCAATGGCGGGATCTGGGTTCACCGACAGTGGCGTTTTTGGCGGAGATGTTCGGCACGTTAATTCTGGCGTTTGTCGTGTTTGCTCTGACCGATGAACGGAATCGAGGTTCGCCGGCAGCGGGACAGGCTCCGATTTTTATCGGACTGACCGTGGCGGTGCTGATTTCGGTTATCGCTCCGCTGACTCAGGCGTGCTTCAATCCCGCGCGAGACTTTGGGCCGCGACTGTTCGCTCGGTTTGCGGGTTGGGGAGACATCGCGCTGCCGGGACAGGATCAGTGGAGTTGGTTGACCATCTACATCCTGGCTCCGATTCTCGGAGCAGCCGTTGGTGGCGGACTGTACGAGTTCGTTATACGCCCGGCGTACTCGGGGTCTAAAGGAAAGTCCGCGTGAGAATTCTTTCGATTTCGTTTGTGATGTATTGCTGCTTGAGTGTGGTCGCCGTCTTGCGTGCCGACGAACCGCCGAAGCTCGATCCTCGGCAGCCCTATACGGCCGAGCGGTTCAATCCCGTGACCTACGACATTGAGTTTCTCGTCACCGTCACTGCTCCGTACAAGACAAAGAAACTGAGCGTGTGGCTGCCAATTCCACCGAGCGATCATGGGCAGGAATTGCAGTCGTCGGAGCTGACGACGTTTCCTGAATCGGTGAAGCCGCAGATCGCGAACGAGCCGCTGTTCGGCAACCGGTTCGCGTTTTTCGAGTTTGCGAATCCACAGGGTGCTCAGGTCATCCGCCACAAGTTCCGCATTCGCTCGTGGGAGCTGCGCTGGCAGCTCGATCCGACTCGCGTGCAGACGATCAAGCAATGGCCAACCAGCTTCGATTCGTACCGCCGCAGCGAATCGCAAGCGGTCGTGTCGGATGCTCGATTCGAAAAGCTCCTGACCGAAATCCTGCCGCAGCGACGCGGGCCGCTGCAGGATCTCGACTCCGTGATGAGCTGGGTGGATGGACACTTCGCCTACGACCATGTGAAGGCGTCGCTCAAGGCGAGTTCGGTTCACGCGCTCGAGCAACAGCGCGGCCATTGCAGCGACTACCACGGCTTTTGCGCTGCGATGGGCCGATTGCTTGGTCAGCCAACGCGAGTCACCTACGGCATTAACACTTTCCCCAAGAACTCGCCGTCGCACTGCAAGCTCGAAGCGTTTCTGCCACCGTATGGCTGGGTCAGCTTCGATGTCTCGGAGACTCAGAAGTTGTCGCAGATGATCCGCTCAAACCAGGACTTGTCGGACGCGCGACGTGTGGAGTTGCTCACGGCGGCACGGCTGAGGCTTGTCAGCGGGTTTCGCGACAGCACCTGGTTCGTGCAAACGCGCGGGACTGACTACGACCTGGTCCCGAAGGCCTCCGCGCGAGTTCCTGTCGTCCGCACGATTTACGCCGAGGCAGATGACCAGCCGCTCCCCGAACCCGATCCCGCTAACGTGGATCAAACGACGTTTTCGTGGATGACGGCTCATCGGTTTGAGCCAGATCGCGCCGTCAAATACCCCTTCTCCGATTTTCAGAGCCTGCGCGACTGGTCCGATCGTAAGTAACATCCGGTTGTCGCTTCCTGGAGTTACCGAAAAATCCGGGACTCGACAGTCGCATTCTCTTGGCGGCATCGGGTACTCTCGTGGCCGATTTTCGATCGGCTCCGCAAATGGAGCGGCCTAATTGAAACCCACCCCGCTGTCCCTCCCGAACAATTTCCGGTCGAGTGCTTCGCGTCGGATGCGAGGCTCGACAACGGTCCAACAGAACTCGATGGCAGTCCAATAAGAAGAGGTGTCGCGATGCGTGTGCTTGGGCATCGTTTTGTGGTTGTGTGCTTGGGTTTAATCGGCCTGTCGACTGGCTCGACGTTATTCGCGGCCGAGACTCCGGCAACCGATGCGGTCAGCTTCGACAAGCAGGTCCGCCTGATCTTCCAGGCGAATTGCCAGGGCTGCCATCAGCCGGCAAAGGCGGGCGGTCAGTACGTGATGACCGACTTCGGCAAGCTCGTCAAAGGGGGCGAGAGCGGGTCGGCGGCGGTCGTGCCGGGGAAGCCGGCCGAGAGCTATTTGATTCAGCTCATCACGCCAAAGGATGGCAAGGCAGAGATGCCGAAGGGGAAAGCTCCGCTGACGGCGGCCGAAATTGAAATCGTCTCAAAGTGGATCGCTCAAGGAGCGAAGGACGACACGGCCGCTGGAGCCAAGCAGCGGTACGATCAGGATCATCCCCCGGAATACACGCGGCCGCCGGTCATCACCTCTCTGGATTTCTCGCCCGACGGACAGACATTGGCGATTGCCGGTTTTCACGAAGTGCTGCTCGCGAAAGCCGAGACCGGTGAATTGGTCGGCCGATTGGTTGGACTGTCAGAACGAATTGAATCGGTGCGGTTCTCTCCCGACGGAGCACGGCTCGCGGTGACGGGCGGCCTCCCGGGACGCATGGGAGAGATTCAAATTTGGGATGTCGCTACCAAGAAATTGACGCTGTCCGTCACGGCAACGTTCGACACGGTCTACGGCGGAAGCTGGTCGTCGGACGGCAAGCTGATCGCGTTCGGCGGCGCGGACAATCTCGTGCGAGCGATCGACACGACGACTGGACAGCAGGTTTTGCAAAACGGAGCACACACGGATTGGGTGCTCGACACGGGATTTTCGCCGGACAACACGCACGTGATGTCGGTCAGTCGAGACATGACGGCGAAGCTGACGGAAGTCTCGACGCAGCGGTTCATCGACAACATCACGTCGATCACGCCGGGTGCCCTCAAGGGAGGCATTCAAGCGGTCGCAGCGTTGCCGAACCGGGATGAGATTCTGACGGGCGGCTCGGACGGGACGCCGAAGGTCTACCGCCTGTATCGCAAGACAGCTCGCGTGATCGGTGACGACGCAAACATGCTCCGAGCGCTACCCGCGATGCGCGGCCGCGTGTTCGGAGTTGCGACCAGCCGTGATGGGTTCCGCTTCGCAACCTCGAGCGCGCTGGACGGGACCGGGCAGGTGTTCGTGTTCCGATTCGATCCGGCTCAGGTGCCCGAGAACATTAAAGGAATGCTCGCAAAGAAGTTCACTGACCGCACGCCCGCCGAGAAGGACGCGATCGAGAATCACTTCAAAGCGGCGGCGCTCGCCGATTCGAAAATCGAGATTAAGGCGAACGTGTATTCAGTCGCGTTCCGACCGGACGGGAACATCGTCGCGGCGGCGGGTTCCGACGGCATCGTGCGATTGATCGACGCGAACACAGGAGCGATCACGAAAGAGTTCTCGCCCGCTCCGATTAAGCCGACGAATGTCGCAGCTCCCAGCCAGCTCGCGGCGAATTTCAAGCCGGCGGTCGAGAAGCTGGAGACCGAGTCGCTGCCTCCCGGAACGAAGGTCGTCGGGCTGGAAGTTGTCCCGGCCTCGATCAAGCTGACCAGCCCGTTTGATTACGCTCAACTGCTCGTCACGGCGAAACTCGACAACGGCGACCGCGTCGATGCGACCCGATTGATCCAGGCACAGCCTGCCGCCGCAACGGTCACGATCTCGCCGAACGGTATCGTCAAGGCGACCGCCGATGGAGCTTCGGCTATCGGCTTGAAGCTCGGCGATCAAACGGCAAATGTCCCCGTCGAAGCGGCGGGCATCGCGGCTGCGTTTCATCCGGACTTCATCCGCGATGTGAACCCGATTCTGTCGCGCGTGGGCTGCAACGCCGGAACGTGTCACGGCGCGGTCAAAGGGAAGAACGGCTTCAAGCTTTCGCTGCGTGGCTATGACCCGATTTACGACGTGCGTGCATTGACCGACGACCTGTCGTCGCGCCGTGTGAATGTCGCGTCGCCCGATGACAGTTTGATGCTGCTCAAGACGACGGCCGCCGTGCCGCACATGGGGGGGCAAGTCATTCAACCAGGCGAGCCGTACTACGAAATCGTTCGCCGCTGGGTTGCCGACGGCGTGAAGCTGGATCTCAACACGCCGCGCGTTACGAAGATCGAAGTCTTCCCGACAAACCCGGTCGTGCAGTTGATCGGAGCCAAGCAGCAGCTTCGCGTCGTCGCGACGTATGCCGACGGCCACACCCGCGACGTGACTCGCGAGGCGTTCGTCGAGAGCGGCAACACCGAAGTCGCTGCGGCTGAACGCGGAGGCATCTTGAAGTCACTGCGACGCGGCGAAGCTCCGATGCTCGTGCGCTACGAAGGTTCCTACGCCGCAACTACGCTGACCGTGATGGGAGACCGTACCGGTTTTGTTTGGCAGCAACCTCCCGCCAACAACAAGATCGACGAACTCTCCGCCGCCAAGTGGCAACGGATGAAGATTCAGCCGTCGGGACTCGCGTCCGACGCGGACTTCATTCGTCGAGTCTATCTCGACCTGACCGGCCTGCCGCCAAAGGCTGAGGAGGTGAGAGCATTCCTCGCCGACGCTCGCGACACCAAGATCAAGCGCGATGAGCTGATCGATAAGCTGGTTGGCTCAGACGACTATGTCGAATATTGGTCGAACAAGTGGGCCGACCTCTTGCAGGTGAACGGCAAGTTTCTTGCTCGCGAAGGAGCGACCGCGTTCCGCAAATGGATTCGTGACGAGATCGCCGCGAACACGCCGTACGATCAGTTCGCCAAGAAGGTCGTCACCGCAACCGGATCAAACAAAGACGTCCCGCAGGCGGCGTACTACAAGATTCTCCGCGAGGCGACCGCTACGATGGAGAACACAACGCACCTGTTCCTGGCGATTCGCTTCAACTGCAACAAATGCCACGACCACCCGTTCGAGCGTTGGACTCAGGACCAATACTACGAGACGGCTGCGTACTTCGCTCAATACGGACTCGACAAAGACCCGGCGAGCGGTGACAAGTCTGCTTTTGGCGCGACTGCGGTCGAGGGAGCTAAGCCGCTGTATGAAATCGTCGTCGATCGCAATGCCGGCGAGGTGTTGCACGAACGAACTTCGCAGCCGACGCCACCGAAGTTCCCTTACGCTCTGACTAGCCAAGTGACGCCAGTCGCTCCCTCTGCCGGACAACCTCCGAAGCCGCGACGCATGGAGTTCGCCGACTGGCTGACGTCGAAGGACAATCCGTACTTCGCCAAGAGTTACGTCAATCGCCTGTGGGGCTACTTGTTCGGCGTCGGTATCATGGAGCCGATCGACGACATCCGCGCCGGCAACCCGCCGACGAATCCGGAACTGCTCGACTATCTGACTCAAGAATTCCTCGCCAGCAACTTCGACGTGCGACATGTGATGAAGCTCATCTGCAAGTCGCGGACGTACCAGTTATCGGTCGAATCGACCCCGTTCAACGTTGATGACAAGATCAACTACTCCCACGCAACGCCACGACGGTTGCCGGCCGAAGTGCTGTTCGACACCGTGCATCGAGTGACCGGCACGGTCACGAAAATTCCCGGCGTCGCTCCCGGCTCACGAGCTGCCGCTTTGCCTGATTCGGGTATCGAACTGCCGAGCGGTTTCTTCGCGACATTCGGCCGACCCGTCCGCGAGAGCGCTTGCGAATGCGAGCGGACCGGCGGCCTGCAACTCGGCCCGGTCATGGCGCTCATCAGCGGGCAGACCATCGCCGATGCGATCGCCGATCCGAGCAACGAGCTAACAAAGCTCGTCGCAGCCCAGGCGGACGACACCGCTCTCGTCAACGAGATCGCTCTGCGAGTTCTCAACCGACCCGCAACCGATGCTGAACACAAGGCGTTCGCCGATGACCTCAAGGAGCTCGACGCCGATCACACGAAGATCATCGCCGCTCTGAAGCAACGCGAAGTGGACGTTGCGGCCGCGATGCCGGGCCTGGAAAAGAAACGGGAAGAGGCGATCGCTCGCACGAAGGAAGAAGTCGCAGCCTACGAGAAAGAGGCTGCTCCGGTTCGTGCTGAGATGGAAAAGAAACGCCAAGAAGGTATCGCCGCGCGGCAAGCAGAGATCAAAGCCTACGACGATCGCCTCGCCGCGAAGATCGACGAAAGGGAAAAACAACAGACCAATAACGTCGAATGGATTCCGCTCTTGGCGACATCGGCGACTGGCCCGAAAGAAACGACGCTCAACGTTGAGCCCGATCGTTCCGTCATCGTCGAAGCGAAAGGCGCTCGCAACGCAGCGCTGACGATGACCTTCCCAACGAACTTGCGAAACATCACCGCGTTTCGCCTTGAAGCGATCGCCGACGCGAAAGCTCCGAACGGCGGCCCCGGCCGAGCGGGCGACGGTAACTTCGTGCTCAGTGAATTCGAGGTCTTCGCATCTCCGACTGCGAAGCCCGCCGAAGCCAAGAAGATCGAACTGCACAAACCGCTCGCCGACTTCAGCCAGGCGAACTTCGAGATTGCGAAAGCGGTCAACGGAAATCTGAACGACGTCAACGAAGGCTGGGCCATCGCGCCTGCCTTCGGAGTCACTCACTGGGCCACGTTTGAAACCAAGCAGCCGATCAACATTGAAGGCGGGACTGAGTTGAAGATCGTGATGCACCACAAGTTCAACCAGCCCGATTATGTGCTCGGCCGCTTCCGCATCTCGGTCGCCATCGACAAGACCGACGTTGGTCTGTCTCTCGCCGACGAATACAAAGCGATCTTCGCCACCCCCGCCGCTCAACGAAAGCCCGAGCAGACGGCCCTTCTCGCCAAGCATTTCAAAGCGGTTGACCAGGAATTCCGCAACCTGCAAGCGGCCCTCGGAGTTGCCAACCAGCCGCTGCCGGCCGACCCAAAACTGGTCGAACTGCAAGGCAAACTGGAACTCGTCAACCAGCCGCTCCCTCCAGACGGACGGCTGTTGCAACTGCAAGCAGATGTGAAAAATAGCGAGGCCCAACTCGGCAACAAGCGGCTGACAGCCGCCCAAGACGTCGTTTGGGCATTGATTAACACCCCGTCATTCCTCTTCAATCGGTGAAATTGGATGGATTGCAAAATCGCCAACAGGCATAATCCCCCGGTTGACGATTCCTTCTCTACTTGAAATCGCCCCAATTCGTCAGTGGTTCAAAACTAACGGAGACGACTCATGCTCTCGCTTCTTGGCCAACGTGCGAAAGATTTGTGTGACCGCCGACAGGGAATGTCGCGCCGCGACGTGCTGCGAGTTGGCGGCAGCGGTATGTTCGGGCTGACGCTTGGATCGATGCTCAAGATGCAGGCTCAGGCCGAAGAGTCCAAGATCAGCGGCGGACCAGGTTGGGGCAAAGCCAAGAGCGTCGTCCTCATCTATCTGCAAGGTGGACCGTCGCACCTCGACCTGTGGGACCCGAAGCCGGATGCTCCGGACAACGTGAAGAGTATTTTCCAACCCATCGCCACGAAGCTGCCGGGCGTGAACTTCACCGAGATTCTGCCGAAGCTCGCGCAGATCAACGACAAGTTCACGATGATCCGCTCGCTGGGCTACACGCCCAACGGATTGTTCAACCACACGGCCGCGATCTACCAGATGATGACGGGCTACACGACTGACAAGGTCAGTGCGTCGGGTCAGCTTGAGCCGCCAAGCCCGAAGGACTTCCCGAACTTCGGCTCGAATATCATCCGCCTCAAGCCGCCGACCGAACCGATGTTGCCGTTCGTGATGCTGCCTCGTCCGCTGCAAGAGAGCAACGTGGTCGGCAAGGGGGGAACCGCCGGGTTCCTCGGAAAAGCGTTCGACCCCTACACGCTCTACCCCGAGGGGGACGATCTCGACATGAACAAGATGGAGAAGATTAAGGTCGATGATCTCCAGCTTCGTCCGGAGGTCTTCTCCGTCCGTCTCGAACGCCGGGCCCGCTTGCGGGACACGATCAATGCCAGCATGAAGCAGATCGATGCGGCGGTGAAGGATTACAACCTCGACGCTTATTACGACCAAGCGCTGCGATTGATCGTCTCCGGCCGTGCTCGCGAGGCGTTCAATCTCTCTTCCGAAGCACCCGAGATGCGAGCACGCTACGGCCGCACGACGTTCGGCCAGAGCTTGTTGCTTGCCCGACGCCTCGTCGAAGCTGGTACGCGAGTCGTCGAAGTTGTGTGGCCGAAAGTCGCCAACAGCGACAACCACTCGTGGGATCACCACGCTGGTCTGCCCGACCGCATGAAGAAACAGTCGGGTCCGATGCTCGATACCGGCTTATCCGCCTTCCTCAGCGATCTCGATGAACGCGGCATGTTGAATGACACGCTCGTCCTTTGTGTCGGTGAGTTCGGCCGCAGCCCGAATCGCGGTGTCAGCACGTCCGGCAACAGCAACACGGCCGACGGTCGTGATCACTGGCCGTACTGTTACACCTGCGTCATGGCCGGTGCCGGAGTCAAACGTGGAGTCGTCTACGGCAAGAGCGACAAGACCGGTTCCAGCCAACTCGAAAACCCGGTCCATCCGATCGAGTTGCTGGCGTCGATCTATCACTCGTTCGGCATCCACCCAGAGACGATCGTCTACAACCACCTCAACCAGCCGCGCGAGCTCGTGAAGGCTCAAGCGGTGACAAGCTTGTTCACCTAACGGATATCGAAAACAAGGGGCAGGTCAGTGACCTGCCCTTTCTTTTGACGGTGTTCTCGGAGGCTGATGCGATGCTGTCGATTCGAGACTGGTTTCTGAACCACGACTGCCAAGGTTTCTCGCGTCGTGAGTTCCTGCGCATCGGCTCACTCGGTGCGGGGGCTTTGTCGTTGCCGGCGTTACTTCGGTCGAAAGCGATCGCCGGTGTCGGTGCCGATGTTCTCCGGGACAAGTCCGTGGTGCTCCTCTTTTTGCAAGGAGGTCCTCCGCACATCGAGTTCTTCGATCCAAAATTGTCGGCCCCGTCGGAGATTCAAAGTATCACCGGCGAAGTGCAGACAAAGCAGCCGGGCATCACTTTCGGAGCGACGTTTCCTCGACTGGCCGCGATGACTGAGCGGTTCACGATCGTCCGGTCCTACGGATCGGGCCAATCGGGACACACCTACGGTGAAGTCGTCAGCGGTAATAATCCAACCAAGGCATCGATCAGTTCGATCTACGCGCGAGTCCGTGGAAACAATCATCCGCAAAGCGGCCTGCCTACGAATGTGCTCATTCTGCCCGAAGCAGTCCAAGACGGCTTAAAGATGGGGAGCAACTTCGAGACGGGGGCCCTGCCGACGCTAACTCAACCCGGTTCGTTCGGCTCGACTTATGCCGCGTTCAATCCGAGTGGCGGCGGTGATCTGAAGCGAGACATGGAACTGGCGGTCGCTGCGGATCGGTTCGGAGACCGTCGCTCGCTGCTGCAAGGACTCGACCGCTTGCGACGCAATGCGGACAGCAGCGGGTTGATCTCCGGCCTCGACACCTATCAGCAGCAGGCATTCGAGATGATCACGCGCGGCGTGGCCGAGGCATTCGATCTCTCGAAGGAAGACTCGCGAACAGTCGAACGATACGACACGACGAAGCTCTTCAAGATGGAGGATCTGACGCGGTGGAACGACATGAAGCGTGCCAGCAATCTGCTCGGCCGGCAGATGCTGTTAGCTCGGCGATTGTGCGAGGCTGGTTGCGGCTTCGTCACGGTCTCCGATTGCGGTTGGGATTACCACGCGAACGGCAACAGTCCGAAACGCATGGCGGGCATCTATCCGATGGGTGGTCAAGTCGATCACGCGGTCGCGACGTTTTTGGAAGACGTTAACGAGCGCGGCCTCAGCGAGAAAATCCTGCTGATCGTCACGGGGGAGATGGGGCGCACTCCGCGTCTGAACAACAACGGCGGTCGCGATCATTACGGAGAGCTGACTCCGCTGCTTGTCGCCGGCGGTGGATTGAAGATGGGCCAAGTCATCGGCCAGTCGGACAGTCACGCGACTCGCGCGGTCGGCGAGTCTTACCGTCCGCAGCATTTGCTGGCGACCATCATGCACACACTGTTCGACGTCGGCCGTTTGCGACTCGAACAACATGTTCCGCGCGAGATCATACGCTTCGCCGAGACGAGCCAGCCAATTGACCATTTGCTGGCATAGCGGCGGCGATTTTTCTTGAGTCTGCACCGATGTCTGAATCAGCCAAGCTCTTGATCACCGGCGCGACGGGGAAGGTCGGCCAGGCATTTCTGCGGCGGATGTTTGCGGATTCAGGTTTCGATCGATTTCAGGTCCGAGCGTTGTGTCACAATCGACCGTTGCCGGAACACGCGCGGTTGGAAATCTCGCGAGGCGACATTGCCGATCCAGACACAGTACGGCGATTGCTCGATGGAGTGACGCACGTTCTGCACTTGGCGACTTGCAAAGAGACACCCGAGCGGATCATTGACGTCACCGTCAAAGGACTGTTTTGGATTCTGGAAGAGTGCCGTACTTCGAAGACGTTCCAGCAGTTCATTCTCGTTGGTGGTGACGCCGGGATGGGGCACTTCTTTTATCCGCACCCGATTCCCGTCATCGAGACGCAGCGGCACTCGGCGTATCCCGGTTGCTACGCGCTGTCGAAGGTGCTTGAAGAGGTCATGCTGGAGCAGTACTTCATCCAATACGGTCTCAACGGCTGCTGTCTGCGAGCACCGTGGATCATGGAAAAGGATGACTTCAAATACACGCTCAGCTTTGGAGATGACGTCTTCGGTGGTCCGCGTTGGCGCGAGCTTGTCGGAGCAGACAAAGCGAATGAATACCAAAACGCCGGGACGATTCCGGTCCTCTGCGATCCGCTCGGCGAGCCGGTGCTGCGAAACTTCGTGCATGTCGAGGACTTGGTTTCCGCTCTGCTTGTGGCGCTCGATCATCCGAAGTCTCATCAAGAGACCTTCAACATCTGCATGGATGAGCCCGTGAGTTATCGCCGCGTCGCAGAGCATCTCCTGCGGACTCGCGGATTGCCGAGCGTTGATGTCATCACGCCGTTTCGAAGCACCTGGCTCGACAACACGAAGGCCAAGTTTCTGCTCGGCTGGCGACCGGAATACGATCTTTCGCGCTTGATTGATGAGGCGTGGGATTATCGGCGACCGCCGGACGATCCTCGGCACGTTTGGTATCCGGGTTGATCGGCAGCCGATACGCTGCGTCACGTCGATGTGACGATCCATTCGGAGTTGCCGCCATGTCCGTGACTCGTCGATCTTTCCTCGCGGCCGGTTTGGGAGCTGGATTGTTGACTCGTTGGGAGGTGCCTGTGACCGCTGCTGATTCTCAAGTGACTTTAGATCCGACCGGCCTAACCAAAGCCAATATCCCGACGCCGGCGCTCCTCGTCGATCTCGACATGTTCGAGTCCAACGTCAAGGTGATGGCTGAGCATTGCCGGAAATCCGGACGAGGCTTTCGGCCACACGCGAAGACTCATAAGTGCCCGGAGATTGCCAAGCGGCAGATGGCTGCGGGGGCTCTCGGTATTTGTGCGGCGACGGTGCCCGAAGCGGAAGCTCTCGTCGCGGCGGGGATCACCGGTGTGTTGCTGACGTCGCCGATCGTCGAGCCGGCGAAGATTGCTCGTATGATCGCTCTTGTAAAACGTGAAACGACAACGATGCTGTCGGTCGGGGATCCGCTGGAAGTCGAATTGTTGTCACAAGCCGCTGCTGCTGCGGGAGTCGATGTTGAGGTGCTGGTCGATGTCGACATCGGAGATCGCCGTACGGGCATCCCGCCGGGACAGCCGGCGCTCGAACTGGCTCAACTCATCGCCAAGCACAAGCGGTTGCACATCCGCGGAGTGCAGTCGTATGCCGGACACGCCTCGCACGTCGTCGGCTGGGAAGCTCGCGAGAAGTCGTCGCGCGAGGCGATGGGGAAATCGGTGGCGACACGCGAACTGCTGAATAAGTCGGGCTTCGACGCAGACATCCTCTCGGGCGGCAGCACCGGAACTTACAACATCGACAGCACCATTGATGGCGTGACCGAACTGCAAGTCGGCTCGTACATATTCATGGACATCGATTACCGCCGTATCGGTGGCAAGGCGAGCGGGGAGAATTACGCGGACTTCCAACACAGCCTGACCGTGCTGGCGACCGTCGTGAACGCGACGCACGCCGACCGAGTTTCCGTCGATGCCGGCACGAAGGCGATCGACACGACAACCAACTGGAAGCCAGAAGCGAAGGGCTGGCCGGGGCTAACCTACAACCGAGGCGGCGACGAGTTCGGTCTTCTGACACTTGAACCCGGCGCGAACCTGCCGAAGATAAGAGACCGCATCGAGTTCATCGTGCCGCACTGCGACCCGAATGTGAATCTCTACGACCGCATCTTCGCGACGCGCGGCGACAAGGTCGAAGCGATCTGGCCGATCGCCGCACGCCGCAGCTAGTTCGTAGGATGGGCATTTTTGTCCGTCCTTTTGTCACACAACTCGGATGGGCAGGAGTGCTCATCCTACGGAAGATCATGCAACTGCAAACGCACGAAATTGTCGGCACGCAACCCGGGCCACACTTGCTGATCACGGCCGGAGTCCACGGCGACGAATTCGAGCCGATGGCCGCCGTGCGTCGCTTGATAAAGGAGATTGATCCGCGATCGCTGAGTGGCAAGTTGACACTCGTGCCGTGCGTCAATGCGTCTGCGTTTCGCCTTGGCCGTCGGACGGGAGAAGACGGCAAAGATTTGGCGAGAACTTGTCCGGGAAGCGCGGAAGGCAGTCTCACCGAGCAAGTGGCGTTCGCACTTTCGGAGTTGATTCGGTCAGCGAACTTCTACATCGACCTGCATACTGGCGGGACCTCGTACACGGTGCTGCCGCTCAGCGGCTATTCGCTGCATGCCGATCCGAACGTACTGGCAGTTCAGAGGCGAATGGCGAACGTCTTCGGCTTGGACGTCGTGTGGGGCACCGATCCGAATCTCGATGGCCGTTCGCTCTCGGTCGCGCGCGATGCCAACGTCCCGGCGATCTACTGCGAGTATCTCGGAGGTGGCCGCTGTGATCCCGCTGGCATCGACGCTTATGTTCGAGGCTGTCGCAACGTAATGATCGAACTGGGACTGCTCGACGGGACACCAGATGTCCCGCGTACGCCGCTGATCGTTGAAGACCACAGGCCAGGCGCGGGACACATGCAGATCAATCATCCGGCTCCGTGTGATGGCTTCTTTCAGCCGACCGTGACTCTCGGCCAGCAAGTCCGCGTCGGTGATCTTCTCGGGACGGTTTGTGATGTGCTTGGCCAGCGTGTTGAGCGGATCGAGTCCCGCTATACTGGCGTCGTCATCGTGTTGCAAACGTTTCCGACTGTGATCGCCGGCGCGAGTGTCGCCGTCGTGATGGAAACTACCTCGTAAAATCACACCAAGATCATCCTCCATGCGAAACAGCCGAATTAAAGCCAAATTGGCTCAGAATCAACCGGTCCTGCTCACGACATTGCATTATCCCGACGAGACGATTTTCGAGATGACGAGCCTAATGGGGTTCGACGGGATCTGGCTCGACCTGGAGCATCATCATCACAGCGTGGCGACGGCCGAGCGGTTGTTGCGGGCGGCTCGTGTCGGAGCGTCGGACGTGATGGTCCGCCCGGCCAAAGGGGAGTTCATGCGGATGAGCCGCATCCTCGAATGCGGAGCGACTGGCATCATGTACCCCCGCTGCGACAACGTAGCCGAGGCGCGCGAGGTAGTCCGCTGGGCGAAGTTCGCTCCGCAAGGCCAGCGCGGCATCGATGCCGCTAACGCCGACAACCCATACTGCATGACGCCGCTGGTCGATTACCTGAAAGCCGCCAACGAGCAGACCTTCATCGTCATCCAAATCGAAGACCCCAGCGCCTTGGCTCAGGTGGACGAGATCGCCGCTGTCCCCGGAGTGGACATCATCTTTTTCGGCCCCGGCGACTTCAGCATCCTCAGCGGCATCCCCGGCCAGATGAATCACGAACTGATCAAAGACGCGATGCGCAAGGTCTCCGCCGCCGTGAAGAGACACGGTAAAAATTGGGGCATGCCGATCTTCAACACTGATCACGCTAAAGAAGTCCTGGACCTCGGCGGCCGATTCCTCTGCCACGGTGCCGACATCCTGATCCTGAAGAACGGCCTCGAAGCGATCCAAAAGAACTTCAGTCCGCTGGGTGTGACGTTCGAACGCCGAGCTTCGTGATGGACGCCTCTCCGTGTTCTCTGTGCTTCTGTGTAGGAAACAATTCAACACAGAGACACAGAGAGCACGGAGAAGACAGTGGGGTCGGACATGACAGCACCCAAACACAAACTCTTGATCGTCGGTGTTGGTTCAATCGGTGAGCGACACTTGCGGTGTTTCCAAACGACGGGACGAGCGGATGCCGTGTTCGTCGAGATCAACAACTCGCTGCGGCAGACGATTGCCGAGCGATACGGTGTCCCCGGCTTCAAGTCGCTCGACGAGGCTCTCGCCACAAATCCGACGGCGGCGGTCGTCTGTGTTCCCGCGCATCTGCACATCCCGATTTCCATCACGCTAGCCGACAGAGGCTTGCACCTCTTGATCGAGAAACCGTTGAGCACTTCGTTCAACGGCATCGACCGATTGCAAACGATCGTTGCTGAGAAGCGGCTGACGGCCGGAGTCGCCTACGTTTACCGCAGCCATCCGCTGCTCGCCGCGATGCGATCGGCAATTCAAGACGGGCGATTCGGACAGCCGGTCGAATTGATTGCCGTCAGCGGGCAGCACTTCCCGACGTATCGACCGGCGTATCGCGACATCTATTACCGTGACCGAGCGACCGGCGGCGGGGCGATTCAGGACGCGATCACGCATGTGCTCAACGCTGGCGAATGGCTGCTCGGTCCGATTGAGCGGCTGGTGGCTGATGCCGCGCATCAGGTGCTCGACGGAGTGACGGTCGAGGACACCGTGCATCTGCTGGCTCGGCACGGGAACGTCATGGCCAGCTACAGCCTCAACCAGTATCAAGCCCCGAACGAATTCACGCTGACGGTCGTCTGCGAACGAGGAACGCTGCGACTCGAATCACACGCCAACCGTCTGCGATCGATGACTGTTCCGTCGAGTGAATGGCACGACGACGCGATCGAACCGTTGGAGCGTGACACGCTGTTCGTGCGGCAAGCCAATCAGTTTCTCACGGCCATCGAAGACAACTCACCAACGGCGTGTCCGCTGGTCGATGGGCTGCAAACATTGCGAGTCAATCTTGCGGCACTCGCCAGTACCGACAGCGGCAACGGTTGGCAAATCCTCGGCGAGCGGCAGGGTGGCGGCGCTCCGAGTCCGTGAGCGTTTCTATTTCCATTGACTTGGAGCACGGACGCCCTGCCGCCCGCCAACGATGAGAACACGCGGCTTTAAGCCAGGATCTCTTTTACGACGTGCCCATGCACGTCGGTCAGCCGCATGTCGCGGCCGCTGAAGCGGAAGGTTTGTTTGGTGTGATCGACGCCAAGCAGATGCAGCATCGTGGCGTGAAAGTCGTGCATCTCCAGCCGGTTCTCGACGCACTTGTAACCGTACTCATCGGTCTGGCCGTAGATCGTTCCCCCTTTGATTCCGCCGCCGGCCATCCAGATGGAGAACGCAAACGGATTGTGATCGCGACCGTCGCTTCCCTGAGCGAATGGAGTTCGGCCAAACTCGCCCGACCAGACGACCAGCGTGCTGTCGAGCAACCCGCGCTGCGCGAGATCGGCCAACAGCGCGGCAATGGGTTGATCGACGGAGAGCGCGTTCTTGGTGTGTCCATCTTTGAGATTACTGTGCTGATCCCAACGGTCGCCGTTACCGCCGGGGCACGTCAGCTCGATGAATCGCACTCCTCGTTCAACCAGCCGTCTCGCGAGCAAACAACTGCGGCCGAAGGTGCGCGTGTTGCCGAAATCGGATTGCAGGCCGTAGGCCTTCTGCGTCGTCTCGGTCTCTTTCGACAAGTCCATCAGTTGCGGCACTGCCATCTGCATTCGTGCGGCAAGTTCGTAATTCGAAATCGCCGATTCGAGCGCATCGACTGGTCCGGTCTGTTCCAGCAACTTGCGATCCAGCCTTCGCATCAAGTCGAGCTTGCGTTGCTGAGATTCTGTTGTCGGTTCCGATCGCTTGATGTTCGCAACTGGCGGATCACTTGCGCCGAGCACGCTGGCTTGGAAACTCGCTGGCAGGAACCCGCTATTGAAGTTGTCGAGTCCTCCCGGCGGAATCAGTCCGCCATTGAGCACCACGAACCCCGGCAAGTCCTGGCATTCGGTGCCGAGTCCGTAACCGACCCACGCCCCCATGCTCGGACGACCTTGCTGGCCGTGGCCTGTGTGCAGGAAGTAGTTTGCGTTGGTGTGCTCCGGGAATTGGGAGGTCATTGTCCGCACGACCGCCAGCTTGTCGACGTGCTGCGCGACATATGGGAACAGGTCGCTGACCGGAATGCCGCTCTGACCGTACTGCTTGAACTTCCACGGACTCGCGAGCGTGTTGCCGATGTTGTTGAACTGCGTCTTCTCGATTTTCATCCCGAACGGCTTGCCGTTTTCGGCATCAAGCCGCGGCTTCGGGTCGAACGAATCGACCTGCGAGACGCCGCCGTCCATGTAGAAGAAGATCACGCTCTTCGCCTTCGCATCGAAATGCGGTTTGCGAGCGGCGAACGGGTTCCTGTCGCTGGCTGATGTCGACTCGGCACCAAACGCCGGCTCATTCAACAACGACGCCAGCGCAACAGTACCGAAACCGGCGGCGCAGGATTGCAGCATCGCACGGCGAGTCTGCGGTCGATTCACAAAGCGTCGGCAATGCATTTACTCAACCTCGTCCATTCTCTGTGCCCTCTGTGTTCTTGCGGTAAATTGCTTGATTTCACCACAAAGACACAACGGGCACAGAGAAGTCATTTCACGAACACGAACTCTTTGACATTGAACAGCACGTGGCAGAGGTCGGTCCAGACTTGAACGTGCTTGGACCAGCCATCGGCCGGGAGACTGTACGACTTCGCTTGGTCTTGCAGGAACGCAAGAGCGTCGGCCCGTTCGGCGGCAGTTGGCGAGCGGGTGAAGGCATCGAGATGCAGTCGCTCGATGCGCTGTTCCGGAGCCAGATCGGGGCTCTCTTTCAGCGAACGTTCGGCCCAGCGTTTGGACATGTCGAGGACGAACGGGTCGTTCATCAGGATCAGTGCTTGAGCCGGCACGTTCGACACGTTGCGGCGTCCGATCGTCGTGAACGGGATCGGCGTATCGAAGGCCAGCATCATCGGCGAGAGAAAATTGCGATTGATCGACGTATAGATGCTGCGCCGTCCGTCGCCGTCGAGCGGCCCGCTGTTGCCAGGCCGGCCTCGACCCTGCATGAAGGAAGTCAGGTGGACCGGAACGCTCTGGCCGAGCATTTGCCGATTCAAACGGCCAGCGATCAGCAGCATCGAGTCGCGGATCGCTTCTCCTTCAAGCCGATGGATCGGGGCGCGGTGCAGCCACAAGTTCTGGGGATCAAGCTCGTTGGCGTTTGGGCCACTCCCTGACGGTCGCGATACGGACGGAGACTCGCTCGCCATCTGCCAGGTGTTCGTCAGCACGATGCGACGGATCAAGCGCTTCAGCGACCAGCCGTCGGCAACGAAAGACGCGGCGAGATGATCGAGTAGTTCGGGATGCGTCGGTTCCTTGCCGAGCACTCCGAAGTTATCGACCGACTCGACGATGCCTCGGCCGAACAGATGATGCCAGACGCGGTTCACGGCGACTCGCGGCACGAACGGATTCGACTTCGCGTCGATCAATCGCAGAGCCAACTGCAGCCGGCCGCTACCTGGTTCGCGGTCGACGACGGGCTGATTGATACCGTCGAGCGCTTCGAGATTGCGGCGTCCAACCTCCGGACCGAGGTTCTTATGATTTCCTCGAATGAAGACGTGCTCGTCGATCGCATTGCCGTCGCAGATGGCGATCGCTCGCATCGGTTCGGGAATCTCGTGGGGGTGGTTTTCAACCTGCGCGGCGGCGGAAGCGTCATGCACGGCCAGGTTGGAAACCTGCCCCACGATCTGCGACGCCAAGTCCGGCAGTGTCTTGATCGATTCATCGGCGAGCAGCTTCGCATGGCTCGGATGCGGCGGCAAAGCAGGCTCCGGACCACCGGACGTGAAGCGGATTTCGTCGCAGGCGAGCCAGCCGTCGCCGTCATCGATCAGCTCAATGTACGCTCGGCGGCCGAGATGATTCTGCAAGTCCCCCGCCTGACGATGCCAAATCCATTTGCCGTCGGTGTTGACCTCGAAAGTCGTGCCACTGAATAGCAGGCCACTGAAGTCCATCATTTGATAGCCGTCGAGGACCAATCGAATGCGGGCGTTCTTGCCGGCGACGCGATACAGAATCTGCGGCTGCGTGATCGTGAAGGTGGGTGATCTCAGCACACCGCGCAGCTTCGGCGACAACATCCCGCTGTGAGCCACGCCATGCGATGGCCCATCACCAAAGCTCCAGCCAGTCGCGAACCAGCGGTGGTTCGGCAACAGGTGGGGATCGTTGGGGTCGGCAGGAAAAGGATCACGGCCCTCGGCTTTCGGCCCTCGGCCCTCGGCCGGATGTTGCAGGTCAACGAATTGCGCGGATTGAAAGTCTTCAGCAAGCAGGGACTGCTTAGCCGATTCATCCGCACGTTTCTGTTCGGCGGCAACTCGGTCGGCGAGTTCGCGCTTGCGAGCGGCGAACGCATCGGGGTTATCGTCGAATGGACGCGACGTGAACTCGTGCCACAGCCACCAAGGATGCGTCGGTCGCCGAACGTCTTCGCTCTGCAGGGCATGGACGAAATGCTTGAGGCTGGCCGCCGCGAGTCGATGCTCTTCCGCAACCGCCTTGATCGGACGCTTCGTCGGCAAGCCGTCACCCAAGTCCGTGAAGATGATCTGGTCGAGATTGATATGTCCCCAGCCTCCGCGCCGCGAATCGACGATCTCCAACACCGCTTCTTGGCCTTGCCATTGCTCGACGACCCAAGTCTCAAGCCCCAGCCGTTCGTCGTTCTTGCCGGTTGCAGTTTGTACGACCTTGTCGCCGACTTTCAGATTGAAACACGTTTCGCCGGGATGTTTGCCGCCGCCGATCAGAAACGTGATCACGCGATGCCGAATCACAAACGGCTTCGACGTGAGCTTGCCGGTGAGGTCGTCGTTGCCGGCCCACGAATTGAGCAATCGCTTCCCCTCGAACCCACTGACAGGCATCTGTCCCGGCCAGGTCCCCGTCGCCGTGCCCCGTTCAAACGCCGAACCGTCGACAGTCCACTTCGCGAAGGTCTCCGATTCAAAGTCCTCGAAGACTTCATCGGGACGCTGCGACGCTGCGAACTTGGCATCATCTGTTTTCGGGGTTCCGTACAGAACCTCGCGCGCGGCCGGTAAGTATCTGGCATTCCGGGGTTGCTCTTGTTGGATGCTTTCCTTGCTGCCTTGTTCTTCGTGTCGTCGCTTGGCTTCCGGCGAGAGTTCACGATTCAATTTGGCCTGCTTCAAGTTCATCACCGCCGCATCGATCTTCCCGCCCGGATCGAGATACGCCGTCTGTCTCCGTGAACTCTGCAAGAATCCGGCGAGCGCGTAGTAGTCCATCGTCCGAATCGCGTCGAACTTGTGATCGTGACACCGAGCACACGCGACCGTCAGGCCCAGAAACGTCTTCGAGAAGACATCAAGCTGATTGTCGATCCGCGCGGCTTGCTCTGCCTTGGCATCCACCGGAGCGTGCTTGTCCTCGCCGAGAAACCAGAAGCCGGTGGCGATCAGCGATTCGTTGTAGCCATCGGTGGGATGGAGACGAGAGGGAACGGACTTGTCTTGCTCTCGATCCTCGACTCTCGACTCGCGACCTGGCAGCAAATCCCCCGCGACGTGCTCGACGACGAAGCGGTCATAGGGCACATCGGCATTCAGGGCGCGGATGATGTAGTCGCGATACTGATGCGCGTGATGCAACGGGTAGTCGAACTCATGGCCGAGCGTTTCGGCGTAACGGACCAGATCGAGCCAATGTCGTCCCCAGCGTTCTCCGAAGTGGGGCGAGTCGAGCAAGCGATCCACGACGCGCGCGAGTGCTTCGCGAGTCGGAGCTTTGTCGGCGACGAATTCGTCTGCTTCGGTGGGTGTTGGTGGGAGACCGATGAGTGCGAAATAAACTCGACGCAGCAACGTGCGGCGGTCGGCGGCGAGAGCATGAGACAAGCCGTGTTGTTCGAGCTTGTTCAACACAAATTGGTCGATGTGGTCCGAGTCGCGAAACAAGAGCAGATTCAAGTTCGGGTCGGCCTGAAACGGCTGACGCACTTGGGGGGGGGCGAACTGCGCGATTGGCTTCCAGGCCCAGTGCTTGGCTTTCCGCTCGGCCAACGGAAACGCTTCGGACTTGAGGTTGAGTGCGGGATCGTCTTTGCCGGCGCTCCAAGGTGCACCACGCCTGACCCATTCCGTCAGGATCGCGACTTCCCCTTCGGGCAGGCGAGACTTGGGAGGCATTTCGAAATCGACGTAGTTGATCGCTTTGACGAGCAGACTCTCGCTTGGCTGACCCGGCACAATCGCCGCGCCGGAATCACCGCCGCGCAGAATCGCCGCTCGCGACGCGAGGCTCAGTCCCCCTTGAAGCTTCTTGGCTTCCGGCCCGTGGCACTCGAAGCAACGAGCCTGCAACAGCGGCTTCACTTTCGTTTGGAAGAACTCGACCGAGGCGGCATCGAATGTCGGTGACTCTTGCGAGTCAGCACGTTCGCGCGGCCATGAGATCAGAGTGGCGACGCTCAGGGCAGCCAGCAGAGAAAATCGACGAGAGTTGAGACCTGTCACGACGGAGGCTCCTGCAAATATCGCAGAGAATCACCGGGTGGCATCGCTTGCTTCAAACGATGCCACCCTGATGCTCCGGTCAAAACTACTTCGCCAATTCAGCTTCGATCGCCTTGACGACTTCTTCCGAGTCTGGTTGCACACCGGTGCGGAAGCGGGCGATGACTTTGCCATTCTTGCCGACGAGGAATTTTTCGAAGTTCCACTTCACCGGGCCAGCGTCTTTCTCGTTGGAAAAGTTCTCTTTCGCGGTGAGCTGCTTGAAAAGTTCGGCGGCCTTGTCGCCGTTGACGTCGATCTTCGAGAACATGTCGAACTTCACGCCGTAGTTCTTTTGGCAGAAGTCGGCCACCTCTTCGTCGCTGCCTGGTTCTTGCTTGCCAAACTGATTGCAGGGGAAGCCGATCACGGCCAAGCCCTTTTCGTTGTACTTCTCGTGCAACGCTTCGAGCGGCTTGTATTGCGGAGTCGCTCCGCATTGGCTGGCGACGTTGACGATCAGCAGGACCTTGCCGTTGTACTTGGAGAGGTCCACCTTCTTGCCGGTCAGAGATTTCATCTCGTGCTTAAGCAACGCGGGAGTTTTCTCGGCAGACTTTTTCTCTTCGGCCGATACGAATGCGCCGGCGAGCAACGCTGCCGAAAACAGGCACAGGGTGATTGCGAACGATCTCATGGGAGGTCTCCAAATTGGGGGGATGAAATGGTGGGAAGACACAAGCTAAGGTCAAAGTAGTCCTCTCGCTTTGCGAGAGGAAAGCCGATCCACGACCGAGGCAGCTAATTCGGCCGCTGCGTGCGACCGACATTCGTCTCGCGGAGCGAGACGGCTACGATGACTTCAGCTACGCGGACAGCATATCACCGATCAGCTGTTAGCCGGAAGCCGCCGGGTGGACTCCGTTTTGCTGGCGAGAGATTTTCGTCTGGTTCGCCCCGTTGGCCGATACCGGTTCGGCTGCGAGGTTCACCGAGTAAACGCCAGCCAAACAGAACGTCAAGAACGATCGAACACACTCTCGCAGGAGTTTTCCTTCGGTCAGTCCGCATCCGATTCGTTCTTCATGAACTCGCGGAGCACGACGGTCGCGTAGGCTCCAGACGAGAGGCTGAATTCAAACTGCAGTCCATCCTGCAGCGCGCGAACTTGCAAATCGTCCGGCCAGATCAGGAGGGGACGGCGAGTTCCTTCGGCCAAGTGTCCGAAGCGGCGGAAGGCGTCCATCGTCAACCCGGCTGCCGCGAGCACGCGCTGCTCGCGAACTGCCGGCTCATGCTGAGTGGGTCGCATCTTCGGGCCAAACATGGGGCCGGTAAGGACGGTCTCGCGAGCATCAAATCGAGGCTGCTCGGCCGCGACGTCGCGCACGTCGAAGATGCCTCCCGATTCGCTCTTCTGCATGACGTCGCCGAGCATGACTTGATGCAGCAGCCCGTCCCGCAGCCGCTCGGCCAGCACGTTGTTGAACAACCACGACTGTGCGGCCGACAATGCCAGTCGATGCAGGAAGCTGCGATTTGGTTTCCTCGCTTCGGCGTCCGATCCGCTGCGAGCTTCGGTCAGCAGCTTCAGTCCCAGCTTGAGTGTGCTGTGCTTATTGCCGAAGCGTTGTGAGCCGTAGTAATTCGGCACGCCCGTCTGCCGGAGACGCTCGGCGATGGCGAGTGCCGAGTCGTAGGCTGGGCACTTCGGCCCTTCCGCTTCTTGGTCGGGCAAGAGTAACCAGCCTTCGACATCGCGCACGAGCACTTGAAATCGGTTGCCTCGCAAGTGCCCCGTCCGCAGCTTGTTCTGATGCGGCGTCGCGTTGAGCAATCGGATGCCCTCTGTGTCGATCGCGTTCAAACGATTCTCGACGCGGCGCGGCACAGAGACGAACTGCCGAGTCACCGCGCGGGTGTCCTTCAGGCCCGCCGTGCCAAGCTCTCGCGGCGCGATCCCCAGCACCATCGCCAAGTGCCGGCCGAGTTGATCTGCGGGGACGTTGATCTTCTCGATCCACAAAAAGAGATGCTCGCCGTCGCCGCAGGGTTGATAAGCGGGAATCTCCTCGACGACGAAGTCCTCAGGTCGCGACTTCAAGACGCCCCCGACTCCCGGCAGATCCGCCGTGAGCATCGGGCAGTCGGTCGAGAGGGGCAGATTTTCTAAAAACGGGGACGGCTCGGGCATCGGTCGCTCGGTTGGCTGGTCGTGCGGCATAATCAATCTGGCTGCTGGTGAGCGATTTGGGGCGATGATAGCATGATGCTCCAATTGCGGGCCTGGCTGCGAGCCGATTTCTGGATGCTCGCCATTCGATTTCTTTTGGGCACATCATGCTGAAGACTCACGCCGTTGGCATTGACCTGGGTACGACGTATTCCTGCCTCTCTTACCTCAATGAACATGGCGAGCCGGTCACGCTCCCCAACCAAGAAGGAGAGCTGACAACGCCATCGATCGTGATGTTTGACGGCAAAGATGTGATCGTCGGGACGGAGGCCCTGCGCAATGCGGTCCTCAAGCCGACGCATGTCGTGCAGAACGCCAAGCGGTACATCGGGTCAAACAAGACCTGGACCATCGAGAAGAAGACTTACACGCCGATCGACATCGGTGCCTTCGTGCTGCGGAAGATGCTCGATGCGGCGGTTGAGCAGATTGGCCCGATCACTCAAGCGGTCATCACCGTGCCGGCTCAGTTCAGCGACTGGCAGCGGCAAGCGACGGTTGAAGCGGGCCATCAAGCCGGGCTCAAGCAAGTCGACATCATCAACGAACCGATCGCCGCTGCGCTCTGCTACGTGCTCGGCAGTGAAGGACTGTGGTTCACGGAACTGACCGACGAACAACGCATCCTGGTCTACGATCTGGGTGGCGGCACATTCGACCTGTCGTTGGTGAAGTACCACAAGGACGAAGTCAAAGTTCTCGCCAGCACAGGCGACTTGAAGCTGGGTGGCATCGACTGGAACGAAGCGTTGCAAAACGCGATCTGTGACCGGTTCGCTCGCGAGTTCGGCGACGATCCGCGCACCGATCCTGAGTCGATGCAGCTTCTGGCGATGGCGGTTGAGAACACGAAACGCTCACTGACTGTTCGCCCGCGAGCGGCTCTGACCTGCTCGCACGGCAAGCATCGCAAGGTCTATCAGATTGAACTGCCCGAATTCGAGAAGCTCACAAAGCCGCTGCTGAATCGAACAATCAGCATTACGCGCGATTTGCAGAAGGCGTATCAATTCGGCCTCAAGGGGAGCGATACGATCCTGACCACGGGCGGTTCGTCGCGCATGCCGTCCATCAAGAAAGCTCTCGGAGAACTCGGTTTCCGCACGCTTAACACGTCGCTGTCGCCGGACCAGTCGATCTCGCACGGTGCGACCTACTACGCCGGCATGTTGTTGACCAACGCCGACTTTGCGAAGTCGATCCTCAGCCCCACGGCGACTGCCAAGCTCCAGAAAATCAAACAACGCAGCGTCAACGCCCGGGCACTCGGCATCCTGATTCGCGACACCGGCAAAAAGACACGCATCCCGCACTACCTGATTCCAGAGAATACGGAGCTTCCTGCATCGATCACACAAACGTTTGGCACCGTCATCAAGAATCAACGCCGCGTCAATCTGCACATCGTCGAAAGTGGAACGATCGCCGATCAGCAGTACGTGGAACTCGGCACCTGCATCGTCGAAGACCTGCCGAAAAATCTGCCGGAGCAATCGCTGGTTGAGGTCACGATCACGTACAACGAGCAAGCCCGCGTGCTGGTCACGGCCAAAGACGTCACCAGCGGCAAACAAGCTCAGACCCTGATCGTGCGAAAAGAGAACCTTGTCGAGAAGCCCGCCAAAAAGATCACTGCGTTCGATGAAGACGCTCAGGCGGGCTGGACGGCTCCGTCGCTGATGCCGGTGGCCAGTGCAGCCGCGCCACCTCAGAAAGCTGCGACATCAACGGCTCCTATGCCCAAGCCGGCCTCAATGCCCAGGCCCAACGCGGCGGCACCAGTTTCGTCGTCAGCGAATCGGAAGCCGGTACCACCGCCGGAAAAACCGGTCCCCGTCAGGACTCAATCCGTCGCCAGCCCGAAGTCCGCTCTGAGTGGCCCCAAGCTCGACGAGGCCAATCAGCCCATCCCACTGTGTAATGAATGCGGTGAAGCTCTGAACTTCCGCGGCGTCTGCCCGGCTTGTGGCTGGACTGCTTCCGCGAAGAAACCCATTGTCTCTGCCAATCCTCCTGCGAAACCCGGAGCACCAAAGCTGCCGATCGCTCCGCAGAAAAAACTCGCACCTCCAAGCAAGCCACCTGGTCCCAAGACGCGACTGTCCGATGACGATGAGCTGTTGGAGATGGCACTGTCATCGATGAACAAACCCGGGGCCGCGAAACCACCTGCCAAGAACTCACCCGTAAAAAAGGGTGAAGCCGAATTTTGGAAAGATGAGAAATGACCCATGCAGATCGACCGCATCGAACTGTTTCACGTTGCCATGCCGCTGATCTCGCCGTGGCGAACCGCTTACGGCGAAGATGCGACGATAGATTCCTTGTTGTGCCGCATGACCAGCGGTTCGGTTGAAGCCTGGGGCGAAAGCGCTCCGTTTGCCGCGCCGTGTTACAGCCCGGAATGGGCGAGCGGAATCTTTTCGCTTTGCCGGGATTGGCTTGCGCCGCAGCTTGTCGGCAAGGAAGTCACCTCCGGTGCCGACCTGCAGCAGCGACTGTCGCTCTTCAAAGGGAATTCCTTTGCGAAGGCCGCGCTCGACACGGCCTGGTGGGCGCTGCAAAGTCGGATCGAAAACAAGCCGCTGCACGAACTGCTGGGCGCGACACGCACCGAAGTCGCCGTCGGTGCCGACTTCGGTGTGCTGGATAGTCTAGACGAATTGCTTAATGGAATCGGCCAAGCGATCGCGAACGGTTTCCCGCGTATCAAACTGAAATTCCGACCCGGTTGGGATCTGCCGATGCTCGCCGCCGTGAGGAAACAACATCCGACGCACCCGATCCACATCGATTGCAACAGCGGCTATCGCATCACTGACTTGAAACTCTTCCAACAAGCGGACGAGTTCAACCTCGCGATGTACGAGCAACCGCTCAACAACGACGACGTCGTCGATCATGCGGAACTGCAACGCCAAGTCCGCACGCCGGTCTGTCTCGACGAGAGCGTTTACAACGTCCGCCAAGCCGAGCTGGCAATCCGCTTGAAAAGCTGCCGCTTTGTGAACATCAAGCCGGGCCGCATCGGCGGCCTGACGAATGCCGTCGCGGTTCACAATCTCTGCCAAGCCGCCGGCATCCCTTGTTGGGTCGGCGGTATGTTGGAAAGCGCCGTCGGCGCGAGCCTGTGCGTGTCGCTGGCGATGCTCGACAATTTTACTTATCCCGCGGACATCTTCCCCAGCAGTCGCTTCTACCACGAGGACCTCGCCGATCCTCCGCTCGAACTAGTCCGTTTGCGTGACGGTGCTCCCGGCGTTCGTGTGACGACAAGTCTCCCCGTTCCAAACCCGAGTCGGCTGCAAAAACTCACCGTGCAAAATGCTGTTGTGAAGTAGACTTTCGCCCAGCCTTAATTGGCAGATTGTTGCGATCACAACGACGTTGTCGTTGCTGGCATCAAGCGTCAAAGCGGCAATTCAACGTTGATTGCGAATGTGCCGCGACGTGATTGAAACTCGGGAGCACATCAGGGAAGGGCCTGCCGTGGCTGGTACTGGTCCAGCCGAGGAGCGCGAGTCTCGCACCGAACCAGCCGCTGCAGCAGGCCGGCGGGACGTGAATGCTCTTTGCGGTTCAACGGCTCTTCAGCCCCGCCGGCGGCTGAGCGGGGTCGTTCGACATCCACTATGTCAGGAATATCACTGATATTAGGTATCCAATTAGTCTGCACGGAGCCCCCCGGGGCGATGCTACTGGAGTGCTCGCCAAGAGCCGTCAGCCTCGTCGCCTTAAGGCCTTGATGAAGGTGGGGCGCAAGGACGTTGATCTTCAGGAAAAACTCAGGTTATCGATTTCTCAATGCAACGGCTCATAACGTCGTTGGAATTCTGAAGCGATGTGACTAAGTTGCTCCGGCTCACTTGTTAGCAAGGCGTAACGTGCGTGTTTTGCGTTAATGAGTGACTGGGAAGGTTCGGGTGCTGCTTCGATAATTGCGGCTTTTCCTAAGGAAACTTTGATCCGTCACGGATGGGATCCTTTTTGTCATTCCCCTTCGGAGTTTTTTCAATGCGACGTCAACAACTTCTGGGTAGTACACTCACACGTCGGAAGGGATTTACTCTAATCGAATTGTTGGTGGTCATCGCGATCATCGCGGTCTTGATCGCGTTGCTGCTACCGGCTGTACAACAAGCGCGCGAAGCAGCGCGGGTTTCCCAGTGCCGCAACAACCTGAAGCAACTCGGCTTGGCGGCCCAAAACTTCGAATCGGATGCGACGAAATTTCCGCCGGCAATTCTGTCACAACTCGACGGACAGAATGACGGCGTCCCCCCACGGCCGATGCGAACCGGAGCCATCGTTCATTTGTTGCCGTATCTAGAGGCGAAGCCGTTGTATTTGGCATTCAAGGATGCAAACGGCACCAACAACCCCAAGATCGTCGACATTGACTACCTTAGATACGTGACTCCCTCATTTCCGATTACGGCGTTTCCGACCTGGCACGGATTAGCCAGATCCAATGCGGCAGCGCGATCCAAGATTCCTGCACTTTTGTGTCCATCAGACGACACTAGTGGCCCGCCAAATTCTTCGACCATGGTGATGATTGAGGCACATAATGGTGGCATGACGGGTTGGTCGTTTGCTGCGCCAAACTCCACACTGTGGGGCCTCACGAATTACACCGGCGTGTCGGGTGTTCTCGATGAACTCCCCGGTAATCCGTTTAATTTGAATAAGTGGGCGGGTGTCTTTATCTGCGGCAAAACCCGATCTTTTCGGGACATTCGCGATGGAACCAGTAATGTCTTCATGTTTGGCGAAGGCTCAGATGGTCTAAATAACCTTCGCTGGTCTTGGGTGGGAATCGGCGGACTGCCGACGTACTGGAATTTGCCGAAATCAACCAGGGACGCCGGTTGGTTTCAATTTGGCAGTCAGCATGCGAGTGGGGTGCTGTTTGCGATGTGCGATGGATCGGTTCGCATGATTAGTCGCACGATCAATGCTGGGGATGCGACGCTCCCCGTTGCTACGAACTCTGCGAGGAAACCATTATATTGGCGTTTGACATCAATGGCCGACGGCGAACCTACCGCCGACTTCTAGGGAATTGGCACTGCTTGTCAGGTGTCCTTGGAAAACAGCTTCTTTCTTATAGGGATTCGATGATGATGATTTTCGCGCGTGCTTGTGCGTTGCTGATGCTGGCCAGCGTGGTCGTTTCGTCGTTGTCTGGGTGCGGCGGGAAAACGGAGTCATTTACTCCGCCACCTGATGAATCGACAATCCAAACGGTGGGTGAAGAAGGCCTTGTCGGCAGTGGGGCAGGTGGGACGGGTGGTGCCGGTGCAGCCAGCGGCGGTACAAATGCTCCGCCGCTAAAGGTTAAATAGCCGGGATCCTTGGGGTACGACTCGATGACCCAGCGGAAACCGGGTGTGCCGTCGGCAGAGAACCCGCGCACTGGTCTGTACAAAGAACTGGTGGATGCGGGGGATAACCTCGTCGATTTTCACGCGCTGATGGCTCCTCGACCCGTGCTGGTGTCGGGAGGCACGGAAGACCCGCCTCGCAACTGGCAGGCGCTCAACCATCTGATTGCCGTGAATGACCTGCTGGGGCAAAAGCGGCGGGTGGCGATGATGTCCCGCAGCACGCACACACCAACGGCCGAAACTTTGGAATTAGAACTCGCGTTCCTGGAATACGGGCTCAAGCGCGGTTCGAAGTAACCTTCGCGCTGATTGCTCAGTCGATCTGAATGCGGACCGAGTGCAATCTCTGGCGGTCACCACGCTGACGAAAGTCTTCGAGGACTGCTTCAATCTCTGGCTTGAGGAAGCCGTTGAACTTCTGCTGGCCGCCAATCGTGATGCTCAGCCGTTTGTCGAGGTCAATGAGGTTTGCGTTGAGCCACACCGTCACCGAACCGCGACCTCCCAGGATGATGTTTTTCCGTTCGGTCTCGCCAGGCTGAATTCGTGCGGTCATGTTGATCGGAGTCGACTTCGCGGAGCGTTTTCCTTTGGGATTCGGATTCGAATCGGCCCAGCGGACCCAATGTAGGCGGATGTCCGACATGCGCAGGCTGCTGAATTCGAACTCTTTGGGTTCGGCGGGACGGCGATGCAGTTCCATCCATTCGAAGAGCCGATGGATTTCGCTGTAAAACGTCTCGTGACCGCGGGCTTTGTACTGCGACACCAGCAAGTCGGTGCCGTTGCGCATCATGGTTTCAAACCAATGGGCGTGCCGGTCGAACAGGCCGAAGTCGAATTCACCCAAAACGGCATACCAAGCTTGCAATTTTGCGTTTTCCTGAAGCCCCAGGCAGTCTCGCACTGCCGCACCCTTCGGCGCGATGAATCCGCCGGAGATCGGAATGACCCCTGCGAACAAGTCCGGTCGAGCCAGCGCGACGTCGAACGCCGCATCTCCTCCGCGACCGTGACCACTCAGAAACACGCGGTCCGAATCGATCAGGAGCCGCCGGCGGGCATCGCGCAAGCATTCCCAGACAATTGCTTCGGTAGGAGCTGGCAATGGATCGCCAAATTGGGGAGGCAGATATTCCGGCGCGATCACGATGTAGCCGTGCCGTTGCGACTGCAGCGGCGAAGCGTCGTCGCCGCCCCACCATTTCAACACGCGCTCCGGCGTCCAACCCCATTCGTGCAGCGCGACGATCATCGGGTATGTGTGATGCGGATTGAATTCCGGAGGCAGAAGCACGGCATATCGAATGGCTTTCGGACTGTCGTCATCCTCGCGCGTGCGGCCTGGATCGTGGACAGTGATCGTAGCCACGCGGCTGGCTTGCAGGACGGGTGTGTCGAGCACCGGCGGCAACATTTGGATGATCTGTTCGACCGTCTTGGCGCCGACTCCTTCGGTCGCCATGAGTTCAGAAAGCGCCGGACCCCGCAACGAAGGATGCGTCGCACGCAGATACTGCAAGACGTAAAACCGCGCCTGCCACCAGCGAATCGCATTCGCCAGATCGGTCGTCGCATTCGCGGCACCAACTACCCAGCCAGAATACGCCAGCGCCAGCTTCTCCGCTTTAGACAACTTCTCGTCTTTCTCCAGCTTGAGGAACGACTCCAACCGTGGCAGAGTTTCCTCGTCAAGCTGTTCCAAGACCTCATCGCGAAGCGGGGCGACTTGCTTCAGTTGCTCTTCGTTCAACCCTTCCTGCAGATCGCCGAGCAACTGTTTGGCGCGGTCGATGTTTTCCTGGATCTCAGCGACTTCCGTTTGCAGTTGGCGGACATCGCGGAGAATATCGGCCCCGATATTCTGTGTCGGAAATTTCCCCAGCGCATTCGCGATCAGTCGGTGCTGTCCCGCTTCGCGACGGTGTTTCAGCTCGCCGAGCAAGCGTCGGGCGTACAACTGTCGAGCTTCCAACGCATCTTCTTCACACTTCGCCTTCTGATCGGGAAGGTCTCGCATGATCGTCTCTAATTCTTCAATCGCCAGCTCGTACAGCCCGGCCTGCAAATAGAACTTCACGACCTTGAAACGATCTTCGGGTTTTTCGAGGTTGATGCACCGCCGCACCAGCGGAACCAATTCCTCGCGCCGCAGCGACGTCGTCGCAATGCTGAACTTCCAAGTGTGATCCAACCCCGTCACCGTGCACGACTGCGGTCGGAGTTGTGTGATGCCTTGAAAGTAGTTCTTGGGCTTCTTGTTCGAGTCGAGCAGCGTGACCTTGCGGTGTCCTTTGTCGTTGAACGGATCGACGCTCAAGTAGGGCCCGATATGCTGCATGGCTTCGCCGCCTCCCTCTTTCTTCGGAGGGATTTCAAAACGGACGAATTCCGCCAGTTCGACGTCTTGGTTCTTTTCGAGAATTTGCCGGTGGTAGACGAAGTACCGGCGCATGCCGTCGTCGAGCATCCAAAAGGGAAACGAAACGATGTCTCCGGACTGCGGCGGAGAGTTCAGCGAGATCGTGGAAAGATTCTCCACCTGACCGGGCTGAAGCTTCAGACCCGATTTGAGAGTCAGCCCACCCGCGTCCGTTTGGCAGGGAACGCCCCACGACACCATCCCCGCCAGCACGCACAACGCAGCGATCGTCTGTCGCCGCCAAGAGCTTCGTGTGTGCATGACTTTCTCCGACCCAGTTGCCGCGCCGGCATCGATGCGGCGGATTCTGCCGCTCCGCGTGTCGACTACGTCTGACGGACCCTGCAAGGATCGACCATTCGAGGGAAGGGGTTTCAAACCGTCTAATCGCCAACGCATATCCGGACGTCGTGGTCCAAAAAACTACTTCGACGCCGGGGTTGCTTGGTTTAGTCCGACCTCATTCACAACGGGAGGGCGGAGTATCCAAACCAATCTTACTGGCGGCAAAGTCCCGAGCGTATGGCCAAACCCGGTAAATGCCGTACAGCGCCACGGCGATCACGGCCAAATACCGGATGAATCCGGTGCGCCCAACGTCCCTTCTACTTTATCGCGAATCCACCGAAAGATTTTGCGACGCTTTTGTTCCTTTTCGATCTTGGCGTACATCTCCTTCATTTTGACGCCCTGCGCCTGAACCGACGGCTTGGCAATCCGTTTTTTCATGAAGTCTGGGAACTCGGAGTATTAGGGCAACTGCAGGAATTCCCGTTTTTCGCCACGCTTGTCCGCCGCTTTCTCGGTTTTTTGCGGAGCGATATCGGCGGAAGCCATGGCCACGCCGGTCATGTGGACCTTGGTCGGTTGGCCTGCTCCGGGGGCCGCGGTTCGACGTGCACTCGTTGCATCGCCACCCAGAAAACCGAGAGAGGCGTTCTCCAATCCCAGCGGATCGAGATCGTGAATCAGTGCATCGCAGTCTGCGCAGCGGTGTTGTTTTTCCCTCTGGATCATCTTGTCGATGATCATGTCCAGCTTCTCCGGCACTTCGCGGTTCAGCTTGCGAGCGTTGTCGAACTTGCCTGCCTCTTTCGCCATGACGAGCTTCACAAAGTCGTCGCCGCCAAACGACAATTGTCCCAGCCATCGATAAATTTGATCGCCAGGTAATGCTGGCTGTTGGTGACTCCGTAGGCAAACATCTGCACCGCGTTGGGTGGATGAATTTGCCCATCGTTTTGGCTTCACGCTAAAAGCGTTCGAAAAAACCCTTTTTCTCAGCCATCTCTTTGGACAACAGGTTGAGCGCGACATGGCAATCCAGGCTCAGTTGGCGTGCGAGGAACACCTCACCTATGCCACGCTGACCGAGCTTCTTTTCCAACTCGAAATCACCGAAGACTCGTTTCTCTTTTTTCGGCACCTCAGTGCTCGGTGGATTGATCAGTGTCGCGCCGAGTTCTTTCGGATCATTTTCGTCTGACACAATGTGACCCCTCGCTTTCGCGATGCTGATCTTGGCACGGTGAAAAAATGAGAAGGAAATGCCGATGACAAATCCCGGACAAGCTCGCGAAGAATCGCCAAATGGTGAGGAAATATTATGCTTCGTCCCCAAGAGGCTGGCAAATTCCAGAACCACTTGTCGAGAAGCGGATGACTCGTCGGCACCTCAGCACTCTCGTCCTTGAGGTTTCCGGCGGGGGCTTCAACAATGCGGTCGCGCTCATGATTCCAACGCAGACGTCCCCGGCTTTGGGCATCGTTTTCCACGTGGGTCTCGACATCTCTGCCGACGATGGGCCTTCTTCTGTTGGTTTTTGGGGCAAGGAGTGACTGGTGGCTTCGGGAGAAAAATCGCAGGAGCGACCGCGCGGCATGATTGGCGAAAGCCCCGCCATGCGCGAAGTCTACGCGCTGACTCGCCGAGTCGCCGAGTCGTCGGCTACCGTGCTTTTGACCGGTGAAACAGGCACCGGCAAGGAATTAGTCGCCCGCGCGATTCACGAACTCAGCCCACGAGCCAGCGGCCCGTTCATCCGCGTGAACTGCGGTGCCTTGAGTGAATCGCTGTTGGAAAGCGAACTCTTCGGACACGTCAAAGGGGCATTCACCAACGCCTTCGAGAACCGCACCGGCCGTTTCGAGGCGGCACACGGCGGCACGATCTTTCTCGACGAAGTCAACTCGATGACTCAGACGTTGCAGGTCAAACTGCTGCGCGTGCTGCAAGAGCACGAATTCGAGCGGGTCGGCGACAGTCGTACGATTCATGTGGATTGCCGCATCGTCGCCGCCACCAACCGTGACCTGCTGCAAGAGATCGAACGCGAAAAGTTTCGCGAAGACCTCTATTACCGGATGAATGTCGTCTCCATCTATCTGCCGGCTCTGCGCGAGCGGACCGATGACATCCCGCTGCTGGTCAACTACTTCGTCGAGGACTATGCCGACGACAACAACCGTCCGGCACCGAAGGTCGCGGCTGAGTTCATCGGTTACCTGCAGCGCTATGCCTGGCCCGGTAATGTCCGCGAGCTACAAAACTACATTGAGCGGTCCATCGTGCTCGCCACCGGCGACACACTGACCGCCGACTTGTTGCCACCGCACGTGCGCGGCCTTGCCCCAATGCGCATGGGCCGCCCGCAAGCCACCGACCTGCACAAGATGGCGACCGAATTGGTTTCAACCAGCATCCTGCAAGCTGGCCCCGACGCGATCGACCTCCACGAGCGCGCCGTCGCGCTGGTCGAACGCGAGGTCATTCTGCAAGTCCTCCGCTCCTGCCAAGGGACGCAGACCAAGACCGCCGAAAGGCTCGGTATCAACCGCAACACACTGCACAAGAAAATCAGCGACTACCAGTTGGAGTCAGAAGCTCGCTGAGCGGCGACGATGTCGCGCCGCCCCTTTTCTCCTGCCCGATCATTGGCCGGTTTGGTGATCCATCGACTCGCCGTTCCACCTCGGCTGGCCATTGCAATACGAGGCGTTTTCCAACGGAGTGATGACCTGTTAACCGGTTCCAATTTGGGAGAGATCGAGGGTGGAGCCTGTCCCGCCCCGAGGACCAAGATCGTCGATCTGGCAACCTCCCGTCGGACAAATCGAGAGAAGCAATCCGAGGACACGCCAAACGAGCTTCTTGGACATCGCATCCTCAATGATGTGAACCAAACGTGTCAGGTGAAGAGAACAATGCCGGGAACCCAATAACGCAGAGCACCAGCAGAAGAGGTCAGCGAATCTTCAAACTCGCCAACGCGATCAAGGCCAATAGGGCACCGATGATCCAAAAACGGACCACGACTTTCATTTCGTGATTGCCGACGAAAAGGTAGTGGTTATGGAGCGGGCTGCATTTCAGAAGCCGCTGGCCGGTCAGTTTGAAACAGCTCACTTGAGCGATCACGCTCAACGTTTCGACCACGAACACGCCGCCGACAATGACGAGCAGGAATTCTTGTTTGGTCACGAGTGCCGCCAAGCCGAGTAACGCGCCGATGGGCAGCGAGCCGGTGTCTCCCAGAAACACTTGGGCCGGGTGACAGTTGAACCACAAAAAGCCGAGCATCGCACCGACCAAGGCGCCGATCACGATCGCCAATTCGCCCGCGCCGGGGATGTGCGGGATGCTCAGGTATTCGGACAACGTCTTGTGTCCGGCGAGATAGACCAGCACCGTAAAAGCCGAGCCGGCGAAGATCGTGCAACCACTCGCCAGCCCATCCAGCCCATCGGTCAGGTTCACACCGTTCGAGCTGCCTGCCATCACCACAATCGCCCAGAAAATCCACGCCGTTCCGAGACGCACTCCGACGTTGCCAATCGGCCAGATCACTTCATACTGCTGCGCATGGCCGACCTGTTGGTCGTACAAGACGAATGCGATGCCGAGCGACAGCACGATCTGCCAGGCCATCTTAGTGCCGGCTTTCAGTCCATTGCGCGAAGTTCGCAGCTTGATCCAGTCGTCGGCCGCGCCCAAAGCTCCGAAACCGATCGTCGTGGCCAGGCCGAGCATCACGTGAACGTTCGACAGGTCGCCCCACATCAGTGTGGCCAGCGCGACGGCTCCCATGACGAACAGGCCGCCCATCGTCGGCGTATTGCTCTTCGCGGCATGCAGCTCGTTGAGCTTTTCCGAATCGCTGCCAATCCGCTCACGGAACCGGCTCTGCAACCACCGAATCGCCAGAGGACCCAAAAGCATACACAGCAGAAACGAAGTTCCACCCGCGAGTGCCGTGCGTGCCGTCAGGAACACGCGCGAGTCGCCGGAGAAGAGTTGCTCGAACCGTTCGAGCAGCGGAGCAAAATGTTGGAGCCAGACGAACATGGTGGGGAGGGATCAGGGTTAGGGGTTGAAAACCGAGGCTGAGGCTGAGGTCTGAGGCATTGCCAACCCCTGACCGCTAATCTCTAACCCCTTCGCTTTCTCACGCAGCCATTGGACGACACGTTCCATGCGCATGCCGCGTGAGCCTTTCACGAGCAGCACATCGTTTGGTTCGAGCACGCAGTCGAGGACGGTCAGCAAGATCTCCAGATGATCGCATTGGGCGAGTCGGCTCGGACGCAGGCCGCCGGCGAGTGCTCCGCGGACGACGTGCTCGGCTTGTGTGCCGCAGACGAGCAATCCATCGACGCGCGCTTCGGCCGCCGCTCGGCCAAGATCAACGTGTGCCTGTTCGGTATGCGTACCCAACTCCAGCATGTCGCCGGTGATGAGCAATCGTTTGTTGGCTCCTTGCCAGTCACGGAGCGTTTCGCAGGCGGCGTGCATCGAGGCGGGATTGGCGTTGTATGTGTCGTCGATCACCGTCCACGAACCGATCTGATGCACTTGGCAACGGCCCGGTGCGGATTGAAAGTTCGCAAAGCCGGCCGCGATCTCAGACGCCGTGAGCCCGATCTCACGGGCAATCGTCAACGCGGACAATGCCGCTCTCAGGAAGTGTCTGCCAGTGGCGGGAACTTCGTACTCGACGTGATCGACTTCGAACGTCAGCCGTTGATTGGCGACTCGGACGTTTGTCGCGCGGACATGATTGTCGTCCGACTCGCCGACGAAGAGCACAGGGCAACTCGATCGATCGGCCATCCGGCGAGTTACCGGATCGTCACCCGGCAGGATCGCGAATCCGGTGGCAGGTAATGCCTCCAGCAGCTCGCCTTTGCCGAGCACGATTTGCTCCGGCGAGCCAAAGCCTACGACGTGGGCCAGTCCGATGCCGGTGATGACGCCGACCTCCGGTTGAGCGATCTCCGCGAGCATCGCGATCTCGCCGACCGCCGAGGCACCCATTTCGAGCACTGCGAACTCGTGGCTCTGATCCAGTTCGAGCAAGCTCAGCGGCAGGCCGATGTGGTTGTTGAAATTCTTCAGGCTGCGAACGCCTGGATGCGTCCCCGACAGCACCGCGTGGATCATCTCGCGAGTCGTCGTCTTGCCGAAGCTGCCCGTGACACCGATGACCAGCCCCTCTTGTTGCGAACGATACCAGCTTGCGAACTTTGCCAGCGCGGTGAGGGTGTCTTCGACGACGATCAACGATGGCCTGGGACTCTGTCCCGATCCAGCCTCCCAGGCTTCTTGAGATTGAGCCAGTCGGTCGCGCTGCACAACGGCGAGACCGGCTCCGTGAAGTCGAGCTTCGGCGAGAAACGAATGTCCGTCGTGATGTTCGCCACGCAACGCCCAGAAAATGTCGCCGGGTCGTATACCGCGCGAGTCAATTTCAACCCGCGTGAACTTTGCAAATCGGTCCTCGGTGCCGACAAGCTGCCCGTGCGTCGCGGTTACCAGGGAGAGAAGTGAGACGGGGTGCATGAAATGATCGTCGATCCGCCGTCAGGCGGTCGGTGCGACTCCTGTCCGTCCGAAGGCGGGACTACTAATTTCTTTCCAAGCTGCTCGCACGACTTGGCGATCGTCGAACGGAAAACGCTGCGTGCCGATGATCTGTTCGGTTTCATGTCCCTTGCCGGCAATCAGCACGCAATCGCCGGGGTGAGCTTCCGCCAGCGACCACGCGATCGCGGCTTGGCGATCGGGTTCAACGCGCAGCGGCGGCAAGCGGGGTGCGAATCCAGCCAGGATGTCTTCGATGATTCGTTGCGGGTCTTCCGTGCGCGGGTTGTCGCTGGTGACGACGACCAAGTCCGCACCGAGTACCGCTTGCGCCATTTTCGGTCGCTTCGAGCGATCGCGGTCGCCGCCGGCTCCGAAGACCACGATGACTCGCCTCGAGCAAAGCTGGCGTAGATTCGACACACAGCGTCGCAGCGCGTCTTCCGTATGAGCGAAGTCCACGAATACGTCGAACGGCTGACCGGCAGCGACTCGTTCGAGTCGTCCGGGAACGGCCGGCAGCAATTCGATGCCGAGTGCGATGGTCTTCAGCGGCACTCCGAAATGATGCGCGGCCGAAGCCGCCGCGAGAGCATTCGAGACATTGTGCCGACCGATCATCGGGGTGTGGACAGACGCAGCCTCCGCGCCGCAACTGAGAACAAAGTCCGTTCCTGCCGTCGTCTCCCGAACGATTGTGGCAGTCACGTCCGCTTCGTGGTCGATGCCAAATGTCACAAACCGGCCACCGAACGCAACCCGTTTTGCAATCGCGGAGCTTCCCGCATCGTCGGCGTTCAGTACCAGCAGGCCATCAGGTTTGAGGTGATTCGCGATGCCGGCTTTCGCGGAGAGGTACGTCTCAAAAGTGTGGTGGTAATCGAAGTGGTCCTGCGTGACGTTGGTCACGATGGCGACGTCGAGCTGCGTTCCACAGGCGCGACCTTGATCGAGGGCGTGGCTGGACAATTCCATTGCGGCGTGAGTCGTGCCGTTGGCGACCATCGACGCCAGCCAGTTGGACAAGATTTGCGAGTCGGGTGTCGTCAGACCGGCTTGCTCGCGGCGGGTCCCGTCGCTGTATTCGATCGTGCCGAGCACTCCCGTCGGATGACCTGCCGCTCGCAGGATCGAGCGGATCAGCCAGGTGGTCGTGGTCTTGCCGTTTGTGCCGGTGACCCCCGCAGTCTTCAAAGTTTGCGACGGATACCCTGCCAGCGCGTCGCACAGCAACGCGAACGCGCGGCGCACATCAGGCACGAGACACTGCGGCACCGACAAGTCGGGAAGCTCGCGGCTGAGCAGCAGTGATTCGGCACCGCGCAGCACAGCCTCGCGCGCGAACTCCTCGCCATTGCGCCTGGTGCCGGGGATCGCTGCGAAGAGCACACCGGGGGTGACCATCTCGCTGCGTTCGGTCGTGTGCCTGACAAGGATGTCGTCATCACCGATGAACTGCGCGGTCGGAAGCAGGGCCTTCAAACTGATTGGTGAATTCGGAATGGGCGTGGGCACGTCATGGCCTCCTTGCCGTGGACGTAAGCAGCATCCCGCTATTCACTAAACCGAATTGCTTCAGTGGGGTTGGCGGCTGCCGAGCCGGAGCGAAATTCTCGACAATTAGGCAGTTGGGTCAAGCCGAATTTCGTCGGCGACGCAAGCTGCGACGTATGGTTTTTAGACGACGCAGCGTCGAGCCGATGATTTGGCCAGCCACACGGTTGAGCGTTTGGGGTGTGGCCAAAGAGCGAGCTTCATCGCAGGTCAGGAATTCGCGGTGATGGTCGGCGACGAATTGCTCGACGTGGCGGATTTGCCCTTCGGTCATTTCGTTGACGTGCAGGCAAAACGTCTGCACGCCGAGCGGCAGCACGCGCGGGTTCGCCAACCACTGCGGCAGAAAGATCAGGCCATGTTCAATCGACGGCCATGGTGCGAAGCCGTCGGTCACCGTTGTGAAGCCGAGTTCACGGAGAGCACGCAACGTGAGCCGGTCGAATGAATGCGACGGAGCCATGAATGTTTCGCAATTCAGTCCGTGCTCGCGAAGGATGCGTTGCCCGCACATAAGTTTGTCGAGCTGCACTTCAAACGGCAGTCCGGCGAACTCACTCAGACCATTGACTCCCATCAGGCCGCAGTCGTGCGTGGCGTAGACATGCTGAAAACCGTGCTGGCAAATCTCCCAGCCACGCGCTTGCAACGAACGAACTTTCTCCCAGAAGTCTCCGACAAACTTCGGGAACTCTCGCAACTGTGGGTCTTGGTTGTCTGGAATCACGCCGAGTAGCGGCCGTAGGCTGAATTTGTCGAACACCTGCGACAGCCGCTCAAACCGCGGCCAGTCCATGTGCGGGGCGATGTCGTCCAGACGAATGAGATACCGAGCAGACATGGGCGCGATGTTAGGTCCACCGCGAAAAACAGGTCAATTCGCGTTTCAGAGCCGATGTCTCGGCATTTTCTCTTCGTGGTCTTCGTTTTCTTCTGTTCCCAACTCTTCCAAACTACTGTTTAAACAGAAGCCAGCGAAGGGGACGACGAGGATTTTGATGAACCACTCCCGATTCATTCTTGGATCACGATCCCCGCGTCGGCGCGAGTTGTTGGAGATGCTCGTTTCGCCGGAGTTGATCGATGTTCGGCCGCCGCGTTCCTCGGATGAGCTGGGCTTCGAGGGACTGAAGTCGTGGCTCGACATCGCTCAGCGGTTGCAGCGGATCGCTCGCGAGAAGAACAACGATGTGTTGTCGCAACTGTCGGCGAGCAACAATTCGCAATTAGTGCTGACGGCTGACACCGTCATCGTCGCTAACGATTCCGACGGGGGTTATCGCGTGCTCGGACAACCGCCTCACGATGACTTGTGGCGCGACGTCGTGCGTGGCTGGTTCCGCGATCTGTACGCTGGCCGCAGTCATATCGCGGCCACCTCAATTTGCCTGACCGAATTCGGCAGTGGTCGTCGGCTCGAACGGATTGTGCAGTCGCATGTGTGGTTCCGCGACGACGTTGAACCTCTGCTCGATTGGTATCTCGCGACCCAAGAACCGTGTGGCAAGGCGGGAGGCTATGCCCTGCAAGGACTCGGCAGTGTGTTCGTGACGCGTGTCGAAGGAAGCATCACCAACGTTGTCGGATTGCCGCTTGAGACGCTTGTCGAATTCTTGCCGCAGTTCGGCTGGCCGCTGAAGTAGTTCAGCCTGGAAAGCTTAGACTACCTGACGCAGTGTCCCGGCGAGTACGGCTTCGCTAACATCCCGAGCTGCCGTGTGAGGCTGTTTCTCGCGCGGGATTTGAGACGCTTAAGAAACAATTGCCTCGATGCCCGATTCGACTCCTCCGACGCTCAATCCAACCGAGCCGCCCAATTCGAAACCGCGTCTGCCTCGACGTGACGGCGATGATGAAGAAACGCCGCGCCCGTCACTGTGGGGGCCAGTCATTGTGATTGGCTTGGTGCTGTCAGTGCTGCTCGCAATGAGCTGGAAAAACCTGATCGGCGCGGCCAACGAAGTGGACTTCTCGTTCTTTCTGAAGCAGTTGCACAGCCAGAACGTCGCCGAAGTCACGACCACCGGGAACCAAGTGAACGGCAAATGGAAGGTCGTCCCGGAAGCTCCGGAGGGAGCCACCAAGAAGCTGGCTGACACATTCAGCACGCGTGTTCCCGAGCTGTGGCGCGACGACCCGGAGCTTCGCGAACTGTTGAAAGACCTGAAGAAGCTCAAAGCCGATGACGCGACTCCGCAGCTGTTCAGCCAGTTCTTGTTCGGCTCGATGTTCTTGATGGCGATGCTGCTGGTCGTGTTTTTCATCATGCGTCGCTCGATCGACCCCAGCGGGACAGCCTTCATCGGCAGCTTCGGCAAGGCGGGAGCGAAACGCTTCAAGCCCACCGATCATCGCGCCACGTTCGCTGATGTCGCGGCGATGGAATCAGCAAAAGGCGAGTTGCTGGAAATCGTCGAGTTCCTCAAAAGTCCGGACAAGTTTCACAAGCTCGGCGCGCAGATTCCCAAGGGTGTGTTGCTGATGGGCTCGCCCGGCACCGGCAAGACGCTGCTGGCTCGCGCAACGGCTGGCGAAGCGGGTGTGCCGTTCTTCACGATTAACGGCTCTGAGTTCATCCAGATGTTCGTCGGCGTTGGTGCGAGCCGGGTGCGAGACTTGTTCCAGCAAGCCCGCGAGAACGCGCCGTGCATCATCTTCGTGGACGAGATCGACGCCGTCGGCCGAGTGCGCGGAGCAGGACTCGGCGGTGGCCACGACGAACGCGAGCAGACGCTCAACCAAATCCTCGGTGAGATGGACGGATTCTCGCCAACCGAATCGGTGATCGTCATGGCGGCGACGAATCGGCCCGATGTGCTTGACCCCGCACTGTTGCGTCCTGGCCGTTTCGATCGGCACATCACCATCGACCGACCGACTAAAGAGGGACGCCTGCAAATTCTGAAGGTGCACGTCCGCAAAGTGCCGCTCGCCGATGACGTCGATCTGCCAGACGTCGCCGCTTCGACGATCGGTTTCACCGGCGCGGAATTGAAGAACCTCGTCAACGAGGCCGCACTCAATGCGGTGCGAGCCGAACGGAATTCCGTGATTCACGATGATTTCGATGTCGCCCGTGACCGTGTGCTCATGGGAGCCAAACGCGAAGAGATTTTAACCGACTACGAGAAGTCGATGACCGCGTACCACGAAGCAGGTCACGCGCTGATCGCCTGGTTCTTGCCCGACGTCGATCCAGTCCACAAGGTCACGATCATCCCGCGAGGCCGAGCGCTCGGCGTCACGCAACTGCTCCCAGAAGAGGATCGCTACCACTACGGCGAGAAGCGCATGCATTCGCAAATGGCGATGATGCTCGGCGGCCGTGCGGCCGAGAAGCTGGTCTTCGACGAATTCTCTGCCGGAGCCGAAGATGATTTGAAACGAGCTACGTCACTCGCCCGCCGCATGGTCAGCCACTGGGGAATGAGCGAAAAGATTGGCCCCGTCGCATTTCGTCAGGGCGAAGATCATCCGTTCCTGGGGAAGGAACTGCACGAAGCTCGCGAATTCAGCGAAGCGACCGCCCACACAATCGACCAGGAAGTCCAACGCTTTCTCAGCGCCGCTTCTGACCGAGCCTCAAAATTGTTGGCCGAACACCGCTCGCAACTCGACGCCGTTTCGATTGCCCTGCTGCAAAAAGAAAGCATCGACCACGCCGACCTTGTCACTCTGCTTGGCCCGCCCACCCCGCGCACCGGCGGCGACTCAAAGACGATGTGACCTCGACTGAGATTACCCAACTCTCAGCGAGCTTGCCGTTTGAAGGCCATCGACGGCAGTTGACGCAATCGGTCGCACAGTGTCACAGAATGAACCAGCGGAGAGAGAGGGATTCGAACCCTCGGTACCCTTACGGGCACGCCGGTTTTCAAGACCGGTGCATTCAACCGCTCTGCCATCTCTCCGAGCGGGCGGGAGTCTAGTTTGGTTGGCGGAGGTCAACAATCAATGCCTTCGATGTTCCACAAATCGGGGTTTCGGCAGAGCCGGTTTTTTGTCAACATCCACACGGCGACGCTCGAAGGCGGCGCGAGTGTTTGAGCGAATGAGAGACCACATGGCAGAGCGACTCAGTCTGGCGTTGCTGGAAGTACATAATCTCGCACCGTCTTTGATGGTGGCAGATGCCTGCGTCAAGACGGCGGGCGTGCGGATTGTCGGCATCGAAAGTACCGATGGTCCGCAGCAGTGCCTGAAACTGGTTGGTGAGACTGGGGCGATCATGGCTGCCGCCGAGCGTGGGGCTGAGTTAGCCAAACGCATGGGCAGCATCTGCACGGTCTCGATCCTTCCGGCTCCGCTGGATGAAACGCTCAAGCTGGTTGATTCTCCGCCGGTGTTTAGTCCGTTGTTGGGGTTGTACGATTCCCGCGTTCCAAAAGAGGGTGTGATGAATACCGAAGCTGTCGGATTGTTGGAAACTCAAGGTCTGGTCGCCGCCTTGCACGCGACGGACGACATGCTGAAGTCGTCGAACGTGACGCTGGCCGGCAAAGAAAAAATCGGAGCCGCCTACATCACCATCATGGTGCGTGGAGACGTCGCCGCCGTTCAAACGGCGATCGAGACCGGCAAAGCGACGGTCGAACGCCTCGGCGGAAAGCTCATCATGGCGGACGTGATCGCCCGGCCGCATCCCGATTTGGCGTCACTTTTGCCAAAGTAACTCGCTTGGCTGCCATGTTTTCGCTGGCTTGCCGCGCGTCGCGTGGTAGAGTCTGGCGTTGGCCAGACAGTATTGGAGGATGGGCGTCGTGATTTTCGGCGCCCCCGCCGAACTTCCCTGATCGTCATAACCGGTCGTCGAAAAGCGTGGACTTTGACGGTCACAGTTTCCGCCGACTGCTTCTAACTGTTTACGAATCGGTCTTCTTAGGAGCTAAAAGACCGGAACACTCGATCCTGCCGGACGGAGTTGGCTCGATCCGAAAATCGGGTGAGAAAGGGCAATTCTGGGAGGAACGGATCGGTTCTGGCCAATCAAGCGGCTGGGACTCCCCAGTTGTTTGCGATTAAAAGTTTCCATAGCATTTTGCGACCTACTTGTCGGCTACCATCGTTCCAGGAGTTCCTGTTATGAAACTGACCCGTTCGCTGGCCCGTTCGCCCCGACGCAAGGGGTTCACTTTGATCGAATTGCTGGTGGTGATTTCCATCATCGCCACGCTGGTGGCCTTGGTGGCTCCGGCCGTGCAGAGTGCTCGCAATGCGGCGCGACGCATGGAGTGCCAAAATAATCTTAAGCAGTTGGCGCTCGCGACGGCAAACTTTGCCTCGGCACACAATGGCCAAGTGCCTCTATTGAACAATGGGCACGGCCCAAGCGGCGCGCAAGCTCAATATAGTTGGGTCGTTGACCTCTTCCCTTACCTGGACAGTGCAGCGGTGGCTCGACAGATCGAAGAACACCCGCATTCCTCAACGATGAACGGCTGGACTCGTCCTTTCTTCACTGGGGGAGGGGATCCGCCGATTATCAAAGCTCTAGCCTGTCCGGTTGATCTGACGAATGTCAGCACCAATGGTGGAATGTCCTACGTCGCCAATGTTGGATACATGAACACGTCCGATTTTACAGCAGACGAAGATCCAGTCACCATGAGCGTTAGCTCATGGCATGATGGAACACGTGTACTATGGAATACGTCGTCGACACCAGCAGCGAACATCAATATCGCACACTCGACCGGAGTATTCTGGCGTAACGATGGAGGCCCACGGATGTCGCTTGAGTACATCAGCGACTCGGATGGTCAAGGCAATACCTACTTGATGTCAGAGAACCTCCAATCAACCAAGTGGTTTATCGCACAGGCTCAAGGATCCTATTCCGCGACAGTCGGAGCGACTTACGGCGCTCAAATTGGAACTGGCGGAATCGGCTTCGGAATTCCGGTAACGGACGGAACACCTGGTGCGGGCGGGGCTGCTGCTAGCGCTCTATCGACTGTCGGTAATGCGAGTGGCGGTTTGGCACTCTTAGGCGGGTATTCTGTGCCGAACTCCGCCCGTCCGTCAACAAATATGAGTGCTGCCATTGGATCGGCTCCACGTCCGAGTTCAAACCACTCAGGCGCGTTTAATATGGCCTTCTGTGATGGTCGTGTTGATACGCTGAATATCAATCTCGACCAACGCGTCTACGCGAACCAGTTCACTCCTAACGGCCAGCGGAATGGGCAAAGAGCCGAAGAGAATTATCAATAGCCGTCATTGAGTACGTTGCTCTCGATCAGAACGCAATAAACTCACTCGTCCTTGGACGAGTGAGTTTTTCATTTTCGCCACCAAGGAAAAACTCACGAGTTGATCAACATCGTGGCGGTCTGGTGCAAGAATTCCTGCATGATCGCCTGCGTTGCTGGCGGGATTTCTGCGTCCGTGAGTGCGCGGTCCATCAGCATCACCCAGCGATCGCGAGCGGCTTGCGAGACTACAAACGGAGCGTGGCGCATCCGCAAGCGAGGGTGTCCGCGCTGATGGAGATATCGGTCTGAGCCGCCGAACCGAAAGATCAGAAAGTCTCGCAGGCGAGCTTCCGCCTCTGCCAGTTCGTGTGGCGGGTACATGGGGCCGAGCAGGTCATCGGTGGGGACTTGGCGATAGAACGCGGCTACGACTCGGGCGATCCCGGCTTCACCGATCGTCGGGCAGACAGAAGAGATTGCGGCCTCGTCGGGCATGGATCAGAATCCTCATCGTTCGGACGGCTGCGGCCGAGCAATCGGCCTGACCGGATGCGGGCATCCGGGCTACGGGTACGCTCGGACGACTATCTGGCCGGCATCACAATATCGGACTTGGTGCTCTCGACGATCGCCAGCAGTTCGGCGCGTTCGGCGGCGGGAACCTCAAACCTGTCGAAGGTCTGCCGCAGGTCATCCAGGAACGATTGCCACTCGAATTCGGTGATGTCGAGGTGGGCGTGCGAGTCGCGCATCGATTTGCCGGTGTACTGCTGCGGGCCTCCGGCGGCCCAGCAGACCTGCTCGGTCACGAGGTACTTGAAGCCGGCTTTGGAGACACGGTGATGGGCCTCGTCCACCTTTGGATTCGCGTTGAGCCGCGAGTCTTTCATGATCCGGTCGATAAAATCGTCGACGACGGCCGCAATCGCGTACACGCCGCCAAGTCGTTCGTACAAGCTGGGTTGCGAAGTCATGCTGAAGGTCTCCGAAGGGCACAAGGGAAGAGGGCTTCATTTCGTTGAGATTTTGTAGTGCCTGCGATGTGGCGGTGAAACGGATGCGGGAACGACGGTGACACGCAACAATCCTGTGGTTTGGCAGCGGCGAGTCGAGAAGTGTCGACTCGTGGCAAAAACTCTCCAACGCAGCGGGTCCGTTGGCCGTAGAAGGCGTCACTTCCGGGGATTCGCCAGATGAAGTGCATCTTGGAGCCACAGTCTCAGATTGACGAAAGCCTTCACGAGCCGAGCAGTTCCAGCGACGCTCGATTGGTAGAGGCTGCGCGTCGCAATGACCAAGCGGCCTACGGCGAACTTGTGTTGAGGTACGAACAACGGCTGATTCGTGTGATTTACCGGTTCGTGCACAACATGGAGCTGGCGGAGGATCTGGCTCAGGAGACCTTCCTGAGGGTTTACGACCGTCTGGAACAGTTCGACTCATCCCGACGATTTGGTCCGTGGCTGTTCCGGATCGGCGTAAACCTGACGCTGGATTACCTCCGCCGGAAAAAACGCCGTGGCCGCTGGTCACTGTTCACGGATCGGTGGAAGGAAAAAATCCCCGATCCGTCCTTGGCCGATCCCCGCAAAGCTTTGGACCTGCAACAAGAGGTCCATAAGGTTTTGCAAATGATCCCGGAGAAGTACCGTACGGTGCTGACACTGCGTGATCTGGAGAATTTTTCCACTTCGGAGATTGCCGCAGTGCTGCATCGCAAGGAAGCGACGATCCGTTGGCGACTGGCGGAGGCTCGTCATCGGTTCCAATACTACTGGGGCAAGCGGCATGGAACTGTGCTGCCTGAGAATTTTACCCCGTCGGAAAGTTCGGAGAGCGAACAATGAATTGCAAGACTGCTCAGCGTCAGATGGCTTTGGCTGTGGGTGAGGACCTTTCCCCAGTGGAGATCCAGGAGTTGCAGGGGCATCTTCAGGCTTGTGGAAAGTGCCAGACAACGTGGGAGCAACAGCAGCACGGTTTCGCGGTGTTGCAGCACAGTCGAGCCCAAGAGATTCATCCGAAGTCCGACAGCGTCTGGCCCGTGTTGTCCGACCAGTTGCGAGAACGAGAAGCCGATTTTCCGCGTGGCGAGTTCAATGGTTGGTTTGCCGGTCTGGCCGTGACTGCGGCTTGTGTGCTGATTTTCGTCTTCAGCCAGGAGAGTTCAATTCCCGTCGCATCGCGGCCGCAAATCGGAAGTGTCTTTGGAGGCACAATGGTTTCTTCGCCAGTCGATCGTCGTGAAGGAACTCCTCTTCGCCCTCGGCCAGATGCAGTTCGCGCCAACCAATCCGACAGTCCTGCTCCTTGACTGTAACCAGTTCGCCTCACGCAGAAGTTTCCGCCGTCATGCGAATGTTTGAATTTGAATGCGTCCTGTGATCAGACTTTTGAGCAGTTGCTGCGAGCCAACGAAGCGCCCGCCTGTCGGACCTGCGGCACGTCCGACATTGGCAAGTTGTTGAGCGCCTCGGTCGTGCGGTCCAGCGGTTTCAAATCGCTGCAGGCCCGTGTCCAATTCAAAATTCATCCGCGATGATCACATGGGCATGGTGTGGCCACCGGTCCTCGACACTTCGGTGCTCAAAAGAACGGGTGATCCCGGCCAACAAGCGCGGGAGATATCTATCTGGGGGTTGTGACAACGCCGCTCGAACAATTGTCGATCGTCGCTGAGGTTCGCAATGTCTCGGCGATTTCTCTGTACACGTCGCTCGGATTTCAACCGGTGCGACACGAGTCGCATTCGTGCGACTGGCCCAGCGGCTACCAGGTGATCGGCCGCACAATGCCGCACGCCAGCAGTGAGCCGAAAGTCATTCCCAGCACGCAGAGCAACCAAATCAAGTTTCGCGCGGTTGTCTCGCCAAAGCGAATCACCAGCGCTTGTCCTTTGCGAGTCTTGCTCATCAGCCAACGGTATTTCGCCAAGCCGGTCAAGCAGATCCAAACAATGCCGACGCCCATCAGAATTTGGTGTTGCGGAAATGGCATGGCAGGGGCGCGTCAGGCTTTGGTGATCTCCGCAGCGGGCAAGACGCGCGTCCCGACACGCTCGCCTGCCGAGGCGCGTTCGATGTTACCGAGCTTTTTGTAGTTGAACACGACGATCGGAATGTTGTGCTCCATGCAGTGATGAATCGCTTGAGCGTCCATCACCTTTAAGTTTTGCCTCAGAAAGTCCTGGTAGGAAATCTCGGAGTAGCGGACGGCGTGCGGGTTCTTCTCCGGATCTTCAGCGTAGATGCCGTCGACCTTGGTCGCTTTCAGCAGCACGTCCGCTTCGATTTCACGAGCACGCAGCGCGGCGGCGGTGTCGGTGGTCACGAACGGACTGCCGGTGCCTGCGGCCAGGATGACGACTCGGCCTTTCTCCAGATGCCGAATGCAGCGGCGGCGAATGAACGGCTCGGCGACCTTTTCCATTTGAATAGCTGTTTGCAGACGCGTCTGCACGCCGGCGTTTTCCAGCGCGTCTTGCAGCGCGAGCCCATTGATGACGGTAGCCAGCATGCCCATATAGTGCGCGGTCGGCGTCTTGATCGAGGCACTCACGGCAGCGAATTCTCTGCCTCGGAGAATGTTTCCGCCGCCACAGACAATCGCCAGTTGCACACCTTGATCGACGACGCGTTTGATTTGGTCGCAGATGCTCGTAATCTCGTCCATGTGAATCCCGGTCTCGCCGGGCCGGCAGAAACTTTGGCCGCTGATCTTCAGCAGGATGCGCTTGGGATGATCGGACATGGGATACCTCAGAGATTGCGAATTGCCGCACGAGTGGAGGTTGCCATTGGCAACCGCCATCCAAAAAGAATCGAGGGGCGGCATCACCCCTCGTTTGATCCACGTCAAATTAGAACGAGGAACACCTAGCGGCCCAATACCCAGCGGGTGAAGTTGACGGCCTTCAGGCCGGCTTCCGCCAGAGCTTGGCTAACCCGCTTGGAGTCGTCCTTGGCGAAAGGTTGGCAGACTAAAACTCCTTGGTCGTTGTAGAACGTGTTCAACTGACCTTCGACGATCTTCTCAATGATGTTGTCCGGCTTGCCGGTCTTCTTCGCTTCGGCTCGCAAGCGATCACGCTCGGCGTTGACCACTTCGGTGGGAAGTTGTTCGGGCAAGGTGCAGACCGGCTTGAGCGCGGTGATGTGCATCGCAACGTCGCGCAGCACGGGAGCAGTCAGGTTGGTGCCTTCGGCTTGGAAGAGCACGCCTTGCTTGCCGTCGTGGTGGACGTAGCCTCCCACAGGGCCTTTCACGCGAGTGACTCGCGCCAGGATGATCTTCTCGCGAATCGAATTGACCACGTCTTCGTACAGCTGATTCAACGTCTTGCCCGGAGCATCAGGAGCTGGCTGAGCCAACAGGGCTTCCGGCGAATCCGCACCGGGTCCGTTGAGTAACTGCTGAGCACACTGCCGAGCCAGATCCAGGAACGACTCCGCGCCGGCCACCGGAGCCGATTCGCATTGGAGTTCGATCATTGCGGCTTCCGAGCCATCCGGCTTGGACTCGATGAAGATCTTGCCTTCCGAGGTTGCGTTGTCGGCGCGCTTGAGCATCACCTTCTTGAACTTGGACTTGAGAACCTCAACAGCTTTGGTTTGATCGCCGTTTGCTTCGGTGAGTGCTTGCTTACAGTCCATCAGCGGCAGATTGGTCAGTTCGCGCAGCGCCTTGACGGCGGCAGCAGTAATTTCGGCCATGTGTCATCTCCAAATCCAGAATGAAATTGAGCGGGTCAACGCGGTCGTCCGAAGGGGAACACCCTCCGGCTCACCTGCGAGATTTTCAATGCGACAACGACTCACCAAATCAGGCCAATGACGGCACAGCCTTCGGCTCATCGGCCGCAACGGTGTCCTTGTCCTGAGTAGCAGTTTGGCCTTTACCTGCCAGCACGGCTTCGGCGAGATGCGTGAGCATCAAGCGGATCGAGCGGATGCTGTCGTCATTGCCGGGGATCGGCAGATCGACTTTGTCCGGGTTGCTGTCGGTGTCGATCAGCGCGATGACCTTAATCCCCATGATCCGGCATTCGTCGACGCAGTTATGCTCTTTGGTCGGATCAATGACGATGACGGCTTCCGGCATGCGGTTGAGCGTGCGGATGCCGTTCAAGTTCCGGAAGATTTTCTCGCGCTCGCGGCCGAGCGTGGACTGCATCTTCTTCGAGTAAGTGTTGATCTCGCCTGTTGTGACGAGAGCTTCCAACTCTTCCAGTCGCTTGAGCCGGCTGCGAATCGTGCGGAAGTTTGTGAACGTGCCTCCCAGCCAACGCTCGGAAACGAAGGGCATGCCACAGGCATTCGCCGCTTCAATGACCGGGTTCTGAGCCTGCCGCTTCGTCCCGACGAACAGCACCAGACTGCCTTGCGAGGAGACCTTTTCGAGGTACTTTTTGGCTCGCAGGAGACCGCGCACGGTCTCTTTGATGTCGATGATGTGAATCTGATTTCGCTTGCCGTAAATGTACGGCCGCATTTTCGGGTTCCACTTGCTGGTCTTGTGGCCGAAGTGGACGCCGGCTTCCAAAATTTCTTTGACAACAATATTCGACACGCTGAGTTGCTCCTTTCCACCTCTCGCGGCGAGGAAATCGGCGGTCGATCCAGCCGAAGGTCGCGGTTGCGTGAGGCACACCTTCGCGAAGAAGGCGTTCGAAAGCTTAGAAAAAGGGTAAGTCCCCCACACTGGACTCACCTTGAGCCAAGCGGAAGGGCCGAGAGGATATCGGTGACCCAACAGACCGTCAAACGGTCCTCCGCTGTTGTCCGCCCGCCAGCGGCCAGCCTATGTTGCCGAGAGTTGGGACAACCTTCGATGCCGAGGCCAACCATGCCGGTTGTTTTTGAATTCCCTCATACCGTTCAGCCACACGAGATCGACGATCAAGGACATGTCAGCAATGTCGAGTATTTGCGGTGGCTACAAGATGCCGCCGTCGAACATTCGGCAGCGCAAGGTTGGCCGAAAGAGCGCTATCTTGCGGCGGGCGCGGTCTTCGTCGTGCGGTCTCATCAGATTGAATACCTGCAACCGGCCTTTGCTGGCGAAGATGTCAAAGTCGTGACTTGGGTCAGTCGTTTTGAAAAATTCACGACCGTGCGAAAGTACCAAGTCATCCGGATACGGGACAACGTTCTGCTCGCCAAGGCGGTAACGACCTGGGCTTTCATCAGTTGGCCTAAACGTCTCCCTAAACGATGCCCACCAGAACTGGTGGGTGCATTCATCGTGGTCCCCGACGATCAAGAGCCGTTGGTGTCTCCAATCCGGTCCCAAGTTTGAGCAATTCCTAACGGATCGTCTCCCTTCTCGGTGATCTCATCGTGCCGGGTAGAATCGGCTGGAACTCCCCACACCAGAAAGTATTCTGAGACTCCCCTCGCCTGCGGGAGCTTCACCCGAGCACCACGCAGTATGCCTCTCACGCGGACACATTTTCCCAAAGCGTCTCCAGAGGCGGTTCCTAAATGCGTTAAGGTCGCGCCATCCCATTTTCACGTCCGTAATACAACATTCAGTATCCCGGACAACTCTGACAATTTGCGGGGTGACAAGTCAGTCCGTCTCACCTGGCGACGTCAATTCGAGGTGTTTGCCAGAATGCTCGTCACGACCGCTTCGGCCGTCGCGATTGCTGGCACTGATGCGTCACGTCTGTCTGGTCGAGTTCTTTTCCGTTCGCCGATTGGAGGGTTGAACAGGCAATTTCTGCGGGGTCAGGTGGGCGATATTGGAGAACAGATCCGCATGGCAGTGATTGCGAAGACTGCCACCGAGTCAACCGCTTATTACGGCCTTCCGGTCTGCACAGGACCGGCTTTGAGGAGGACACGCCTTGTCTCGCACAGCCCACCGTGACTCACCCGTGGAAAAAGATTCAATAAATATCCCCCTTGTTCGCTGGGGGTTGATGCTGATCGGAATCGCAATCTCGCTCCTGGCGATGGATCTTCTGCTGCGTCGCCCGTTGATGCAGGAATTGGCTTCGGTCAAACGTGATCTGGTCAACGTCGAAAAAAGCTTACGCGACCTTGTAGGAGTCAAGGACGTCGCCTGGGAAAACAACCATTTGCTATCAGCCTTACAGGCTCAGAAACGCCAATTGGAACCAGCCCGAGCGGCACTCGGAGATGTTCGCGAATTCCGCATGAGCGTTGAGCATGAAGCCCGGCAGACTGAAGAAGCCGTGGCCTGCTGGAATCGAATCGCCGAATTGCAAAAGCGAGTGATCAGCCAGCGCGAACAATCGGCGGACGTTGAGCAGGTTCTCGCTGGCCTCGTCAAATTGCACGAGAGTCTGATCTCCCAAAAACCGGCGCAGCAGGATGCGGTGACCAGTGTTAATCGCCTGTCAGAGTTGCACCAACAGGTACGCGACGCGGCAAAGGAATCTGAAGTCGCCGCCGTTGAGGTTCAAAAACTCGGTGACCTGCGCACCAAGGTGTTAGAGAATGCCGCCGGAGTTGAAGTGGCACAACGCAACGCGGCCGAGTTGATTGCTCTCAAGGATGTGGTTCGAAAGGCCGACGACGTAGCTGCCGTGCAGGAGAGCGCCAATCAATTGCTCGCACTGCGTGATTCGTTGCGGTCACGAGACGACAGCACCGAGCAATCGCAAACTCATGTGCAGGAGTTGCTCACGTTGCGAGATAATCTGGCCGCGAGTGTCGATGATACGCAGATCGCGCACCGGCATTGGGCCTCGGTTCGTAAGCTCGAAGCAGAAATGAAGACGGCTGGCGGCGATATCACCAACGCGATCGAGACGCTGGAACTGCTTACTGATCTGGGGACCGAACTGCGAGTCCAAACGCAATCGCTGGCGGGAATGCGACAGGCATTGACCGAAATTGCGATGCTCGAAACCACCATCGGTCGAGCAATGCGTGTTCTTGAACCGCTGGCACAATTGAAGAATCTCACTCGCATGAACGAAGCCGAGGTTCGCGCTGCGGCACGAGCGATTCTCGAACAACGCAACTCGAAGATTTCTCGCCACGACGAACTGCAACCCGCGTCGCCAGCCGCCAAGCTGCCTCTCGAAGATGGTTTGTTTTCCGACGAGCCACCCCCGGTCAACGGTAACCGCGTGGTTCCGATGCCGAGTGATTTCAGGGAGAGCAACGAACCAGTTCCACCCGTCCGCACCGGCGTGATCGAATAACGAGCTTCGAATTCAGCCAGCTCGCACTGACGGCTTTCCGGCCGTCTCCTTCCCCACCTCGGACGCGAAGCAGGTCGCGTCCGAGGTGGTTTTGTTTTGACGCCAGACCTTCATTCGCGGTTGCAGCACGACAATCACGAACTGCGACGCGCTGATCGTCGCTTGGTCGAAACTTCAGACGAGGTCCGCGATCCCACGTGATGCGTGGCAACTGCGTCAGCCATGCGGTGGCGTCCTCAGGCAACCTCGACCGTATGACCTGAGATCCTTGCGTCGACTTCGCTGTTTTGGCGTTCGCATTGTGCGAGCCGTCCCAGCACCGCAGGGGATCGAACGACGATCAGGCTGTATTGAATCGCGTTGAGAGGAAACGGCGAACGTCAACTCGTTTGCACCGGAATGCGGCGCGGTTCCGGCTTGTCGGCTTTGGGCAGGACGACTTCCAGCACGCCGTTGTTGAGCTTGGCGGCGATGTGCTGGTGATCGACTTCATCGCTGAGAATGAACGATCGCAGGAAGTCACCGGTCTCGTACTCCTGATGCAGCAACCGAGCGTTGTCCGGCACAGAAGGCTGCATGCGACCGAAGAGAGTCAGCTTGTTGTCCTGTACCTGCAAGTCCAAGGTGTCGAGCGACACGCCGGGTAGGTCGGCACGCAGAATGAGCCCCGCGTCGGTTTCGTAGATGTCGATCGGCGGCGTGAAGACCAGCCGCTCGACCGGCGGATGCGGGGCCGGAGCATTTCCGTTCTTGGCGGTGTGAGTCAGTTCCGTAGTCATAGCGATTGCCTCGAATCGATGGAGTCGTGTTACGTTCCGAACGCAACGGGGATCTGACGCGGCTTCACTTCTTCCGCTTTGGGCAGATGGATCTTCAGGATGCCGTTGACGAACTCGGCCGAGAGGTTGTCGGACCTCACCCGGTCGGGGAGTGAAATCGATCGTTGCCAGACGCCGCGCGGCCGCTCTTGGCGGCGATAGCGTTCTTCGGTGGTCCCTTCAGGACTGGCGTGGCGACCGGTCATCGAGAGAACGCCGTTGGCGATGGTCAGCTCCAATTCTTCGGAGTTGACGCCGGGCAGTTCCGCCGTGATGAGATACTCCGTCGGCAGTTCGTACAAGTTGACCGGCGGATACTGTCGGCCGAAGCGTAGCCCCTGGAACGACAGGTTGACGCTTTGCAGCAGCCGATCGACTTCCCGCTCCAGGTCGTGGAAGGCATCCCAACTGTGTCCCCAACGGAAGAGAGCCATGATCGTTCTCCGAATGACAGGTTGAAGTGTCAGTTCCTCACAAGGCAAAGAGTGTGCCGAGGGATTTGCGCCTCTGGCAGCTGGCACTCAAGCTCTTTTCTGAAGCGTAGTTAGCGGCCTTGCCCGGCATTCGCAAACAAAACTCAAGGCTGCCAAGGTTGCAGCAAACACGCCCCGTTCGGATTGGCTGCCAGATTCGCTCGCTGAACGGGAGTTGGCTAAGCTGATTTGGAGTCCTGCCCTGATCTCGAAAGGCGATCATGTCCGAGTTGAATCCGCATCACGCCGTTTACGTTGGCAGTTTTGATCCGCTGACTTTGGGGCATCTCGACATTATCCGCCGAGGTGCCGCGCTGTTCGACAGGCTGACCGTCGGTATTGGTCTCAATCCGGACAAGCAGCCGCTGTTTTCCCCGGACGAGCGTGAGTCGATGTGCCGAACAGCCCTCGCGCCGTTTCCGAATGTCGAGGTGAAGTGCTTTGCGGGTTTGACCGTGAACTTCGTGCGCGAATGCGGAGCCGCCGTGATGCTTCGCGGCGTCCGCACGCTGACCGACATCGAACTGGAATTCACCCTGACACTCGCCAACCGAGCGCTCGACCCGGCTATCGAGACGGTCTTCCTGATGGCCGGAGAAAAGTACTCGCACATTTCCAGCAGCCTCATCAAGCAGATCGCCAGCTTGGGCCGAGGCAACACTTCCGAACAGCTCAAATCCTTCCTGCCTCGCGAAATCATCGAACCGTTGCTGGCGAAGTTTCCGTCGAAGTGACGATCTCGCCAAGATGAACGCTGCCAACGAATCGACTGGATTCATCAACGTGTTGCCGAATCGCAACGTGATCTGTTGAATCAGTCCAATCGGGGTTCCATTCAGCTCGCTGAAAATTGGCTCGCGGCAATCGTGCCGGCAGACTATGAATTCCTGGCCTGAGATTTATCGATCACGACACTCGATTGCCGATCGTGGATCGCACGTCGCCCGAGATGGCCGCGACGCTCTCGGCGGGCGATGCTCGAACAATCCTCCGCCAGCAGCCCATTTGGACCGGCAGGACGTTTTGCGAAGTTCGTCGCTGGAAGCTTCGATCGCCGAGCCTCCGAATGATTCTTTCGTCGGCGGTCGCCACCGACCTGAAACTGCTTGCGAGGCGCTGACCAAGACGGGACACTCCCCACCAAATTTTTGAGGCACGTTTTCAACGTGCCTTGAGTCACGGGCAGGTGGAGAGCTTGCCACACTTGGAGGTCGCACCATGGTCAAAACCGCTTCGACAATGTTGCCGCTGGGAACTGCGGCACCCGATTTCTCGCTGCCAAATGTCGATGGGCGAGCCATCTCGCTCAAGGACTTCAAAAGTTCGAAGGGACTGCTGGTCGCGTTCCTCTGCAACCATTGTCCGTTCGTGATCCACATTCGGTCGGAGTTCGCGAAGTTTGCTCGCGAGTACCAAGCCAAAGGGATCGCGATCGCTGGCATCAGCTCAAACGATGCCGTCGCGTTCCCGGCTGACGGACCCGATAAGATGAAAGCCGAAGCCACCTCGGCGGGCTATGAGTTTCCGTACTTATTCGATGAAACGCAGTCGGTCGCGAAAGCCTATCGAGCGGCCTGCACACCGGACCTGTTTCTATTTGACGGCAATCAGAAGTTGGTCTATCGCGGCCAGTTCGACGACAGTCGACCGACCAACGGAGTCCCCGTCACCGGATCACACCTGCGCGCCGCGTGTGATGCGGTTCTGGCTGGCAAGACCATCGAAGAGGGACAGCGGCCGAGCATCGGCTGCAACATCAAATGGAAGCCTGGCAACGAACCCGACTACTTCACGGGTCAACCGGCGGAGTGATGGAGGATTCTATCAGCCAGCACGACGCGCCAGCGGGTGGTTCGATCGAGCAATCACTCGCTGGCGCATCGTGCTGGTTTCGCCAGGCCAATCCACTCAATTCTGCTCGTGGGGCCGTGACCCCAGCCGTTGCCGTAGCAGTGCGGCGCGAGCGACGTTGCGTTCGGCCGATTCGAGTTGTCGCTTGCGAACCTTTTGCAGATGCGCCGGCTGCGTCGTGATCAGCAACTCGTTGATCGTCGGAATCTCCAGCTTGCCGATCAGGCCGAGGTTGATGCCCAGCCGGACGCTCGACAGCAGATGCAGCGTCTCTTCTGATGTGATGGTCTGGGCGCTGCTGAGGATGCCGAACGCTCGCGAGATTTGATCGTGCAGTCCCTCGCGGTTGTCGTTGAGCAGACTCTCGCGCGCCTTGCGTTCGTACTTCAGGATCGAGGGGACGACTTCCTGCACGGTCTGAATCAGCGATTCTTCGCTGTGGCCAAGCGTGACCTGATTGGAGATCTGATAGAAGTCTCCCATCGCCTGGCTCCCCTCGCCGTACAGGCCGCGGACGGCCAGTCGCAACCGCTGCAGCGCCTGGAAAACTTTTTGCAGCTCTTTCGTGAGCACCAACCCTGGCAGGTGCAGCATCACGCTGACCCGAATGCCGGTGCCGACGTTCGTCGGACAGGCGGTCAGGTAACCCAAGCGATCGTCGAACGCGAAGGTGACCTCGCGGCTCAGCAGATCGTCGATGCGATTGATCTCGCGCCAGCAATCATCCAATGCGAAGCCGCTGTGAATGACTTGTATCCGCAGATGGTCCTCTTCGTTGACCATCAGGCTGATGTTCTCCTCGTCGCTGACCGCCACGCCGCGCGGGCCGTTTGCCTCCGAGTGCTCGCGGCTGATGAGCTGCCGTTCGACCAGGAACTGCCGATCCAGCGAATTCATGTCGCTGACCGGCAGGAACTTCAAGCCGTCAGACAACGGCAAGGAAGCGACGTGGTTGCGAATCAACCCGACGATTTCCGACTTTGCCGTGTCGTCCGCTTTGCTTGGAAACGGGAAATCAGCCAGATTGCGAGCCAGCCGAATGCGGCTCGACATGATGATGTCCGATTCCGGCCCGGTGCCGCGCAGCCATTCTCCGCAGTGCGGAGCCAGTGCATCCAAATCCACGATTGATCTCCTTCGATCTCCTTCCGTGTGTTCCCCGGACAGAATACCGAAGTCAAGCTCGGCCTGCACGCCGCGGTTAATGTCCGATTTCCCAAACTCAGATGCCTCTCGTAAAGTTCACATCGCACTCTCTTCGCAAGGACAAGCATGTATCTCGGCATCGAAATCGGCGGCACGAAAATGCAACTCGGAGTCGGCACCGGGAACGGCCCGCCGCTGATTGCGCTCGAACGACGTACCGTCGAGCGAACTCGTGGAGCGGCCGCGATTCGCGAGCAGATTCTCGAAGCCGGCCGAAAACTCGTCAGCCGGTATCCGATCGAGCGGATCGGTTACGGCTTCGGCGGCCCGGTAAATTCGATGACCGGCCGAGTCATCACCAGTCATCAAGTCGAAGGCTGGACCGATTTCCCGATCGTCGATTGGACGAGAGAAGCATTCGGAGTGCCGATTCGATTGGGTAACGACTGCGATGTCGCCGCGCTGGCCGAGGCGACCTACGGTGCGGGGCGTGGACACGGCACAGTTTTCTACATCACCGTTGGCACTGGTATTGGCGGTGGTCTGGTCATCGGCGGAAATTTACAAGGAGCCGGCCGGCTCGCGATCGCCGAGATCGGCCACCTGCGCCCCGGCCCGCTTGCCGACGATCCGCACGCGACGGTTGAGTCGCTCGCCGCTGGACCTGGCATCGAGGCCGCAGCGCGAGCACTGCTTACCGGACAAGCTCGGCATCCGCTGATCGTCGCCGGAGCATTCACGGTTCAAGACATCTCCGTCGATTGGCCCCCCGGCCGCGCATCGGAAGCGGCCGATGACGACACCGCCGACTTGCTCGGCCGCTGTCTCGGCAAGATTGAGGGACTCGATGCCAAGACGATCTCGCAGGCCGCCGCGGCGGGCAACCGCATTGCACTAGCCGCTCTGCACCAAGCCCAAGTCGCTCTTGGCTGGGGAATCGCGCAGATGGTGACGCTGCTCTCACCACACGTCGTCGTCATCGGAGGCGGCGTCTCGCTTATGGGTGAAGAGCTCTTCTTCGAGCCACTCCGCCGACAAGTGCGACGGTTTGTCTTTCCGCCACTGGCCGATTCAGTGCGACTCGTTCCGGCGGCACTCGACGAGGAGGTTGTTGTGCATGGGGCAATTGCACTCGCGGCGACCGCGTAATCGAGATTGAGGCAGTCCATTCCATCGAAACTCAGGGTCGGACCTTGTCGTCGCAACTGGCACGTTGTGGGGATCGACGATGTAGAATCTGGGACGCGGCGTTGCAGCCATTCGAATGGAGCCATAAAACCTTGTTGATGATTCGAACGTCGGAGGATACTGGTTCAATGGCTCGACTGCGACTTGCCGCTGTGGTCACCGGAATTTGGCTGAGCGTCGCTTCGGTCAGAGCCGAGTTGCAAGTTAGCCCGACCGTGATTTCGCTCGATCGGCCGGAAGGATCACAGCAGATCCTTGTGACCGAGGTTGAGGGGGATCAGCGACGGGATGTGACGCGCGAAGCTCGCTTCGCAATCGCAACTCCGGCCATCGCCAGCATCGCGGCCGATGGCCTGCTTCGGCCGGCGAACGAAGGGACGACGCAGCTCACCGTGACGTTCGGCAACAAGACGCTCAACGTTCCGATCACAGTGACCGGCTTGCAGAAGCCGGTGCCGGTATCGTTCAGTTACGAAGTGGTTCCGATCCTGACCAAAGGACGTTGCAATGCCGGCGGATGTCACGGCAAGGCCGAAGGGCAAAACGGATTCAAGCTGAGCCTGTTCGGCTTCGATGCGGCAGCCGATCACGATGCGATTTTCAAAGAGGCCAAAGGACGACGTCTCACGCTGACCAATCCGGCAGCCAGTTTGTTGCTGCTGAAGGGGACCGCCACGATACCGCATGGCGGCGGACGAAAGATCGAACTGAACAGCCCCGCCGAACATCGCCTGCGACGCTGGATCGCCGAAGGAGCCGAGTTCGTCATCCCGCCGACCGATGGAAAGCCGGTCGAACGGCAAGTCGTCGGCATCGAAGTCGAGCCGGCTCAAGTCGTCCTCACCGCGAACGGGACGCAGCAATTGCGAGTCACCGCCATCGACGATGTCGGCGGCAAGCGGTGTGCGACGGTCGAAGCCGATTACCTCTCGAACGCAACGCACGTCGCCGACGTCAATACGCGCGGACTGCTGCAAGCCAGCGATGTCCCCGGTGAGTCGGCGATTCTCGTCCGGTACCTCGGACACGTCGCCGTCTGCCGAGTTGTGCTGCCTCGGCCGGGCAGCACATTCGCTCGGCCGCCAGAGAACAACTTCGTCGACAAGCATGTCTGGGACAAACTGACGCGACTGGGCATTCCCCCCAGCGAACCGATCGATGACGCGACGTTCATTCGCCGAGCATTCCTCGACGTGATCGGCACGCTGCCGACGGCCGCCGAAGCTCGTGCGTTCATCGGCGATGCGTCCGCCGACAAACGAGCAAAACTTGTCGACACGCTGCTGCAACGGCCGGAGTACGCCGAGTACTGGGCGATGAAATGGTCCGACTTGCTCAAAGCCGACAAGCTGAAGATCACGCCGCAAGGAACCGTTGGGCTGACTCGCTGGCTCCGTAAGCAATTCGCGTCTAGCCGGCCGTACAACGAGATGGTCCACGAGATCATCACGATTCAAGGACCGACGCAAGGCGAAAGCCCTGCCTCGTTTTTCAAGACGCTCGACACACCGGAAGTCACCAGCCGAGCGGTCAGCCAATTGTTTCTCGGCGTGCGGATCGAGTGTGCTCAATGCCACCACCACCCCAGCGAACGCTGGAGCCAGGACGACTACGCCGGCCTTGCTGGATTCTTCTCCGGTATCACGGTGAAGAAACTGCCCGATGGAACGGACGCAATCGTCGCTCGCGCGGGGACCGATCAAAAACATCCACGCACTGGCGAACTTGTTCCGGCGAGAGCACTCGGAGCAAAGACCGCCGACTTCACGAACGTCGTTGACCGCCGGGTCATCCTCGCCAACTGGATGACCGCTTCCGACAACCCGTTCGTCACGAAGGCGATCGCCAATCGACTTTGGGCGCACTACTTCGGCCGCGGACTGGTCGAGCCGATTGACGACAATCGCGCGACAAACCCCGCGACTAACGAACCGTTGCTCGCCGCACTCGAAGTGCATCTCAAGGAACTCAAGTACGACCTCAAGGCGTTCACGAAAACGATCCTGCTCTCGCGAGCCTACCAGCTTGGTCCTGCGATCGACTCGAACCGCGACGATCGCCAGCACTTCTCGCATGCTCGGCCGAAGACGCTGCCGGCCGAAGTGTTGCTCGACGCGATCAGCCAGACGACCGGGGTCCCCGAAAAGTTCAATGGCTGGCCGGAAGGAGTCCGCTCGATTCAAGTCTGGGATAACCGGATGCCGTCGTATTTCTTCCGCATCTTCGGCCGCCCCGTTCGGGCCACCGTCTGCGAATGCGAACGGAGCAACGAGCCGAGCATCTCGCAGGCGTTACACCTGCTGAACTCACCGGAAGTTCACGCCAAGCTGTCGCATCGCCACGGCCTGGCCCGCAAACTTGCTGCGACCCCCAAGTCCAACGACGAAATCGTCGATGAAATCTATCTGAGTACACTCACCCGCTTTCCGACCTCCGAAGAAAAACATCTGATGGCCACCGCCTTCGAGGCCGCCGGAACCAATCGGCATCAAGCAGTCGAGGACGTGCTGTGGGCAGTGCTCAACACGAAAGAGTTTCTCTACAATCACTGAGAATCACGAAGCCCTTGGAGCCGATCATGCTCAACTTCCAATTGCCTTCTCGTGGGCATCGTTTCTGTGACGGACTGACTCGCCGGCACGCGCTTCGACTCGGAGCGACCGGACTGTTCGGCGGCTTGACCTTGCCAAAGTTGTTAAGAGCAGAAGAGGCCAACAAGTCCGACCGAGCACGCGAGGCGAAAGCCAAGTCGTGCCTGTTCATCTTTTTGGAAGGTGGTCCTCCGCAGCAGGACATGTGGGACCCAAAACCGGATGCTCCGTCCGAAATTCGGGGGCCGTTCGAGCCGATCTCGACCGCGCTGCCCGGCGTGATCTTCACCGAGCACTGCAAGAACTGCGCGAAGATCGCCAACAAGTTCACTGTCGTCCGCAGCCACAGCCACGCCGACAACGGACACGCAACCGGCTACCACTACGTCATGACTGGTCGACGCGCGGCGTTCGCCGACGGCGAGTACCCGATTCCGACCAACGAGCTGTATCCGTCGCTCGGTTCAATCGTGGCCCGTGAGCTTGGCAGCAGCGGGACGGTGCCTCCATACATCAACATGCCGCACCCGATGTCGGCTGGCGGCCCCGGCTTCTTCGGGGCCGAGTTCGCGCCGTTCGTCATCGAGGCCGATCCCAGTCAGCCGGATTTTGAGGTTCGTGACCTTGCCAAGATCGATGGCGTGTCGAGCCAACGTTCCGACCTGCGACAGAAACTGCTCGCCGGACTTGAACAACGACAGCCGCGCACTGGTCGGGCGGCCGCGATGAGCACCTACTACCAGAAGGCTCGCGACCTGATCACGTCGCCGCAAGCTCGCAAGGCGTTCAACATTCACGAAGAGCCGGCCAACGTGCGCGAGGCTTACGGCATGACTCAAATCGGCCAGAGCGCGTTGCTCGGACGCCGACTAATCGAAGCCGGTTGCCGATTCGTCGGCATCGACGGACCCGGCTGGGACGTCCACTTCAATTGCTTTCCGAGCTTGGTCAACGACCTGATTCCTCCCGCCGACAAAATGTTCGCCGCACTTATCACCGACATGGAACAACGCGGTCTGCTCGAAAGCACGCTGGTTGTGATGATGGGGGAGATGGGCCGCACTCCGCGCGTGAACGCCCAAGCTGGCCGCGATCACTGGTCGCAGGCGCAGTGTATTCTGTTCGCCGGTGGCGGAGTGAAGCCCGGCCAAATCATCGGCTCGACCGACAAACAAGCCGCGTATCCAACCAGCGATCCCATCAGCGTCGACGATTTATTGCGGACGATTCACACACTGCTGGGGATCGACGCCGACCGTGAATACGACGACCCGTTGGGCCGACCAGTACCGTTGGTTAACGGCGGTAAAGTGATTCCGGGATTGATTGCTTGAGCAATTCAATCGCCGCTTGTTTGACAGGCGTGTTCGTGCGCGGGATACCTCTCCCATGCAATACGCGCATGAGCTCTCGATCGCTGTCTCCGCCGTTCGTCGAGCGGCCGAAGTCTGCCGCAACATCCAACGATCAATTCCCGCCGCGATGGAGAAACAGGACAAGAGTCCGGTGACCATCGCCGATTTCGCCAGCCAGGCAGTCATCTGTCGCGCGCTGGGCGAGGCGTTTCCGAATGATCCGATCATCGGCGAGGAAGACTCAGCGGAACTACGACTGCCCGAAAATAAATCGTCGCTCGACGGAGTACTGTCGCAATTAAGCCGTATTGGACTCGAGGGTTCACCGGAAGAAATCTGCCGTTGGATTGATCGTGGTGGAGCAAACTCCTTTGGTCCAAGGTTCTGGACACTTGATCCGATCGACGGCACGAAAGGCTTTCTGCGCGGCGAGCAGTACGCAGTCTCCCTCGCATTGATTGTGAATGGTCAAATCGAAGTTGCAATTCTCGGTTGTCCGAACTTGCCGCTCGAACCAGGCGGAACGGCGGTTGCGGGAACGATCTTTTCCACGGTGCGCGGCCAAGGGGCGAGCGTGCAATCCTGTTTCGGCGAGTCTAGTTGCAATTCTCGGTTGTCCGAACTTGCCGCTCGAACCAGGCGGAACGGCGGTTGCGGGAACGATCTTTTCCACGGTGCGCGGCCAAGGGGCGAGCGTGCGATCCTGTTTCGGCGAGTCTGTCGTCTCGCCGGTGCGGGTCACGTCAACGTCGAATTGGGCCGACGTGCGGCTGTGTGAGTCGGTCGAATCGGGACACAGCGCGCATGACCGCTCGGCCATGATTTCCACGTCATTGGGAATCGTGAAGCAACCAGTGCGACTCGACAGCCAAGCCAAGTACGCGGTGGTCGCACGCGGTGAAGGAGACGTGTATCTCCGCTTGCCGACCAAGAAGGACTATCGCGAAAAGATTTGGGATCACGCGGGTGGAGTGCTCGTTGTCGAAGAGGCGGGCGGCCGAGTCACCGATATCGACGGAAAGCCGTTGGAGTTCACTCACGGGCGGGAGCTTTCCGCCAATCGCGGAGTCGTCGTCACGAACGGCCGACTGCACAATGACGTGCTGCGAGCAATCCGCGAGCATGTCGATTGAGCAAGTCTTTGGCGTGCGGCGTGTCAGCACCGCACGCAACATCAAGAACGGCTTGTGAGCGGCCGATGTTGACGATACGTTGCGAGGACTTCCGTCGAGACGGTCAGGGGTTGAGGCAATGCTCACGATGCTTGGTGGACTGCGAAATTTCTGCGACGGGATCACGCGCCGCGAGACTTTGCAGGCCGGCACCCTCGGAATGCTCGGCGGGCTGTCGTTGCCAAGCGTACTGCGGGCCGAGTCGGCTGGTTCAGAGCCGCGAGCTGGCAAAGCGAAAAGCATCGTCGTGATGTATTTGCACGGCGGCGCGCCGACGCAGGACATGTTCGACATGAAGCCGCAGGCTCCGGTCGAAGTGCGCGGCGAGTTCAATCCGATCGCAACGAGCGCGTCCGGTATTCAAATCTGCGAGCACCTGCCGCGCATGGCCAAGTGGATGCACAAGGCGGCGATCGTGCGGTCGGTCGTGAATCGCTCGAACTGCCACAACACGATGCCCAGCTTCACCGGCTGGGACCAGTTCCTCGAAGACCTGACGATCCTGAAGGACTCTTACCCGCCGAGCGTGGGGTCGGTCATCGAATACCTGAATCAACAGCGCGGGCTGCCGGCCTTCGCGACGCGCCCCGCTCCGCCCGCAGATCTGCCTGCTTACGCGCATTTGCCCGCGCCGCTCGGTTGGGGAGGTGGGCCGATCAAAGCGGGGCCGTATGCCGGATTCCTCGGCAAGCGATACGACCCGCTCGAAGCGATCTGTACGCCGACGACCGATCCCGGTGTGCCGATCACCGTGCGCGAGGATCCGGCACTCGTGAAGGGTGTCCCTCGTCTGCCGGACAATGTGCTGGCTCAGGGCGTCACGATCGACCGCCTAAGCCAGCGAAAAGGATTGCTCGAACAGCTTGATCAGCAGCTTCGCGGGCCAGCGTTGCAGACGGCTCTGTCCGGCTTCGATCGCTTTCAGCAGAAGGCGTTCGACGTCCTGACCTCGAACACGCTCAAGCGAGCGTTCGATCCGTCTCGCATCGACGCGACGGTGCGCGAGCGGTACGGCGACACGCTGTTCGGCAACAGCACGTTCATCGCGGCGAACCTGATTGAGAGCGGCGTCCGTTTCGTGACCGTCTTGTGGGACTGGTACAACGGCCGGCTCGGCAGCGGCACGTTCCAGGATTTTGGCTGGGACACGCACATGTGGAATTTTCAGATTCTGAAGAAGTATCTGCCGGTCGTGGACATGTCGTTCGCCTCGCTGATGGAAGACCTTGACCGGCGCGGTCTGCTCGACGAGACGCTGGTGGTTGTGATGAGCGACTTCGGCCGAACTCCGCGAGTCAACAAAGACGCCGGCCGTGATCACTGGATTCACTGCTACTCGGTGCTGCTGGCTGGAGCCGGCATTCGTGGCGGCACGGTCTACGGAGCGTCCGACGATCAAGCGGCCTGGGTGAAAGACCGCCCCGTCAGTCACGCCGACATCGCGGCGACAATTTATTCCGCGATGGGCCTCGACCCGCATCTGACAATTCCAGACAAGCTCGGCCGCCCGGTTCCGATCGGTCAGTATGGCCAGCCGATTGAAGATCTCCTGGCATGACGTTTCGGGTTCGTTTCTGCGGATGGGTAAACCACATTTCGCCACCAACATCAGTGTGAGCGAAAAAACTCGTCTTGCCTCGCTTTCGTCTCTCGTGATAATTCACGTGAACTGTGTGCCTCTCCAAATTCGCCTGTGACTCCCGGGCAGGGCATCTCAGGCGGGTCTTTGATCGCTCTTCGCTGACAAGTCGGCTTTGGCCAAGGAAGGTCGGACCCGCACGTCTCGGGATTGCTTCGCGGTGCGATACCGCGATCCCTCGCAGCGTGAGACGCCCGTCCCTTTGGCCACTATCCCACTTGCCACGCGAGGCGGCGTGACGTTCCCCCTTGTCCTCGTTTTGCAACAGCACTCATGAGCACTGAAGAACAACCAACTTTCCGCTGCCGGCTCGTGAGGCCGACAGCGGCAAGCCCCTAATCACGGCTTTTCCCTTTCACAAGGAACGGTGCTATGGCGACTGGTCGCGAACTCCTGCAAAACATTTCTTCACAACATAGCCCCGAGGCCTTCCGCCAAGAGCACTGGGTTGGCACGTTCTCGGACTATCTCGACATCAGTTGTCAGCACCCCGGCGTCAACCGCACGGCGTATCAGCGGCTGTACGACATGGTCATGTCCTACGGCACTTACAAGGTCGAGAACTCCAAAGAGAATCTCGTCCGCTACAAGTTCTTTGACGACCCGGACCACGGCGGCGAAGACGCCATCTTCGGCCTCACCAAAACGCTGATGGATCTGGTCAACGTCTTCAAATCCGCCGCACTCAAGTACGGCAGCGAACGGCGCGTGCTGCTGCTGCATGGTCCGGTCGGAAGCTCCAAGAGCACGATTGCCCGTCAATTGAAGCGTGGCCTGGAACACTACAGTTGGACTGACGCTGGTGCGTTGTATTCGTTCGGCTGGAAGGAATCCGACGGCAGCATCACTTGGTGCCCGATGCACGAGTCGCCGCTGCAGCTTGTGCCAGATTCGCAGCGCGAGTCCGTCCGTCAGTTCATCGAGACGCACCGCCAGGGCAAGGTTGGCGAGCACGATTACCCGCTTGAATTCACCGGCGAGCTATGCCCGCTGTGCCGCTACGAATTCCGCGAGCGGCTAATGCAATACAACGGCGACTGGACCAAGGTGGTCGAGGACGTCGTCGTCAAACGCATCTTTCTGTCCGAGCAAGACCGCATCGGCATCGGCACGTTCCAGCCCAAGGACGAAAAAAATCAGGACAGCACCGAACTGACCGGTGACATCAACTACCGCAAGATCGCTGAGTTCGGCAGCGAGTCCGATCCACGGGCATTCAACTTCGACGGCGAGTTCAACGTCTCGAACCGCGGCATGATCGAGTTCATCGAAGTGCTGAAGCTCGACGTGGCGTTCCTGTACGACCTGCTCGGCGCGTCACAGGAGCACAAGATCAAGCCGAAGAAGTTCGCTCAGACCGACATCGACACGGTCATCATTGGCCACACCAACGAACCGGAATACCGCAAGCTTCAGTCGAACGAGTTCATGGAAGCTCTGCGCGACCGCACGATCAAGATCGACGTGCCGTACGTCACGACGCTCAACGACGAAATCCACATCTACACCAAGGACTACAACGAGAAGCGTGTCCGAGGCAAACATATCGCCCCGCACACGCTCGAAACCGCCGCCATGTGGGCGGTGCTTACTCGCTTGGAAGAGCCGAAACATCACGGCCTGAGCCTGATGCAGAAGATGAAGCTCTACAACGGCAAGACGCTGCCCGGCTTCACGACGGACAACATCGTGCAGCTGCGCCGCGAAGCCAAAGCCGAGGGTCTGCACGGCATCAGTCCGCGCTACGTCCAAGACAAGATCAGCAACGCCCTCGTCGTGAACCCAACCGCTACCAGCCTCAACCCGTTCATGGTCATGAAGGAGTTGGAAGGAGGGCTCAAACATCACTCGCTGGTCGGGGCCGAAGAGGTCCGCGAACGGTATTGCCAGCTCATCTCTGTCGTGCGTGACGAGTACACGGACGTCGTCAAAAACGAAGTCCAGCGAGCCATCGCCGCCGACGAAGACGCGCTATTGCGACTCTGCTCGAACTACATCGACAACGTCAAAGCCTACACGCAGCGCGAAAAGGTGAAAAACAAATTCACGGGCGAAGAGGAGCAACCGGACGAACGCCTGATGCGTTCGATCGAAGAACGGATCGACATCCCGGAGACTCGCAAAGACGACTTCCGCCGCGAGATCATGAACTACATCGGTGCCTTGGCTCTCGACGGCAAGAAGTTCGACTACAAGACCAACGAACGCCTGCAGAAGGCGCTGGAGATGAAACTCTTCGAGGACCAGAAAGACACGATCAAGCTGACGAGTCTTGTGTCGAACGTGATCGACAAAGACACGCAAGAAAAGATCGATATCGTCAAAAGTCGCCTGATCCGCAACTTTGGCTACAACGAAGAGTCGGCAACCGACGTGCTGCAATACGTCGCCAGCATTTTCGCGCGCGGGGATTCGAAGAGTGAGTAATCCATCGCGAAACCCACGACAGTCTGCCCGCGCAGTTCAGGGTCTCTCATGACACGAGCCATCGACCGAGACGTGCAACGATTCAAAGAGATCGTCAAAGGGCGAGTTCGCAAAGACCTGCGCCGGTACATCACTCACGGTGAGATGACCGGGCGGCAGGGGCGGCGGCTGGTAACGATTCCGGTGCCGAATATCGACATTCCGCACTTCCGGCATGGCCAGAAGGGTTCGGGGGGAGTCGCTCAGGGCGAAGGGGAAATCGGGCAGCCGATTGGCAGCGGCGGCAATCCAGGTGACGGCGAAGGTCAAGCCGGTAGCGAGCCGGGCAGCGGACACACTCGCGACGTCGAAGTTTCGATCGAAGAGCTCGCGAAAATGCTGGCTCAGGAATTGGAGTTGCCGAACATCCAGCCCAAGGGGCACGACTCGCTCAAAACGCAGAAGGACAAATACAGCAGCATCCGGCAAACTGGCCCGCAGTCGTTGCGGCATTTCAAACGGACCTACAAGCAGGCACTCAAACGCAGCATCGCTTCCAACGAATACGACCTGGCGAAGCCCAAGATCGTGCCGACGAAAGAGGATCAGCTCTACCGAAGCTGGAAGACGATCTCCGATCCGCAGGCCAACGCGGCGATCATTTATCTGATGGATGTCAGCGGGTCGATGACGCAGGAGCAAAAGGAAATCGTTCGTACGGAGTCCTTCTGGATCGACACTTGGCTTCAAAGCCAATACGACGGCGTGCAGGTGCGATACATCATTCATGATGCGGTCGCCAAGGAGGTTGATGAGAATACCTTCTATCACACTCACGAGAGCGGCGGCACGCGGATCAGTTCGGCGTACACGGTCGCCAAACAAGTCATCGCACGGGAGTTTCCGACAGACGATTGGAACATCTACATCTTCCAATTCAGCGACGGCGATAACTGGGGCGAGGACAACGTGGGTTGCCTGCAAATGCTGATGACGGACCTGCTGCCGGTCTGCAACCTGTACTGCTATGGCCAAGTGAAAAGTCCGTACGGCAGTGGCGACTACATTCGCGAGCTAAAACGGATCAACGACAAGCACGAAAACCTCGTGCTCTCGGAGATTTCCAATCGCGACGCGATCTACGATTCGATTAAGCTGTTCCTGGGAAAAGGGAAGTAGCTAAATTTCAGCATGACGCGTCAGCGAGTGGTCGAGTTGTGAAGAAACATTCTTGGGAACTTGTGGGTGACAGGGAGTTCATCGATGCGAGTGTCTGGGATTATCCCCGCGCGGTTGAAGTCAACTCGGCTGCCGCGGAAGCTGTTGTTGGCAGAGACCGGCCGGCCGCTGATTCAATACACTTGGGATGCCGTCCGCCAAGCGAAATCGCTGTCGGAGGTCATCATCGCGGCAGACGATGATGAGATCGTTCATGCGGTGCGAAGTTTCGGTGGCCGATGCGAGATGACCGGCGAGCATCCCAGCGGGACCGATCGAATTGCCGAGGTTGTGCGACGATGCTGCTCCGAATCGGATGTGATCGTCAACATCCAAGGTGACGAGCCGGAGATCGAACCTGCTCATATCGACCTGCTGGTGAATTTGATGGCGTCGAATCGGACGGCTTCGATGGCGACCCTCTGCACGCCGATCACAACCAGAGAGCAGCTTGACGATCCAAGCTGCGTGAAAGTGGTCTGCGGTGCGGCGGGGCAGGCGTTGTATTTCAGCCGCTGTCCGATTCCGTTTTGCCGAGACCGCGATCCGGACGAATTGCTGGCGTCGGATTCGCCATGGCGGCTGCATTTGGGGATCTACGCGTACCGTCGGGACTTCTTGTTGCGGCTGACGACGTTACCCCCTTCCCGGTTGGAACAATGGGAAAAACTTGAGCAACTGCGCGTGCTGGAAGCGGGCGAAACGATCCTGGTCGGCGAGGTCGCGCATCGGTCAGTTGGCATCGACACGCCGGAGGATTATGCTCGTTTTGTCGTTCGACAGCGCGGCCGCGCGGCGGCGTGAATGAACTCTTGGAAGTGCGAAACTCGAAATCCGAAACTCGAAACCCCGAAGACCTCCTTCGGACTTCGGGTTTCGGATTTCCGGTTTCCCGCAGGGAGGAAGCCTGGGGGGATCATGAGCAAGCATATTTTCGTGACCGGCGGTGTGGTCAGTTCGCTGGGCAAGGGGTTGACGTCGGCGAGCATCGCGTGTTTGTTGGAGAAGCGTGGGCTGCGCGTGCGGATGCAAAAGCTCGACCCGTACATCAACGTCGATCCCGGCACGATGAATCCCTACGAGCACGGCGAGGTCTACGTCCTCGATGACGGAGCCGAGACCGATCTGGATCTCGGCCACTACGAACGATTCTCGAATGGGCCGCTCTCTAGGAAATCGAACTACACAACCGGGCAGATTTATCTGAAGGTCATCGAGAAGGAACGGCGCGGTGAGTTTCTCGGCAAGACGGTTCAGGTCATTCCGCATATCACCGACGAAATCAAGGCGTCTGTGCGCGGCTTGTCGGGACCAGATGTCGACGTTGTCATTACCGAGTTGGGGGGCACGGTCGGTGACATCGAAGGACTGCCGTTCTTGGAAGCGATCCGACAGATTCCGCTGGAGATCGGCAAGGACAACTGCCTCTTCATCCACTTGACGCTGGTGCCGTATTTGAAGGCCGCGAAGGAGATGAAGACCAAGCCGACTCAACACAGCGTCGGGCTGTTGCGACAGATAGGTATTCAGCCAGACGTCCTGGTGGTCCGCACGGAACGGCCGATGGGAGAGGACAACGCGGCCAAGATCGCGCTGTTTTGCAACGTCGAGAAAAACGCGGTCATCGAAGAGGTCGATAAGGAATTCTCGATTTACGAAGTCCCGCTGGGGCTGGTCGATCACGGCTTGGATCAGCTCATCGTCGACAAGCTCAAGCTGAACGCCGGCCTGTTGGATATGTCTGACTGGCGTGATCTGATGCACCGGATGCGTCATCCGGAAAACGAAGTGACCATTGCCGTCGTCGGCAAGTACATCGAGCATCGCGATGCCTACAAGTCGATCTACGAATCGCTCGATCACGCCGGCGTTGCGAATTCGGCGCGAGTCATCATCAAGCGGATCGAAGCCGAGGAACTGGAGCAACAAGGTCCGGAGATGCTTCTCAAGGGAGTTGATGGCCTGCTCGTTCCCGGTGGTTTTGGGATGCGTGGCGTTGAAGGCAAAGTGCAGGCGGTGCGATTCGCTCGCGAGTTCGAGATTCCTTACTTCGGCATCTGCCTCGGAATGCAAACGGCTGTGATCGAGTACGCTCGCAACGTCCTGGGGCTGGATCGGGCCGACTCGACTGAGTTCAGTTCGGACTCACCGCACCCGGTCATTTGCATGTTGGAAGACCAAAAGACGATCGTGAAGAAGGGGGGCACGATGCGCCTCGGCGCTCAGCCGTGCGTCTTGAACCCGGATTCGAAGTCGGCGGCGGCTTACGGCAGCGAACGGATTTCCGAACGTCACCGGCATCGTTATGAATTCAACCCTGAATACCGCTCGCAATTTGAAGAGGCGGGAATGCTGCTGGCCGGCACGAGTCCGGATGGCAAATTGGTTGAGGTCGTGGAACTCCCCGATCATCCGTGGTTTGTGGCGGTTCAATTCCATCCGGAGTTCAAATCGAAACCGCTCAGCCCGCATCCGCTCTTCCGAGGCTTTGTCGCTGCCGCGTTGCAACGGCATCACGAACGAGTGCAGATGCCGGTCAGTTGAAGTGAGTCCGAGTGAACGGCTTTCTGAACATCGACAAACCACAAGGGCTGACCTCGCGTTCGGTCGTGGACCACATCAATCGGCTGCTGCGTGAACGGGGCCTCACGCGTGCGACGTTGCCGAAGGTCGGACATGCGGGAACGCTTGATCCGTTGGCGACCGGAGTGCTCGTCGTCGCTGTCGGCCACGCGACACGACTCATTGAACTGGTGCAGTCGCGGCCGAAGGAGTATCTCGGAACATTTCTGTTCGGCAAGCGGAGCGACACGGACGACGTGTCGGGACAGGTCATTGAAGGGGATACCGAGCGAGCCGCTTTGATCACCCGTGCCGAGTTGGATGCTGCGCTCGTTGAGTTTCGTGGAAGCATCCAACAAGTACCGCCGGCGTACTCGGCCGTGCGAGTCGAGGGCCGCCGCGCGTACAAGCTCGCGCGGCGCGGCGAAGAGGTTCAACTTCAGGCGAAGGCGGTCGAAGTTCATCGGCTCGAAGTTGTCCGGTTCAAACCGCCAGAACTGACGCTTGATATCGAGTGCGGTTCGGGGACGTACATCCGCTCGTTAGGCAGAGACCTGGGCGAACGATTGGGCTGCGGAGCAGTCATGTCGGATCTCGTCCGCACGCGAATCGGCCAGTTCGAGCAATCGCAGGCGATCTCAATCAGTGCTTTGACGGCAGAGTCGGTCGTGTCTGAACTGCTGCCCTGTGCTGTCGCCACGACGCACCTGCCAGCGTATGTCTGCGATGAGTCAGAAATGAAGAGCCTAAGCCACGGACTGAGCATTGGTCCCCGCGAATCTGCTTGGCAATCGGTGAATCCCGGTCATCCCGAGGTCTTCGCATTCGTTGACACCGCCGGGACGCTTCTCGCGATCGGGGGTTGGGATCATCGGTGGCCGGAATTGCGGCCGCGGCTTAATTTGATCGCCGCGTGCGGGACTGACGAGGTGGGAAACGGCTCTTGATTGAGTTGCCAGTACTCAGTACTCAATACTCCGTCGACAGCTGCACCACCACATCCGCCCCAGCGAACAAGCATGACACCTGACCAACTCGCGCAATTGGTGTTGCTGGCTTATGCCATAATCGCGGTCGGGTTGGTGTCGCTGTCGGTACGACGGTGTCGAGATGATTGGCGGGTCTGGCTGCTGTACATCATGAATCGCTTGTATGTCGCGTTCATGTTTCACTGGCGAGCCAGTGGCCGTTGCCCGTATCCGGAGTTCGGTGGGGCAATCATCCTGTCGAATCATCGTAGCCCTGTGGACCCGATGCTGGCCTGGATGAACTCGCACTTGCGGTACGAAGGACCTGCTCGGTCGACTCGCGTCATCGGCTATCTGATGGCCCGCGAGTATTACGAACAGCCCGGCTTGGTCGGCTGGGTCGGACGGGCGATGCAGTCAATCCCGGTCGATCGAGACGGCCACGACATCGGTCCGACGCGTGATGCGATCCGGCGGCTCGAAAAGGGGGATCTGATCGGCATCTTCCCGGAGGGTGGCATCAATACGGGCGAGGGGCTGCGTGCCGCGAATCCCGGTATCGCGTTTCTGGCTCTAAAATCCGGGGTCCCGATCATCCCGGTTTACATCGACGGCGCACCTCAGGGAGAGAGCATGATCGAGCCGTTTTACTCTCCCAGCCGCGTGCGAGTGACCTACGGCACCCCCATCGACTTGAGCCCGTGGCAAGGACAACGAAAATCGCAAGAGGTGCTTCAGGCACTGACCGACTTGCTGATGCGCAAGCTGGCCGAACTAGGGGGAGTGCGGTATTGCCCGTCAACCGATGAGGCGAAGTAACCAGAAACGCGGCCACGCTACACGTCAGTGCAGAGCGCAAACTGCAAAGTGCGAAATGGGGCGACACAGAAGATCCGTTGGACATGTTTCACTTTGAACTCTGCACGTTGCACGGCCCCGTCGGATTTGCTGCTCATCCGCTGCGAGAGACACCTTGACCCGTTCTCGCGACCGGACGTACTGTTCCGCCCCATTCCTGCCGCTCGGCGATCTGGCCGCGCGTTTTCCTGTCTGAAATTCTCACCGTTTAATTCCTTCCGATTGTTTCACCGCCAGCCTCAGGCGTACGAATTGTCGCGTCGTTCAGATGCCGCGCTATTCACGCGCTCCGACAGCTCGCGATGAAGCGACTCACCCGTCTGTCCCTTTCGGGAGCAACGTCATGAAGGCGTTTCGACACAGCATTTGTCTGACGTTGAGCTTGCTACTGGCCGGCTCCATCGTTGGCTGCCAAGACTTCAAACTGTTGCCATCCAAGCTGCTGCGATCGCAGTCACCCGACAAGCAGGATGAGGAAGCTGAGAAAGACGACGAAAAGGACAATGAGTTTGAGACGAAAGTCGAGACTCCGATGGTCGGCGACTATGCCGGATTTGCAAATCTCAATCTGGTGACTTTGGAAGGCGTTGGGTTGGTCGTCGGGTTAGATGGGGCCGGCAGTGATCCGCCACCCTCGAGTTATCGTGAAGTGCTCGCAGACGACATGCGTCGCCGCGGGATCGACGATCCTGAAACAATCCTGCGTTCGCCGAACACCGCGTTGGTCATCGTGCGTGCGTACTTGCCACCAATGATTCGCAAGGGTGAAGCCTTTGATGTTGAGGTTCGCGTTCCCGATGGCGACACCACCAGCAGTCTCAATGGCGGCTGGCTGCTGGAAACGGAACTGTCTGAATCCGCCATCATTCCCGGTCAAGGTGTGATGAAAGGCCATATTTTAGGAAAGGCCAAAGGGCCGATCATGGTCACATCTGGCGAAGGAAAGTCCGACAACACGGGCTTGAAGCGGCGCGGGAAAATTTTAGGCGGGGGTGCCTCCAAAAAAGACCGCGACCTGCGCATCCAGCTTCGCAGTGACTTTCGCAGCGTGCGACAGTCAAAACGCATTGCCGACAAGATCGGTCAACGATTCTTCGCTTACAACGAAAGCGGCTTGCGTGAACCGTTGGCCAAAGCACTCACTGATCAGACGATCGAGCTGAAAGTGCTTCCGCGCTACAAGGACAACTACCCGCGGTATCGCGAAGTGATCCGAAACATCGCGTTTCGCGAGACGCCGGTCGCACGGCATGTCCGCATGGAGAAATTGAAATCGCAATTGCTCGATCCCGACACGACAGAACTGGCAACATTGCAGTTGGAGGCGATCGGCAACGAAGCGATCCCCATTCTCAAAACGGGGTTGAAGCATCCTGATTTGGAAGTCCGTTTCAATGCGGCCGTCGCGCTGGCATACCTCGGTCAAGCCGAAGCGGCGCCCGTTCTTGGCGAGGTGGCCGTCAACGAGCGAGCCTTCCGCGTATATGCGCTGGCGGCACTCTCGACGATCGATGACGGTGAGGCTCATCTGTTGCTTCGGAAACTGACTAATTCACAAACGGACAACACCGGCAAGATCGTCGACAGCGCGGAACTCCGTTACGGAGCCTTTCGCGCATTGTGGACGCTCGACAAACGTGACCCGTATCTCAACGGCGAAATGATGCACGAGGCCAACTCTGACCGCGAACTCTTCGCCTTGCACACGCTGCCGACCACGGGCGACCCAATCATCCATTTGACGCAGCATCGCCGATCGGAAATCGTTCTTTTCGGCGAAGGCCAGCAGTTCAAAACTCCGTTGGCTGTGCGAGCCGGCAATCACATCCTTGTCACGGCACAGCCCGCCACGGATCGCATCGTGATCTCCCGATACCAAGCCGGCCAACCGGATAAGCGCAAAGAAGTTTCGACACGCGTGGCGGACGTCATTCGCACCGCCGTCGAATTCGGAGCCAGCTATCCCGATGTCGCGCAATTGCTGCTTCAGGCCGCCAAGCAACAGAATCTCTCCGGTCGCATCGAAATCGACGCTCTACCACAAGGTGGCCGCGAGTACGTTCGCAAGGATGACTCCGCCAAATCCAATGGCAAGAAAGTCCGAGTCGGCAACGCGAACCTCGTCCCGAACTTCGTCCCGAATCTCAAAGACGACGGCAACACCAAGCTTTCGGAAGGCGACGCTGTGGAGAAGCAGACCGCCGCACCCGACGAACTCGCGCAGTCTGAAACCGACTCGAATGGCACCGCCTCTGTCGCAGACGCTCGCAATTCGACGGCAGCCGACGATGCCCAACGACGCTGGTTCGAATTCTGGAAACGCAAATGAGAGAAATCAGAGGCCGGCGGTCAGAACGGACTTCTGCCCTCTGTCTTCTGTCATTGGCTTTCTGTCCCTCGACTCCTAACCCCTCCCCACCGCCATGCTTAAGTCGCTGGAAATGTTCGGCTTCAAGAGCTTCGCGGATCGGACGCGTTTCGACTTCTCTCGCGGGATTACCTGCGTCGTCGGGCCGAACGGATCGGGTAAGAGCAACGTGGTTGACTCGATCAAATGGGTGCTCGGCGATCAAAGCCCCAAGAGCCTTCGCGGCAAAGAAATGACCGATGTCATTTTTAACGGAGCATCGGGGCGCAAGCCTGCTCCGTTCGCCGAAGTTCTGTTGACGTTCGACAACTCGTCGAAGTGCCTGACGCTCGACGCCGCAGAAGTGCAGATCGGCCGCCGCATTTGGCGCAACGGTGATTCCGAATATCTCATCAATCGGCAGACCGCGCGGCTGAAGGACATCAAAGACCTGTTCCTTGGCACCGGAGCCGGATCTTCCGCCTACAGCATCATCGAACAAGGCCGAGTCGATCAGATCCTGCAATCGAACGCCGCCGCACGACGACACGTCTTCGAAGAAGCCGCCGGCGTGTCGCGTTACAAACTTCGCAAAGAGGAAGCGACTCGCAAGCTGGAGCGCGTCGAGCAAAACCTGCTGCGACTGCGCGACATCGTCGATGAGGTCGAATCGCAACTCAACTCGATGCGCTCGCAAGCCTCGAAGGCCAGCAAGTACCGGGAAATCTCCGCCGAACTTCGCGAGTGGTGGTTCGGCCTCGCCGCTGACGATCACCGGCACTTCTCCACACAGTTGGCGATCGTCGAAGCCGATCTGCACACCGGCGAAGCCGAACTCACCGAGCTGTCCTCGCGGCAACAGGAACTCGAACAAAAGCTCTCATTCTTCGATGCCGAAATCGCCGAGGTCGACACGCGTCTGCGACATGCCGAGCGCACCGCCGCCAGTAATCGCGAGAGCGTCGTCCGTCAGGAATCGACGCTGCGGCACCTGACCGGTCGGCAGAAGGAACTCGGCACCGACTTGGATCGCCTGCGCCGGCAGCGCAGCGTCATGCACGGCCGCTCGTGCGAACTGACCGCCGAACTTCATTGCTCAGAGGAAGTGCTATCGACCGGCGACGCCGAGCACTTGCGGCTGCGGACGGCGATTACCGACACTGAAAAGCAGCTGGTGGAAGTCGCGTCTCAGCTCAAGTCTGATCAAGCCACGCTCGACCGCGAACGCCAGAAACAACTCGAACTGACGCAGCAAGCCAGCGCGACGCAGCAACGAGTCAACAATCTGCACTCGCAACGCGACGCCGCCAACTCGGCCGCGATCACCGCCAGCCAGCGTTTAGATCAGTGCGTCTCCAGCACCGTCTCAGCGCAGTCCGAGGTCTTGCGTCGGCAAGCGGCCGTCGATGCCGTGCTCAGCGAAGTCGCGTCGCTCGACAGCAAAGTCCGCGAGGTTCGCGAACGCCAACAACAGCTCATCGCTGAGCAAGATCGCTTGCAGCAACAACTCCGCGAACAACGCGAAGACCGCAGTGCCCGGCAATCGCAGCAAGCGGTCCTGGAAGACCTCGAACGTCGGCAAGAAGGGCTCGGCATCGGTGTGAAGGAAATCCTCAGCCGAGCACAATCTTCCGACTATGCCCCGTGGACCAGCATCCTCGGCAGCGTCGCCGACCTGCTTGAAGCGGACCTCGACGAAGCCGCAATCCTCGAAGTCGCCCTCGGCGCCAGAGCACAACTTATCGTCGTCCGCGAGATGGCCCCGCTGATCGAGTACCTCAACAGCGGCGGAAGCCGTCTGTCGGGAAGAGTGGGTTTTGTCGAAGTACCCTCTCACCCTCTCATCCCCCAACCCAGTCACTCCCTCAACGCCCCTGGCATCATCAAACGGGCCGACCAACTCGCCAGCCTCAAGACCGGCCACCGCGGCTTGGCCGAGGTGTTGCTTGGCACGACATGGGTTGTCGACACGCTCGACACTGCACTGCGGCTTGCCAACGGCGAAGGCCAAGGCTGCCGGTTCGTGACACTGCAAGGAGAGCTGCTCGAGGACGACGGTACACTGTTCGCCGGCACGGTCCGCAGCGAGTCCGCACTGCTGACTCGCCGTAGCGAACTCCGTCGATTGAAGAATGATCTGCTACGACTCGACCGCACGATCGCCGACGGGGAACGACAACTGGCCGACGTCACACAGACTCTCAAAAACGTCGAACGAGTCATCGAAACATCCACGTCCGAGAAACAGGAACTCGCCGATCGGCTCGCCCACGCACGCTCGGACGTTTATTCCCAGCGGCAAGAGGTCGAACGGTATTCCAAAGAACGGGACGCGATCCTCGCCGAAGCCGCTCGGTTCGAGTCGCTCGTCGCCGAACTCGTTCTGCAAATCGATCAAGCTCAGCGCGAGCGCGCCTGGTTTGACGACAACCTGGCCAGCTTGCGCGATTCGTTCGCCGCACTCGAAGCCGCCGTCGCCGGGCACGAATCCCAACGGCAACTGCTGACGCAACAGCAAGTCGATCAGCGTCTGGCCCTCGCCAAGCACGAGGAACGCCTGCAAGGTTTACGATCGACGGTGGTCCGTTTGCGGGAAGAACAGCGACAACGCGACGAGCAATTCGACGAAGCCGAGCGTCGACTGCAAACCGCTGCCACCCAGCTGCGGCAGCTGAACCTGCAGATGCTGAACACGAACGCCGAGCTGTGGGAACTGCAACTGCTCGACGAGAAGTTCGCCGCCGAGGTGGCAGCCATCCTCGCCGACAAGGACCAACTGCGGAATCAGAAAGCCTCGTTCGCCGAAGAGGAGGCTCTCCTGCGAGCCACTCGCCGCGAACTAGCCGATCGACTGCACGCCAACGAAATCGCCGCTCGCGATGCTCGCCACCAGTTGCAAGTTTGCGCCGAACGAATCGAAGAGGAATACCAGATGACACTCGACGAAGTCGTCTCGTCGGGAGCGTCGGCGTTTGCGAAGTGGCGGGATGAGTTGCAGGGGTCAGGGATCAGAGTTCAAGGGTCAGAAGAGGATGGTCCGACTTCGGTCACTCAAACTCAGGCGGTGTCAGGTGAGTTATCTGACCCCCGACCCCTGACAACTGACCCCTCCTTCGCCGACATTCGCCCGGAACTCGAAGAGCGAGTCAATCGTCTGCGGCGCAAGCTCAAAATGATGGGGAGCGTCAACACGGACAGCCTCAAAGATCTCGATGAATTGGATGGCCGCTACCAGCACCTCAGTTCGCAGTTGCAAGACCTCGAAGAAGCTAAGTCCACGCTCGAAGAAATCATCCGCCAGATCAACGGCGAGAGTCAGCGAATGTTCCTGGAAACGTTCGAGTCGATCCGCGTGCAGTTCCAAAACTTGTTTCGCAAGATGTTCGGTGGTGGTGAAGGAGACATCATTCTGGAAGACCACAACGACGTGCTCGACTGCGGCATCGACGTAGTTGCTCGTCCTCCTGGAAAAGAACTGCGGAGCATCTCACTGCTGAGTGGCGGCGAGAAAACGATGACTGCCGTCGCTCTGCTGATGGCGATCTTCCGCAGCAAGCCCAGCCCGTTCTGCATCCTGGACGAAGTCGACGCCGCCTTGGACGAAGCCAACGTCGAGCGTTACAGCGGCGTCGTTCGCGAATTCAAACAGGCCACCCAATTCATCATGATCACACACAACAAACGCTCGATGCAGATCGGCGACATCCTCTACGGTGTGACGATGGAACAAAGCGGTGTCAGCAAACGGATGTCTGTCCGCTTTGAAGACGTCAGCGACGATGGACACTTCCGGATGTCACCATCGCCTGATGCGAATGCCGCTTGAGCATCACGAGCCTCCGGCATCGCAGGCCGCCTGCTGGTCAAATTGCTTGACGCCAGACACACCAGCAGTGAATGAATCCGTCATCGCCTCGCGGGACCAGTCGAGCGGCTCACAGTTGTCGACAAAAGACAGACACGCTACGGACGCTCTCTGTGAGTTCACGAAACGCAAATGCCGCAGTGACGTCAATCACTGCGGCATCCGCGAACAATCGGAATTCACTCGACTCGTATTGCCGGTCAAATCTTCTTCGGAATCCGCATGGAGTAGAATGATCGCCAGACGAAGACCAGCGAGACCAACAACATCACGACCCCGATGTACGGAGTGATGTTCGTCGTATTCTTGGCATCGGCCGCGTGCTTGAGTTCCAGCGCGATTTCCACCGCCAGCAATCCGAACAGCGTTGAGAACTTGATGATCGGATTGAGCGCCACCGAGGTCGTGTCCTTGAACGGATCGCCGACTGTGTCACCCACGACGGTAGCTGCGTGCAGTTCAGTTCCTTTTTCCTTCAAGTCAACTTCGACCAGCTTCTTGGCGTTGTCCCAGGAACCGCCGGCGTTGGCCATGTAGATCGCTTGGAACAGACCGAAGACGGCGATCGAGATCAGGTATGCCACAAAGAAGTTCGGATTAAAAAACGCGAAGGCCAGCGTCGTGGTCATCAAGGCAATGAAGATATTCCACATGCCACTCTGAGCGTACTCCGTGCAGATGCGGACGACTGTCTTGGAATCTTCGAGATCGGCTTCCTTCTTGGTGAGGTCCATGTTCTGCTTGATGTACTCGACCGCTCGGTAGGCACCGGTTGTTACGGCCTGCATCGACGCACCACAGAACCAGTAAATCACCGAACCACCGCAGATGAAGCCCAGCAGCACTGGAGCATCTGTCAGGCTCAACGCCAGCAACTTCGCTTTTTCCAGCAGCAGGATGATCGAGAAGATCATCGTTGTCGCTCCGACGACCGCCGTACCGATCAGCACCGGTTTGGCGGTTGCCTTGAACGTATTACCGGCGGAGTCATTGGCTTCCAGGAAGTGCTTGCCCCGCTCGAAATCGGGATCGAAGCCGAAGTCACGCTTGATCTCGTCCTTGATGCCGGGGATGTGCTCGGTCTGAGCCAACTCGAACACGGACTGGGCATTGTCAGTCACCGGTCCGTAACTATCGACAGCGATGTTAACCGGTCCCATGCAGAGGAATCCGAACGCGACCAGGCCGAAGGCGAAGACCGAAGCATGGTCGCCCATCACCGAACCGAGGCCCAAGCCGCTAACAAAGTACGCACCTCCCATCAGGCCGGCGATCAGCATTCCCTTCCAGTACGCACTGAAGTTGCCAGCCACTAAACCGGAGAGAATCGTCAGCGAGGCCCCGCCTTCGCGGCTGGCGGTCACGATTTCATGCACATGTTTGGAGTGTGAGCTGGTGAAGACCTTCGTGAATTCCGGAATCAAAACGGCCGCCAGAGTTCCGAAGCTGATGATCGTGGCAAGCTGCCACCACAGTCCTTCCAGCACATCGCCGCCAACTTTCAGGTCGCGGATCAGCAGCCAACTCATGCCGTAAGAAGTCGTGATACACAGGATCGACGCGATCCAAATCAGCCGAGTCAACGGCTGTTCGAAATCAAATTCCTTGAGGCCCTTGTACTTCGATTCCGAGATCCCCTGATTGATGAAGTACGACGCGCCGGACATGAAGTCCATCAGGAATCGCATCGCGAAAATCCAGACGATCAGCTTGGCTTGAATCTCGATGCTTGGCACGGCCAGCGTGATGAACGAGATCAACGCGACGCCGGTCACGCCGTAAGTCTCGAAACCGTCGGCCGTCGGGCCAACCGAATCACCCGCGTTGTCGCCGGTGCAGTCGGCGATCACGCCGGGGTTGCGCGGGTCGTCTTCCTTCACGTTAAAGACGATCTTCATCAGGTCTGATCCGATATCGGCAATCTTGGTGAAGATGCCGCCGGCGATTCGCAGTGCTGATGCTCCCAGCGACTCGCCAATCGCGAAGCCCAGGAAGCAGATGCCGACGACCTGACGCGGCACGAACAACAGGATGATGACCATCATCACCAGTTCGAGCGAAATCAGGAACAAGCCGATCGACATGCCGGCCCGTAGCGGGATGTTGACGACGTCCCATGGCACTCCGCGCAGAGCAGCGAAGGCGGTACGACAGTTGGCGTAGGTGTTAACTCGAATGCCGTAGTACGCGACCCAGTACGAGCCGCCCATGCCCACAATGGCGAACAGCAGCACCATTAAAACTTTGGCGATCGGAGCGATTGGAGTAGGAGCCACAATCTCCGTGATCGTGCTGCCGTTGGCCGCCCATTGTTCTGGGGTGATGGTCGTTTTGATCTTTGTCAGCAGCTCATCCGAGGTTGCGGACGTTTGCCCCTTCAACGATTCCAGCGACGTGACCGCTTCTTCCGCCACTTTCTCAATGCGGAATTCCTGAATGGTCCGATCGGTGATCTGAAACTCTGCCGCATGGCCGAAGCCCAGCAGGTAGTACGAGATCGCCGCCGCGATGAGCACGAACAGCATCAGCAGGAATTTGCCTTGCTGAATCAAGTACGTTTTGCAAGTTTGAAAAATGATTTCGGCGACATTGAGCATCGAGACATGCGCGGGCAGCTTGTGAATCTCAGCTCGCAAATACAGGCTGATACCCAGCGTGCCACAGATGACAAACGCTCCGTACAAGAGCAGGTTCCAGGCGCTCAATCCGCCAAGTGTGTCGAACGTGCCTGCTCGCAGATTCGGGATGGCCAAATCCGCCTCGCTGGCAAATCCAGTCGATGCAGCCAGCAGCCACACAGCGACCAAAATCAGAAGCGGTTTCAGGCTCTTCGAGCCAGCGGCCAACATGGTCCGCACCGCAATGCCAATACGCCTCATGGTTCCCTCTTTCCGTGAAGGACGAGTTTTGAATGAAGTCTTGGCGCGAGCCTTCTCGCGCATCGATCGGCGGTTGTTGTGGCGGGCCGCGTCGAACAAAACAAGGCATCTGTTGCGAGAAATTTGAACGTCGCTGAATTTTCGCCGACGCCTGGCTTTTGAGGGTGACGCCCTGGAATGTCACGACTTGCGGATGAAGTGGGCCGCGTAGCTGCGAACTTGTTTGCCGTTGAGGACATGCACAATGCGGAGTTGCTGGATCGTCTCCTGACTGAAGCGTCCGAGCGGGACGTGGATCAGTTTCTTGCGATGCTTCTTGGCGAGTCTTCGCCAGCCGGGGCCTGGGGGAGATTCGCTGAGCACCGCGATGTGTCGGCATTCACTGTAGACGCAGGCAGCGGCGAGCAACCGCTCTTCCATGGTGTCGGTAAAGTCGAATTGCGGGTCGGACCAGACTTCCGAGATCGGTCGCGGTGGGAAGAGAAACATTGCTCCACCATAGCTCGCGGCACCGATCCCCGGGCCGACCATCTCGCGGCCGAAGTCGGTCGCGAACAGTGCCAACGTCGATTCATCGTGATGCTCGGCCACCCAAGTGATCCTCCAGGGATAGTCGCGAGGATCGGCGGGGGAATCGAAAAACATCAGCACGCAATCGAGCGTCCCGCGCGTCGGCGGGCAAACCTTCACATACAACTCGCCGGTGTGAAAGTTGCGCAGCGTCTCGCGAATGTCGAGTCCATCTTTCAGGCTGGTCGAAAACTTCTCACTGCGGGCGAGGTCGGCACCCAGCATCGCCAGCGCGGCCTCTTTGACGTGCGTGCGAAACTTTTCGATGGCGACATCTTCTTCTGGCCACGAACACTGATGAAACGGATTCCAGCGTTGCCGCCACTGATCCTGATCGATCTTCGGAGCCTTCGGCTTCAGTTCCAGCGACCGCCAGGCAATCGCCTGTCCCGGCAAACGGCTCTTCATCCGCACGACATCACCATCCGGAAGTTGCGCGACGCCGCTGGTCATCCGCAGTGTGGGAGGAGCCGCGCCTTTCCAGGCATACTCGCGAGCCACTTCGGCCAGCGTAATCGCGAATTGATCACCGGCAATTTGTTTCGCTGCCAGAATCAGCGAATACAAATCGGGAGTCATCCGGCATTCGATCAGACACAGGTTGCGAACGTAATGCAAAAACGTCCGCAGCGTCTTGGGTGTGATCTTGCGAGCCCGCGATTTCAGATCGCGGCGGTAGCGGTCGCGCGTCGCCAGCAGCAGCGCCTTCACGCCGTCGATTGACAAGTTCTCGTCGTCGTCCAGCGACTGTCGAGCTTGCTCGTACAAGCCGGTGATGAACGGCAACTCACCCAGCCAGAAAAGATGCGTGAGCGGATCGTTCGTGTAGGTCTCTGTCGGCTCGACGTCATCGTTCTCGGCGAGATCTTCGCGTTGGTCGTGAAAGGCGTCTTTCACCCAGGGCCAGTCCATGATCGAACAGACGAAGAGAATTCGCTCATGCCGCCGTTCGAGTTCGCGCAGCCGATTCGCCATCCAGACGACACGTGATTCTGGCTGACCTTCCGGAATGCGCGGTACCGTCGGCATCAGTCCCGCTGCAAAACGGTCGATCGACATTTGTTTGACCGGATACGGATCTGGATAAAACGCTGGCAGACTGACAAAGTTTGCCGTTTCGAGATCAATGAACGCTCGCGGAATCCGTTCTTGCAAAGCAATCCGCAGCGCGGCAATCACCGGCTGACACGGATCAATCGGGACGTAACTGCACGCCCTCAATTCGTCTTGCCGACCCGACGGCGAAGCGAACGCATCTGCCACCAATTCATCGTCGCTTCCGCTCTCCTCCGCTTGCCAACTCTCAAATGAGAATGGCTCCGATTGCACGACCAGCGACAGGTTTGGCAACTCGGTGACCGCCTCTTCGACATGCTCCTGAAACGACGGCGGCAGCGGCACGGCCAGACAGTCAAATTCCTGAGCCAACATCACTCGCCGAACTTCAATGGCGAAATCCCCGCTGCCATGAATCACCGGCAACGCCCAAATGCGGTCACTGATTTGCAAGAAGTTTGAGAGCATCGAGTTCGTTGGCCTGATCCTGGAGACGGTCAAAGCAATCGCGAGCACTGTACCGTACGCAGTTGAAGTTCGCCGCGCCCTGAAACTTCGGTCTTACAAAAGAACGCAAACAAGAAGCGGATCTCTTCCGAGATTTGCACTTTCGGGATTTCGCGATGAGAACGGAAACTCATCCTTGCGACTCAGTCGTGAGTCAACGAAGTTAAGGCCCTATCAATCCCAGCGCGATCGACCAATTCCGGCCAGTGAGATTCCCGCCATGTATCTGCCGAAGTCCTTTGAAGTGACCGACCCGGACAAACTCGGTGAGATCATACGCCGCTTCAGCTTCGCGACACTCATCACGACTGCGGAAGGGGTGCCGTTCGCGACGCACTTGCCAATTTTGCATCGGGTTCAGCCCGGAGCGGCCCGAACGCTGGTCGGTCACGTCGCACGAGCGAATCCGCAGTGGCAGCACTTTGTGAACCAGACCGAATCGTTAGCGATCTTCTCCGGGCCGCATGCCTACATCTCGCCGGCATGGTACGCGACCGAGTTGGCGGTCCCGACGTGGAATTACATCGCCGTGCATGCCTACGGTGTTCCGCGCGTCATCGAGGACGAGGTTTGGCTGGAGTCACTGCTCGATGAGATGGTCCAGCGCTACGAATCGAACCGACCGCAGCCGTGGCCGAATCAGTTACCGGAGGACTTTCGCCGCAATCTTTTGAAAAGCATCGTCGGATTCGAGATGCCGATCTCGCGAATCGAAGGCAAGTTCAAGCTCAGCCAGAACCGGCCGGAGCAGGATCGCGCCAACGTTGTCCGCGAATTAAACGGTTCGACGAATCCCGACTCTCGAGCAGTTGCCGACTGGATGCGGGTCGAGAGGAGCCTTCCCAGCATGTGAGCAAAAACGAAAGCGCTCGCAACACCGCCTTGCGGTGCCACCGGTGATGTTGCGAGCGGCTTAATCGCCCAGAAATTTATTGCGATTTATTGGCCAAAAAACGTCCGACGCAGCCAAGCGTTCTTACGTTGTTCCATGTCCCACAGCCGTTGAAACAAGTTCGGCCGTTCTTCTTGGTAGTAGTACTGCTGTTGTGGTTGGGCGGGTTGAGCCTGCGGCTGAACGTACTCCGGGCGGCCGTCGTCCCACGCCAGGAACAGGAACTGCCGTTCGCGAGCGCTCGCTGAATCCGACATGGCCACCACTCCGGCCAAAGCGATCAATCCCAAAAGAAACTTGCGCATGTCACACCCTTTCAAAATGTGCGGCGGTCTCGCCGACGTGTTCGAGCTTCCCTAATGAAGCTCCAAATTGTCCGAGTGAGCCAAGCGCCCCTCGATCACTCTCGCTGATCGGCAAAGTTTGCCGGTTCTCCGAAGTGGCAAAAGTTGCCGGTCAGAGAAAATCGCTCTGTGTCTGTCGGATGTGAGTGTCGTAGCGGTCGCATGAACGACCGGTGAGCGGCCCGATGTGCGCGGGCTGGTCGCGGCGATTGACCTCCGATCAATCGCTGCAATCCAAATTGGCGGCGCGATGCCCAAAAGTCACAAACCCGCAAAGGCTTCCCCGCCCGGAAGCCGTTTTTGTTTGAGGATTTATAACGCATTTTTCCTCAGCTTGGTGCGCGGAGTCTTTGCGGGCTCGGTGTGCCGCGAGCGGTGTTTTGCGGAGCGGACAGAGCTCTGGTTCGGGGTCAGAGTAAGTCAGCGAGCCGTTGACTCAATCGGTCGAGACTGTTGCTGAAGATCGGTAGTCCGAGGCTCTCGCCGCGCTGATTTCGTTCGACAACACCGACAGCTCGGCGGGAACCTCTTCGTCTCAAGTCATGGACACGACGGCGTCCGATTTTACCGCAGCGCCCGTGCGCCTAAACGCGGACATTCTCGAGATCAAAGCACTGGGGGTAATCGGGAATTGCAAGACCTGATTGCAAAGTGCCGTGTGCCGACTGCAAAGTGCAAATTGAACGGCAGTGATTATCGGAGTCACGTCGACCGCACGTTGCTGTTCTGGCCGCTATTTTCATGTTGCAGTCTGCGCTCTGCACTTTGCGCTGTCTTCGTCCCGCCGCTCATTTGCCTCCGGTCACGCCACCCTCTACCTTCCCGCCGCTGTCTGCGATCACGTCCTCCCCAGCCACGGGACTTCCGATGATCCTCTCCGGCAATGAGATCAAAGCCCAGCTTGGCAATAGCATTGTTATTGAGCCGTTCGACGAAGCGCAGCTCAATGCCAACAGCTATAACCTGCGCCTGCACAACGAACTGTTGGTCTACGAAGAAATCGTGCTCGACATGCGGCGGCCGAATCGCTTTCGCCGCTACACGATTCCAGAGGACGGCTTCGTCCTGAACCCCAATCAGTTGTATCTCGCCCGGACGATGGAACGGACCGAAACGCATAACCTCGTGCCGATGCTGGAAGGCCGCTCGTCGGTCGGGCGGTTGGGGCTGTTCGTGCATGTGACAGCCGGGTTCGGCGATGTCGGCTTCTGCGGCTATTGGACCTTGGAGATGTACGCGATTCAGCCGGTGCGGATTTATCCGGGTGTGCCGATCTGCCAGATCTTTTACCACCAAATCGTGGGTGACATTACGGAGTACCGCAGCGACAAGTATCAAAACAACCACGACATCCAGCCCAGCATGTTGTTCAAAGAATGGCAGGCGCAGAAAGACCCGCAATTGCGGCTGGCGTTTGGCGGTGAGCAACGAGCGGAAATGTGAAGAACTGAGATTGGCGGCTCATTCGGAAATCGGAGTGGCTGGATGAAGTCAGCGGGAACGACTCACAAGGCATGGCGGCTGAAGCAAGTCGTTGCGGGCGGGCAAAGCGGAGTCGATCGCGCGGCTTTGGATGTGGCTTTGGAGTTGGGCATCTCGTGCGGCGGTTGGTGTCCAAAGGGACGTCGTGCCGAAGACGGACCGATCTCAGACTCTTACCCGTTGAAAGAATCTCCATCGACCAACTATGCCGAGCGGACCGCATTGAACGTCAAGGACTCCGAGGGGACGCTGATTCTTTCGCGAGGATCGTTGCGCGGCGGGACCGCGCTGACCAAAACGTTTGCCGAGCGCTATCGCCGGCCATGCTTGGTGGTCGATCTGCGCGACGCGACGACGATGCAAGTGCATGATTGGCTGGAGGCGAATTCGATTCGTGTCCTCAACATCGCCGGGCCGCGAGAAAGTTCGCAGCCGGGAATTGGGCAGCAAGCCGCGGAGTTCTTGCGATTGCTGTTCGGCAAATCCAGCACGACGCGTCCACGAGGGGTCGCATCCAGAACCCCTCGTTCGCGCGTCGGGCTGGTATGAAGCGCAAAATCCGCTCAACCCAGGAATTGCAGTTCGCGTTCAGCCGCCAGCTTGGCGACTGCAAAGGCGCACGCGGCGTCGGAGACTCGCGGACCGAACAGCTCAGGCAATGAGGTGATGGTCGCATTTTTCAATCGCGGGGCATTGGCGGCGACTCGCTGAGCTAAGAATGAACCACTGCCGGAAATCAGCACGTTCTCACAAGGCCCTGACATTCGCGAAGCAATGTTGTCAGCGGCTTCACACAACCGCTGGAGTTGTTTTGCAGCGATGTGCTCGGCGATACGGCGAGTGTCCTCGAACGTAATTTCGCTTGTGTCACCGCCGACGGAACGTGCGATTCGATCGTGAGCGGCAGCCAACGTCGCGGGGCGTCCATTGGCCGTCAGACAATCGTCCGAGTTCTCCGGGATATCTCCGAGCGTGAGATAGACGTCGAAAATCGTCGCGAACAATTCGGCGGCGACGGCACAATTGTTTCCGGCAAGCGGGACGCAATCGGTCAGCGCGCACAACGGCGTGCGGCGGACTCCGCAGTAAACCAACTCGCCCGATTGCAGACGTTCGATGTCGGTGCGACCCGTCGGAAGCGGGAGCCCGTTGACCAACGGAATCAAATCGGTCGTCGTCGAACCTATGTCGATCAGCAGCGCCGAACCACGCGGAACCAAGCGACCCACGAATGTCGCCTGTGCGTGCCAGTTTGCTGCCGCGGTGAGCCGCGGTTCGTCGCGTGCTTCTTGCGTGGATGCAAATTCGCCGGACGTCTGCCAGACACGAATTGGCCTCTTGCCAGCGACCACTTCGACCGTTCGCAGTACTCGGTCGATTCCATCTGACTTGGTGGAAAAACAGTCAGCCAATTCAGCGGTCATCGTCACCGCAAGCAGTTCGGCGACCGAGAAACGATCTATGATTGGGACGAGCACATCGATCAATCGGTCTGGCGAACGCCAGATTTCCAGCGGAATTGACAGCGCCTCGGCAGTCTCGGTTGCCGCTTTGATATTCGCTCCGCCGATGTCGAGACCAAGCACACGCATGTTTTGGTTGAGGGTTGAGGGTTGAGGGTTGAGGGGACAGACTGATGTCACGCCCAAAGAGTACCGTGGCCGACTTGCTCCGAGAACGAATGCAACCATCCGATGTTCTCTGAAAGGAAAAAGAGACAATGTCCGATTGGCAGAAGTTGACTGCGACAGCCGATGTTCCCGTTGGCAGCGGCAAGGAGTTCGCCGTGAACGGTCGAATCGTCGCGCTGTTCAATGTCGATGGGCAGTTTCAGGCCATCGACGGAATTTGTGCTCATCAAGGGGGGCCGCTGGCGAAGGGTCAACTTGTCGACGGCGTCGTGACGTGCCCTTGGCACGGTTGGCAGTTTGAAGTTGCCAACGGCCGGCATTGCCTGAACTCGCGCATTTGCCAAACGAGCTTTGAGGTCAAGGTCGAAAACGGGGACGTCTTCGTAAGCGTGTAGCGGGCAACCCCGAAGTCCAGACTCGTATTGACGCAATTCCGGAGGTGTGCAGAATACGCCACCCTTCGTCCGGCCTGCGTTGGATTGACGCAATCCGCGACTGAGTGTCATGCGAACGAATCCCCCGAGCCGGGGATGGTTCGACTTGCCCGATCAATTCCGTCTCGGCTAGCAAAGGAGTGCGTCTGCCGTGAGAAAAATTCTGCTTTCATCCGCTGTGCTGGCCGGCTTGGCCAGCGTGTTCGTCAACGCCTACGGCCAAAATGCCGGTACCGGCGGCACCAAGAAAACGGTGACACCGGCGGCGGCCGCTGCATCACAAGCCGAAGCTCCCCACAAGATCGCGCTGATCGACATGGGCCGGGTCTTCAAGGAATACAAGAAGATCGAAGTTCTCAAAGAGGACTGGAAGGCGGAGTTCTCCGTCAGTGAGGAAAACGCCAAGAAGATGACGGCCCAAGTCCAGCAGGTCATCGAACAGATGAAGGAGTTCAAGCCCGGCAGTCCGGAGTACATCAATCTCGAAAAGAAACAGACGGATCTGGGTGCCAAGCTCGGCGCGTTCAAACAAACTGCGCAGCGCGAATTGCTCCGCAAGGAAGCCGATCTGCTGAAGACCGTGTACCTCGAAACGATGGACGTCGTCGAAAAGTTCGCGGATCGCTTCGGCTACACGTTGGTAATGCGCTTCAACTCGGACACATTCGAGGGTGAGGACATGAGCAAGATGCAGTTGGTGATGAACCGCGTGATCGTTTACCACCGTGCGGAGGACGACTTGACCGACGGCGTCATTAAGTACCTCAACCGCCAATTTGACGGCGGCCAACCCAAGGCGGCCAGCGCTCCTGCCGGTACTGGCGGGAAAGGCAAAAACTAGCTCGGTCCTCGCGAAAGTCCGCGACATGCTTTGCCGTTCGCAACGTACACTTCGACAAACTGTCGAAACGCAGGGGGTCGGTCTCTTCTCCGGAACTGACGCCCGTCTGCGTTTCGTGCCGGCCCCGGCGAATCACGGGATTGCATTTCAGCGGATCGACGTCGCTGGCTCGAAACCGATTCCGGCCCGGATCGAGTACGTCAAGAGTACTCAGCGGCGCACGGCGATCGCTCGTGATGGTGTGCAGGTCGAGATGATCGAGCACGTCATGGCGGCGCTCGCGGGGCTGCAAATCGACAACTGCCTGATCGAAATCGACGGGCCAGAGGTTCCGGGTTTTGACGGTTCGTGCTGTGATGTCTGCAATCTGCTGCTCGCTGCCGGCATCATCGAGCAAAATCGTCCGCGCGAAGTCATCTCATTGCTGATGCCTGTCCAAGTCAGTGCGGACGACGGAGACATCGAAATCGTCGCTCGGCCGATGAATTACAATGGACTGGCGATTACCTACCAACTGGATTACGGCGATCGGTCGCCGATTCCGCCGCAGAATCTGACAGTCGAGATCACTCCGGAAGCATTTGTCCGTGACATCGCCTTCGCGCGCACGTTCGTGCTCGACACGGAAGTCGCGGCATTGCAGGCTGCAGGTTACGGCTGCCGAGTGACACACCAAGACCTGCTCGTGTTTGATGCGAACGGAAACGTCATCGGCAACAAATTGCGAGCGCCCGATGAAGCCGTGCGGCACAAGATTCTGGATTGCCTCGGAGACTTCGCATTGATCGGTGCGGACCTGTGCGGCTATTTCAACGCCTATCGTTCCGGACACAGACACAATCACGACCTCGTGCGCAGAATTCTGCTGACTCATGGGAATTCGCAGTGCTCCGAGGCGGTTTAAGCAGGACGACCTATGCCCAACTTAATTCACTCCTTGGCATGCGTGGACCCGAAAGCAGAACTCGGTGACAACATCGAGATCGGACCGTTCTGCGTGATCGGACCGCATGTGAAACTCGGCAGCGGTTGTCAATTGGCCAACAACGTGACGATCCTCGGCCACACGACGATCGGTGAGCGGAATCGCTTTTTTTCGAATTGCGTGATCGGTGGTGAACCGCAGGACCACAGCTATCAGGAGTCCGCGACCTGGCTGGAGATCGGCGATGACAACGTCTTTCGCGAAGGAGTGACCGTCAATCGAGGAGCCGAGAAGGAAGATCACGGCACTCGCATTGGGAACCATAACATGCTGATGTCGAACGCGCATGTTGCGCACAATTGCTGCATCGGCAACGCTGTGATGCTGGTCAATGGTGTGTTGCTTGGTGGACATGTCCATGTTCACGATCGAGCAATCGTTTCGGGCAACACGGTTGTGCATCATTTTACCTCGATCGGCACGCTGGCCTTCGTCAGCGGAGGCTGTCGATGCACCGTCGATGTTCCGCCATACATGATGGCCGCGGGCAGCGACAGATTTGAGATTAAGACCATCAACGTCGTCGGCATGAAACGGGCCGGGATTTCTGATTCGACGATCGGGATCATTCGGCAGGCCTACAAGCAGTTGTTCCGCGAGCACAAAGGGATCATCGAAACACGAGAGTTCTTCGCTCAACAGCAGCACGACATTCATCCGATGGAACTGCACACACTGCTCAACTTCATGGATATGACGGGGGCTGGCAAACTCGGCCGAGGACGTGAGATCTTCCGCAACGCGCCCTCTATCAACACGCAGGAACAACGCAAGGCGGCGTAATTGAGGGAGCGTACATGTCGGTCTTGAGAATGGCTGTGATCGGAGTTGGGGCACTCGGACGCCATCACGCGAGAATTGTGTCGCAGATTCCCGGTGTCGAATTGGTGGCGGTAGCAGACTCCAGCGAAGCGCAAGGACGACAAGTTGCCGAGTCCACAGGGACGAAATGGGTCGCCGACTATCGCACGCTCATTGACGATGTCGATGCAGTGACGATTGCAGTACCGACTGGATTGCACAGTCCTGTCGCCACCGATTTTCTAGAGAACGGAATTCACTCGCTGGTCGAAAAGCCGCTGGCTGCTGATTTAACCGAGGCAGTGCGACTCGTCCAAATCGCCGAACGAACCGGAGCCATTCTGCAAGTCGGCCACGTCGAGCGATTCAATCCCGCATACCAAGCCGCCGCCAAGTTGTGCGTGCGACCTCGCTACATCCGGGCCGAGCGGCTCAGCCCGTTCAGCTTTCGCTCAACGGATATCGGTGTCGTGCATGACATGATGATTCATGACATTGATCTGGTGCTGTCGCTGGTCCACTCTCCGGTTCGTCGAGTCGAGGCATTTGGAGTCACCTTGATGGGTCAACACGAGGACACCGTGCAGGCCCGAATCACGTTTGAAGACGGCTGCGTCGCGGACCTTTCAGCCAGCCGCGTTCATCCGACGACTCGCCGCGGGGCGACCATCTGGACGACAACTCGTTGTCTGAACGTCGATTTTGGATCGCGCCAGGTGACGTCGTACTCCCCGTCGCCGGGACTTCTTTTTGGGACTTCGCCGGTTGATCGGGCTCGGCAACCGGGTGCCGATATCGAGCAACTCAAGCAAGATGTTTTTGGCTCCCTGATCGAGGTCCAAAATGAAACCCCAGCACCGCAAGATGCTCTCACGGGAGAGATTACGGAATTCGTGGATTGCGTCCGATCTGGAAGCTCGCCCACGGTGACTGGGACGGTAGCCATTGCCGCACTGACGGTTGCGGAGCGAATTCTCGGCACCTTGATGGTGCAGCCACAAATTCGGGAATCGGCCGCCCATTCCAGTGCTCCACAAAAAGCGGCGTAACTGGCTTAATGCATTTGTAGTTACAGCCGCACTGTAAGATTCGCAATCGGCTGAATCGTGTGGCAAAAGTCGCTCTTTTTGCGCACATCATCGTCCGGCACCTTGATAACGAGTGAAAACCGGGGATAATCCCGCCCTTTTTACTGGCCGCTGGAAGTGGCCGGATCGGGTCTCGGCCTGATAGTGCTCAGGGAGGAAGGGGCTTGGACGTCGGCCTCGATTGGCGATTCCGCAGTTCCAGGCTCCCCGCTTGGCAAGCATAAATGGGTCGTGGCAATGCTGAAAAAGACCGAGCTGGCTGAATATCGGACACTTTTGTTGGGCCTTCAGGCACGACTTCGAGGAGACGTCCAGCACTTGGCGGATGGGGCCTTGCACCGAGCCGACGGTGACGGCGACTCGAAAAGCCCGACGCACATTGCCGAGTTGGGAACTGACAACTACGAGCAAGACTTTTCGCTCCGGTTTGTTGAAAACGAGCAAGAGATCCTCGAAGAGATTGCCTTGGCACTAAAGAAAATTGCTACAGGGACTTACGGCCTCTGCGAGAAGTGCCTTGAACAGGGAAAACCCCCCGCGAAAGCGGTCATTCCGAAAGAGCGACTCCGAGCGATTCCGTATGTTCGCAACTGCGTGCATTGTGCGGAACAGCAACGAACCCGGAAGTGGCGACGTTAGGCGAAACCGGGCAGGCTCTATTTGGGTGGCCCGACCTGAAGGCACTTCAGCAAGCGCGAGTCGCGGGCGAAAAGGTTTCCGTTCGAAAGTGCCGGCAGCGCGCGAGTCGTCGATTTGAAGACGCGGGCTCGCGTTAGCTCCTGAAAGCGAAGTGAATCTGGCCGCCAGAGGATGAGTTCGCCGTCGGTGGTCAACAGCAGCATTTTGTCGTCGGCGGCGATCATCGTTCCGAAACCGACGCTCGGCTTTGACCACAGAATCCGTTTTGTCTTGGGGTCGAGGCAGCGCAACTCTGATTCTTCGACTCGCTCTTGGCCGTGGATGCCGTAAACCAATCCGTCCTGGACCAGCGGCGTCATGTACTGGCTGGAAAGCAAGTCGTCGCTGTTCCATTTCTCGTCGGCGGCGGTCGCGCCGATCTTGGCGAATGTTGCACCGACTCCGTAGTGAGCGGAAACGAGCAGGTGTCCATCGAACACAATCGGTGTTGCTCCGTTGACGGTCGGGCCGCGCTTTCCGAACGGGAACTCGAATCGCACCTTCCCGTTGTCGGGATCAAGCGAGACGGTTTTCAACCGCGTCACAAAGAGGGCGTGTTTCGTACCGTCGACCGTGGCGAGGATCGGTGACGAGTAGCTCGCCGCATCATCGACCGCCTGCCACACGGTTTTCCCGGTGGCGATATCGAACGCCACGATCCCCGCGCCACTCTTGTTTCCTCCGACGTTGACCAGAAGTTTTTCACCCACCACCAGCGGGGAACTGCCGGCTCCAAAATAGCCTTCGGGAGCCTTGAACTCGGAGTGTGTGTCTCGCTGCCAGATCAACTTTCCCGATTTCAGATTAAGGCATCGAAGCGTTCCCTGAGCGCCGAAGACAAACACTCGATCACCAGCGAGAAGTGGCGTGCAACGCGGACCTTGATCGTCTGAAAAGCCGCTCGAAAAAGTCGTGGGACTGCCAGACTTCCATTTGGTGGTGCCGGTCTTCGCGTCGATCGCTTCGGCAACTTCTTCGTCGCCGACGCGGTGAAAAAGCACGGCGGTATTGCCGACGACAGCCACCCCGGCGAAGCCACCACCAACGTCCCGCTGCCAAACGACCGGTGGCCCGTCCTTTGGCCAGGACTCGGCAAGTTTCTCATCGATGGCCGCGTGGCCGTCACGGTTCGGGCCGAGAATCTGCGGCCAATCACCGGCGAGCAATGTGCTCGCCGACAACACGATGCTGCAAATCACACAACAAATGCGAATACTCACGAAGGCAAACTCCTGTCACTGAGCGGCTTTCAGCAGTCGAATGAATTCTTTCACAAATGGCGTGTTGTCCATCCAGACGCGAGCAGAGACGAAGTTGCCATCAACGACGACTTGCTGATTGACATACTTGCCGCCGACCTGAGTGATGTCGAGCGCACACTTGGCGACGGTCGTCGCCGTGCGGCCCTTCAAGCAATCGGCCGCAGCAGCGATCTCGATTCCATGACAAACGGACGCGACCGGTTTGTTCTTCTCGAAGAAGTGACGAGTGATCCGCAGAAGGTCTTGATCGTAGCGGAGGTATTCGGGTGCTCGCCCACCGGACAGGAACAAGCCGGCGTATTCGTCGGGCTTCACGTCGCGGAAGGCGATGTTGGCCTGCAAGTGATATCCGGCCGTCTCTTGCGTGATGTCCCAGGTCGAACCGGGGGGGATTTCGTGCAGCACCATGTGGTACAGCTTCTTTTCCGGACCCGCGACGACGACCTCGAAGCCGTCTTCGGGCAGTCGAAAGAATGGATACATCGTATCGAGGACTTCGGTGGCATCCCCGATGACCAGCAAAACTTTGGGCATGAGCGAACTCTCCTGAGATGGCGGACTCGAGTAATTTCGGCAAAGCATATCACCGACGCCAGAAGTTGGGAGTTCCGCCGGTCGTCAAGTCGCTAGAGCAATCCGATCCCGGCTGCCAGAATCACAAACCGAGGAGTCTCTGCATGGCCACCAAGAAGAAATCCAGTCCATCCGCTCGACAGTACTGGCTGTTCAAGTCCGAGCCGGAGTCGTATGCGATTGCGGATCTGGCGAAGGAACCGACCAAGACGACATTTTGGGACGGAGTTCGCAATTATCAGGCTCGAAATCTTCTGCGCGACACGATCCGGCGAGGTGACCGAGTCCTCTTTTATCACAGCAATGCCGACCCGATGGCGATCGTCGGTACCGCTGAGGTTGTAAAGAGCGGCTACCCAGACCACACAGCGTTTGATCCACAAGATCACCACTACGATCCAAAGAGCAATCCGGAAGAGCCGACCTGGTTCATGGTCGATGTGCGGCTGTTGCAGGTGTTTCCGAAACCCGTGACGCGGGAAGAACTCAAGGAGTGTGTCGATTTGAGCGAGATGATGGTGATTCGTCCGGGAGCGCGGCTGTCGATCCAACCGGTCACGGCTGGCGAATGGCAAGTCGTGCATCGTCTCGCTGGCGTGAAAGACAAATCTTAGAACCGGCAGGAATGTGAGGCCGAGATGAACCGTTGGCATGCTCTCCGAATATGTTTCTTCGTGCTGCTTTTCGGGCCATTACTCCGAGCGGACGAACCGCGATCGATTCTTGCGAAGCCGGGCATCTTCAAACTGTTGACCGAGCGGCCCTGCTCGTACTGCTCGACGCAGAATCGGAAACAATTTGTGAAGCCGGACGACCGCGTGCTGGCTTGGATTCGCGCGTCTCACAACGAGGGAGCGGTCTCGTTGCGGCATTTTCTGTCGGCTTCGCGAGTCGTCAACGACACCTATGGTCTGTTCTTCTACGACCCGGACGGTGGGTACGTCACGACCTTCAAGAAAGATTACGGCTACGATTTTCATGGCTGGCGCGACGGCGTGCAGCGCCGCTGGTACGCGTGGGCCGCGGAGTTTCCGCAAACCGAGGTTGAGCAATCACCGTCGCCCGCGAATTGATGGAACCCACATGAGTTGGCAGGATCGCCTCGAACGTCGCTTTCGCCGCCTGGCGATTCCGAACCTCGCCGGATTTTTGGCCGGGTTCCAGGGGGCATTGTGGCTGTTGATTCAGTTGATGCCGCGTCGTGTCGGCCAAGATTCGATTCTCGAAGCCTTTGTGTTAATCCCTGATAAGGTGAGGGATGGCGAAGTCTGGCGACTGGTCACGTTTGTGTTTTTGCCCCCGGGAAACGGACTGCTGGCGATCTTTTACATCTACTTGTTCTGGCTGATGGGAACGGCGCTTGAGGGTTACTGGGGCACGGTGCGCTGCAACTTTTATGTGTTGATCTCGGTGCTGGCGACGATCGCCGTAGCGTTCCTGCTGCCGGATGGCAGACCCGCCACGAACATGTTCATCGGCTCGTCAGTCTTTCTGGCGTTCGCGTACCTGTTTCCGAACTTCACGCTCAGCATCTACTTCATTCTTCCGATCCGGATCAAATGGCTTGCGCTGCTGACGTGGCTTGGGTATGGCTTCGTGTTGATTGAAGGGGATTGGCCAAGCCGAGCCTACGTCCTGGCTTCGATTTGCAATTTTCTGCTGTTCTTTGGCGGAGATATTTTGGGACGGATGCGATACGGCAAGCACGCGATGGAAACCGCCTTCCACAAAGTCACGGAAGGCCACAAGCCGTTTCACACCTGCGCGATCTGCGGGTTGACCGAGCATGACGCACCTCTTGAGGACTTCCGGATCTGCTCGAGGTGCGACGCCGGCATCTTCGAGTACTGTTCACAGCATCTCAAAAACCACGAACATCGAGTGAAAGAGTCGTAGCTCCAGGCGACTTGCCCGCGACAGTGTTGAGGAACTTTCGTGCGAATCTTCGTCTCCGAATTCGTCTGTGGCGGCGGCTGGCCGGGAGTCCGTCTGGAGACGTCGTTGGCTCGTGAAGGCCAGTCGATGCTGGCCGCGCTGACCGAGGACATCGCTGAGATTCCCGGTCACCATGTCGTCACGACCTGGGATACTCGGCTGGGTTCATGCCCCTTGAGAAACTGCGACGTGCGTTTCGTCGATTCGGCGGTGGATGAGTTGTCGCAGTTCCGCGAACTGGTGCGTGACAGCGATGCCGTGTGGGTGATCGCTCCGGAGACGAACGGCGAATTACTGAAGCGGGCCTTGCTGTTTCGACTCGTGAACGACACTGAGCCTCCGCGATCCGCGCCGCGCCGATTCCTCGGAGCTTCCGACCGGGCGATCCAGTTGGCCTCGGACAAGCTGCCGCTGGCGGTGTGGTTGCGCGAGCGATCCATTCCGACTCCCGAAACGCTGCCGTTCAATCCCGCCGACCGACAATCAGAAGTTCACTGGTCCGGACCAACGATCATCAAACGCCGTGACGGAGCCGGCTCGCAAGACATGTTCCTGGTACGCGACGGCTTCGATTTGTGGAACGCTCGCCACGAACTCGGCCGCTTGCATGAGCCGCAAACGTTTATCCAACAGCCGTTCATCGCCGGCAAGGCATTGTCCGTAGTGGTGTTGATTGCCGAAGACGGATCGGTTCTCGAAACCTTTCCTGTCGCGGAACAACATCTCAGCGAGGATGGCCACTTCAAATATCGCGGCGGTCGAATTCTCGCTGATATTTCGCCGGATTCGGTACGCGCGGTGCAGCAACTTGCCGAGCAAGCCTGCGGTGCGGTGCCAGGACTGACGGGATACATCGGCTGCGACATCGTCTTGCCAGACACTCGTCCCGCCGAGCCGATCCTCATCGAAATCAACCCGCGTCTGACCAGCAGCTATCTCGGCTATCGCCAACTGACAGATGACAATATTCCTGCTCGGTTGCTGCACGCGAACACGCCAGCATTGCGGTGGAAGTCCAAAGTGGTCACGTTTACGGTGTAACTGTCCTCAGAGGCTGATCCATGAGCGGTGTTCCCAACGATTCCCACCTTCTCAGCCGGCGCGGTTTTTTTTCCTGGACGCAAACCGGACTCGGCGGCGCGGCGCTGGCGAATTTGCTGCTGCGAACAGGTGACGTGCATGCCGAAGTTGTGCCGGGCGAGTCGTCTGATCCGCCGCCGCATTTCGCGGCGAAGGCGAAGCGAGTGATTCACATCGTGGCGTGCGGCGGATTTAGCCAGATCGACTCGTTCGATTACAAGCCGGAATTAGCCAAGCGACATGGTCAGCCGCTTGGCGGCGATGAGCGGCCGGATGTGTTCTTCGGTCAGGTAGGATTGCTGCGAAAAAACGATTGGGCGTTTCGACAGCGCGGCGAGAGCGGCCTGTGGGTCTCGGAATTGCTCCCGCACATCGCGACCGTCGCCGACGAATTGACGCTCATTCGCTCGATGTGGGCCGAGACGAGCAATCACACACCGGCGACGTTTCAGGAACAATCGGGCTTTCGGTTAAATGGCTTCCCGACCATCGGAGCGTGGCTGTCCTACGGACTTGGCAATGACACCGACGAGTTGCCGACCTACGTCGTCATCCCGGACACGCGCGGGCTGCCGGCCGGCGGGTCAATCAATTGGACGAACGGTTTTTTGCCGGCTCGGCATCAAGGGGTCGTGATCCGCAGTCGGGGCATCCCGATCGATGATCTACAACCCGCTCACTCGATCGACGAGCGCACCGAACTGGCGTCGCGAGCACTGCTGCGGAAGCTCAACGAAAAGCATCTGCGGCTGACGGCACCTGCCGGACTCGCGGAAGTCGCCGAAGCGGAACTGGCAAAAGTCCCTGGTCATGATGCGTTGGTTGCGCGGATTCGCAGCTACGAATTGGCGGCAAAGATGCAGCTCGCGGTGCCAGAGGTGGCGGATCTCGCCTCCGAGACGGCTGCGACTCAAGAGGCTTACGGCTTGAATGACAAGGCGACGGTGGATTTTGGCCGTGGCTGCTTGCTCTCGCGGCGACTGCTGGAGCGCGGAGTGCGGTTCATCCAGATGTTCTCCGGCGGAGCGTTCGGTTCGCCGCGCATCAATTGGGACGGCCACGAAGACATGCGTGAGAACCACGCTCGCGAGGCCGTACGCATCGACCAACCGATCGCCGCGCTGATTCGAGATCTCAAACAGCGCGGGATGTTGGAGGACACGCTGTTGCTGTTCACGTCCGAGTTCGGCCGTACTCCGTTCGCGCAGTCGGCTGCCGGAGTGATCGGTGCAGGCCGCGATCACAATCAATACGGATTCACGGTCTGGATGTGCGGAGCCGGCCTCAAGCCGGGACTCGCGTACGGAGCCACCGACGAGGTCGGTTGGAAGGCGGTCGAGAATCGCGTCTCGTGGCACGACTTCCACGCGACGGTACTGCATCTGCTGGGCATCGACCATCAACGGCTGACTTACTACCACAACGGCATCCAACGCCGCCTGACGAATGTGCATGGCGAACTGGTCGAAGGTGTGCTGGCCTGAAGCGGCGGATGCGGCGGGTCTATCCATCGGGATCGAGTTCATCGCCGTTGCCCGGAGGTTTTACGTCATGCGTATAAGTTTCGTCTGTCTCATCACGTGGTGTGTCTTAGCGATTCAGGCGAATGCCGCGGAACGACCGAACGTCATTTTCATTCTTGCGGATGACTTGGGGTACGGAGACCTCGGTTGTTACGGGCAGACGAAGATTCGGACTCCGAACTTGGATCGCATGGCCGTCGAGGGGATGCGGTTCACGCAATTCTATGCCGGTTCGACAGTGTGCGCCCCGTCGCGGAGTGTCTTGATGACCGGACAACATCTCGGTCACACGACCGTGCGCGGAAACGCGGGCAAGAACAATCTCGAAGTACAGACTCTGCGCGACGAGGACGTCACAGTGGCTGAGGTCTTGAAGTCCGCTGGTTATTCGACGGGCTTGATTGGCAAGTGGGGACTCGGCGAAGTGGGATCGGCCGGGCATCCGAACCGGCAAGGCTTCGACGAGTACTTCGGGTTTTTGAATCAGCATCACGCTCACAATCACTATCCCGGCTTCCTGTGGCGAAACTCCGAACGAATCGCCCTGCCGAACGTGGTCGCCGGGGCGACGCCGGACGGAGTCAATTTCGGAGACGGCTATTCAACCAAACGAGTGCAATACGCCGGCGACTTGTTTGCGAGCGAAGCCGCGTCGTTTGTTGAACGTCACGCGCGAGACGGGCGGCCGTTCTTTTTGTACTACGCGCTGACCGTGCCGCACGCGAACAACGAACGCTCGCGAGCGCTCGGTGATGGCCAGGAGGTGCCGGACTACGGCCCATATGCCGATCTCGATTGGTCGCCACAGAATAAAGGTCAGGCGGCGATGATCACCCGCATGGATCGGCAGATCGGCGAACTGTTCGCGTTGCTCAAGAAGCTGAACCTTGACGAGAAGACGATCGTTTTCTTCTCCAGCGACAACGGGCCGCACAAAGAGGGGGGCAACGACCCCGACTTCTTCGACGCTAACGGCCCATTCAGCGGATTGAAGCGTTCGCTGACCGATGGCGGAATTCGCGTCCCGTTCATCGCTCGCTGGCCGGGGAAGATCAAAGCCGGGACGGACTCGAACCACGTCGGCTACTTTGGCGATGTGCTGCCGACGCTCGCCGAGCTTGCGGGTGTGAAAGCCGAAACCAAGCTTGACGGACTGAGCTTCCTGCCGACGCTGCTCGGCCGCGACGGAGACCAGCCACGGCACGATTTCCTCTACTGGGAGTTTTACGAAGGGGGTGTCAGCCAAGCAGTGTTGATCGACGGACGTTGGAAAGCGATCCGCCACAAGAAGCCGTCGAACCCGATTGAACTCTTCGACCAACACAACGACATCGCCGAGAAGCAAAACGTTGCCGCCGGTCACCCGGAACTTGTCTCGAAGGCGGCAGACCTGATGAAATCAGCCCACGTCGATAACGCTCACTGGAAGCTGCCGTAGGATGGCCGCCCTCGGCCGTCTGTTCTGGAAACGAGACTCGCGCGAACCGCAGGACGGTCGAGGGCGGCCATCCTCCAAAGGAAGATCTCGATGTCCGTCTCTCAATTCCGAATATTGCTGTCGTGGAGCGCAACATTGTTGCTGCTCGTTGCTCGTTCCTCGTCGGCCACCGAACCGATCGTCGCTCGCTTCGAAGAAGCCAAGCGGCCGGAGAAGTGGTTGGTGAACTTCGGCCACTGGGAGCCGAAGGATGGGGTCTTAGTTTGTCGGCAGTTGGACAAGGACAATCATGCCGCCGCGTCGCGCTGGCAAATTCCGTCCAAGGATGCGGCCATCAAGTTGCGGTTGAAGTTTGACGGAGCGACCGGGTTTCATCTTGGTTTTGATCCCGCACCGGGCGAACTCAAGAAACAAGGGCACTTGTATTCGCTGGTCGTGACTCCGACTCAAGCGCAGCTCAAGAAGCACAAGGACAAAGCGAACGACGCGTCGAAGGATCAAACACTGGCGACGGCCTCACTCAACGCCGCGGCCGGCGAGTGGCTCGACGTCGAATTGCGAACCGCCGGGGAAAAGGTTACGGCCACGGTCGGCAAGACGGCCAAGCTGGAAGCGAGCGATCCGACGTTTTCCGTCGCCAAGCCGACCGTCGTCTTCCGAGTCATCGGTGGCGACGTGCTGCTCGACGATGTCCAAGTTACTGTTCTCAAGGGAGCAGAGATCAAGCCGGCAGAAAAAAGATCCGCAAAAAAGGGGTGATCGACGGCACGGGCACATTTCCGCCCTCAACTTGCCGATTCAGGGGTCGCTTCATAGACTCCGTGCCCTCGCTTTTTGGCCGGGTTGGCCGAGCGGTTGTTTTTCCGTCATTTGTGAAGGTCTCAGGCGTCGCCATGAAAGAGGGCATTCATCCCAAGTATGAGGAAGTCACGGTTCGCTGTAGCTGTGGCACCGAATTCAAGACTCGCAGCACGTCGGCCAAGCTGCATGTCGATATTTGCTCGGAGTGCCATCCGTTCTTCACCGGTCAGATGAAGTTCGTGGACAGCGCCGGGCGCGTCGAAAAGTTCTCCAAGAAGTACAACTGGAAAGTCAAGGGGGTCTAGCGACCGTCAGACGCACTCGGCGAGGGCGTGTCTGGCAGCGTCAAGATTTTGGTTGGCTGCACACAATCGGGAGGGTGAAGCTCCCGCAGAGCCGTTGCCGTGGTCACGCGACAGCTCAGCGGGAGTCTCACCCTCTCGGTTTTTTTGGTCTCGATTTCAAATCGAATTCTTGGGACGCTCACCGCTATGTACCCCAGCCTGCAAACCAAACTGCAACGCTTTGAGGAGATCGAGCGTCTGTTGCAAGACCCGGCCGTGCTCGCGGATGTGGACCGGATGCTCGCCTTGCAGCGCGAGCATGGCGGCCTGCGCAAAGTGGCTAACCAGATCGCAGAATTCAATCGGTTGGAAAAAGAAGTCGCCGACATCAAGCAGTTGATCTACGAAGATTCTGACCACGAGGCTCGCGAATATGCGAAGGCTGAACTCGCCGAAGTCGAGCCGAAGTTCGCAGCACTCCGTGCCGAAATCGAAGACGTGCTGACAGCCGGCGACTCGATGACGCGCGGCTCGTGCATCGTCGAAATCCGAGCCGGCACCGGCGGCGAAGAAGCGGCGTTATTCGCTCGCAATCTTCTGGAAATGTACACGCGATTCATTGGCGCGCGCGGCTGGAAGATGGAACTGCTTGACCTGAGCGAAGCCGAAATGGGAGGCATCAAAGAGGTCACGTTCTCGGTCAGCGGCGAAGGTTGCTTTCACCAATTGCAGTTCGAGAGTGGCGGACATCGGGTCCAGCGCGTACCCGAGACTGAAGCTCAAGGCCGAGTCCACACCAGCGCCGCGACGGTCGCTGTGTTGCCGGAAGTCGAGGAAGTGGAGCTCAATATCCGCCCGGAAGACATCGAAATGGACACGATGCGCGCCGGCGGCCCTGGCGGCCAAAAGGTCAACAAGACCGAAAGCGCGGTGCGGCTGACGCACACGCCGACCGGCATCGTTGTCCGCTGCCAAGACGAAAAGAGCCAGCACAAGAACCGCGCAAAAGCGATGCGATTGCTTCGCAGCAAAATTTTCGAACAGCAGCAGCAAAAGCTGCACTCGGATCGTGCGACCCAACGCCGCACGCTCATCGGCTCCGGTGATCGCAGCGAGCGCATTCGGACGTACAACTTTCCTCAGAACCGCCTGACCGATCATCGCATCGGCCTGACTCTCTATAAGCTCGACAAGATTATGCAGGGGGAAATGGATGAACTCGTCAGCCAGATGCTGGAGTTCGACCGCAACGAACGCTTGAAAGGCGTCAGCCCTCAAGCGTGATCGGACAATTGGTCATTGGTCGTTGGCTATTACTCATTAGAGGTCCACCAATAACCAACGACCAATCATCAATGCTCCATCGTTCTAAATTCAGAAAGACTCGCCGAATGTCCGACGCTCCGCCGACTCCTGCCGGAGATGTCTGGACGGTGAAGCGGATTTTGGATTGGACGATCCCGCACCTGAAATCTCACGGCAGTGACTCGCCAAGGCTAGACGCAGAGATTCTGTTGGCTCACGCGCGCGGCTGCCCGCGGATTCAGCTTTACACGAACTACGATCAGCCACTGACGGACGGCCAACGAGCGACGATGCGTGACCTCGTGAAACGTCGCGCGGCTGCCGAGCCAGTCGCGTATCTCGTCGGGCATCGCGAGTTCTTCGGGCTGGAATTCCGAGTCACGAAGGACGTTCTGATCCCGCGTCCCGATACCGAGACGCTGGTCGTCGACGCGATTGAAACGTCAAAGCCACAAGCCGCACCGCGAGTGCTCGACATCGGCACTGGTTCCGGCTGCATCGCGATCGCGCTGGCGGTGAACTGTCCAAACGCCGAAGTCACCGCGATCGATCTGTCGCTGGCCGCGCTCGGCATCGCGCGTGAGAACTCTGAAAAACACAATGTCGCAGATCGAATTCGCTGGCTCCACGGCGACCTGTTCGCTCCGCTCACGGCCGGTGAGCAGTTCGATGTGATCGCCAGCAACCCGCCGTACATTGCCTCGGCCGAGATCGAAACGCTTGCGGCCGACGTGCGGTTGAACGAGCCGCGGTCGGCGCTCGACGGTGGCCCGGATGGCCTCGACCTCGTTCGCCGCTTGATTGCTGATGCTCCACAGCATCTGGTTTCGCAGGGGAGACTGCTGATTGAAATCAGCAGTGAGCAAGCCGACGCCGTCACGCAACTTCTGACCGCGAATGGCCGCTACGACGACATCACCGTGCTCAAGGATTTGGCCAAGCAACCTCGTGTTGTCCGAGCCGCCCGAAAGGACTAAAAGGCTCCCGAAATTTATGGGGGATTCTTCAGAAAAGGCGGGAGTCGGCGGAGCTGTGACAAGGTGACAAAGTGAAAAGGTGAAAAGCACAGGACAACATGGCCTGTCACTCCCTCACCTTGTCACTTTATCGCCTTATTACCCCTCCTTCTCACCGAAGCGGTCCAAGGATGGACATGTTCGTGGTTCGCGGCGGGAAGCCGCTGGCGGGACGAGTGCGGGTCGAGGGAGCGAAGAACTCCGCACTGCCGATCATGGCGGCGGCGCTGCTCGCTGACGGCGAGACCGTACTGCGCGACGTTCCCAATTTAGTGGACGTGACCACACTCGCGGAGTTGCTCCGCACTCTCGGAATGAAGATCGAGCGCCGACCAGATCGTTCGCTATCGATGGAAGTGGTCGATCAGCGGCCGGTGATCGCCGACTACGAACTCGTGCGGAAAATGCGTGCCAGCTTCTGCGTGCTGGGACCATTGCTGGCGCGGCGCGGCCGAGCGTGTGTGTCGCTGCCTGGCGGCTGCAACATCGGCGACCGGCCGATTGAGCTGCACCTCAAAGGGCTGCGGGCGCTCGGTGCAGACATTCGAGTTGAGAAAGGCTATGTCCTCGCCGAGGTTAAACGTCTGCATGGCAACAGAATTTATCTCGGTGGTCCGTTCGGCAGCACCGTCACTGGTACCTGCAACGTGTTAAGCGCGGCCGTGCTCGCCGAAGGGGAAACAATTATCGAGGCTGCCGCTTGCGAGCCGGAAGTCATCGATCTGGGCAACCTGCTCAACGCGATGGGTGCCAAGATCGAGGGCTTGGGGACACCGTTCCTTCGTATCGAGGGTGTCGATCGACTAATCGGCATTGAACATCGAATCATCCCCGACCGCATCGAAGCCGCGACTTTGATGGTTGCTGCTGCAATCACCGGCGGCTGCATCGAGCTAGAAAACGTCAATCTGAATCACCTGACGGCTGTCGTCGAGAAGCTGCGAGAGATCGGCGTGCGCATCGACTTGGCTGATGAATCGCCGACCCCGCTCGATCGGCTGAACGCGATCGATGCGCTCGTCGGGTCGTTGGAAAGCAACTCAACGGACATCGCGCCGCCACAAAAACAGACTTCCAAGGTTCGGACCGAGCAACCCGTCATCCGCATCGATGCTCCGCTGGAACTGCGAGCCGTCGACGCGACGGCTCTTCCCTATCCTGGTTTGCCAACCGACGTGCAGGCGCAGTTCATGTCGCTGCTGTGTCTGGCGAACGGCATCAGCGTCGTTACTGATAAGGTCTTTCCCGATCGCTTTCTGCATGCCGCTGAGTTGGCTCGGCTGGGTGCGACGATTCGCCGCGAAGGTCCCAGCGCGATCATCAGCGGCGTGCGACAACTCAGCGGAGCCTGCATCATGGCTTCGGACTTGCGGGCCAGTGCGGCGCTCGTCTTGGCGGGGCTCGCAGCTGAAGGCGAGACCGTCGTCAAACGGATTTACCACCTCGACCGCGGCTATGAGTTTCTGGAACGGAAGCTGAATTCCCTCGGCGCGGACATCACGCGCGTCGAAGACAATCCGGAGAACATGCCGCGCAGTCTGTGTTTGCTGGAGGCCACGGGCGAGCCGCCGGCGTCGTTCGAGGCTCCGCATTTTTTGAAGTCGCCGAATTCCGTGAAGTCCGGCACGACTCCGCCGCTCGAAGAACCATGATCCCGCGAGTTGGTTGGTGAGAACCGAAAGGCTCGGTAGAGTGCTGCTCACCTGTCTCCGGTCAAACCCTTCTCACCTCGGAATTCGATCATGTCTGAATCTGCTGAGTCGGCTGGCGTCCCCGTGGAATCCAATCCGAACGGCATCGCGAACCAAATTGGCCAGGCGTTCGTGGCGTTGAAACAAGCCGGCGATGCGGGAGCCAACTGGTTTTATTGGATCGCGGGCTTGTCGCTGGTGAATACCGCGATCGCTCATTCCGGGGGCGATCGGCACTTCATCGTGGGACTGGCCATCACGGCGTACGTAGACGCCGTGGCCGCGGCCATCGGCAAAGATCATCCCGAAGCGGCGAACTTGGCGATGGGCTTGGCCATTGGTTTCTCGTTGTGCGTGGTGATTGTGGTGATTCTTTTCGGATGGCTGTCGCGCAAGCGGTTGGTCTGGGTGTTCGGCCTGGGGATGGGTTTGTATTTGCTTGATGGTCTGGTCTATCTGCTCTTCGGCGATTACCTCAGCGCCGGATTTCATGCTTACGCGTTGTTCTCGATGTCGCACGGCTTTCGCGCCTATCGCCAGATGTCGCAGTTGGAGACGGCCCTGCAAGCGGAGCCGGCTTTGGCTGAAGATGGCGGTATCGGTGCATGACCGCGCCGTGAAGCGCTCTCGACGGCGAAATGCTGGTGAGACGAAGGATCGGCACCGTTGCTAGCGACTGGTTGCGCCACTGCTAAACTGCCGACGCACTCTCTTCGCAACTTGATGACCTTCCTCGGCGAGGCGACTGATCATGCAGATTTCGGACCCCCGTTCGCGCGTGCTGGCGTTTGATTTTGGAACCGGCGGACTGACTGTCGGGCTGTTCAACCCGCACGAAAACCACATGGTGGGCTTCGGCGGCGCGAGTTACGGCAACCTCTCCGGCCTCGCCGATCCAAGCTGGAAAGAGCAAGACCCGCGCGACTGGATCGCGGCCATTCCGGCCGCGATGAACGAACTTCGCAAGGCAACCAGTTTTGAAGCGGACTCGGTTGTCGGCATCGGGATCGGCGGGCACATGCACGCGCTGGTCGTGCTCGGCGAGGACAATCAGCCGGTGATGACGGACGGCAAACTGCTGTCCGGCGCGATCATGTGGGACGACCCGCGCGGTGAGAAGGAAGGCCGCAAGCTCTCGAAGGAACTCGGCGAGCCGATCGCCGCACGCATGACCGCCTCGCGCATTCGCTGGTTCGCGGCGCATCATCCCGAAGCGTGGAAGAAGGCGGTCAAGCGCGTCTGTGTGCCGAGCACGTTTGTCGCGCTCGAACTGACCGGCGAATTCGGTGTCGGTCCCGGCGAGGGGAGCGGCATGTTCGGGCAGCTCGATCGCAAGGGGCAGTTCGGTCACAGCAAGCTCGACAACATCGACCGCGAGCTTCGCAAACGCGTTCCAAAAGTCGGCGCAGCGGGAGAGGTGCTCGGTCGCTTGAACGCTCGCGGCGCGGAGTTGCTCGGACTGCCCGTCGGCATCCCCGTTGCGTACCCAGAAGGAGATCAGCCAATCGGCATGGTCGCGTCCGGCTGCGTGGATGGCCGAGCGTCGATTTCGCTGGGGAACTCGGTCGTGTTCAACGCCGTCGGCAGTAAGCCGGTGCTCAAGAAGCGGGGCCTCGTCGATTCCTTCCGCACCGCCGACAACCGGCATCTGCTGATGACCTGCATGACCAGCGGCTGCGTCGTCTACGACGAACTCGTCGATTGTTTTCTCGGTTGCGCGCAGTGGCTCGGCCAAAAGACCACGAAAGAGGACATCCGCAATTGGCTGACCAGCGAAGCGGCGAAGATTCCGGCTGGTTGCGACGGCGTGCTGGCTCTGCCGTTCTACAAAGGGGAGGGAGTCTTCAAGCAGCCAGCCGCATTTGCCTCATTCCTCGGCTTTCGCGACCGCAAGCGATCGGCGTCCGGCGACGTGACTTCCGATGCTGCGGCACTCAAAGCAGGCGTGCTGGCCCGCGCAAGTCTTGAAGCGACCAGCCTGACGCTGCGAGTCGGCTTTTCCGAGATGGGCCTCAAATCGCTGGATCAGATCGTGGTCAGCGGCGGAGGATCGCGCAACGCGCTTTGGCCACAGATCATCGCGGACGTCTTCGGAGTCCCGGTTGCAAAGCCGCAGAACGCTGACGAGGCCGCGACCCGCGGAGCCGCATACCTCGCTGTTCTGATGGCTCGTCGCGGAGCCGGCGACCAGATCGAATTGGCCGAGTTGTTATCGCAGTACGTCGAACTCACCGACCGCGTCGAACCAAAAGCTGATCACACCAAGCTCTACAAGAAGCAGTTACCAAAGTTCGCAAAGTCGCTTGACCGACTGACGCCGCTGTACGACTAGTTTCGTTCGCATGGCGAAGGACACTCGTTTCACAAGAAGCTAATGAATCGTTCAGACGGCCTGTCATTCCGCTTTCGATTTCGTCGCTGATTACTTGAAGAAGCTGTGGCGACCGGGAAATGACTTAACGCCGCGGTAACGGATTGTCCGAATCCGGTTGATTGAGAAATTCAGGAACGCTGCTGATCTTACGGAATTGCATGGCCGCTGCCCCCGCTAAGTTGAACGTTGGCAACTACACAGCCAAAACCCGCCTTGTTACGTTGAGCGAACAGGGGTGTTGCCTTGCATCGGCACGGTGCGCGAGGATCAGCTCATGCTCACCATTTTGGGAAAGAAACAGAAGTCGCTTTGCGATGGCCTCTCCCACCGCGCATTTCTGCAAGTGGGGACTCTCGGGTTCGGCGGCTTGACGCTGGCCGATTTGCTCCGGCTCAAGGCACAGGGGGAGCAGCAGTCTAAGTCATCGCGCAAGTCGCTCATCATGATTTATCTGTGCGGGGCTCCTCCGCACATGGACATGTATGACCTGAAGCCGCTGGCTCCGGCGGAGTAC